>Ga0210044_10000422_pt1 | contig 63954 bp, 62 predicted proteins | sample CryGey13umfilter_2_FD_183959 | JGI IMG/M metagenome (GOLD analysis project Ga0210044, IMG submission 183959) | Groundwater microbial communities from aquifer in Utah, USA - Crystal Geyser 4/9/14 3 um filter (SPAdes) (version 2) | ecosystem: Environmental > Aquatic > Deep subsurface >...
TCCATAATGTTTTACAGTTATATAAGCTTGTTGAACCTTTTCCATCTGGCAATAATTCTGTTCTTTCATTTTTGCAAAGGACAACTTTTGATTCAATTCCAATTGTTTGAAGCATTAAACGTATTTCCAACAAAAAATCTTTGTGAATACTACTGGCTTGAACACTTTGATTTGAATCGTTTGATGTAATACATCCATCTGCATCAAGATAACCTTCTAACCATCTTATTATTGTATTGATGTCATAATTTATTGGAACATCGAATTTTTTATTTATTTGTTTAGGCAATGTTAAATTAAGTATGTTGTTTTTTGTATCGCCACTTCCACATGATTCGTGGTCAATATATTGTTTTAATAATTTTTTTTCACCATATAATGTCAATCTTGGATAATCAAGTGTTTTTGAATAATTCTTTGTGGTTGTTCCATCTCCGCAGAAAAAACCATGTGTATATGGAAATTTAAATTCTTTTTGTTCAATATTTTTTATTTCATTTGGAAGATCCCATTTTATTAATTTATCGTTTGTTTTTAATTCAGATGCTTGAATTTTAATATATTTATCATTATATTCAACTTGTTTATAAAATTTATGTTCTGGCGTACAATCAATATGAACACCATTTGATAATTCTATTCTAATTAATTCTTTATTTGATCCTGTTTGTCTTATTGTTGTTGGACTCCATTCTTTACCATTCCAAACATTGACTTTTTTATCGACTAATTCTTTTATTTTATATTGCCCTGTTTTTGTTAATATATACGTATCTCCTGCAACACAAAGGTTACTTGATCGAATTGTTCCAAGATTTTTTTGATTCGACTTTTTATTTGCATTATCTTTAAATAAGAAATATGGCATTCCTGTTTCAATTTGACAATCCATTATATGAAAATATAATTCTCTTGCCTTTACTTGACGTTTGAATTTTCCTTCTTTCTCATATTTTATATATAATCTCTCAAATTCATCTCCATGAGTTGTACATAAATTTATTGATTCATCTGGGCACATTAATGACCATAACCCATCTGATTCTACTCTTTTCATAAATAGATCTGGTACCCATAATGCTAAAAATAAATCTCTTGCTCTGTTTCCTTCATCTCCAGTATTTTTACGTAATTCACAAAAATCGAAAATATCAGCATGCCATAATTCAACGTAGCACGCTATACTCCCATTTCTTTTTCCACCTTGATTAATATATAAGCCCAATTGATTCAATACTTTACATAATTTTATTATACCGTCCGATAATCCATTTGTTCCACGAATCAATGATCCTTTTGATCTGATTGCCGATAAATGAATTCCGATTCCTCCAGCCCATTTTGAAATTTTTCCTATCTTTGAAATTGAATTTAAAATACTGTCTAAACTGTCTTCAGCACCTAAAAGAAAACAGTTTTCACATATCAATCCTTCAACATTATATGAATGGTCATTTTCTACTCCTAAAGTATAAACATATTCTGGAGTTAAATCTGTTTCTTCAACTGATTCAATGCGAAGATATTTCATTTTATTAATAATTATTGGAGATGATTGATTTTTTGAATGCGTTTTCATTTTTTTATAACAATTTTTTAATCTATCATCTTCATAATATTTATTTGTTCTTTCTAAAATTTCTTTTATTTTTGGTATGTTTAATATAAATGGAATAGTCGATGCAAGTTTTGGCATTATTTTTTTTTGTTGGAATGATACATCAATTCCTCTATTCCTGCATAAATGATATATTTGATTTATAATATTTTTATTTGACATTCGCAACGTTATTACTGTATCTTTTAATATACATCCATCTGTTGTTATTAATCCAGCCATTAATGAATATATAATATCTGTTGGTAATTTAAACATAAAATTCGGTAATTTTTTACCAGCGAATCCTTTACCAAAAATTTTTTCCATAACAAATCCTAATATATTTGAATGAAATTGAATTTGAATCACATTTTGATTATTTATTTTACGGATGGTCGGTTCAATACCAAAAATATTTTTTCCTAATTTTTCAATTCTTTTTATTTCATTTTTATTTATGTTATGTACAGATAATGCAATACCTGCAGCAATTCCATTGTGCGTCATTAAATTACCATCTCCTAAATACATTCCAATAAATTCTGCAAATTCTTTATTTACTTCCCATTTTCTATTTAAATTTAAAGATCTTTTTTTTACTTGCACTGGAATTTTAACATTTGATAAATTTGAATGGGAAAATGATGTTGTTGAATAGACATAATTATTTTCATAATGATATTCTAATTTTGTTTTATTTTTATCTATATTTTTAAGATATGTACTCACGTCAATTACATATTTTTTTTCTTCTCCATCATAATTTGGAATTGCAATCCTACTTCCTGTTTTTAATTCTGAAACAGGTATCCATGCTGGTTCTTTATTTTCATCAAGAGATAAAAATTTATGATTTTCAGTAACTAAAATTTTTTTTGTTTTTGCAACGTTTAATTTCATTATTTTTCTTCCATTTAATTTATTCATATGTATTTGTACTACTTTTTGTGATTTACCAGTATGCGTAACAACTTCATCACCTATTTTAACATTTTGTATTTTTTTTATACCATCATTTAATGTAAATACTTCAGTATCTTCAACAAAACAACTAGAAAGTTGCGGTTTCTCTGTACCCGCATTAAATAATGTTGGAGTTGCGTGTGTAAAATACTTTTGTGATAATAAATGATATGTTTCAAATGCTGATTTTAAATCATCTCCATGAATTCCTATTGCAACACGCATCCACATATGTTGAGGACGTTCTATAATTTGACCTTTCTTATCTTCCTTATAATATGTTTTCGCTTTCGAATTATGAATGCGTAATAAATAAGATCTTTCCAATGTTCTAATACCGAAATAATCAAAAGTATAATCGCGACTAAGATCTATTTCTTTCTGTATTTTACTTGCATGTGCTTCTACTATACGAAATAGTTCATCACTTACAAGTGGAAACTGATCCCCATTTATATCGTGATTGTTATATACAATTTTAATTACATCTTTAATATGATCTGGTGTACATTTATGAAGTCTTTCAACACATAATCTTGAAGCCAATAAATTGTAATCATGATGGTTCCCTATTCTTTCAGCACAAAAATCTGACATATAATAATATAATTCATTCATTGTCATTTTAAGTGGTGCAAATTTAATAATATCTTCTACAATTGTATCTAATTTTAATATTGTTGATTTTACATCAATTTGGATTTTTTCTATATGGGGTTTTAGAATTGATTCCAAATTGTCTTTGTTAATTTCTATTTCGGTTTGAATTGTTTTATAGAGATCATTTAATTTTACCATATTATGATTACAAGATATTCTTTTATGCATATTATTAATTCAATTTTTTTTTTTTTTTAAATTAAAAATTCTTTAATTTAATATATGATCTTTTTATTTTTAAAAACTATACTTTTTTTATATTTTTTTATATTTATAAAAAAAAGTTCATATATCTATTAAATTATTTGATATATTGTTATTTTTATTTTTTTTCTTTTTGTTCTAATAATGAATTATATAAATGTAATATATGGTCATAATCATCATATATTTGTAATAATATTTTATTTATTTTTTTAAAATTTGATATATTTTCTTTATATTTTGCCTTATTTTTTATAAATTCCTTCTTTATTTCTAAATTTGATTTTGCCGAACTATATAATGCAATGTCAAATGGATATTGATTGATATTATCTTTTATATTTATATCTGCATTTGCTCTTATTAATGATAAAATTATATTATTATTATATCCTTCGCCATAACGGTCTCCTTCTGTAGTCGCGTAATGAAGTGCTGTTTTTCCATCAATTGATTGTAAATCAAGATTAGCTCCTGAATCTATTATTAAATTTAATAAATCATTATAACTATCATTTTTATTTGATAAACTCATTAATGCGGTTTCCCCCTTTTCATTAGCATAATCTATATTTACTCCAGCATTAATTAATATTTCTATTTTTTTATACATTTTTTTTTTATTTAAATTAAATGAATTACATGTTCTAATTAATACATTATCTTTTTTATCATCAATATTATTAATATTGGCTTTCGATTCTATTAAATACTTCAATGTTTTTTCAAATGAATCAATATTTTTATTACAATTTAAATCACATTTCCATCCACATATATCTAATAATGAATATCGTGAATCTATTTTATGATTCACATCTGCTTTTGCATCTATTAACATTTTAACTATTTTATCATTTGATATCGATACTCCAATACTTAATGCAGGATAAGTATATGATTTTTTTTCATAACCTATATTAACATCTGCTTTTGCATTTACTATTTTTTTGAGTATATTTATATCCTCTTCTTCTACTTTATTATTTAATTTATATTTTTTTTGTATATATATCATTTGTAATACTAATGCTGTAAGATTGGTATTTTTTACTTTAATATTGACATCAATATAATCATAAGAAAGTAATTTATCAATTGATTCAACACTCGATATCTCATTTTTATTTTTTAATGCAATCATTAACGCAGACCATCCCCCTTCTGTTGTTAAATTTATTTCATTAATACAATTTATTTTATAATTACTTAATAAATCTGGGTATTTTTTTGACAATAGCATTAATTTCATTAATAGTGATACATTCTTTTGTTTCAGTGATGGAGTTATATAAAATTCTTTATTCATATCAGGGATTGCATAATCTTTCGTAAATTGATCTTCTATCTCCATTTTTCATATATTTTTATTATTTTATTATATTTTAAATGTAATATTATATAATCATTATTTCAATTTTTTTGAAATTGAAATTTAATATATATTGCCATATATTCTATATAATATATCTTAAAATGTCAAGTAATAAATACCTTTTTTTAACTTTGATATTTTGTGTCTTATTTGTTACTTGGTCTATTTATATTATCAAAGATTTTAATGCGACATATGATGAATGTGGTTTAATTTGGCAGTATTTATTTTTAAATACCATATTCTATTTTGTTAATATTTTACAATCACTATATTTATTTCGTTATTTTCAACATTTTAATAAATCGTGTAAATCATGTTTATTATTTTTCAATCTGTTCTTTAATATTGTGTCAATTATTTGTGGAATTTTTATTTTCCTTTTTAATTCTGATCAATGTTTGAATACATATATTAATAAATATTCTGATATATGGCATTTATTTTTAGTAACATTTATATTAAAAAATATTGAATTCATTTCTATTATTTCCTTTGCAATTGCAATTGCATGTAAAAAAAGACCTCAGCCATATGAAGTAGTTTATAATACTGATCCATATCAACATTTATATGAAAATAATTTGATATACATTAGTTAATTTTTTATTCCAATAAAAATTGAATTATTTTTTATATAAAAATATAGTTATTTATATATATATTATGGATTCTAAACTAAATGAAAATAATTTAATATTGGTTAAAGGTAATGATAAAAACAAAATAGAAGATGAAAAAACACATGATATTGAACCATTATTAGATCCAAAAAATGCAAGGTTTACTATCCAACCAATTCAATATGACGAAATATGGGAAATGTATAAAAAACAACAAAATTGCTATTGGAAAGCAGAAGAAATTAATTTTGCATCTGATTATGATGATTTTTGTTCGCTAAGTGAAAATGAACAGCATTTTGTTAAAATGGTTCTTGCCTTTTTTGCAAGTAGTGATGGAATTGTTAATTTTAATTTAAGAGAAAGATTCCTTAATGATGTCCAAGTCCTTGAAGCACAAGTTGTTTATGGATGGCAAATGATGATGGAAAATATACATTGTGTTAGTCATAATACACAAATCTTAACTGATACTGGTTATATTACTATTGGGGATTATGTTAATAAAAATATAAAAGTTTGGAATGGTGAAGAATTTAGTGATACTATTATTAGGTATACTGGAGATTCCATTTTATATAATGTTGTATTAAGTAATGGTATGACATTAGAATGTACGCCAAAACATAAATGGTTTAGTAATGGTATTGTATTTACTGATCAATTAAAAATTGGAACTATTATTGATGATTATGATTTCCCAATTATTGATAATGACAATGACAATACTGAAAATAAAGACCCTGATACTTTTATGAATCCTTTTATTCATGGATATTATTGTGGGTCAGGCATGATTGATGTTTCAAATAATGAACCAATGATCTGTCTACATAATCACAATAATCATCTTTTCGATAAACTAAATTTAGATTTTAAGTCATGTGATTTTGAAAAATATAAAACATTTTATATCACTAATCATATTAATAAAAAACATTTATTTGTTCCTATTAATTATTCCCTTAAAACTAAAAATGAATGGTTGGATGGATTAATTAAATCTTGTAATGGTAGAATTTCAAGTATTAATAATGATTTTATTAAAAATGTACAATTGCTATTAAGTACAATGGGTAAAAAATCATGTATTACTAAAGAAAAAGATATTTTCTATGTTCTTGATATTGATGACGATGATACAGTTGGGGTTGTTTGTGTTAAAGAAATTGTTAAACTGAATGGAATTCACAAAACATATTGTTTCAATGAACCTAAAAAACATGCTGGTGTATTCAATGGTATTTTAACTGGACAAAGTGAAGTTTATTCAAATATGCTTACCAATATTGTTAAAGATCCAATTGAAAGAAATAATCTATTTAATGCCATTAAGACTGTTAAATCCGTAAAAAAAATGGCTGACTGGACTTTAAAATGGGTTAATACAGACGATTCCTTTAGTAAAAGAATATTGGCATTCGCTATTGTTGAAGGCATCTTTTTCAGTGGAGCTTTTGCAGCTATTTTTTGGTTGAAAAAATATAGATCTAAAGGTGAACATTTTATGAATGGATTAATTAAATCAAATGAATTTATTTCTCGAGATGAAGGTCTTCATTGTGATTTTGCTGTTATGCTATATGGTATGTTGAAAAATCGTCTCAGTAAAGAAGAAGTGCATGAAATGTTTAAAGAAGCCGTTGAAATAAGTTGCACATTCACGGATGATGCTATCCCTTGTAAAATGATTGGCATGAATCAAGATTTAATGAAACAATATCAAGAATATATTGCTGATAGATTATTAGGTATGTTACAATATCAAAAAATATATAATTCAATAAATCCTTTCAAATTTATGGAATCTATTGGATTATCTAAAAAAACAAATTTCTTTGAACATCGTCCAACAGAATATCAAAGTTCTAATACAAATGATAATGTTACTGGTAAAGATCTATTTGTATTAGACGATTTTTAAAAAAAAATGAATTTTATTTTATCCTGATAATTATATTCATTATATCATCATAATGCCTAATTCAACTTCATATAATACCGAAACAGGTATTAATACAGAAACTGGGTCATTGCCATCAGTCTTTGTATGTGATGGAGGTTTCTTCTCAAATGGTCGTTCAGCTATTTATTATAATGATACTATTAAAAAGTATAGCATTATTCTCCTTTGTGATAATATTATGTGCGAATATTGTCATTTTAATGAGTTGCAATGTATTAAATTAGATGAGCTTTTCCATTAATTTTTTTATGACATTCACAACATTAATGACTTTAAATAATCATAATTTGGTTTTTGTTCAAAAGATAAACTACGAGCATATTCATTATATTTGACAAAACATTCTGGTAGATCTTTGCATAATTTACGCATATTTGTACATAATTTGACATTCCCTATATTTTCTAAATGGTCTTTTCCTTCTATTTTATTCAATCCTTGCCATGGCAATGTTCCAATCAAAAAATATATCAACATATAAGATACTGATTCTAAATCATCTCTTCTTGACGGCTCTTTTCCCATATGTATATTTATACTTGCATATCTTGCAGTGCCAATCATTGATCTATCTGATCTGAAATTCATATGTTTCCCTTTTACTAAATAATTTTTTGATAAACCAAAATCCATTATATATAATTTATTATCTTTATACATAAAATTATTTGGTTTTATATCACGATGAATATAATGGGAATTATGCATTTTCTCTAATAAACATGTTATATCATATCCTATTTTTTTTATTTCTTCAATTGTTTTTCTTTTTTTATATATTATTGTTTTATCTAAACTTATATCTAGTAATTCAATTATCATTATATTAAATAATTGGGTTTCAATATATTCATAAAATTTTGGCAAACCTTCAGTAAATCCCCTTTTTTGCATATTAACATATATTTTACATTCATTGAATAATCTATTACTTTTTTTTTTCTCCTCTATTTTTGCTGCAAAAAATTCTTTCGTTTCATTATTTTTTACTAAATATACTTCTCCAAATGATCCTGTCCCAATCCTTTTTTCTATTTCATATTTATCTGGCATTTCATATTTATTCGGCATATATATTTATATTGTGTAATTCATTTATAATTTGTTACGCATTTTTAATAAAAAATATAATTTATATATATTACATTTTTTTTAATATTATATGTATATATAATGGAATTCTTCTCAAATTCTAGACCGAAATTATTGTCTAATAAAAATAAATTTAAATTATTGGATAATATAAGTGATACAGTGTATAATGAAACATTCTATTCTAAATATATTGCACATAATCTATTTGTTATTATTTTACTTTCTATTCTAGTATTAGTCCTATTATATAAATATTATACTAAAAAAGAAACTTTTAGACCGGCTTTTAATCCTACATTACCAATTTCTGAACAACAATCATTCGTCGATTATTTACCTGAAAAAGTTCCAGTTTATAAAAACCAAAAATTAGTTATACCACAAAAACCAAAAAAAATGCCCAAACTTGTATTACCTGATATTCCTATTCCTACAATTACAAGAAATGATTACACTGGACAAACTAATACTTATAAAGGTGCTCCAGATCATTTATTAGAACATCCATATGATTGGCCAAATAATTTTAATTCAAGCACCAGTTCAAGTATTGCTTATATGGTCGATCATAATAAAAGTAGTTTCTCCGAACTCGATAATATAATTGCGGACGATAATTATAATCTTATCAATAATCTTACTTAATTTTTTTTTTTCATTATTAAAATTATATGGATAAAAATAATTTGAATAATTTGGAAAATGAAAATATAAAAAATATTAAGGATATAAAGGATATTAAGGATATAAAGGATATTAAAAATAATAAGGATATAAAGGATAATAGGAAAATGATAATTAATAATGGTAATATTAATATCATTGATGAAGATGAAATTCATTATAAACCAAATGTTTCATTATTTTTAAATGGTGCTGGGAAAAAAGGATATTTGACATTTGAGGATACAATAAAGTATATCTTAATTAAAAATACATTATTATAATTTATTTATTTCTATTTAAACAGTATGGAGATATTGTTTGAATATATTATTATTACTATGTTTATCACATTTATGATATTATATGTTTCTGCACCTAAAAAATTTGTCGTTTATAAAGAACCTAATGTTAATACTACTAAATCTGATCTTTATGTTGATGATAATAAAACCTGTTATAGATATATTCGTAAAGAAATTCCTTGTCCTGAATAATTTTTATCTTTATATATATCATGGATTATAATATATTATTGTCAATTATTATCGGTATTTCGGTTGTTCTTGTTATAAATTATACTGTTAATGATACAATTATTATTGACAAAAATCAAAATTAATTTGTTACGCTATATTTTCCAATTTTATGCCACAAAATAAGTGAAACAATTGCTCCAACTATTGCACCATACATTGAATTAACAGTTTTTGTTGACGAAGATGATATTTTATATGTAGCCGATGATGTTACTACTATTATAAGTAAGTAAAAAATAAATATTTGCAATTCTTGCATATATTTATAGAATTATAAAAAAATATATTTTTCAAATATATATAATTATTTATTTTTATGAGTAGTGAAAATAAAAATGAAAATTCGCATGAAAATGATAATAAAAATGATTGTTGTGATTATTTTATTGAAGATGGTTCTTTTATGGAAAAAATTGATGTAAAAAATTATGTTGGTAAAAACGTTGAACAAATTGATTATGATAATTTTCAATATTATGATAATATTTGTTTTAATTTTTTTAGCGATTATAATGTTGATGATTTAAATAATAAAATAGTATTTAGAAATATAATTTCCGCTGTATTAAAAAAATATACAAATATAAAAAATATTTGTTTCAAAATCAATTCAAAAGGAGCAGACAATTTTTTTAGTGATAAGGTTTATGATTTTTTAAATAATAGTGATAAAAATAAACAACATGTAAAATCCATCGGCTTTATTAATCCAAATAATACTGATTTTGATGTTCATCATTTTATGAACTTTTTTCAAACATTCAATTATATTAAAAATTTTTCTCTGGATATTAAAAACGAAAAAGAATCGTATATTGAAATATTATTTTTGTTATTATCCTCTAAAAATATTGAATCTTTAAAATTTGTTTGGTATAATCCATCTAAATCATCGAATGAGTTCCAAAAAAATTTTAATAAATTTATAAGTTTATTAGATCCAAATAGAAACAATGAAGGACCAAATTATTCACCCTATCGAATATATAATCTAAAAAAATTAGATCTAACTTTTTCAAATAATTTAAAAAATACAAATATAAGTTTATTGTCTGATGCAATTAAAAAAAACAATATAATTAATGAATTTTCTTTTACTTTTAGACAATCTATTGAAAATACAAATTATATTAATCTTTTTTATAAATTAATTTTAGAAAATAAGGATAAAAATATTTGTATTAATTTTAATAATGAAAGTATAAATTCCAATAAGATTAATAATAAAATTAAAACAATTATTGAAAAATTATATCTTGATAAAGATTTAGAACACCAACTTTTCCAATTATTTTTAACTGATTATAAATTAATTAATGGATTATATGATTATCTTAATAATATAAAAATAGATACAAGCACTATAGTTGATAATAAATACAATGTGATTAATAAAATAATTCTCATTTATCCAGTATTTCTAAATATTTTCAATGAAAGAATAAATATATTTATTCATGATATATATTTTTCATTAAAAAATAATAATAATACCGATGATAATATAAAAAAAATTATTTTAAATAAATTACGTGAACAAGATTATATTAATAAAATACCAAAATTAAAAGAAAATATCGAAAAAATATATGATCAAACTATCGATAATTATAATAATTTGAAAAAAATAGAAAAAGAACAAGAAGAAAAAAAAGATGATTTTAATAGTTTAGATGGTGGTGGTGATTCCTTTTATAAAAAAAAGTATTTAAAATATAAAAATAAATACTTGAATAAAAAATTTAAATAAATTATAAGTTATTTCATGTCTTTTTCATATTCTAATATATGAATAAATCCATTATTTTCAGTATCTTCTATTATTTTTAATGTTTTTAAAATATCTGTTAAACATCCTATTTTCACTTTCCCGTCTCTTTCATCTTTTGAGTCCATATCAGGACCTTTATTTATTTCCATTATTTTTGGTTGAAGTTCTTTATCAAGTGCTATATCTGCTCCAAATAATTGAAAACTTATTTTATTTTTTAATTTACCATTACATATTTTATCCAAATATGGTTCAAATACATCTTGTAATAAATTATATATCCGTTGGAATATTACATCTTGTTTATTACCCAAATGTTTCTTTAGATCTTTATGCGTTAATGGATTATTTTTATAAATTTCACGATCAATATAACCAGTCGTTATATTAGTATCAAATTCTAATGAATTTTCTTTATATAATTCTTTTGTATAATATATAAATCCATCATCATATACGTATATATCTATTTTATTTATATTACAAATAACTAATACATATACTCTCAAATTTATTTTTCTTCCTGATATTAAATATGGATTTTGTAATAATTCTTGCACTATTACATGATTATCAGAATTTAATATATCATTTAACGAATTTGTTATTTTTAATCCTTCTTGTCTTTGATTATTACTTTTTAATATATATATCTTATTTTTATTAAATTCTCTTTTTATTTTATCTTTTTCCGTCATCAATAAATACGTCATTGGAGCCATTGTTAGTGCTTTTTTTAAACCATGAAATTTCATTATATTGTCCCATAATTTATTTTTTGCCACAATTATATCAACATTATCAATTATAAAATAATATTGTGCGTCATCTGGCATTTCATTTATTTCTTTTATTGTATCATCATATGTACATGGAAAATATATTTTTGCATTCTTTTTATCATTTTTTATATTATATTTATCTAATACTTTTTGCAAATTCTCTTGTATAATATATTTACATTTATTTCGATTCCATGTTATTTTATTTTCTGTAAAATTTTCTTCCATATTCTTTTTTTTTGTCATTACAATTAATATTAATAATATCAATATAATTATAAATAGTTTTTTATACATATATTTTTAATTTATATATTTGTTTATTTTATTGTATTTAATTGATGTAATTTTGTACAATTTTATCATAAATTTCTTTTTCAATTCCCAATGATACAACTATTTTATTACTTTCGAAAGTTGATTTTAATTCTTCAACTGCTCGTACCATTCCTATATATGTTTCCAATCCTCCATGGAATATTTCACCTGGAATTGGTGCTAAATGCAATCTTTTTTTGCCATCAGATCTTTTTATACAATTTGTTATAATATCAACATAATATTTATTGATAAATAATATTATTGAAAGTGTAAAAACCGCTTTATCATTTATCGTATTATTTAGATCTTTTACTTTATCATTTAAATATTTATTTATATTATCTTTATCATGTTTGGGAAATAATAATTCATTTCTGTTAAAAAATTTACAGCCTGTTTTTCCTCTCCAATCGATTCCTAATATATGATAAACACCTCGTAGATTTCCATAACCAAAAATCCTTTTTTTATCTTGCAATTCATCAAGATCAACAAGAACAACACTTCCGACTGGTAAATACTTTTTCTCTTCCTCTTTCATAAAAATAAAATACGTTTCCGGCAATAATTCTTTTTTACTTCGTGTTGTTTTACATTTTTCATCAGGAAAATAAGGTGTCGAAATTAGTTCTCCATTTTTATTTGGAAATAATTTTGTATCTATATTTGCAATTGCGCCAGTTGTTCCACTACCATTTGAATCCATTCTATCATTTGCACCATTTGTTATAAAATAATCTGCTTCTTTATCTTTATAAAAATATTTTTTTCCAATATCAGTATCTGGGTTTGATGGATTAAATGGTATAAATAATATATTATCGTCATTTTCCAATGATTTTTTAGATTCAGATAAAAAATCAATTGGTGTTTGAAAAGTAAATGTTGTATTTTTACTACCTAATAATTTTAGATTATCCAAATAACTATTAATTTTTTGTATTGTTTGTAATATTAAATTACTCATATTTTATATAAAAAAATATTATAAAAAAAAAAATTAAATGATTTTTAATATCTTTTCTTGTGAATATTGTATCGTTCAATTGATATTAAAAAAGTAAAAAAAAAATAGTTCCTAAAAAGATTACAATATTCATATAGTAAATAAATCTAAAATTGGAAAATATAACAAATATAAAATATGGCAATATTAATGATTTATTTTTTAACTAATTTGCGTACTTGAGCAGTTAATGAATTCATTTCAGCTGTTACTCCTGCCGGTGTGGATGGATTTTCTTGTTGTGTAGAACTGCAACAATTGCAGTTTTCTTTAAAGAAATAAAATGCTTCTTTGACAAAGGCGCCGAGTTTTTGTGCATTATCAACATATAATATCAATGCCTCTAATGCAAAATATAATATTTCTCCATTAGTTTGATTTGTATCATTTTTTCCTTGAGCCCATTTAACAAAACTATCTTGATTTAAAGAAATTACTAATAACATAATATAAATTAGTATTCTAACAATTGCCTGTTGAGTTTCAACACTTGCATCCATTTTTGGGACACCGATATTTTTTAAATTTTTAAACGATGTTACAGCTAAACTAGCTAAATTAGATATTTTTAAAAAAATATTTAGATCGGTTATATTGTCTTTAAAATAATCAAAATCATCAACATTAACTTTAGAATCTCCATTAAAATCGAAACATTGGATAAGTTTATTAAAATCAGGTGAATCAATGAAAGCAACATAAGGTTTTAGTTTATCGGCAAACAATATATTTTTAAGTTCAGATACAGAAACATGTGTTCCGTTTGAAAGTTTATTATAGATCGATTTTGCTAAATCTAATGAATTATTTGTCATATAATTTTATAGTATATAATTTTTTTAAATTTAAAGACATATATTTTTTATTTTATTAAACTATAATATATGAAAGGTTTATTAGATCTTATAGTATTAGCACTTATTGTAACCCTACTCATAAATATAGTTTGCAAGATTGTTAAACGTTGTTCAAGAAGTGAAGGGATGACAACGAATATATATACCAGTATTCCAAGTGATTTCCCTGAAACACAAGATCCTGCTGTCGTAAGTAGCACATTTGACTCAAATGATTATCCTAGAATGACACACAATCCTTCGGATGGTTGCACTGTATGTGAAAATGATATACTTGTAAATGATTATATTCGTAGAAATTTACTTGCACATGAATGCAAGGGTAAAGACATTACTGGAGAAGCTCTCGAAAAATATAGTAATGATCATTTTAATTTCAGAAATTTTACTAATCAAACTGCTAATGGTGGTAATGATATGGTTGATAGAGTAAATGATATGTATTTAAGTAATAATGACGAATATACAACAACTGAAAAAGGAGTTACAATTAAAGATTTATTTACTAATTTAACTCAAAATACCGATTTAATTAAAAAAGATTGCTCTCGTGGACAAGTTATGAGTGATAATTTAACTCAAAATAATTAGATTTATAATAACGAAAATGTTGTAAATGGTGGTGTTTTTTACAATAATGTTGCAGCCCATGACGAAAATTCGGATGGTCTTCATTCATTATAAAAATTGAAAAATATAATATATAAAGCTTAAATTATATATTATAGTATATGACACAGAATAAGAAACAAATATTAGATTACATTTATAATTCTCTCGATTTATCAAATTTCAAGTATAAAATACTTGAATATGAAAGTGATTTACAATTGCTAAACCAAAAACATTTTGTTTCAGCAAATTTTTCTGGAACCAATTGTCTTTTAATTTTTAATAATTTTCGAAATGTAAATTGTTCCGTTTTAGTTGAAAGAAAAACTCTTAGTTATAATCAGCATCAAGTTGTTTTTAATAATGTTAAAATGACTGATGTTAATATTAAATTAGATGATTCTATCTATAAGGGTACTATTATGGATGGAATCTTTTTCCAAAATAAAAGAAATGGTAAAAAAACATTTGTTATTACAGATGTATATGTTTTTAGGGGACAATCTTTAATTAATGATAATATGAAACATAAAATTATGAATATATCTGCTTATATTTCGGCCAATATGAAAATTTCTGATCTAAATCTCAGTGTTAATGTTTTATATGAAACTGATAATATATTAAAATTGCGTGAAGATATTAAAAAAATTAAAGATATTAATGTAAAAGGATTTGTTTTCTATCCAGTAAAATCCGGTACACGATTAATTTTTCAAGATAATAAAATACCAAATTCCTCAAATTTTAATCCCGATAGTAATTTAAGTAAAAATAATTTTATTCAAAACCAATATCATAACCATAACAATAACCAAACCCAAGATCAAAATAAAAAAAATACTATTATGTATATTGCAAAAGATAATAAACCAATTTTTGCAACATTAGAAATTAGAAAAACAGAACAACCAGATGTATATCATGTTTTATGTGCTGAAAAAGATGTTATTGATTGTAAAAATGTTATTAAAATCAAAAAATTAGGGATTGCTTTTATTCCTGATAAAAAAACAAGTGAATATTGTAGGAAAATATTTTTCAATAAATTAAATGGAAGAGCATTATTTAAATGCCAGTTTGATACTAATAAAAATAAATGGATTCCTTTAAATGAAAATAAAAATTCAAAATTACCCGATCTTCTCGAAAATATTGAAAAGAATCTTACTATTGTTGCAGATTCATAAAAAATTATTTATTTATTATTTATTTATTATTTTTCAAAATATATATTTCTAATTCTTCAAAAAAATAATCATACAGGTTATATTGTCAGTTGATCCCATTGCCAATGCATAATCACTTAATTTTCTAGCGATATTAATATTCTTATTTTTTCTTTCGAAATTTTCATCATATGCTTCAGACAATACAAAATTTACTGCATCTTGACTTGATAAAACATCCCATACACCATCACATGCTAAAATAAAAAAATAATCTGATGGATCAATGCGATATCTAAATATATCTGGTAGATGTGTTACAAATGGCGTTGCACTTAAATCTCCAAATGCACGTGAGACTGATAAATCTTTTATACGATAATCATGACCATCATATTTAATTTCTCCTCCAATTTTTTCAATTCTACGTTTTTCTTCCGGCCAATGAGGTTTATGATCTTTTGACAATGATATTGCTATATTATCTCTACATAATACTGCTCTACAATCACCAGTATTCAATATATATAAATGTTCTATGTCATTTTTCTTTGTATGAATACAAACTAATGCAGTTGATCCAACATTTTCAGCATCTTCTTTGTATTTTGTTTTTAATATATTTTGAATATAATTATAAACTTTAATTATATAATTTTTTTTAATTGAATTTTCAAATCGTTTTTCCATAAAAAATACTGGCATTATTTTCGCTAAAAAGTTTGATACAAATTTACCACCATGTCCATCATATATTGTATAAAAATTTGCTGGTGTTTTTGTTTTATCACTTCCATTTATATTTTTTATTATATTATGTTTATCTTCATTTTGATCTCTTTTCCCAGTTATAGATATAAAATTAATATTATTAGAATTTGACATATATTTATTTGATATAAAAAAAATTATACTACTTTAATTCAACTTTAATATTAACTTTATAATTATCATATTCCAAAACATTTCCATCGATTAAATTATTAACATAAACAGGTTCATGGTTTAAAATATACACAACATCTTTTTTATATTTTTTAAGAAGAAGTGTAAATTCTTTATTTGATGTATTATATGTAATGTTTACTTTTTGCCATGGATGCATGCGCGCATTCTTTCTCATCCTTTGCACCGTCACGCAAAATAATTTAATAGTGTATAATTCCTTTGTTTCTTCATCTTGCGTCGGATCAAAGTATACAACTACAGATGAATTTGAACACATACTTTGTGAATAATCTTTATGTTCAATTGGATTAATTTCAATATTGAAGCAATCATCTGGATGATTTTCCTCTTTCATAAAATGTTTCATCTTACTCATTTCATTTGTTGCCATTAACTTTTTCTTTAATTTTAATACATCAAAAACCTTTGTTTTTTTGACATATGGTGTAATATCCAATTCAGTATTAATTTCTAAAATATTGCATTCACTATAAATATATTGGAATAATTCAGTTGATTTCAATTCTTCAATATCTTTATTTACCAATAATACTCTTTTAATTGGAATCTTTAAATTTAATTTAGAATCACTCCTCAAGCGTCTCAATGCCAAAATAATTTCTTCCATTAATTCAATTTGATCATTCAGCTTTTGTTCCAATTGAATTTCTGATTGTTCTTTAAATTTACACATATGAACACTAATTGGATCAGATTCATTCCTCGTTGTTTGAAAAATTGTTTCCGATAAAAATGGCATAATTGGTGCCATATGGATACTAATCTCATTTAACACATATCTTAATGCATTCAATGATGTAAATTGACCTTCCTTACTTAATTTACCTTTTAAAGTATCGCGATTTAATTTAATATACCAATTAGACAACTGATTGATATATTTGCGAAATTCCTGAACAATTCCAAATAATTGATATTGATCAAGAGCTTCTCTTACTTTTTTAGTAAAAGTATTTGTTAATTGAATAATCCATGTGTCAATAATTGATAGTTCAATTTCCTTTTGATTTTTCTCGTCAGATTCATGATCTTTCTTGTATTTCATTGAATATTCTTTATAAAAGTTAAATACATTTGACAATAGAATAATTGTCTCGTTCGAAATAATCATTAAATCTTTCTCTGAAAATTTCATATTCTCTGCTCGTGTAATTGGTGTACTCAGAAAATACAAACGCATTGCATCAGATCCATGCTTATCAATTAAAATCATTGGATCAACAAAATTTCCCAAACTTTTTGACATCTTTTGTCCATTTTCCGCCATAACCAATCCAGTGCAAATTACATTCTCAAATGCAGGCTTATCAAATAGCGCAATATTCAATACGCTCATCACATAAAACCATAATTTATATTGTTCGCTTCCTTCAACAACTAATTTTGCTGGATAACTCTTCTCAAATTCATCCTTATTCTCGAATGGATAATGATATTGAGCAAATGGCATTGATGCACTCTCATACCAACAGTCCAATACTTCTCTAATTCTCTTATAAGTCTTTCCATTACGAGTAATTGTTAAATGATCAATTGAATCCATATGGATATCTTTCAATCCAGGTTGCAATTCATCAATTGATCCAATACAAATTGTATCACTATCATCTGATTGATAAATTGGAATTGGAGTTCCCCAAAAACGTGATCTAGAAATACACCAATCACGTGCATTTGACAACCATTCATAAAATCTATTTCCCATTTCACTTGGAATCCAATTAATATCCTTTGTTTTTTCTAATAATGTTTCCTTGATTTTTGTCACATTCACAAACCAATTTTTCATTGCTCTGTAAATTAATGGCGTATTTGTTCTCCAACACATCGGATAACTATGATTATATTGTTCTTCTTTGATTAAAATATCCCTCTTCTTTAATTCTTTCATTACCAATTTAGTTGCTTGTTTAATTGTTGATCCCTTTAAAAATTCAGGAGAAGTAAAAATACCATCATCATCCAAAAAATCATCAAATCCATCACCATTTTCTGAAACAATATTATATTTAATACAGACTCTAAAATCATCTTCACCATGTTCTGGAGCAGTATGCACTAATCCTGTACCCGAGGTATCACTCACATAATCATCTAAAATTACCTTACACGATTCTCTAGAAACAAATAATGATTCATATTCTTCTCCTTCCAAGTCAGATCCAAGAAACTCTTTATCGATTTTATATTCAGTAAAATATTTATCAACAGATGATTTAGATAAAATATACTCTTTATCACTATCACGAATGGAAATTTGAACCAATTGAATATTTTTGTTTGTACACAATGCCTTATTACTTGGAAGTGTCCAAGGAGTAGTTGTCCATGCAAGTAAATATGTATTTTCCTTGTTTTTCAACTTAAATGCAACTGTCGCTGATGTATCATTTACGTTTTTATAATTTAATGTTGCTTCAAAGTTTGAAAGAGAACATCCTAATGCAGATGAATATGGAACAATTCGGATCTTTTGATAAATTAGTTTTTTATCAAACAATTGTTTAATTGACCACCATACTGATTCCATATACGTTTTATTCTTTGTATGATAAATTTTATCAGAATCAACCCATCTTGCAATTCTTGAAAACATTGTTTGCCATTTATTACTACAATCTGACACATAATTATTACATTTTTGATTAAATTTATCGATACCCATATTTAAAATATCTTTAGTTGTCAAAATTTTTAATTCTTCAAGAGCTTTTCTCTCAATTGGAACTCCATGACAATCATTACCAATTGTACGAGTTACTTGATTTTTTTTCATAATTCTATCGCGGACTACGGTATCTTTTACAATTGACACAATAAAATGTCCATTGTGGAATGAACCAGTAGTAAATACCGGTCCATCATATAATGTCCATAATTTATTTTCGCATGATGTTGATTGGATTGTATTGGGAATATTATTTTTATTCCAAAAATTAATGATGTTTGTTTCGGACATTGTTTTTTTAATTATTTGATATGATAAATACATATACTTTATTATATATATTGAATTTCAATTTTTTTTAAATATATAACGATATGTTAATATATATAATTATATAATATGACTAAAAAATGTGTTTTTGACAATTGTAAAAAAGATGCTTGTTTTAACTTTCCAACAGAAAAAAAAGTTATGTATTGTAAAACACATAAAAAAGAAAAAATAGTCGATATTAAACATAAAAAATGTATACATTTTGAATGTAATAAAAGACCAAATTTTAATTTCCCTCAAGAAAAAAAAAATATATATTGCAAGATTCATAAAAAAGATGGAATGATTGATATATCTCATAAAAAATGCATATTTAAAGAATGTAAAACCAGGCCTTGTTTTAATTTTCCAAATGAATTGAAAGCATTATATTGTAATAATCATAAAAAAGAAAAAATGGTTGATATTGTGAATAAAAAATGTTTATTTAAAGATTGTGATGTGTCGCCAAATTTTAATTTTCCCACAGAGATAAATGCAATTTATTGTTTTACGCATAAAAAAGAAAATATGATTAACATTCAGCAGAATAAATGTTTGGTTGATGGATGTATTAATTTGCCATATTTTAATAATTCATCTGAGAAAAAAGCAATATATTGTGCAGAACATAAAAGCAATTCAATGATTAATATTATATTAAAATCATGTTATGAAAAGGATTGTTTAAAAATTCCTTCTTTCAATTATTCAACCGAAAAAAACCATTATATTGTAAAAAACATAAAAAAAATAATATGATTGATATAAAATCAAAAAGATGTATTGAAAATAATTGTTATAAATATCCAATATTTAATTTTCCAACAGAAAAAAAAAATTATATTGCTCAAAACATAAACTTGATGGCATAATTAATATAAAATCAAAAAAATGTAATGAAATTGGATGCATGATAATTCCTTGTTACAATTATTCAATGGAAAAAAATCCATTATTTTGTTTTAAACATAAAATTGACGGAATAATTAATATTCAGTCGATAAAATGTTCAGAAGATAAATGTAATAAAAGACCGAATTTTAATTTTTCTACAGAGAAAAAAGCAATATATTGCTCTGAACATAAAAAAGATAATATGATTGATATAATACATCCCAAATGTTATGAAAATACATGTTTTAAAATACCAATTTACAATTATTTAACGGAAAAAAATGGATTATATTGTTTTGAACATAAATTAGCTGAAATGATAAATGTTACTTCGAAAAAATGCCGTAAGAAAAAATGTATAACAAATGCAATATTTGGTTTACCCGATAAATTTCCAATTTATTGTAAATCACATAAAGAACCTAATATGATAAATTTAATATTAGAAAATAAATGTTCTATTTTAGATTGTAATAATGAATTTGATGTTAAATTTAATAATGATAAATATTGTTTAAAACATTGTCCAGATAATAATATGGAAATTTCCATAAAAAAATTATGTAAATATTGTGATTTAACTGAAGAATCAAAATATATATGCAAAAATTGTGAAAAAATAAAAAATAAAAAAGAATGGGGAATAATAAGATATATAAGAAAAGAAATATCAAATCCGTTTATATATAATTCGAGTAAAATGCTCCAAGGATGCAGTAAAAAAAGACCTTATGTTTATTTTGAATTAAATAAACATTGTGTTATTGTTGAAATTGATGAATATCAACATAATACGTATCAAGATATTTGCGAATGTTCAAGATTAAATGAAATTGTTAATGGAATTGGTGGTAAATCTGTTATTATAATAAGATTTAATCCAGATATAATTAAAAATAATGGAATAAAAATAAATATTAAACAAATTGATAGATTAAATTTATTAATTGATACAATCAAAAATGAATTAGATAATAATTATGATAAATTTTTAGTTAAAATAATACAAATATGTTATAATGATAATTATTTAATATATCAACGTATTAAAGAGGAAGATATTACTTCATTGGTTTGCATATAATAACCAGTTTATATATATATTATTTAGAGCGGTGCGGATTTTAAATGCCGGTTTAAGTTTTATATATTTTTAATTCTCTATGTTTATTTGATTTACTTTTCTTTTTCGATGATTTCTTTTTATATTGCTTTTTATCATATGCATATATAAAATAATTTTTATAATTTTCCTTTTTAATATTTTTAATTGATTTTTTTAAATTTTTTTTTAATTCATCATAGTTTTTAGCTTGATATATTTTCAAATAATGTTTCATTTGGTTGAAGAATTGTTCGATTGAATTCAGTCGTGGATGATACGGAACAGTGTAAAGCAAATGATTTCCACTATCTTTTATTATTTTTTTAGTGCTTTCTTTTTTGTGTATTTGACCATTATCTAAAATAAATAATTTATTTTTATTTTTATATTTTTTCGCATATATTTTTTATAAATTCATCAAATCTATTTGAGTTAACTGCATCTTTTTTATATAATTTATAGTCAATACATTTTTTATTATTTATTGCTACAACTAATGAATATTTTGTAAATACAGCATTATCATCAGTTTTTATTGTACATCTATTTCCTAAATAATTTCTACAATAATTGAAATTTAATGATGTACTTATTGAAGTTTCATCAATTGATATTATGTCGCTCAAACTATATTTATTTATAACTTTAAAAAAATTAGCTAATTCAGTTTTTTCATCTCTGTCTTGTCCTCTATATGTTTTAGGAAAATGTTTAATAGTCGCCCTTTTCCTTGTTATATTATAACATCATGAATATGTTGTCTTGAAATTTTCAAATCCGGAAATTTGTCTAATAACATCTGATGCACAATTTTAATATGTATATCATTTTTTGTTTTTAATATTTCTTTAATAAATTTAATATGATCTTTTTTTATTTTATAGGAACCTTGTTTTCTTGATTTTCTTTCAACGCTTTTTGATTTTCCGTATTTTTCAATTCATCGTTTTAAACTTCTTTCACTGCATTCAAATATCTTACATACTTCAGCATAATTTTTAACCTTATCATAATATTTTATTGCTTTTAATTTTAAATCTTTTGTTGATTGTGTTTTTGCCATATTATATATATTATTTGGTTAATAAAAATTGAATAATATATATTATAATCAATAATTATAATATAATATATATAAATGATGGATGAGACTGCTATTAAGAAGTTATTGAATAAATGCAAAACTTTTGATGATGTATATTCTATTACAAAAAAATTATCCAATGATGAAAAGGGATATTTATTTGAAAGGATAACATATTATCTTTTTAAATTGTCTCCCCTACTTAATAATCACGATGATTTATGGATGTATGACGATATACCAAAAAAAGTTAAAACGTTATTAAAACTACCATCAAAAGATAAAGGAATTGACTTATTGATGAAAAAAGAAGACATCTATTATCCAATTCAATGTAAATTTAGACAAAAAACGGATACTATTTTAAATTGGACAGAATTATCAACATTTTTTGGTTTAGCTTTTGGTATGACTAAATATATGAATAATAGTTATTTGGTGACAAATACATATGATTTATGTAATGAAGTTATAAATTCTGATAAAGTAGAACCAATTTATGGGGATTTTTTTGATAATCTACCTGATAACTTTTTTACGAACATATGTAGTATGATTGACAATAAACCAGTAATTAAATATAAAATAAAAACTCCATATGATCATCAATTAGAATGTATCAATAATTCTTATGATTTTTTCGTCAATAATAAACTTAATTATGAAACAACTAATGATGAAGATGACGGAGAAGATGAAGAAGATGAAGAAGAAGATGAAGATGAAGAAGATAATGAAGAAGATGAAAAAAATATTGACGAAGATAAGGAAGATAATGAAGATAAGGAAGATGATGAAGATAAGGAAGATGATGAAGATAAGGAAGATGATGAAGATGAAGAAAATAAAGATAATTATGATAGAGCTTTTATTGAAATGGCTTGTGGAACTGGAAAAAGTATCACGTCATATTTCATTGACAAAAAATTAGATAATAAAAAGACATTAGTTTTGGTCTCATCATTACAACTATTATCTCAGTTTTATAGTGATTGGATTAATCAATCTTATGCTGAAAATATAACTATTAGATATATATTAGTTGGTTCAGATGCTGATGTGGATGATGAAGTAAAACATAAATCAAACGGTATTTTTCTGACAACAGATGCAACAAATATAACAAATACATTGAAAAAATATAAAAATGATAAAGTAGTTGTTATATCAACATATCAGAGTTCAGATAAATTACCGAAATATGAATTTGATTTTGGGATTTTTGATGAAGCGCATAAAACTGTTGGACAACTGAATAAACAATTTGCAATACATTTGAGAGATAATAATGTAAAAATAAAGAAAAGACTATTTATGACGGCAACACCAAAAGTTAGTCTGAAAGATGATGATGATATTGTAAGCATGAAGGATGAATATATTTATGGAAAACAAATATTCAAATATAACACTGGACAAGCAATTAATGATAAAAAGTTAGTTGATTATCAAATTATATCAATATATGCTGAAAATAAAAGAATAGAACAAGATATTAAGAAAAATAAGTTAGTATCATTCAAGAAGGAATTTACTGATGAAGAAGCAAATTATTTGGGTTCTATTATCATTATTTTGAATAAAATACATGATGGTTCTTGTAATCATATGATAACATATCATAATAATATAGTGAGAGCACAAAAATTTGCAGAATATTTAATAAAATTAAATGGACTGTTGTATCCAGGAAAAGATATATTTGTTGATAGCCTTGATGGAGCTGTTAGTATGAGTAAAAGAAAGAAAGTAATAGACAAATATGTAAAAGCTGTTCTAAAAAATTATAATAAACTACAACCTGTTATAAATGATTTAGTGAAAGATATCAATAAATTTGTTGTTTTTGGTTATCAGTTTATTAGATTGTATTTATTAGATAAATTTAATAGCAAAAAAGATTTTCCAACAATCAATAAACAATTTATTTTAGATGTATTGAAGACTATAACATCAAGTGAAACTAAAAGAGGAAAAACGAATAAAGTAGATAAGATTAAAAATAAATCTGTTAAAGATGATATTAAATTATTTTATGATAATACATTTTCAAAATTAGTAACTGAAAAATTGTCCTATACAAATAAAACACATATTTTATAACAAACCGCAAAAGAAATGATAACTTGTTTAGAAACAAATATTAAAACTCATTTTGTTAAATATTTGTTCAAATATATTAATTGTGTCTTTAAAGAACCAAAGAGCAAAGAAATAAAACAAGAAAAAGATAAAGAAAAAAAGAAGGAATTGTATAAAGAATTAAATAAAGAGATAAGGGATTTGAAATCTGATTTAATTAACAATAAAATAGTTGATTCAAATGAAAAATATCATGATTGGATTAATAAGAATAAAAAGTTTTTATATCCAGAAAATGTAACTAAATCAGTTGCATATGATGTTAAAATACATCCACAAAAATATTTAACTTATGCATTTTACATAAATTCTAAAATAGAAGAACTTGGCAAAAAAACATATCAAATGATACCACAACGAAATAATATAGTTCCTAAATGTATTGTTCTAAATACTTCTGCTGTTTCTGACTATATAGGAACAAAATTACCAAAATTTTTTAATTATAGTAAAAGCGAACTTGTTTTGAATTGTAAAAAATACCAAAAACATATATGGAGTAAAATTTTAAAGACAGAAAAAAGGAGTATATTTGAACACAAAGATTATGTATTTTATAATCAAATAAACACTGATGGATTTAGTTGTAGTTTATTATTCATATTAAAAAAATATAAGGACAAAGAATTTGGTGATAGAATGCCAAAACAATCAGAAGATGATGATATTTTAATTAAATTAGATAGTTTGAAAAAAGAAGAATGTAATAAATATTTGGATAATAATAAATATAAATTAGTCAGTTTGGATCCTGGAAAAATTAGACCAATAAGTATGATAGATGAAAATAATAACTTTTATAAATATTCGGCATGTAGAAGAAGAGTAGAAACATATACAAAAAGATGTAATGAAATAACTATCAAAGAAAAAAAGAAAAATAATATTATAGAAAAAGAAACAATATTATCAAAATTAAATTCAAAAACATTAAAAATAGATGAATATAAAAAGTTCATAGTTCAAAAAACTAAATTAAATAATGAAGTAAAAGATTTTTATAATAATATATTGTTTAGAAAACTTAAATTTAGAAGATTTACAAGAACAAAACAATCAGAAGAAAATTTATTAAATGAAATAGAAAATAAATTTTTAACAAAAGAAGAACAAAAAAAAAATAAAAAAATACTAATTGGATTTGGGGACTATAGTCGCACAACTCAAATGAAAGGAACAATACCAACACCAAATGTAGGATTTAAGAAATTATTATTAAAGAGATTTGATATATTAGAAGTGAATGAATTTAACACAAGTAAATTATATAATAAAACATTTACAGAATTGACAAATATAACAGTGAGACGCAAGAAACATTCAAAACATTTACATGAAATACTAACTCTAAAAGAGGAAACTGAAAAGTGTATTTATGTAAATAGAGATGTGAATGCATGTAAAAATATATTATATATATTAAAATATTATTTGAAAAATCAAAAAAGACCAAAGGAATTTTGTAGGACAGAAAAGAAGAAAAAAAAAAGCAAATAGTCGTTTAGTTAAGACATAAAACTAAATGACATCAGGTAGGATTATATGTAACTGTCTTAAAATACATATAAGAAAGCCTACTATATAGAATTTAGTGTCTTTAGTGACAAAGCGGTAAAAATTTTATAAGTCCTTAAAACCGGCATTTAAAATCCGCACCGCTCTAAATATAATAATATAACACAAATATATAAAATGCCTTGTCCCAAAGGTTCAATTAAAAGATCAAGTTATAAAAGGAAATCTGGAGTTAAAGTAAAAAGCACCTGCATAAAAGATGTTGGTGCTAAAGGAAAAACCCCTAAAAGTAAAAAAGTTCTCCCTAAATTTTCTGGTAAATTGCATTTATCTTGTTATGGATATTCAACCAAAAAATCTTCTAAAATAAGACATTCTTCATTAAAAAGAGCATCTAAAAAAGAAGGCATGTTACCTACTTTAAGACATTTAGTTTTAGCACGCAATTATTCTAAATGGAACGATAAAGTTTATAATAAAATGGATTCAGATGTTAAATTTTTAAGTAAAGAATATAAAAAGAATAAATTAAAACGTACAAAGAAACGTACAAAGAAACGTACAAAAAGAAGTGCAAATAAATAATCATTTATTTATATAAAAATATATATTTTTTTTGTTAAAATAAGTATATAGCCTAAATTTAAATTTTTTATTAGCCAATACAATTACTTTTATTTTAAATAAAAAACATCAACGGTCATTAAAATTTCAAAACTTTGTCAGATTTTTTTTATATTTTAACACAAGAATCTTGTGTGTTTTTTTTTTCTTACGCGTAACAAGTTTTAGAAAATTACTACTACACGGTACTTTTTGGAAAATTAAAAAACATATGCATTGGCAAAAAACAATGTTATTTTATTTTTTATTTTATTTTTTTATTTAAATTTTTTTACTAAAAAAATACAAAAAAATATTATTTTTTTACAAGAAAATCTTAAAAAATATGACTTTTTTACTAAAAAAGTTGTTTTTTTTCAAAATCTACCATAAAATCGGTAGTTGTTTTTGGTAGTTATTTTGAAAAAAAGTATATGTATTGACCATAAATTATTTAATCACTCAAACATCTATTTACTCTCATTTTAATCACAAATGAAAAAAAATAACACTATAAAGACAATTTATTATATAAAAACTACTAATTTTTTATTTATTGTTTTATTGTTTAATTATAGAATAAACTATTTAAAAAAATAATGATATATATATATATATAAACTGGATGAAATATAAATGTATTCCATGTTCATATTCTACAAATGATTTAAGTAATTTTAATAGTCATACAAAAACAAAAAAACATTTATGTTTTGAAAATAAAAAACGTTTTATTTGTGAAAATTGCAATACTGAATTCACACAAAAACATAATTTGGATAGACATATTCGAAAATATTGCAATAAAACAATAGACGAAATTAAAATATATGAAGAAAAATTAAATGAAAAAGAATCAATAATTAAAGAATATGAATTAAAATTACAAATGCAACAAAAAGAATATGAAAATAAACTTCTCCTCAAAGATAAAGATATCGAAAATATTAAAATATCAACCGAATTAAATTGTTTAAAAGAAAAGAATGTTCCGCAACAAAATAAATATTCTCTTACATTTGTCCAAAAAAATTATTATAATGCACCTCCAATAAATTATTTTACTAAATTTGGATTACTTAAGGGCAATGATAAGAAATCATCCATTGATGATATTATGTTATATTGGTTTAAAAAGAAATCATTAGCTAGTTATCTTGGCAAAATTATATTAGGTGAATATATTAAAGGAAATCCACTTGAGCAATCCGTTTGGGCCTCAGATACTTCAAGGCGCAATTTATTGCTAAATGAAATCCAAAAAGATAAAACAACTCAATGGATTATTGATAAACTTGGGATAAAATTATCCAATTATGCAATTAAACCAATTTTGAAAAAAATAAGGGATTATTTGTGGAATTATATTGAAACTGCAACTGATAAAATGAAAAGAAAAATTAGTGTTGTCGAAAAAATGGGAAAATGTCACGAATTAATTGATTATATTGATTGTGTTGATAAGAAAAAGTCATTGGAATATGATATAATAAAATTTATAACTCCGCATATCCATCTTAATAAAAATAATTTATTAACATTCAATGATAAAAATGATAATGAAAATGATAATGAAAATGATAATGAAAATGATAATGAAAGTGAAAATGACAGTGAAAGTGAAAATGAAAATGAAAATGAAAATGAAAATGAAAATGAAAATGAAAATGAAAGTGAAAATGAAACTGATATAATATATAATAAATAAATTAAACAACATGATTGCATTCATTCCAAGCGAGATGAATTTTCTTGCCTTTATCATCATACATATATGGAATACTATTTTATTTTTTTATTTATTTCAATTGTTATTTCTTGTTTACCTTCTTTTGCAGTTACTTTTAATATTCCATTTGCATCTATTTTAAAAGTTATTTTAATATCTAATTCATTTCTGGGGGCAAATCTTAAATTTGTTAATTTAAATTGTCCTAAAAGATTATTATTGTCAACAAATTTATCTTCTCCTTCATATATTTTTAATTTAAAACAGGGTTGATTATCCGATACATTGGTAAATCCCATTGTTTTTGAATATGGGATTGGAGTATTTTTCGGTATTATAATTTGCATTTTTTTATTTATTGTTTCAACTCCAAGTGATATAGGAGTAACATCCATTAATACGATATCTTTTGTTTTGGCATCTGATTTATCATATAAAATTGCCCCCTGAATTGACGCTCCACATGCGACTGCTTCATCTGGATTTATATCACAATGTGGTTCTTTATTAAAAAACTCTTTTATTAATTGCTTTATTTTTGGAATTCTGGTTGATCCTCCAATTAATATAACATCATCTATTTCTTTTTTGTCCATTGATGCATCATTAATGATTGTATCACATATTTTTGTTATTTTATTAAATTCATTTTCATTTAATTGATTAAATTTATTCAGTGTTAAAACAATATTTAAATCTTTTTGATCATATAAACAATCAATATATATTATTGTTTCGGATTTATTTATATTTGATAATATTTTTTTAGCTTTTTCAGCTTCTCTTTTAAGACGATTTTTTACTTTTTTATTATTTATCATATCAATCATTTGTGTATTTGTAAAATTATATTTGTTTGCAAATTCGTTTAAACAATATTTAATAATATTATTATCAAAATCATCTCCACCGAGATGAGAATCCCCAAAAGTTGCCTTTACTTGAAAAATACCATCAATTAATTCTAAAATTGATGAATCTGTTGTCCCACCACCAAGATCTAGAATAAGAACTGTTTGTGCATTTTTTTTATCAAGACCATATGCTAATGCAGATGCAGTCGGTTCATTTATAATTCGCAATACTGTTAATCCTGCATTTTCTGCAGATTTTTTCGTTTCTTCTCTTTGTTCATTATTAAAATATGCTGGAACGGTAATAACTGCATGAGTGACTTTAGAATTTAAATAATCCTCTGCCAAGTGTTTTAATTTTTTTAAAATAATTGTTGATATATCAGTTGCATAATATTTATTATTAATAATAGGAATATCATTTCCATCATCTGTTAAATTATATGAAACAAATTTTTTATCTTGTTGAACTGTTTCATCCGAATATTTTTTTCCAATAAAACGTTTAACATCATATATTGCATTAGAGTTCGATTTTGCAATTTCACCTACTATAGCATTGGTATGTTCTTGCTTTTTATCATTATCATTATCATTATCATTATCATTATCATTATCATTACCATTATCATTACCATTATCATCATAATCATCATCAAAAACAACATAACTAGGAGTTATACGATTACCACAATCATTTGGGATAATATCAACTTTTCCATTTTTATAAACACCGACACAAGAATAAGTTGTTCCTAAATCAATTCCTATACAATACATATATGCAAATAATAAAGATAAAATAAAATCTATTATAAACATATAACATATAATATATAACATATGTCAGTAACGGATAAATTTAAAAATTGTTTTGAACAATGTAAAATAAAATATAATATTAAACAAGTTGATACAGTAAATATAAATACATGTAAAAGATTTTTTAGTTGTGTTGACAAATGTACATATGGTATAATTAGAAATGAAAATGGTAAAATAGTAAAGAATGATATTGATAAAAAACAATATAATTTTAATAGGGAACAAATTTTGAAAGATAATAAATTATAAAAATATTAGTTTTAGAGTAAAACTTGTTTAAAAAGTTTTTCAAGAACTGATCTATAAACTTCATAGCACCATGGTTGATGAGATTCCATATTATCAGAAAGATATTTGTTATCAACAAAAATAGTTGTATTCTTAATTATTTCAGTATCTTCATGTTTTGCATTTGTATTAACGACTAATATATTAAAATAAAAATTTTTATAATTTTCTTTAAGATATTCAGCAAATTTAATAATATCTTCATAATTACGTTTTTCATAATCTCGCGAGTTCATTTCATTATAAATATCCGCTTCAGCAGCATAAACAAATAATACTTTTTTATCCGAATTAAATAAATCATATAATCTATTAATCCGTCTTTCGAGAGTTATTTTTGTCTCAGGATTATTAAAATCATGATGACCAAACCAAATACCTTCTTTATTACGAATCTCCCCTTTTTCCGGATAAAATTCATTATAATTCGATTTCAAATAATTTAATATTTGATATGGTTGAGTTGGTAACCAATCGAATGGATAAGAATTTTTTCGTAGTCCCAATTTTCTTAGATATATTCCAGTTGGACATTTATTACCAATTGAAACATATTCGTCATATTTCCCAAGTTTTAATTTAGTTTCAAATTCCATATTTTTTATATTATAATTTTAATATAATATAAATTATATAATTCAATGAACGTACGTGTTTCTGGTTTTTTATGTTGTGATTGTAATAAATTAGGCTTCACTACATTTTATAATATAAAAAAAAATAAAATAGATTTAACGCCATTATTTTGTAATAATTGTAAAAAATATTGTGAAATAAAAGTGTCAGATCCTTATAAAATGTATACAATGAATGATGATAGCGAGGATGATAGTGAAGTTGAAGATTTGGCTTTTATGTTCGATAGGATGAAAATAAAAAATTGATAAATTAATTATATTGATATATTTATTGTTTAATTTATTAAAAAAAATTGAAATTCCATCGTTTTTGTAATATTTAATTGATGTAGAAGAGATAAGCCACGTTTTTGCCCGAACTTTACTATTTTATTTCAGATGAGTCAGGAAAAGAAGGAACCAATTGTGTGCGTGGATTTGTGCAAGTGCACTGAATGCCATTTCGGAAAGGAAGTACCTTCATGTCAAGTGGGTTCATCCATCAGGCAAGAAATTGACGAGCAAGAGAAGGAAATCTTGACTCATTACCAATGTGGTTGTGGAGATCTTTCTACTGTCTTAGGGTTTGCATCGGTGATTTCGGTGGTGGTGAGTTTGAGGAAAGGGAAATCAGCGAGTACAATTATTTGTATTCTGAAGATGCTCTCCCTTCGTACTATGAATTTAGTTCAGAAAGTGAGAAGAAAGAGTTTGAGGGAATTTCCGATTTGTTGCACAGGAAGTATCTTACAGAGATTTCGAGTTGCTTCCATTGCAATAAGGAAACTCACAAGAGCAATGGAATGTGTGACAAGTGCGGAAAGAATGGAGATTACCCCTTATGTGATTGTGATGAGTGTTGCGGATAGATTTTTTATTTATTTCAAAAATTTCATATAAACAAACTCTTCTTGAACTTTGGGAATTAAATAAGAAACATTATCGATTAATGCTTTTTGTGGAGTATTTTTTGGGTTTTTAGTTGAATATGTGTAAATATTATCGAGAGAATTTTTTTTGCCAAATCCAATTTTTGATTGAAATACAATATAATCGTCATCTTTATCTTCATATTCTATTTTTTTATCACTAATAACACTGTCAGTCATTTTATAAAAATTATGACAATTAATTCGTTCAAGAATACATTTTGCATTTACAATATCAATAAAATATTTTGAATCAATTGTTTTTAAATCCAATAATTCAATGCCAATAAGAACATATTCATCAGTTAATTTAATAAATTTATTCATATCGTCAACCGAATCAGATAAATTTAATAATGGATTAACTAATTTCATCATGTCAATAATCATTAATTGAGATGAAATTACTGATTTATGGCAATAAATTTGTTTATGCAAATTATATCTTGATTGAAATAATTTTGTAATTTCAAAAACAATTTGTTTTGGATAACATATATTATAATTTTCAGATGAAACTATAATATCAGAAACAAGACGGGAGTGATCAAAACCCGTTTTAATCCCTAACATATAAGAATCTCGTGCAATATAATCATATTTGTCCACATCCAATCCATTTAAATTATTTGATACAATTTGATATAAAAATCCACTATTAGTATCATTCGGCGTAATTAATGATTGTATGAATTTTATTTCATTTACCATAAATGGTAACTCCCTTTTAATAATTATTTCGATTAATTGATTTGATCTATCTTCGTGTTTACTTTTTTTATTTAAAGAAACAAGAAAATGATCATCAAATAGATGACTAAATGGCCCATGTCCAATATCGTGGCATAGTGCAGCAATTTTTACTAGTTCTCTAATATATTTCGTTATTTTAATTGAATCAGAATCATAATATGATTTTAATTCAGGAATAGATTTTAAATAATCTGCAATTGTATCTCCTGCATCGGTTCTTTCAATGATACAATCCATTATTTTTCCTGCTAAAAAATATGTTCCAATTGAGTGTTCAAATCGTGTATGAGTTGCACTTGGAAATACATAGGAACATGTACCTAATTGTTTAAGTTTGCGAAGTCTTTGAAATTCTGGAGTATCAATTATTTTTTGGGCTAAATTACTAATATTAATATATCCATGCACATTATCATATACACATTTAAATTCAGTATTTAAAACAAAATGATTGTTCATATTGTTTTATCTATTAATAATAATAATAATAATAATAATAATAATTATAAATAATATATGAATATTTTTTTTTCAATTTTAATTTTTTTCAAATTTCATTTTACACATTGAATCATTTGTGCAATACATCCAGTAATTTGAATCATTGAACCCAAACCTTTTGATATAATAAAAGTGGTCATACATATTTTATCGAGAAATAGATTCTTTTGTATTTCCTTTATATCATTACAATATCGTAAATAATTAATCATTCCTAAAGTAATATCTTGTTCAGAAAATCCTAATTCTTTTAACTTATAAACTTTATTAATGGCCGATTTAATATCTTTTTTAAGACAAGCAGATAAAACTTCTTTAATAAGAACCGGTTGTGGTTTATCGCAAATAAGATATATATTATCTTCTGTTATTTTTTCCTTGCCATAAAATGTAAATGCATATTGCAATGTATTTATAGCATTCCGTATATCTCCTTGGGAAATTTGTGCAATTGTTTCCAATGTCTTCAAGTCACATGATACATTTTCTTTTGTACAAATATAATTTAATCTTTTTGCAATTGTTTCTTTTGGAATAATACCGTATTTCATATTTACACATTTACTCTGTATACTCTCTATAATATCCTCTGATTGATTACATGTAAAAGCAAAACGTGTTTTATTATAATATTTTTCCATTAATGAATTAATCTGTGTTAAGGCTTTTTCTGTCATATTATCAGCTTCATCCAATATAATTAATTTATGATTATGTTGGTCATCTATTTTTTTTTTACAAAAATTCATAATTGTTTCTTGAACAATTTTAATACCTCGATCATCTGAAGCATTTAACTCAAGAACAACATCATTCATATTTTTGCCATATAGCGCTCTAGCAATACATTTGATAGTTGTAGTTTTTCCAATACCAGGATTACCTGAAATAATCATATTAGGCATATCTTTCTCATTAATTATTTTTTGTAATTTTTTCATAGATATATCATCTAATAAAATATTATTAATATTTGTTGGACGATATTTTTCAATCCATGGAATATGATCTGTCATATAATATAATATGTAATAAATCTTTATATAAAAAAAAATTCAATTTTATTACAAATATTGTCCAACTAGAGCAATAACTGGTAATCTACCATCAGAAATTAATAATTCAATTAATTTATCTTTTTCTTGCAATTTTTTCTGGTAAAAAGAAATAAATGGATTATTTTTATTAGAATATCCATTTTCTAATAATAATTCAATCAATTCATTATCCAATTCTTTTGTGGATACACAAGATATATCTGCTTTTGCATAGACTAACATTTTAAACAATGTTTTTTCGCATTCTAAATCTCCATAATTTCTATCAAATAAACGTATTTCTCTTGAGATAGAATGCTGTATAATATCAAGTGCATTAAAACTATTTTCATCTTCAAGGTCAAGATCAACTTTTGATTCAATTAATAATTTTACACAATCAATATTTTTTTCATATATATTATTCATTAATATATTTCTATTTTTTTTTCCTCCTTGATAATTCAAATCTGCTTTTGCTTTTAGAAACAATTCTATTGTATATGTATTACTTCCATCACGTGAAAAACTATCCATCAATAACGCAGTTTCCCCGTCATTATTTATTAAATCTGGATTAGCTTTTGAATCAAGTAATAATTCAATATTATATCTTGAATAACTTATAGCATACATTAAAGCAGTCATACCGAATTTATTTTGCATATCCAAATTCGCCCCATTTTCAATTAAAATTTTTACAGTATCATGATGTCCGCGATTATTTAAACATGCAATCATCAATGCAGACCATCCATCATAGGTTACTTTATTTATTTCCTCTTTTAAATTTTTAATTTGATTAATTTTTTTTATAATTTTTGGTTTATAGAATGAATATAATATAAATCGATGTATAACATCTAACCCTGTATCACATATTTTGTTTCCACCTGACATATATTCTGGATCTCCGTATATATCACATTTTTCAGAATCATCGTATCCATATAATATATCCAAATTAAAATCATCTTCATCATCTCTGTCTTTATCTTCATCAATATCTTTATCTTCATAATCTTCTTCAGAAACAACATCTTTTATATCAGGTAAATCGGACATTCTTTTATTTAATTTATTAAGGTATTATTAAATTATAATATAAATTGCCAATCAACAAAAATTTCAATTTTTTAAATTAACATATAAAGAAAAATATATTATTATACTATATGTATTGTATTTATCAATTAGAAAATAAAATTATGAAAATTATTGGATTTGAAAATTCCTATGAAAACGCTTTTGAGAAATTGAAAGAATATGTAGAGAATATCATTGTATATGAAGAAGGTAACAAAAAACTAGAAACAGTTTGGCAAAATAGTTGTGAAAATATGCCAGATGGATTTTATTTAATTAAAAACGAAAATAATATTGAGATGTATAAAAAAACAACAAATAAATATATTGAAAATGGTTGGATAACAAGTTCAGAAATAAATCAAAATAAGATTGATTTAATAAAAACTTTTGGAATAAGTTTGGAATTTTTTGATACGGAATTAAAAACAAAACAAATGACAAATATTCAAAATCATAATCAAAATCAAACTAAAATAAATTTAAAAAGAAATCATATTAATAAAATAGATATGGATGATATTATTATAGAAATGATAAATAATAAATTCAAGCCAAAAAATAATAAAAAATTAATATTAAATGATTATTCAGATCAATATAAATTGAATTATTGCAATGGATTATGAGTAAGATTAAGATTATAATAATAAATCAAAAAGCGAATTCATCATAATCGATTTTTTTGAAATGTGGTTTAAATTGTTGTTTTTTAGGTTTTGGAATATGTTGTTTATGTTCTTTTTTTTCTCTAATATCGTCGAAAACATCTTCTTCATCTGAAGAAGAAAATTGTTCATCAGTACAAATATTATCAATTTCTTCAACATTTGTCAATGACAAAACATTTTCATAAGTTCCTTCAATTTTATTATTATGTAAAATATATTTTTCTATTTTATATTTATTTTCTTCATATTGCCATCTTCGTGCTCTTCCTTGCGAATTTTCACCGAAAACCGATAATTCATCCACAATATCTATAATAAGTGGCCTTACATCACCTATTTTAAGAATACGTCTCATAATACGACCAATTGCCTGAATTATATTACGTTTAGGAGTTGCTAATATAATTGTATTTAATCTGTCAATATCTAAACCTTCGTGCGCCATATCATATGTTCCAAATAAAATATCTGCATTTTCTTCTGCATACTGTCTTTCATATGATTTCATACCTCCCATATAAAAAGAAGTGATGATTTCATCTTTATCTAAAATATCATTGTATTCATCTTCTTTAATACATTTATCAACTCTATTTTTCAATTCAGTAAGATGTGCTTTACGACCACTTAATATAAGAATTTTCCTTTCAGGGGATTTTCTAATTTTATTAATAATATTAACAATATGATTATTTCTTGATTCAATTTCAATAAGATTACTAATCATTCCAACATTATTTGCCTTCATTCCTCCAGGAGACCATCTTAATTTTTCAACAAATAATGGACTTGTGCTTGTATATTTAAATATTTTAGCAATTACTTGTCTATTGGGTTTTTTCTTTTGCCTATATAATACTTCTCCGACATGCCAGTGCAATACTTTAGTTAATTTATCAGCTCTATTGGGAGTTGCAGTAAGTCCCATAATATATTTGGCACCACATTTAAATAATGCTTGTGAAAAGATAGGAGAAGCAAAATGATGAGCCTCATCGATAATTACAAGACCGAATCTATCAAAAATAGAATTATCATAATCTCTTTTACTAATAGATTGGATCATTCCAATAACAATATCACAATCGGAAGAAGCGATCTTATTTTGTCGAATAATACCTACTTTTGCGGTAGTAAATTCCTTTACACGCTTCATCCATTGATCTTGTAAAAATGTTTTATGTGTTAGAACAAGTATTTTTTCTTTTAATTTTTCAATGCCAATATATAATCCCATCGTTGTTTTACCGACACCACATCCAGCAACTAAAATACCACCACCTTTTTTAATTAATTTATCATAAAAATTACTAACAATAACAATTTGATTTTCGCGCAATTTTCCTGTAAAAATTGCATTTGTTTTAGTATCATAAGAAAATGATTTTATTGGATTTCCATATTTATGTGTTCCATAAAATCTTGGAATTGTAATTGAATATTTATCTTCTGTATAAACTGGGAATGATTTAATTTTTTTTTCATCTTCATCTGGTAAATATGGTTTAACAGTCAAGGAATTTTTCAACTCTTGTAGAGAATTGAGTTCAGATTTTTGAATAATATAACCATTTTTTGTTAATTTTGCATGAAATAATTTTGGTTTTTCATTTAATAATATTTGCCTTATAAATGTATTTGGTGATTTTGGTGTTTTTATAAATACCATATAGGTTATATATATTATTATTATATTATAGTATAAAATATAATGTTTATATTAGTTTTTTTTCAAATTTATTTATAATTATATATATATATATACATATAAAATGGAATATATGAGTTTTATTGATGGTTTAATTGAAAATAATTATTTTACATATGGCATATCAGGTGCAATAAGTTTATATATTATATTGAATAAATCTTCAGAAACAGTATTAAAAGTTTTTAATAATATGATTGCAAAAAGTATATTACTTTTATTAATAATTTTTTTAATTGAAAATGGCACTAGAAAAAGTAATATTTTAAGTATAATGTTAAGTTTATTTTTAATTACAAATATGATAATGATGCAATCACATATAGCTATGCGCGAAAATATGGCAATGACTGAGTTATTTGAAATGAATAATGCTAATCCAATAAAATTAAAAAAATATGAATCAAGAAATTTAAAATTAAAACATGAACCATTAGTGATTATTAATGATAATGACAATGACAACGACAATGACAATGGCAATAAAAATAACGATATAACAAATGATAGTTTAGAATTATTGAAAAAATAATTACAATTACAATTTATTTTTTTTAGATTATTATTATATAAATATAAATATAAATATAATGATAACATTTTCATGGGATACATTTATTATTGTTTTAGTGTTAGTGATAGTCGCATTTATAATTGGATTAAATATAGTATCAGTAATTGATAATAAATTAGGGAATATTGAAGTAAATATACCAAAACCAAATTTAATTGTTAATATAAAAAAAAATACTGGAGATATTGAGACATTTGTTGAAGATAGTGGATGTAAAATGGTAACGCAAAATAAAGAACATTTTGAATCGGATACAAAAGATGCCAAAAATGATATAAAAATTGAGGGACCTTCGAAAAAAATAAAAATAAATAAAAAAACAGATAAAGAAATAAAAAATTTAGAAAATCCAGCGGAAGAAGATATAGTTGATTATGGAAATTATATTTGTTATAAAAAACCAGAACAAGTATTAAAAGATAATAAAATAAAAGAAAAAGATTCATCTGAATGTGCTGTTAAAATGCGTAAAATAAAAAAATTCGGAACAGAAACACAAAATCTCCCAAATAATACATGTGGACAAATAAGCGATAGCGAAGATCCAACTGATTTTTATAAAAGATTTAAACCAATACAAGCATATATGAATGATCCTGTATTACAAAGTTATAATATAAGTAAATATAATTCACAAACAGATATTAATAATATCGGAAATATTAATTTAAAAAAAGATAGTAATAGACCAAAACCAATAGAAGAATAATATAAAAAATTTTAAGTGTATTTTATAATAATTATCAGATATTACAATATGAAGAGGTATTCTTTATATAGTATAATTGGAGGTGAAAAAAAAAATATAAAGGAGGTTCCGAAATTAAATAAAATAATAAATAAACAAAATTTCCACGAGACAGAATATCAATCATATTGTAGAAATTATCCATATACACATGCAATAATGCCTGCGCAACCGAAAATTGTTGTTTTAGGTGATATTCATGGCGATTATGAATTAGCAATAAATATGTTAAAATTGGGGAAACTTATTGATAATAATAATAATTGGATAGGTGGATCAACATATGTTGTTCAAGTGGGTGATCAGATAGATAGATGTAGACCAATAAATAATATGACATGTGATAAAAAACAAACTACATATGATGATGAAAGTTCTGATGTAAAAATTCTAAAATTATTTACAAATTTAGATTTACAAGCAATAAAACAAGGTGGGAGAGTAATATCATTATTTGGGAATCATGAAATAATGAATATTCAGGGTCAATTAAATTATGTATCATATGAAGGATTGAAAGAATTTGAAAATTATAAAGATCCAAATAATCCAACACGTAAATTCATTTCACCAATACATGCAAGAGCTCATGCATTTGCACCAGGAAATGAACTTGGCAGAATGCTTGGATGTACAAGACTTCCTGCAGTTATAATTGGACAAAATTTATTTGTACATGCTGGAATTATAAATTCTATTGTAAAATTACTTGGTATTCATAGTAATTCCGATTTAGAAACAATAAATATTGCAATGAGAAAATGGTTATTGGGTTTATTAGATTCTAGATATTTAGAAAATATAATTAAAGCATCAAAAAAATCTATATTTTGGACAAGAATACTTGGATCTTTACCATCAAATATTAAATATGATGATAAAAGATGTGTTGATAATTTAGGAAAAGTTTTGAGCACTTTGAGAATTGGTAAAATAGTTATTGGACATACTCCAACTTCATTTGCATATAATGATGATACTAATTCAACTTGTAGTGGAACGGTATTAAGAACAGATAATGGAAGTTCCAAAGCTTTTAATAAATTTGATAATGATTTTTTAACAACAGGAAAAGTGAATGATAAAAGAAGAGCACAAATTGCTATTATAACTAATGATAATCAAGTTAGTATAGTTAAAATGTAAAATTTTTAGAAAGAAAAAAAATATTATTTTAAATAAGTTTTTTCTATTATTTATTATAAATTATTAATTATAAATTATTTATTTTTTACCTTTAGATTTTTTAGATTTTTTGGATTTTCTGGAGCGACTTGCTTTGCTTGCTTTTTTGGCAGCTTTCTTTTCGGCAATTTCTTTTTCGAATCTCTTGATAAGAGAATCAATATCTTTAGCTGAATCAAATAATTCTTTTGCTTTTTTATAAAGAGTTGAAAGAGAAGCGCCTTCTCCAACACTAGAAAGTGCTTTTGCTTTAAAATAACCTGCAAGTTTTGCTGGAGCACCAATAGAATTAATTCCGGTTTTTTCTTTAACGTGTCTTAAAAATCCTTGGAATGCAACTAATGCTTCAGGAAGAGATTTACCTCCTTTCATGGAACCATGTTTTCTTCTTTTTGAGGATTTTTTAGTGGATTTCTTAGAGCGACGTTTCTTTCCACCAACGGATTTTCTCTTTGAGCGACGTTTAGAGGATTTTTTAGTGGATTTCTTAGAGCGACGTTTCTTTCCACCAACAGATTTTCTCTTGGAGCGACGTTTAGAGGATTTTTTAGTTCCTTTCTTAGAGCGATGTTTCTTTCCACCAACGGATTTTCTCTTAGAGCGACGTTTAGTGGATTTTTTAGTTCCTTTCTTAGAACGACGTTTCTTTCCACCAACGGATTTTCTCTTAGAGCGACGTTTTGTGGATTTTTTAGTTCCTTTCTTAGAACGATGTTTCTTACCGCCAACGGATTTTCTCTTAGAGCGACGTTTAGTTGTTTTTTTAGTTTCTTTCTTGGAACGACGTTTTTTTCCACCAGACATGGAATCTTTTGCAATTGCAAGATCTGATCGTAATTCAGCTAATTCTTCATTAGATAATTTTGGCATATTATATTTTTATTATAGATTAAAAATTTTTTTTTATTATTATATATAAAAAAAAATAAAAGATTGTATATCGACAAAATTTATTTTAATAATTTTAGTTAAAAAATATTATTTTTTATTATTTTTTTATTATTTTTTTTCATTTTTGTCGAAACATTTTCTACAAACTGGAACATAATTATCTGATCCAACTAAAGTTTGTTGCATTTCATTCGTTAATCTCATTGTAAATATACCAGCAGTCCCATCTTTACATAATGAACAAAGAGATGTACATTTATATATTTTATTGCATAATGGAATCAGATCAAGTATTTGTCCAAATTTTTTCCTTTGAAAATCACCATCTAATCCACATACATATACTTTTTTATTTTGTTTCAACATATCTAAAACGATATCAAATAAATCATCAAAAAATTGCCCTTCATTTATCAGAATAACTTCTGCATTTTTTAATTTATCTGATTTATTATCATTCCAAATATCTTTTAATTTTTCAGTTTGTATACAAGGGGCCATTATTTTATCATGACTGGATAATAATTTATCATCATATCTTGTATCACTTTTATGATTAATAATTTGCACATTTATATTGCAAAATTTACATTGCTTATATATTTCTAATAATTTAGAAGTTTTACCCGAAAACATAGGACCAACAATTAATTCAAGATAACTCATAATATATTATATTATATAATATAATACAATACAATATAAATATCTTTTTATATAACTAAAAATTGAATATTATTATATAACATATAACTATTTGTTGATATATTATATTATATATCTTATGGGGATCCCTGGGCTAATGAAATTTTTCCTCGATAAATATACGAGAGAGACTATAATATTAAATAAAATAGATGAAAAAGAAAACGAAATTTTATATATTGATGCAAATTGTTTGTTTCATCCACAATGTTTTAAAATAATTGCAATGATGGAAGAAGATAAAACATCTCCAAAAGAATCGGTATTAGAAAATAAAATGTTTGCAAGAATTATTCAATATATTGAATATTTGATTCATTACGTAAAGCCAAAACAAGTATATATAGCAGTTGATGGACCAGCACCACTTGCAAAATTGAGCCAACAAAGGAAACGTAGATTTAAATCAGTAATATATAATGAAATGAAAGATGAATTGAAAAAGAAACACAAAATTCCTCCAGGATCAACAAATTGGACAAATACCGTCATAACTCCTGGAACAGAATTTATGGAAAAATTACATAAAATACTATTAAAATATTGCAAAGATAATAATATCATATATTCATCATATCATGAAAATGGTGAGGGAGAGCATAAAATATTGCAATATATGAAAAAACATCCAACACAAAATGCAATAATTTATGGATTAGATGCTGATCTTTTTATGTTATCAATGGCAAGTCATCAAAGTAATATATATTTATTGAGAGAAGCATCTCAAATTTCAGATACAAAGACTAATCCGCATATTGTTGAAGAAGAATTAAATTTCATATCAATAAATACAATTAAAGAATGTATTAATAATCATATTAAAGAAATAATCAAAGGGAAAAATCCTAAAATGAAGGTGACAGATTATTTTTGCGATGATTATATATTTATCTGTTGTTTTCTAGGGAATGATTTTTTACCACATTTTCCATCAATTGATATTAAAAGATATGGATTAGAAATTTTATTAGATAGTTATACAGATATGTATATATTTTTCAAGAAAAATTTATATAAAGATGGTATAATAGATAATGTATTCTTAAGACATTTATTTGAAAATTTAGCAGATAGAGAAAAATTATATTTTGAGGATATATTACCAAATCATTTATATAAAATAGCTAGAAGAAGATGTTATGCAACAACAAATTATGAAAGAGAATTATGGGAAATAGATAATATGAAATTTAAATTTAATGACAATGTTAGATTAGGTGTTGGGAAATTAGAACAATATAGGAAAAGATATAATAATCATTATAATTTGGCCGATATGAATAATGTATGTAAAAATTATTTGGAAGGATTAAAATGGGTATTACAATATTATTTTGACGAATGTCCAACATGGCAATGGCAATATGAACATGAAACAGCTCCATTCATATCAGATTTATTTTCATTCTTTAAAAAATATAAATGCAATATGAATAAAATTCAATTTACAAATGAACCACCATTAAAACCATTAGAACAATTATTAGCAGTAATACCAAAACAATGCGATAATTTATTACCGAAATCATATATTAAAATAACTGAAATATATCCAAAAAATATAGAATTGGATTTATTAAATAAGGATCAGTTCTGGCAATGTGAACCTATATTGGAACCCATTGATATTAAAAAAATAAAAGAATTGACAAAAGATTGTAAATTAACCAACAAGGAAAAACAACGAAACTAAAACAACTAAAGTGAGTAAAGAATAATTAAGTTTATATATTCTAATTTTATTTTTTGTTTTACCACCTACAATTTTTTCATTTAAGAAATCTTCTATTTGTTTTATATAAAATGTATTTATACCTTTTATATTATCTGATGTTTGTGTATTATTATTATCGACAAAGATATATGTATAATTTGGTAATTTTTGTTGCTGATCATCTTTATTATTAAAATCATTTTTATTATCATCATCAAGAAAAAGTATTTTTTTATATTTTTGTGAAAATTTTATAAGGCTGGGAGATTTTGATGGTACTTCAGTATTATTTGGAGGTAATCCAATAATAAGAATATCTTCTTCTGCCAGGTTGTCATAAAATCCAGTTGTTTTTAAAATAAAATAAATAATATGGGAATAATTATTCGATAATATACAAATATCTGAATTATTCTTTTTTATTGTTGTAAATAAATTAATTATTTCTTCAAATCTATTATTATTGCCAAAAAATGGTTAATAAAAATTTTTTTTAACTCATCTTTATTAAAAATATTAAAATTATCAAATTTTTTAGTTGTTATTGAAATAAATAGATTTTTCAATATAAAATCAATTTTTAACATATATGACAAAGTATTTATTTTTTCTATTAGGGATTTTGTTAAAATTATTTTATTTTTAGATGCATTTAAAATTTCACTGTAAACATGTTTCGATGTTAATGTTAAATCAAAATCAAATATTACATATTTTTTATTTGTTCCTTCTATTTTATTTTCTTCTTGTTCTATTTTTTGATCAGACATTATATAATTAAATTGATTAAATAATTATGCGTTTAATTTATTTATCATTTTATATATAATTCATAATATATGTCAAATAAAAGTATAATAAGTAATAGTAGCCTAAATACTTTAAAAAAAAGTTCATATGGGCATACTATTCCATGTAGAATAGATTTTATAAAAACATTATTAAAAGGAAATAAATTAGAACCATTAATAAATTTTGATAACACCGAGACAGAAATGTTTTTTAATAATGCTTCACCTGAATCAGATAATTCACATGACACAAGAAAATCATTAAATAAAAAAATTCATAATTTTAATAATATAATAAATAAAATTGGAGGTAAATTAGAATATAAAAAAAGTGGATCAACCGGCCATACTTTTAAGGGAATTATAAACGATGGTGATGATGAAATAAATTATGCTGTAAAAGTAGTTGCTTATCCAAGAAAAGAAAAATATGGGAATATATATGATGCAAGAAGACCTGAAAATGCTGAATTAATGATGATAAAATTACTTAGTTATTTTGTGGTAAAACATCAAACACCACATATTGTTCTACCGATTGGAACATTTAATACAGAAATTAGTAACTTTATAACACTTGTTGATGATAATATAATTGATAAAGATGAGAATCATCGTTATGTGGAATTTATTGATAGATATAATAAGAAATATTATCATAATACAGTATCAATATTGATAAGTGAATGGGCTAATAGAGGAGATTTATTAGATTTTCTGAGGAAACATTATAAGAAATTCACATTAATACATTGGCAAGTAATATTTTTTCAAATATTGGCGGTATTGGCAGTAATCCAATATAAATTCCCAGCATTTAGACATAATGATTTAAAAGCAAATAACATATTGGTTCATAAATTGGATAGACGGAAAAAGCAAACAATATATACAATTGTAAATAAACAATATTTGTGCCCAAATATTGGTTATATAATTAAATTATGGGATTTTGATTTTGCATGTATACCGGGAATTGTTAATAATACCAAAGTAGAATCAGAATGGACAAAAGAAATAAATGTTATACCTGAACAAAATAAATACTATGATATGCATTATTTTTTTAATACATTAATAAAAAAAGGATTTATGAATCAAATAATAACAGATGAAGAAAATGTCCCACAAGAAGTTCGTGATTTTATATATAGAATTATACCTGAAAAATATCGGAATAAAAGTAAAAAAATAAGTAAAAATGGAAGGATATTAATTAAAGATGAAATAACAACACCAAATGAAGTTTTAGTTAATGACCCATTTTTTGATAGTTTTAGAAAAAATATCAAAATGGAAAAGAATTATTCGGAAATGAAAGAATCATCAAAGAAATCATCGAAGAAATCATCAAAGAAATCATCAAAGAAATCATCAAAGAAATCATCAGATAAGACAACAAAAAAATCATCAAAAAGGAAAGAAAATAAAAAATCAAAAAATGAATCAAAAGAGTCTAATAGTAAAATATTATATGATATGAAATTAGAGGATATAAATTTAGATGAATTATTGAGATAAATTATTAAGATTTTTTATTTTCTCCATTTGTTCAACGGAAGGACTTGAAACTAAACCGAGACCATAAATATTAGATATATTAGATATATCTATCATAATTAATTTATCACTTTGTAAATTATTTATTTTATTTTTAATACTATTATCATTTTTTTCAGAAATGACAATATAATTTGACGCTTCAAGATTATCATTTAAAACAATACCAAATTGCGAAAATCTATTAAATTTAGTATAATAGTATCTATAATACATATAAAGATTGTTTAAAATAGATATTAAGAGTAATAATATTATGAGTAATAACATAATATATATAAATAAAAAAATAAAATAATATATAAATATATATGGATGAGTATATTAATATTTTAAATAATTTTATAAATAATCCAAAAAAACAGTGTTATGAAATAGAACCGATTATAATTAAAAAAATACAACAATCTGATATTAAATTAGAAGAATCAAATGCAAATGATATAGAAAAAGAAATAAATAATTGTAAAACAGTTTTAATAAATAAAAATAATAATAAATATTATTTTAAGTGTGAATTAACATCTTCAAATAAATTTGGATTAACAGTTGGAGAATATGTAAATGCGAATGCGAATGCAAATATAAATAATAATAAATCAATGTCCTCTCCAGAATCAATCAATATGGCAATGAGTTATATATTAAGTGAAATAGCATTAAGAGAAGGGGTAGATAATTTATTATTACCAATTTTTAATTTAGATTTTAAAAAATTACAAAATAAAGAAATAACAAAACATATTAAATCAAAAAGTGGTGAATTATATGGGAATATAACTGAATATTATAATGAGACTGTTGATTTGATAGATTATTTAAAAAATAACAAATTATCATTATTAGAATGGAAAATTATGATTTTTTATATAATTTATTTACTTTATATTATTACAACAAATATGCATTTTAGGCATAATAAATTAGATTTAAGTGCATTTAAGATTGTAAAAAAAAAATCAGAAAAGAAAAAAATAAAATTTGATGATATTATTTTTGATATTCCTGAATGTAAATTTACAGTTAAAATGTGTAATTTCGAACACTCCACATGTTCTAATTATCCATATATGAAAACTCCATATAAAGACAATTTATATTACGATATTCACTATTTAATTCAGTCGATTATATACTTTTATGATGAAAATATAAAAGATAAAAATTCAGAAGAATTAAAAGAATTATATAAGTTTTGTATAAATATTGTTCCAAATAAATATCAATATAATAAAAAAGACTTTATAGGATTGGATGAAGAAGAATATATAAAACAAGTTGATATAGTATTATCGCCAAAATTAATATTAAAAAATTCTAAAAATAATTTCTTTTCACAATTTATAACGAAGAATATGGATTTATCAGTATCACCATTATCTGAAACATCATTAACTGAAACACATACTAAACGTAATAATAAACGCATGTTAGCAAAAAATATCAAACTTACTCGCGAAATGAATTTATCTAGAAAGAAATCAGCATCTGCGTCATCATCTACATCAAAAAATAACAATATTTTTGGCAGAGCTGAAAAATTATCAAAAAGATTATCATCTTCAGATGGTTCATCAGAAGAATCCGAATCGGAAGAATCTGGAAGATATTCAAAAACATCTGCAATGAATACAGCTGTTCAAAATATATCCCCTTCATCCACTTCAGAATCTGAAGAATATGGAAAAAAATCAAAGAGAAAACATAAAAAAACAAATCCTTTATTAAAAAATTTACCAGACAATTATAGTGGACCATTACCAGATCATTTAGCAATGCGACTTAATGAGGGAGGAATGGTACCAGGACAAATGAATGGAATGCCACAACAAATGCCAGGAATATATCCTCCAATGCCAACTGCGCAACAAATGGGTCCAATGCCTGGTATGGGAATGGGTATGCCACCAAATATGCCAATTGGTCAACCACCAACAATGTCTAATGTTATTCCTCCAGAAATGGGAATGCCAACACAATCTCTATCTCAAGGAATGGGTGCGGGAATGGGAATGGGTATGGGGATGGATATGGTTCAACAACAATCATTAAATCCCCTAATGCCCCAAATCCAGGGAGTTCCTAACCCACAAATTCCAGGTGTTCCCGGAATGTATCCAGGAATGCCAGGTCAAGGAATGGGATCTGCCGGTAACTCATTTGCATATCCACCAATGAATCAACTTTATGGTGGTGGAAAAAAGAAGGTGTATAAATTATCGGACAATTTTTTTTTTTAAAAAATAATAAAGATAAACAAGCAACTAAATTAAAACAAAAGGGTGGAAGAATTATACCATTATATAATCCTCAAAATAGTCCATTTGAATCAGTTGAAGAAAAAACTAAAAATCAAAAAAATTATGAAACAGAAATAAGACAAAATGAAAAATTAAAATTAAAAAAGGAGGCAAATTTTAATAAAGTTCAGCCAATAATTAATTTTCAATATTATCCAGAGCAAAAACCAAAACCAAAACCGAAAGAATTCCAAAAATCAACAATTGACCCAAGTTTATATATTGCACCAACCCCATTTTATCCCCCACAATATGCATATCAATATGGATTTCAACAACCAATGCCACAAGTAAATATTGTAAAAGAATATAATATAAATACTCAAGGTCCATTAGAAAACCATAATATGTTAAATTTAATATATGAAGATTCATTACCAACCCAATCGGGAGTTGGAACATTGGGTAATTCCGCAACATTATCAGAAAGAATTCAATTATTAAATTATATTAGATCAAATTTATTTTCAGGAGGAGATGGAACAGATATAGGTTTAGGAGGAAATGCATCGAAAAGTTTATTATCATGGATAAAATTTTTAGATATTAATCCATATAATTCAAATAAATTAAATAGTAATCCTTATAAAGGATTGCCTGATAATTTTTTAATATATAGGACATGTTATCCAATTAAATATGATGATAAAACAAGTAGTGTGCAATGTTCAAATGCATCTATGGGAATTAATGTTAAAATATTTAATATTACAAGGGGAGAATATAATGGGACAATCAAAAATACTGACGCATTAAATGAAATTACTTATTATAATAATATTAAAGAGAAGATAATATTGCCTAAAGTATCTCCAAATTTTATTAATATGTATGGATATTATAAAGTTGAAAATTCACAGATTGATTTTTTGAAAATTCAAAATAAAGATATAAAACCTAATGTTGTGAATAATGTTCTGAATAATGTTCTGAATAATACTGGGAATGTTGAAAATGTATCCAATCAAGGAGAGTGGATGTCATTATATGAAAGAAATATTAAACAACAGATGTATGAAGCAAAACATGCTCCAGCATATTTATTAGATAGTATGCCAAAAGCAGATAAAGTTGTAAAAGATAATCCAAATAATTACGTTGGCAATGCATTAGTAATATTAACGGAAGCTCCATTATATAATATATTAGAATGGGCATCAAAAATATATAGAAGAGATGGAAAAATATTAAAACAAGTTCAAACTGGATCATATGAAGAAAAAGTTTGGAAATCGGTATTATTTCAAATGTTAGTTATAATTAAAGTATTGGTGAGATTAAAAATTAATATGAATAATTTTGATTTAGATAAAAATCTATTTATAAAGGAATTAAAAGAAAGTGGTCAAAACATAAGATATTGGAAATATAATATAAATGGAATAGATTTTTATGTTCCAAATTATGGATATTTAGTATTATTTGATGTAAATTTTGATGCTCCAACTGAAAAAGGGCAAAAATTATTATTTGAAAATACAGAACAGAAAAAAATATATGATAAAATGTTTGATGTTAATAAATTTACATCAACAACATTTTTAGCAAATGGTGGAAATAAACCACCCGATAGTATTTTAAAATTAATACCTGATATAAGAAGTAAAGATATTTTACAAATAGACAATACATTTATATCACATTTTGGGGAATTTTTAAATAATAGAATTGGAACTCCATTAAATGAATTTGAAAATAAACCAGAAAATAAACAACCACATAATAATAATTTACATAAAGGAGATATATGTGTATATAATGATGGAAATATTTCAAAATTTGTATTATGTATTTCAAGTATAGATACAAATAATAATATAAAAATATATAATGGGAAATCAATTGAAGAATTAAGTATAAATGAATTAAGTATATATCCCAAAACATCAACATTAACACAAAAAGTTGTACCAAATGAACCAACATATAATGAAGATGAAATGTTAGAAATGTATATTTTATAAATTTTTTTTATAGAATATATATATAATGAATTATTCCCCTTTAATAACAAATAAAACTATGAAGTTTTCCAAAAATATTTATAAGACAACTGAAGATGACGAATACGATATGTATCAAGATAAAGTTCAACTTAAAAATAGTGCCAAACTTGCTCTCAAAGGTGAGAATTATAAGGCGTGTGATGTTACAGATGAATTATCTGATTTATTTTTTTCGGAAAAGAACACGACAAGAATCCAAAAACTTATAAAACGAGAAGTATTAACTAAAACCAATGGACAATTTAAACTTGATGAAGATCAAGCCGATCTTGATTTATTAATTGCAATGAGAGCAGTATATATGCAAGAAGCAAGACATTTACCATATAATATAAAACAACAAGTTAAAGATTTAAATAGAAAATTATTATTACATATTGTTCCAGATATGATAACAGCTATTAAACAAAATTATAGTTATATTAAAGAAATAAATGAACCAATTAAACCAATTATGAGGCCATTAAATGTTAATAATGCAGGAAGAAGAATGTTGCCTTCAATAACTTCCGTTTGGAATTTTTAATTTAAAATATTTAATTAAAATATTTTAATTTTTAAAGTGTTTATAAAGTAAATGAAGAAGAACCAACAGTTTGTTTAACAAAAACATAGATTGTTCCGTGAGTTTCAAATTTGCTTGCAAAAGAAGGAAGATTTCCAGTGGATTGGGTTTCACTTCCAAAGTATTTGATACCACTGGTTGATTTTTGTTGTTTAATATCATCATCTTCATCATAACGAGAAGCGTTAAGAGGAGAGTAGGATACATGTTCTTTGTTAAATTTAGTGTTGTCTAAAACAATTCCAGCAGAGCATCCAACAATGATATTTCTGTATTTATCTTCGGAAACATTTGTGAGTTCGGTACTTTCTAAGAACACGCAAGATTTGAGCTTAAATAATTCGTTTCCAATAGTGATTGCTGGTTCGTAGGAGATAGAAGTAGTGTTAATACTTTCAAATCCAGAGAATGCAGTTGGGAGACGGCTAAAATTATAAGGTTCAACGAGATTAGCATAGTTGAGTGTAGAATTGTTTCTACGACTGACATAGAAGACAATAATATCACGACTGTAGATAATTTGTTTAGTCTTTGGAATAAGCATCTTGTTTTCAACATACCAGTCTGGTTGAGTGAGAGCAGATTCAAGTTTGTATTTAGCATTGGTCTTGATAACTGGGAGACGGTAATTGATGATTGGGACAGTGGAAACTTGTGTCATTGCAAGAGGATTAATGGAATAACTTCCAGTCATTTGAGATGCATTGAGAGAAGAGAGACTGACAATTGTAGGACGGAGGGAGAATGCTCCGAATAATTTACGGAGAATAGCTCCTTCATCTTTGACAAAAGACATATCTGGTGCATCAAAAATGTTATTACGGCAGTTGAATAATGCAGTTGTGAAACTTCCAGCATCAACATCAAAATAACGGGATTGACGGAGTTCACGAACTTGTTTCCAGAGTTCAACTTGAAGAACAACACGGCTCTTAAGATCAGCAATTGGGTTAGAAGTTGTTGCGGCGCATGCAACTTCATTAGGATCATTCATAATATCCCAATAGAGTTCCCAATCAGGGTTATTACGGATTTGTGTTCCATTGTAACGGGATTGAACAACATTGGAAATACTTCCAATAATTAAATGTTCATCAATATATTTTATTCTTGGTAAGAAGAATGCTGCAACTATTGGGTGAACATAGTTATATGGAGTATGTCTTTTATTGTCATAGTGTCCAAGAAGTGCTTGAGTTGCACAATCTGTATAGAGAAGACTTTGTGTAACAACTTGTTGATGAAGAACAAGATTATCATTATGTACTTTTAATATTTCTTGTAAAGTAGAAAGATCATTAGTTTTAACATTCATTTTTCCAGCAGATTCTTGGGTATATCCAAAAAGTTTGCTAAGAGGAGTATTTGGAATGACATTCGAACTATTTTGAGCGAGGGAAGTATCACTTAATGCAATTCTCACAAAAGCGGAGAAATCATCATCTGGGAAACCCCATTTCTTTTTAAGTTTTAAAGCCTTTTCCATAATACGTTTTGTTCCAAGATGACTGTATCTTGTAATAACTAATTGGGCAAATTTTTGTGCCTTGTGTTTAATTTTAGACATACGTTCTTCAAATTCAGAAAATGCCTTGGCAACTAATTCCTTGTCATTGTATTTTGACTTGAGATGAGCAATGGCAGTTTGGTCATCTGCACCATCTCTTATTAATTTACTGATATCGCTTTCTTTTCCTCTAAATTCATTGACTCTTGAGTCTGACATAATATATATATGTTTTTGATAAAAAAAAAATTAAAATTCTATATATTTAATTTAAAATTATATATTTATTTAATTATTATTTAGTATTTTATTTAATTCTTTTTTATATTTAGAAGTAAGTGTTATTTTTTCCGCTTTTATTTTATCTATTTTTAATATTTTATCTATATTACTTGCGTTAAAATTATATCCCGAAAATAATTCAGCTATTTTATTTATTCCTTCAACGCAATTTGGTTGTATTGTTTCAGAATCCACATTTTTTTCATCTTCAATATTATCAAAATCTATATGATATTTTATAATTTGATTCAAATAAATATAATCGTCAATATTTAAATTATTTATATATTCATCTATGTTTCCAATATTCTTTTTATTTATATACTTTATTGATGTTCTATAAAAATCTTCTGGATAAGTTAATTTAAAATCATCTTTATTTCTTAAGGTATTTATTAAAAAAGATGGTAATACACATGAATAAAAACCATGAACATCATATAATGACCAATTCTGATTCCCATATATATAATTTTCAATAATATCTCCAAATGACAATGATTCCGATATATTTTTTGCAACTGAATAACATGCAGGATTTTTTGTATCTAATGTTTTTATATAATTCTGTTGTATCATTAACGGTAAATTAACTTTATCTGATTCATAATTCTGCAATATATTATTAATCCCATCATATTTAAAAATTAAATTATCAGACGATTTCCAAAGATCATTATCCAAATCTTTTTTCTTTGATATATCGCAAAATTTTGTTAGATTTTTCGAGGTTATTGGTGTTTCATTATTTACTGATTTTAATTCTTGTAATAAACTTATTAATCTTTGTAAATCATATTGACAATGTGGAATAAATTTAGTTGTTATTATTTTATCATTCTCCCAATTTATTTTCTCTTTTTCCGATATTTTTTTAATTATATTATACATCTCATTCACATTCGGTGACTTCATTTTAATAGATGCAATTGCTTTTTTCTTTAATTCTGAAATAAATTTATTATGTTTATTATTACCAATTAAAATTATTGGTATTATTTTCTTTTTATCATTCAAACTTACTAATTCATTTATACAACATATATCTGTTTTAGATGTTATCGAATCTAAATTATCAATTACTAAAACTGTTTTATTTTCTTCATTATTTATCATCGATAATACATTATTATTATTTATCATACTATTTAATATCTCTGGGATATTCTTTATTTTTATTTTATTAAAATTTATTATTTTTATATTAAATTTCAATTCCTCTAATATTGTCATTATTGCACATGTTTTTCCAATTCCATGATTTCCTGAAATAATAATAGTTGATTTCGTATTTTCTTTTAATAATTTTATTATTTGTTTTATTACATCTTTATTACAATCAATTTCTGATATTGATTTTGGCCTATATTTATTTAACCACAAATTACTATTTATTCCTTTACTATCATTTGGATTATAATATTCCATATATATGTATATATTAATTATATTCATATATATTTTTTTCAATTTTTATCATGCAAATTATCATTTTTCCCTAAAAATAGATAATTCACATGGATCGATATTATCAGTTTCGTCAATATTTAATATTTTTTCTACTTCACTATCAATTGAATCAATATCCGAATCATTTAAATAATCACTATCTATTACTTTACATTCGGGTATATTTCTTATTTTTTTTTCAACATCATTATTATTAAAATTACTTTCTTCATTTATAAAAGGTTTTAACCCTCGTTTTGTTAAATGTATTAATCCACATGATGTACAACTCCCATTATATAAATTTTTAAAACATAATTGATATTTTTTATCAAATATTCCATATTTACAATTATATCCTCCTGGACATTTTTTCAATACGCATTCATTGCATATTTTCGTAAAAATTAATAATTGTTTATATAAATAACTATTTGCACTTAAATCGATAGTTAATTGATTATTTGATCTTATCATCTCGTATAATTTTAATTTATGATCATATATTTTTTGTTCATCATATGTATGTGCATACAAACATTTATTATCATAATTACATTCGCCAAAATTTAAAATATTATTGCATAATATTTTCTTCTTATTTTTTTCCACTAAATAAGACATTTGTGAATTCATTTGAGGATTTTTTTCATTTTTTTTAAAAGAATAATTTAATTTTTGATCACTTTTTTTTTTCGATACCACTAATTTCCAATCATTTTTTACTTTTAAATTATTTTTTTTTTCAGTATTATTATCGATATTATTATCGGTATTATTATCATTATTTTCCCAATTATTATCATATTCATTGTCATTATCTTCATTTAATACAGCAAAATTATTATTATTAAATTTATTCATTATCTTCTATAACTATTATATTTTTTTTTCTTTATATATTTTCTCTATATTTTTATATAGTTTAATAATATAAATGTCTGACAACAATAACTATTCTGATAATACTGATGACAATGACAATGACACAACAGTAGAATATTCTGAACCAACATATGAAAATTATGTTATTCCTAAAGGAACAAATTTATATCATTCATCTTTTAAACAAGGAGAATTTAATCCTCGTGAAATAAGATTAACTGAAGAAAATACATTAGTTGCATTCTTTTCCAGTTCAAAAAATCTTGCATTAGATTATATTATGCACTGCAAATTAAAACCAGAAGAAAATGCATTTATACATAAATTTAGAACAAAAACTGATATTGATCGAATAAAAATTATTTCAATTAATGATCTGCGGAAAGGACAAAAAGATTTAAGTTTTATTCAAGATACTTTTTGTAATCCATCAACCGAACCATTTAGGCAAAAATATAATGGTGTTGGGTTTTTTTATAATTCTTCAAATCTTAAATCTAATACAAATAATAATGAAACTAATAATGAAATAAAAATAAATAATAAAAAAATAATATCTAAAAATAATATTAAAGCAGAATTTGCATTGTGTGATCCAAATATATTAGAATATATCAATACAACTAGATGTGTAAATAGTGGATTAAGTAATGCATATCGTTTTGATATTAAAAATTAATTTTAATTTTTAATAATAATAATAATATATGATATATGATATATGAAAAAAATAATAATTGATAATAAATTATTTAATCTTGAAGAACCAAATATTAAGAATAAATATAATAATTGGATTGATAAAAATATTTTTTTAAATAAATTAAAACAAATTGAAAAAGATATTCCAATTAGATATGATAAATATTATATCCTTAATAAAATTACATGGGAAAAAACATTTGGTGATTATATTGATAAAAATAATATAAAACCATCTGATATATTTATTGATTATATTTATAGATATAAAATTAAACAGAAAAAGGAAAAAATAAAGTTTAAAGGCACATATTATTTAAAGGACAAAGAACAAAGTTATGTTAAATTTGACAGAAATCAAATTTTAATTCTCGATGCTCTATTGAAACATGGTGGTCATACTAAAAAATATTTCGATAATAAATCAAAAATTTACCGTTATTCAGAACATTCCGGTTATTTAGATTTTTCTAATTCAAATATGTTGGAAAAAATAATTATTTCTGGTAATACTGTGATAGTTGATAAAATGGATAAAGAAATATTTTTGCCAAATAATATGCCAGATGCTTTAGATTTTGAATATATTTTTCATACTCATCCACCGACTCCAAAACCAGGTGGACGAGTAGATGGAGGGATATTATATGAAATACCAAGTAAAAGTGATCTATTTCATTTTATTGCCCATTATAATTTAGGAGAAACCCAAGGTTCTATTATTTTAGCGGCAGAGGGAATGTATATTATTAGTTCATTGGATCCATCAAATAAAATAAAATTAATAGATGAAAAAAAATTTAATTATGATGTTACTCAAATTTTTAGAAAAATACAAGAAAAAAATATAAAAAAATATGGTATAAAGTTTAATACTGAATTTTTCTATTCAATAATTGCACAAGATCTTAGCTTTATTAATGATATAAATAGTGTATTAAACAAATATAAAATACATATTTATTATTATCCACGAGTTAAAAAACACAATGAATGGATTATTGATACGGTTTATTTACCGATTCATATTATTGAACCAATACATTAATTTTTTAATCCAATTATCATGCAAAAAATAAAATAATATATAGTATTATTATTTTAATTATTATAATATCATGATATAGATTATTTACTTTTATTTATAATGAAAAAAATTATTGTCGATTATAATAATATATAAGTATGTTTAATCAAAAATATTTACCATATCTTTTACTTGGAGCAGTCGTTTTAATTCTTTTATATAAAAGATGTGAAGGTTTTGATGAAGCCGAAATAAATAATATTGTCACTGAAAAAAATAATGAATTACAATCCGAAAATGGACCATTATTTCTTCATCAAGAAGAAATTCCTATCATGCCAACTCATGTTGATCCTGATACCCACACTATTATGTCCGGTAGTGGTTTTACTTTACAAAAAGAAGTTGTTCCTGCCTGGGGTATTGATCAATATGGTGCAAATGATGCATTAGATGATGGAACTGGAAGCAATCTTGGTTTAACTTATAATTTATGCAGTCCTTCTTGTTGCTCCGACCAATATCCTGTCCCACACAAAATACCTGTTGACAAATTCGTATGTGATAATAAAGATGATTATGTCCCAAATAGTTATACTTGCTCAAATCAATGGCAAAATGCAGGATGTTTATGCATGACTAAAAAACAAGCTTCTTTCTTAACTGAACGTGGTGGTAATGCATAAAAAATTGAATAAAATATTATATTATTAATTAAAATATAATTATCAATATATATATATAATTTAAAAGATCTAAAATATGAAGAAGCTTTATGCAAAAAAGTAAAAATATATAATAATAAATTTACTGATAGATTAAAAATAGGTGATGATGCCTTTGTCAGTAAAGATAAAGTTTATGAAAGAATGAAAGATTATACAAATGGAATTATTGAGTTAATTCCATTTGAAGATAATAATTGTATATTCAGTGGCGGTTCACTTTATGATATTATTAGTGGCAATGATATAAATAAAAATATTATTAAAGATTTTGATATTTTTATGTATGGGGATTTTGACAAACAACACAAAACAGTGAAAAAATTAGTTAATAATTTGGCAAAAAAATTTAAAATAACAACTCTTATCCAAAAAAATATTGTTAATATATTTTTTGATGAATTTCCTAAAACAGTGCAAATAATAAATTATATATGAGATACTCCAGAAGACATTATTAATAATTTTGATTGTTCATATGTTAAATCTTATTACGATGGTAAAAATATTTATTCAACACTTGATTGCATTAAATCAATAAAAACAAGAACTGTTAAATTTTATTATTGTAGAAGAATGATAAGAATATATAAAGCTCTTTCTAGGAATTTAGATATCGAATATATTGATTGTGATATTATATATTATTATAAAAATAATATTGCTATTTTAAAAAGATTTAATTTTAATGATATTATTAATAATGACAGTGTCATTGATTATTTAAATTCTAATAAAACAATAAAAAATAATAATGAAGAAAAATTAAATAATATCATTGATAATTTTTACAATGAAAATAAAAATAATATAACATTAGGGAAACATTTTCAAATTATTTAGATAAATTAAACGATGAATCTGACGAAAAAAAGTTTAATGACAAAATAAAAAATTCAAATATCGAAAATATAAATTTAAATGATATTAAAATGGGTTTTATTGCCAATAATGATATAAAAGAAAAATTAAACTTTGATTTTGATTGTTCAGATAAAAAAATAGGATTTTTGAAATATAATAACAAAAGAATTTCTTTTGTGTTTTATGATATAAATTTTTATTATCCGGATTATGGAGGAGAACGTTCATGTTTTTTTAATCATAATATTCCCGGTATGAATTTTTTAGAATGGTTAAATGATCATATTATTAAAACATTAAATAGTTCAAATAATGAAAATATACCTAAAAAATTAATGAAAATTTTAAACAAATATAAAAATAATGATAATTTAACTATCGATATATTTAAAATATTACAAGAAAATAAAAATTTAGATCTTTTAAAAAATATAACATATAATTTATATAAAATTGTTTGTGATTTAAAATTTTTAAAAGAAACAGATATATTTAAATTTCAATCTCCAAAAATATTGAAATGTAATTATGACATTGATCATAATAAAACAAAAATTATTAAAAAATGTGTATATGATATCGAAATAATTTTTGATTTCATTTGTACATATGATGATAATAATAATATTACAAATTTAAATGGAATTAGTAAAATAATAAATTTAAAAAGATGCGATGATTATATTACTAATCACGAATTAAATATACATTTTTGTGATGATGTTTCTAAAATTATTATGTCATATTTTATTCCTTGTTTTTCTTTTAAATTAGACAATGATTCCTCTAAATTAGCCAATGATGATGACAAACCAGTAAAACATTCAGTAATACATGTGAGTAAAACAATTTTAGATTCTGATTCTGATTCTGATTCTGATTCTGATTCTGATTCTGATTCTGATTCTGATTCATATATGGAATGATTATTTTCTACAAGTAAAATAAAACCTTGCCTATAATTTAAATGCATTTTTTTATAAAAAAATATAATAAGAAATAAATATATGAATCTGTATGAGAAAAATATAGTTGATATCAAAAACGAATATACAACAATGTTAACAAATAATATATCCCCTTTAATATTTGAAGGAATGAAGGCTGTATATAAGGATGCCATAAAATATGAAAAAGAATTTAAAGAAAATGATGAAGGGAAAAATCCAGGAGTTCTTAAAATTTTTCAAATTCTACTCAATGATATACAAAAATTAAATGATCACCAAATTGAAAAAGAAGCGTCTCGATTACGTAAAAATAGTGTTGAATATATTGAAGATCTTGTGAAGGCTGTTATCAAAAGTTATATTATTTTATTAACATTTAATACAAATAAAAATAATAAAGAAATTAAATTAATTGATGATAAATTTCATATTGATGTTGATTTTAATAAATTTACTCATAAATGTTATATTGAAACTGCCAAAAAACTATATGAGTGTCCTGAATTATTTTGGACAGGATATACAACAATTGAAATTAAAAAAAATAGATTAACTGCCATTAAACTTATAGATGAAGCTGTTATTGAAGCGATCCGTAAAATGTTGCCAATGAAAGAAATATTAGAAGAATATAATAATAAAGATTATATTCGTTCTGAAACAGAAAGTCATTCAACACGTTCTACCTCAAGAACAACATCGCGAACAACATCGCGAACAAACGGAGATAGAAATGAACATGATGGATATATGAAATTTGATAAAATGATTGAAAGAGATCAAAACCCAGTTAATAATTTTAATGAAATTGACAGTGATGAATCAGATGTAGAAAAAAGAATAGATAAAATAGAAGATGATGTGGATAATAAAGTTGTTGATGGAGTTGATTTAAAAGATATTATTTTAGGTAAACAGGAAACAAATTTAGATGCATCGTCATTAAATAAAGAAATAGATACTGAAGAACAATTTGAGAGATTAAAAAATAATCCAAATGTGGTATTAGAACCAATTAATATAAAAAAAAATACATCTGTTAAAATAGGTGGAAATAAATTCGATAAAGATTTATATGATAAAATAATGAATTAAAATTGAAATAATAATTGAAATAATAATTAAATGAATCATTACTCAATATTATAATTTCATGACAACCATTATTATTCCAAAAGAAGATGTATATGAAATAAAAGATACAAAATATTTTTCTATTAAAATAACAAATAGAAATAAAAGTATCCGAATTTTAAGAGATATATATATATATACTGATATTGAAAAAAATATATCATTTGTAATTAAAGATTTGGCAAAACATCTTAAAATTAAATATTATTATAGGATCTCTAAAAAAGATTTAATTGATTTAATAACGCCTTTAATCATTTTTGAATAACATTTTTTTATAAATTATCTAAAGATTCGTATTATTTTTTTATTATATTTTCTTAATATAGAATATATGATTGATATTTTTTCAAATCCAGTTATAATAGGTCTTCTCGTGGGAATACTAACATACATGTATTTATGGTGGAAAAATGAAGAAGCTTATAAAAAATACCCCAAAAATAATCGTAAAACAAGCATTTTAATTCCTATTGCAACAACTGTTGTAACATTTATTTTAGCATATGGATATAATTATAATTTAGAACAACAATTATCAGGTGGAGGTAGTGCGAATATCGGTAGTAATCAAGTGGAACATAACTTGGGAGGAAATTTAAGTGATAATCTCAATGAATCATTCCATTTAGTTAGTAAGGGTGTTAATATTCCAAATAATTTAAAACTTCCTGATGTGTTTATTGAAACACAGTAATAATTTTTTTATAATTTACGTATGCGTATGAATTATTATAATATAATTCATATATATAATATGGTACTAAAAGAATTAGATTCTGGGGGGAGAACATTGCCTTTATTTGAATTTAAATTGGATAGTATGGCTGAGAATCCTTCTATTGTAATGATTGGAAAAAGAGGTGGGGGAAAAAGTTATGTAACGAGAGCCCTTATCGAACATTTCCATAAAATACCAGTTGGGATAATAATTGCTCCGACAGATAAAATGAATTGTTTTTATGGTAATTTTTTTCCAGATTTATTTATTTATTATAAATTTAGCAGTGAAATACTTGAAAATTTATTGGCAAGACAAGAAAAAATGATTGAAAAAGAGAAAGAGAAAAAGAAAGAAGGTAAAAAAATAAATTGTAAATCGTTTATTATCATGGATGATTGTATGAGTGATAATAAAAATTGGATGAAAGAACAAACTGTAAGTGAATTAATATATAATGGACGTCATTATAAAATAATGTATATATTAACATTGCAATTTTCATTGGGGATTACACCTGGTATGAGAAGTAATTTTGATTATATTTTTTTACTGGCAGATGATTTCGGTACAAATGTACAAAGATTGCATACGCATTATGCAGGTATGTTTCAAAATTATCAAGCCTTTAAAGAAATATTTGATCAAGTTACTGCTAATTTCGGTTGTATGGTAATTGTTAATAGAGGATCCAGAAAAACATTTCAAGAAAAAGTTTTTTGGTATAAGGCTCCTAAAAAAGAAGATATAAATGTAAAAATGGGGTGTGAACAATTTAGATATTTTCATAAAAAAAATTATAATAAAGATTGGAGACATAAAAATATAGGATTTGACAGTTCAGGATTCTTTAAAAGAGCCAAACAAGATAAAAACTCTACTATTCGAATTACAAGACTTGAAAAAGATAATGATGGATATATTCATCGTAAATAATTATAAAATAAATTTAATAAATAAATTATGCATTTCTATTAGCTTGTTTTTCTCCATCAGATTCATTTTCTGATTCACTTGCATCTGCTCCAGATTCATTGTCTGAAGAATGTTTAGCTTTTGATTTTTTTTTATTTTTCTTGGTTTCAACTTCTGATTCAGATTCATTTTCTGATCCTTCCTTGACATTCTTTAGTTTATTTTTTCCCTTAGATTTTTTTTTATCTTCATTTTCAGTTTCATCTCCAGATTCTTCTTTTTTAGATTTGGTATTTTTTCTTCCTTTAGATTTTTTTTTATCTTCATTTTCAGATTCATCTTCCGATTCTTCTTTCTTAGATTTAGATTTTTTTTTATCTTTATCTTCATCATCTGATTCATCATCATCTGATTCTCCTTTTTTAGATTTAGATTTTTTTTTATCTTTATCTTCATCATCTGATTCATCATCATCTGATTCTCCTTTTTTAGATTTAGATTTTTTCGACTCTTCTGACTTTTTTTCATTGGGTTTTGTTTCCGAATCATCGCCATCATCTTTTCCATAATTTGCCATTGCATCATCAACCTTTTGACATAATAGATGAGATAATTCTTTATCACAATGAATATCAACAGCAGTTCTAACAAATTTACTAGATAAACTTTTTAGAGTAGAAACCTTCATAACTTTGAGTGCAGTATTCGCAACTAATGAAGAAAATTTACCTAACAGGAATGATACAAGATTATGTCCAGATGTATCTAAAGATACATTTTCTCCAAATTTATCTGTAACAAATGAATTTAATTCAAATTTTGTAACAAATGTAGATGATTCATGTACAACTTCCGAATCAAATGTTTCCATGAAATTATTTAAAAGGTGGCGTAAATGCTTATCACGTTCAACCGCACGTATTAAATTATCCTCATTCAATTTATATAAACCAGATACATCTTTTTGGGATAGTTCCATTGTTTTTTTAAATAGATTTGAAAGTAATGCTGCAAGTGATGCAGTAAATGCAACTTGTCCTCCATTAAAATTAGGCATTTCTAAATCTTCTTGTAAACCGAATTGTTTTACAAGCCATTTTCTACCATGATTTACATTAAATGGTAATTTTGCACGCCTAGTCGCCTTATTGGAATGCTCTTCTTTTTTTTCTGCCTTTTCCGAATCTCTTTTTTCGGATTGTTTTTTTTCAACTTGTTTTTCAACTGGTTTTTCAACAGTCTTTTTTTTAGT
>Ga0210044_10000423_pt1 | contig 63824 bp, 65 predicted proteins | sample CryGey13umfilter_2_FD_183959 | JGI IMG/M metagenome (GOLD analysis project Ga0210044, IMG submission 183959) | Groundwater microbial communities from aquifer in Utah, USA - Crystal Geyser 4/9/14 3 um filter (SPAdes) (version 2) | ecosystem: Environmental > Aquatic > Deep subsurface >...
TCTTCTCAGTTGCATTTAAAAGTCCAAGCTTATAACCACACTCCCCGGAAGTGTCTTGGTTATCGAACTCCTGCTGAGGTCTTCTTGAACCAAGTGTTGCACTTCGAATGTGAATCCACATCCCCGCCTTCGCGAAGATGACAAAAAAATAACCCTTCTACCCAAAGTCCAAATACTGCACGGTTTTTAATTTTTTATCTAAGATGTATTCTATATGTTTTGTCAAAAGAGAAAATGCTGCTTGTTGTTGATCTACGCTTGTTTTTATTCCAGCACGAAATGCATGAAAAAATGAAAGCATTAAAAACACATCATGTTGATGCTCTATCTCTCTACATGATGAACACAACAAATGTGAAAAATCTGAACTGAGCACCCACCTCTTCTGCAAGCCTGGATCAAAGCGAGTTTGGCACGAGCTACATTCAAAAAACGCCGGCTCAAATCCGCATAACTTGAGCCACTGATATGAATATCGAATCACATCTCGTAAGCTTGGTTCATGCTCTTGCAAGTACGAAAGAAAACGAAGCATGTATGCGTATTTTTCATCCGCCACTTGTTCTTCGGGAAGAAAACGAAGTGAAAGTTCTAAAAAAAACTGGAGCACTGCACTTTTATTATAAGATTTTGAAAGACCAACAGAAGCAAGTTCAGTTTTTGCTTCTCTCAAAAAAACCAAATCGCCCTTCCCTTTTTGAAACGAAATTTCCGCAACTGTACCTGGCTCTAAGCTAGACCCAAAGCGCCTTTGCGACTTTTTTGCTGATTTTGCTATGCCGCTTAATCGGCCTGATTGTCTACTAAAAAAAGAAACAATATGGTCAGACTCACCATACGAAATGCGTTTTAAAATAATGACTTTTTCTACCAGTTCCATGAGGCGGCACTATAAACAAGCTAACGATGCCTGGCAAGAAGCAAGAGCTGTGCTTTGGGGAGGGTTAGAGTAGTGCGGGAGGAGCATTTCCACCAACTCCAAGTGCACGCAAGGTCTCTCGTACTATATCCGAGTCACTCGGTTTCTCTCGCACGGTCCGATCAACGACATGATATGGTGGAGCTTGAAAAACAAGTTGTTGCAAAGGAGGAACAAGAAGAACCCGTAGCATCCCCTTATCACCTTCTTTAAGAACCTTCACGCTCCATTCACCTTCACCGAACAAGTTGGAAATTTCATTTTCATCAAAAGAAGTAATGCCTTCGTCTGAAAGATTCGCCACGGTAATGCTGATCATGTTATCTTCAGTTGTTTCCATGCAAATAGCATCAAGTGCTGAGCTAAAACAATCAGAGCCTGTCTTTGCAAGATTTACAAAAAGTACATAAAGATCACCCATCGCTCTTCTTAAAGTTTTCGCTTGATGCGGTTCAAGAATAAATCTCCAACGATCGGGGATACTCACTTTTGTTTTATATCCTTGGTATGAAAACTGAAGCCCTTCTTCAAACCAAGCATCAATAACAAATGTCTTTGCGCTTGTGAGAGCTTTTGGAAGCCCAAGTCTCCAAAGTGCATATACGTCGCTTGGCGAAGTTTTTTCAAAATAGCGACGATGGAAAAGCATTTCAAATAAGTCAACTCGTGTACTGAGATGTTCTCTCACTCTCGCCTTAAGTTCTGATTCATCAGAATAAAGATGATCAAAAACGAGCATGGCCGCTCGGGCAATGTATTCAAGATCTCCAACCATTCCAAGTGCGGACATGCGATTTCGCTGTCCTTCAAAAGTAAGCCTTCCAACTTCGCTTAGATAAAGAGAAAAAGAAGCTTCAAGATGAGAAAGAAAAATGTGAGCATTTTTTGCTTGAAGCAAGTCTGAAAAAAGAGGCCTGTTGTGCAAAAACGCATGAGCAAGATCGGCCAATCTTCCGCCTTTAAGTTCTAACATTTCAAGCGCATTGTGAGGACGTAAATCTGGTGAATCATCCCGAGCAAATTCTTGTGCAGCCATCATTCCCATATACACAAGATCATTTTCGGAATATGAAGCATGTCGAAAAGAATCTGCTGTTGGCTGAGCAAATTTCCATCGTAACGGTTCACATTTTCTTGGACATACCTGCGCAAAATAGTGAGCTGAAGTATCTTCAGCAGAAACTCTAAAAGGATCTGGCGCAATGATAATGGAAGGAAATGCTAGACGCGTAGCAGTTTTTGCTCCAAGTGATAAAGTACCAAGCAGTTGACCAGATAAGCGAGTGCCAAATCCAAAAATCATATCCACCTCGAAAACAAAAAAGCCCGGAGATTTCTCCCCGGGCTGTAATTTACGTGCAGAAGCAGACGTTGCAGTTTTTAAGCTCCAAAAACGGCAACCTCATCAAAGTGTGAAAGCGTTTTAAATTGGCGGAAGCGTCCATCGATGTCTTTATGCTCAAGTTCGCGAAGGCGATCAAGTCCAAAATCTTCCACCTGGAAAGAAGCCATGACACTTCCCGAGATAACTGCTTGTTTTAATGCGTTTTCATCAAACTTTCCAGCGCGTGCAAGATAGCCTAAAAAGCCACCCGCAAAGGTATCACCTGCTCCAGTGGGATCAGTTACCAATGGCAACGGCATGCCAGGTGCGACAAACATGGAATGCTCATGATACAGCAAAGCCCCGTGTTCACCGCGTTTGATGACCACTGTCTTTGGGCCCCAGCTGTGAATTTTTTTCGCCGCAACAACCATATTGCTTTCACCCGTTAAGAGTTTTGCTTCACCATCATTGACAAAAAGAAGATCGATGCGCTCAATCACTTGCTGCAAGGCTTCGCGCTCGTGTTCAATCCATAAGTTCATGGTATCCATGGCAATGAGTCGCGGTTCTTTCATTTGATCTAACACGCGAAGTTGTAATTGTGGTTGAATATTTCCCAAAAATAAAATGGGCAAACTGGAATGCGCATCACTTAAAGTGGGATTGAAATGTTCAAAGACACCAAGTTGTGTGTCGAGTGTTTCGGCTTGATTTAAATTATTCAGGTAATGACCAGCCCAACGAAATGTTTTTCCACCTTCAACAATTTGCAAGCCCTCTAAGTTAATACCGCGGCTTTCCAAAAATTCGATATGCGATCTTTCGAAGTCACCACCAACAACTCCAACAACATGTACATCGGTAAAAAAACTAGCTGAAGTTGAAAAGTGTGTCGCCGTTCCACCCAGCACATTATCTCGCTTTCCCACGGGCGTTTCAAGCGTATCGTAGGCAATTGATCCCACCACAAGTATAGACATGTTCTCTCCCTTTTTGTTTTTCATGTTTTTTTACTTTTTAAATTGTTGTCATTGCGATCCGCCTCTGGCGGAGTGGCAATCTCCTCTGATACTTTAAAAATCGAGATCACCACGTCGCTACGCTCCTCGTGATGACAACATTTTAACTGTCTATGTATCTTAATCAAAATATTTTCCAATAAGAGGTTTAAGTTTTCGCTTTACACCTTCGGTAATAAGTTTTGGATCGGTCATGAAGGCGTATTTCAATGCTGACTTTGCTGGCGCATCGTCGTGGTCTGTTACAGCGGGTACTAATGCGAGCAAAAGTTTTTGCGCGTTTGAGACATTTTGCTTTAAGGTTTGCACTACCATTTCCACATCAACACACTCATGATCTGGATGCCAACAATCGTAATCGGTTACCAGCGCAACGGTTGCATATGAAATTTCTGCTTCAAGCGCTAGCTTGGCTTCTTGATAGTTGGTCATGCCTACAACATCCATGCCCCACGAGCGGTACAGTTCAGATTCCGCGCGTGAAGAAAACATTGGGCCTTCAATGCACACATAGGTTCCGCGATCATGAAAGGGAATATTCACTTTTTTGGCAGCAGCGATAATATCTTGGCGGAGGTATTTGCACACGGGATCAGCAAAAGAAACATGGCCCACGATACCGTCTTCAAAAAAAGTTTGATGACGAACTTTGGTGCGATCTACAAACTGATCTACCACCACAAATTCACCAGGTTTAATGTTTTCCTTTAAGCTTCCAACTGCAGAAACAGAAATGATGTGAGAGACACCCAACTCTTTTAAAGCATAAATGTTTGCACGAAAATTGAGTTCGTGAGGAGCATAACGGTGCCCTCTTCCATGGCGAGGCAAAAACGCAAAGTCTCTTCCGCCGATAGTGCCCAACATCACCGCATCAGACGGAGCTCCAAAGGGAGTTTGCATTTGTTTTTCTTCGATAATTTCAACTCCATCCATTTGATAGAGTCCACTTCCTCCAATAATCCCAATATGTGGCTTGCTCATATATACTCCTTAGGCCTTGTGTAGAACGATGAAAGCAGGCGTTTAGTAGTCAGAAAAAAGGGGAATCGCAAGGAAAAAGGTTTTGCAGAAAGAGCTGAAAAAAAACGTAGCTCAGCTGTTCTTTTACGCAATTTTTGGAAGTGCTGGTTTTATTTCGCCTCTGGCGAGCTGTCCGCATGCAGCAAGGATATCCTGTCCGCGGCTAATGCGAATGGTGGTACTCACCCCTTTTGAATCGAGATAATTTTGCCACCAATACATTCGCTCTCTCGAAGTGGGATAATAAGCAACTTCTTTGTACGGATTCATGGGAATGAGATTTACTTTTGCGCGCACACCTTCAAGGAGAGTAACAAGCCTTATTGCATCTTCTTTGTGATCGTTCACGCCTTCGATGAGAATGTATTCGAACGTGAGGCGATGTTTGTATTCATCGGAGTACCAACGACAAAACGCCATCAAGTCTTTAAGCGGATAGCGTTTATTCACCGGCATCAGCTTGTCGCGCATTTCATCTGTAGTAGCAGAAAGTGAAATAGCAAGTTTCACTTCAGAACGTGCAACAAATTCTTTCATCTTTGGAATGAGGCCCGAAGTGGAAACGGTAATTTTTCGTTTTGAAAGTCCAAAGGCGTCTTGATCGTACATCAGTTTTGTTGCTTCAACAACAGCATCAAGATTATGAAGCGGCTCGCCCATGCCCATGAACACAACGTTTGTGATGGGTGTGTCTGCTTCGCGTGCTGCAATGCGCAGCTGGCTTGTAATTTCGCCCAAAATAAGATGCCGCTTCAAGCCCATTTTTGCCGTGCGACAAAAATCGCAGGCCATGGCGCAACCCACTTGCGAAGAAATGCAAACAGTGCGTCGGCCTTTATCAGCTGGAATCAAAACGCATTCTACTTCTTTGCCATCTTCTAATGCACAGAGAAATTTTTTGGTGCCGTCTTCAGAAACTTGCACCGCGAAAACCGTGGCGCAGTCGATATCAAAGCGTTCTGCAAGTTGTTCGCGAACAGCTTTGGGGAAATTGCTCATCTCTTCAAAGCTTGAAACTTTTTTGGAATAAATCCAAAGCTTCAGCTCTTTGGCAAGATACGCCGGTGCTCCAAGCTCTGCAATAAGCTCTGGAAAGGCACTTGCGGGCAGGTCTGTTATGCGTTGTTTCTTCATCATCCTCTTCTTCGGTCAAAAGTGGAAAATGTTGTGTCATATTTGAGGGCCACTTACAAGCCTGGAAATGAAAAAACAAAAGGCCCTAAAAAGGGCCTTTTGAGAACAAAACATGGAATATCAGTTACTTGTTGTTATTCCCATTGTGGATTCTCTCTAAATTCGGAGAGCGATGTGACCAGGTCAGCATAAAGAAAAGTGTCCCCAATACTGCGGCCGTGAGATAAAAGATAAAACCTCCGTCCCAGCCCCAGTTATCAACCACAAATCCTGTTCCCACTCCGCAAACGGTAGCTCCAATATATCCAAACGTTCCTGTGAGACCACTCGCCGTTGCAGCAGCTTTTTTGGTGGCAAAGTCAGCAGCTGAAACTCCCACCAGCATTTGCGGGCCATAAACTAAAAAGCCAACAGCAATAAGGGCACCTGCATCAAGCCAAGGGTTCCCAGCTGGAATTTTCCAAAAGTAAAACAGAAAGAAAATAAGGGCCAACATGAAAATTACGTTAACCGGACCTCTGCGCCCTTTGAAAACTCTATCTGAAACGAAGCCCGCAAAAAAAGCCCCAAAAATTCCAGCAATCTCAAAGAGAGCTACATTACTTCCAGCACTAATAAGCGTGCTTCCCTTTTTTTCCACTAAAAAGGTAGGAGCCCAATCAAGAACACCAATGCGAACAATGTAAACGAAGAAATTGGCAAAACAAACATACCACACCAATTTATTATTAAGCACATATCGAAACAAAATTTCTTTCACTGATTCGGCGGTATCTTCGTGCTCGTCAAGTCGATCTGGATCAGCTTCGTTGCGATAGACATCCACTGGCGGCAAGCCCAACGACTGAGGTGTATCACGAAGACGGTTGTAAAGGAAAAATGAAAAACCCATTGCAAACAACGCGGGAACAAAAAAAGCAGAACGCCAGCCATAATGAGGAATAAGATATCCCGCCAATAAAAGAATACCGGCTCCACCAACTTGATGCGATGCATTCCAAATTCCCCACTTCGTTCCCAATTCTTTTGGGCTATACCAATGGGTTAACATACGCGCGCATGGTGGCCATCCCATAGATTGAAAAGCACCATTTAAAATCCAAAAAATGCTCAAGGTTAAAAGTGAAGAACTGAGGCCGAAAAAAATGCTCACGATAGCAGAGGCAAAAAGACCAAAGGCCATAAAGGCACGAGGGTTTGCCCTATCGGCTACCATTCCGAAAATAAATTTTCCTACTCCGTAGATAATAGAAAAAAGAGAAAGCATGATGCCCAAATCAGTTTTTGTAAGATGGAGATCATTTAAGAATGAAGGCATAGCCATGGAAAAGTTTTTACGCAGAAAATAAAACACGGCGTAACCACTCATCATTCCGTACATCATTCTAAAACGCCAATATTTATATTTTCTTTTTATTTCTTGCTTGTCCTGAAGCGTCGGTATGTGTGGCACTGTCCTAAAAAATGCGAAAAATTTTTCCATCTCACCTCCTTGAAGTAATGATGCTTTATAGGCTGTACTCAAGCGCCATGAGAGCTTGGGTACGAAAAATGCTTAAACGACTGGTGAAGTAATCACCACTTGTGAATGAGAATCAGTTGCTGCTAACTCTGCATTCAGTAAAAGTGCTGGCAACAAAACCGAATGCCCAGCCTTTACTTCTAATCCGGAAACGAAAACAGTTCCTCTTACTACCGTGAGGAGTGCAAAAAGTCCGTTCAAGTTAAAGCTAACATTCTTTCCAGCTCCCAGCTCTAATGTATAAACTTCAAAATTCTCGGCTTCGCACAAGGTTTGAAGCTCGCTCCCGTTTGGATTGTGAACACGTCTCACACTTTCAATAAAAGCTTGCCCACGAAGAGCGCTCCAATTGGTTTCTTGCAAAGAACGTTCTACATGAAGTTCTCGCGCCGGCTTCCGGTTCCAATCAAAATAGCGAAAGGTTGTTTCTGAACTTTGCTGAGGCTCAAGCAAAAGCACGCCCGCACCAATAGCATGCGGAGTTCCTGGTGTAACATAATAGAGTTCACCTGGATGCACCTGAACAAAATTTAAAAATTTACTCACATCCTCACCTGCCACCAAAGCAGCTCGCATTGCGGATTCGCTGGCGGCTTCTGTGAGACCAAGATAAATCCCCGCACCTTCTTCAGCTCCAAGAATAAACCAGCATTCTTCTTTGCCGGCTTCACCTTTCTTAGACGTAGCATCTGAAGGATGTATTTGAACCGAAAGATTTTGAGCTGCATCAAGCAACTTTAACAAAAGTGGAAACTGCCTTCCTCTTTTGGTGAGATATTTCTCACCTAAAATTTGACAAGGAAATTGTTCAAGCAAACGAGGTAAAGACAGTTCTCCATCTCCCACAACAAGCCTGCTGGGAAAACTAGGATGGGCAGATATTTCCCAGGATTCACCAATTGTCTGAGCAGGAACATCTTTTAAAGTTGCTATTTTTTGTCCTCCCCAAGGAGTTCTTCTAGGTGAAGTAAAATTGGGAAGAGAAAAACTCATGACCAAGTGTGGAAATAAAGTGTTAAAATCTACATTCATTCTAAAAACCTATCTCTCTGCTTTCCAAATAAGATGATCTCCTTCTCTTACAAATTGAGATTGCACCTTTTGGAAAACACTTTCATATTTTTTCAACAAGTTCTGAGCACGCTCAGCCAGCAAAATTCGCTCTCTCAAATATGGAGGCAGAGCAGCCCAATAATCTTTTTCCTTTTTTTCTTTGGCACGTTCAAAGTATTCACCAAACTGCTCTAAGGCCAACACTGTATCTGATGCATCAGGAGACCGTTCAAGCACTTTCAGCATTTCTGCAAAGAGCAAATCCGAATCAGAAAGGAGCTCATTAGAATTTGCTTTTTCAACTTTTTGCATTGCTTCTGTGGAAGCAATAAATGCTGCTAAACTTTCAGCATCAAGCAAGATGGTCTCAGCCAAAAATGCAGGATTTTTTGCGTTTTTGTTTTCACGTTCGCGCAAGCGCCATTCAACTATGTTGAGATAACCGTCTACTGCATCACGAAATGCAACTCTTTCATCTACAGCAACATGGGCCATAAATGTTTCTGAATAATCGTGATTTTCTCCGCCCTCTAGAAGGCTGAGGTTTGTGGCTATCATAGAAGCTCTGCCTTTAGGATCCATTCTGTATAAGTTATCTTTGCCCACACGACCACTATCGTCTATCAAAGCTGAAAAAGGAGAAAGGGTTGTAGAAGCACTAAAGGCAAGGTCTTGTTCCTTTTGATAGTCAGTATTATTTTCATCATGGTGGGCCGCAAACGTTGTAGCAACAGCATATGCCGGTGTTTCTTGTATATACTTTGGTGCAAACTCATTCCAAAATAAACGTGCGGGAGTGTTTGCCAAACGCCCAAAAAATTCAGCTTCGCGTGTATCAAGGCCGCGTGGAACTTTTATATGAGGGAAAATCCAAAAGGCCCCCAGCGCATAATCAGAAAGCCGAGGCAAGAGAGTATTTACAAAATCTCCCTCTTGAGCTTCCGACATAAGATAAGAAGTACCTCCAATAGGGACCACAAAGAAAGCGAGTTGATAGAGTTTTCCGAGATTGGTGTATTTGGGAAAAAATTTTCCAGCCGGATGAAGAAGAGTTGCTTTGGTATGAGCAGGGTTCCACAATATCCCCTTCCATCTCTCAGAAGTAAGAGCGCTGAAAACATTTCTGTTTGCCCATCCTCCACCAGGAACATGATTTAAGGCACGCGTTGATCCTCTTAAAAACGGATCTGCAAGAGCACCGTTCACGCGTACAAGTCCATCTGTTTGAATGTTCGTAATCGCACGCAAGGGAGAATCTAAAAAGAGGTCAAAGAAGAGACGCTTTCCATCTGGATGCAGAATAGGCACTCCTTGTTCTAATTGAGCGCCATACTCCCAAGCCATTTTGAAAGCTACATATACAGCATTTCCTTGACGTCTTAAACCAACCGCTAGCTTCCAAGCCGGCCCGCCAAGCCCTACCGAACCTGCAATAGCGCCAGGTGCACTCAACTCACCATCGGACATCCAATCATAAGCAAGGGTTCCTGTACCTCCAAAGAAAAAAACTGGAGGTGAATACCTGATGTATAATCTTTTCAGCTCAGCTCTCGTTTTTAAGAGAGACGATCTCACGTTCTTGCCCTCAAGCAATGCCCTACTTGCTCTGGTTCTTAGAGCTGTAATGGCCAATTTTTCTTCTGCGTTTATTTCTCCTCGCCAAAGAGAGTCTTTTGCATTTCTAAGAAATGCCCTCGACCACCTAGAAAAATATTCGCGAAAACCTGAACTTGGTGGAACAAGACCTTCTTTTTGCAATGCTTCTTTGGAAACACTACCTGCCCCAGCCATCACGGCATCAACTATACTGCCCATACCTTGCCCCGATGGTGGAACTGCAGCCATTGCAAGCGTTGTAGGCCAACCAGCAGGCTGTAAATTTCTTCCTACTGCTAAACCACGAGACTGAAAAAATCTTCCCACGCGCGTTGCCGCCATATCAAGACCAAGAGCTGCCGCAAGCTTTTGCTCTGCAGCTTGCATAACGCCTCCTAGCCCGCCAGCGCGTACGATACGATTTCGCATTCCAGTAAAGGCAAGGTCTCCCAATTCTGTGAGTCCAGCTCCAACTTTTGCCCACAAAAAACCACCAGCCAATCCATTCCAGAAAACTGCAGATTTTTTCTGAGACGCCAAGTCCGCCATTTCTGCTTGCGTGACAACAGTCATACCAACTGTTGCAGCAGCACGAAGAGTATCTTGATATGCTTTTTCGCTGTACAACGCATTGAGTTCATTAGCGACGATACTTCCGCTTGCACCACCAATGGCTGTCCCTATCGTGCAACCAAGTGTAGATCCACCAGCCGTACCACCTGGAGCTGGGCTTCCAAAACCAAGCGCTCCACCAAGAGCAGAACCAACGGAGCATCCCAAACCACCGCCAATAATAGCAGCACCGGCATCAATACCAAAACGTCGCCAAGCATCGCCATGAAGCTGAACAAGCGCAAGTTCTCGCTCTGCAAGAACTTTCGCCTTTTCACTTCTGGTAATTTCATTACCAACAATAACTCCATCCGAAAACTGAGATGGAACTTCTTGCTTCAAATGCTCAATCTTTGCTTCAATATAATCGCTGTGAGGAAAAACTTTGCTTACAGCCGTAACACCTTTATGAATTGCGTCTTCGTAATGATGATAAGCAAACCTGCCTTCAACTTCATATTGCCAATGCATTTCCTGCACTAAGTGAGCTACGGCTTTATCGTCTGAAAAACGAGAGGCTAAATTTTCTGCAGTAGCAAGAAAGTGTTTATCTTTTTCTCTTAACGCGTTTACCTCTTTTACATCGCCATCACTTTTCAAAAATGCAGACTCAATAGCTCCGTATCGAGAAGAATTGTATTCAAAGACACTCACTGCATGTTGTAAAAGAACAAGGGCTTCGTCGTAAGCAAGATCCCCCGCACTTAATCGATCTTGAATTCTTTTTTCCAAATCGTTCTGAATCTTACGATGCTGAAACACTTTTATGGCGGGATGACCCATTTGGGCACGATGAAATAAGTGGTCGGCCAACGCCCTTGTAACACGCACCTTTTCAAGATCTCCCGGAGGGAGAGAACCTGCAATGTCAGGATCTGTAATTCTTTTTTCTGGATTATATACTTCTGGAGCTATGCTTTGAGGAAAATATCCTGCAATTTGTGGATCTAACGGTTTATCAAGAAGTGGGTTAGAATCTTCTGCTTGCAGCTCAGCAAACGTATGCGGATCTATTACTTGATGTTGAGCAAGAAAGTGGCGTAAAAAATTTCCGTGTTCCTCTTGAAAACTTCGTGAAATTTCACTTCTCTCTTCATCTGAAGACGCTGAAGCCATCGCCCGTTGATGCTGATTTATTAAGCTTTGGAAGGTTTGAGCTTCCTTTTCTGACTGCGCAAATGATACTGCAAGCGGCTCTAACTGCTTTAGAGAATGCGCAAGTTCCTTCAATTCATTAATTTGCTGCACTGCAACTTCGGGAGGGTCTAAGCGAATCTGATTCAATTTGTAAAACTTTTTTGTCGCCACATCTCTTGCTCTCTCTGAAGCTTCACCATACAGCGTTTGCGCCTGAACTTTTTCACCAGCTTCTTCAAAAGCCAATCCAAGTGAAGCATAAATTTCTGAAGGAACAAAAGCATCTGATAAAAAACTTTTTGCATCTGGAAGAATATCGTGGAAAAGTTTTTGATCTTCTTCTGAAAGACTTGGTGAGCCCCATATTTTTTTTGCTTCATCCACCACGGTAGTCACTGCCAGCAATGCCTCATCATGGTGTCTTTGCTTCAAGTTTTCAAGGCGCGCTTCCAGTGAAGCTATATCAGCTCTTAAGGATGCTTCTTGTTGTTTCAACTGTGGAATGTGAGCTTCACGTTGACGAAGTTTAGACACTTGCAGTTCTGCGTAGAGATCTGACAATGATTCTTTTTTAAACTCATCCCCACAAGCCTGAGTTGCAGTAGAAAGTTGAACCGTTACATTTCCTAAATTTAATTTTTTTTGAGAAAGCTCTTGCTCTAGTTCTGCAATGTGTTGGCGAAAATCAGAAAATCTCGCACGCACCACTGCAGTTTTTGCGAGGGCATTGAAGTCTTCCAAAACTTTCTGAGCATTCCCCTTTTGAGCAGCATCATTCAAAGAAGATTTAAGAGACATAAGGCTCTGATCCGCAAAAGATGGGGGTTGCAGAGCATCTGCTTCACGGTCTTTGATATTTTTTTCAGCTCTAAAAAAAGAAAGCAGTGAAGCAAAATCTGACTCGTTTGGTATGAACTGGTGATCATTCGGGTTTGTTTTTTGAAAGGAAGCAGAAGAAAAAGGGAGTTGCAAAAAAATATCACCCGCCTTTTTAGCTTGAGGAAAAGCTACCACAGCAGGAGGTGTCTCATGGCAAAGCAGTCGATTGCCGTTTTGGCCAGCTCTTTGAGACTTCAACTTTTGCTGCGAAGGACAAAGCTTTAGTCCCATTCGTCTCCCCTTTACTGAATGTATTGCTCAACTTCTCTCTACCTGCAAAAAAGCCAAACTGTATACAGTTTGGCTTTCTAACGCTAAGCTTTATTCTTTGCAAGTTACAAATGCGTGACAAAGTAGACTTGATTCATCCCAAAAAAACTATAATATACCGCATGTTCAGCATCAGACTTTCAAACATTATAAGACGTGCGTATGTGGGGTAAAAATGCCGAAACAACTCATTGAATGTGTTCCCAATATCAGCGAAGGAAAAGACTTTCAAAAACTTGAACGTTTTGCCGATTGCCTGAAGAATGTCCCAACCCTTCAACTTTTGCACCTCGATGCCGACCCTATTGCAAATAGAACCGTGATGAGTTTTGTGGTCTCTCCACATAATCTGGAGAAAGCTGCCACAGCACTTTATAGTTCGGTGCTTGAAACAATTGATATGCGGCAGCATCACGGTTTGCATCCTCGCATGGGAGCCATTGATGTTTTTCCTCTTGTTCCTTTTAAAAATATTAGCCTCGAAGAGTGCATTGCATTCAGCTTAAAAATGGCAAAGAAAATTGGAGAGGAGTTTTCAATTCCAGTTTTTATGTACGCTTATTCAACGCAAAATAGTTTACGTCAAAAACTTCACCACATTCGCAAAGGTGAATTTGAAAACCTTGCCCAAAAGCTTTCGCAATCTGAATGGAAACCTGACTATGGTCCCATTACTCCGCATCCTACTTTTGGCGCGACAGCCATTGGCGCACGTGAGCTGATGATTGCATTTAATGTGGGGCTGAACACAAAAGATCTTTCAGTCGCTCAACACATTGCTGCGAAGTTAAGAGAAAGTGGAAGTGGCGGGAAACCGGGATTATTCAAGGGTGTGCAAGCGATGGGATGGATTCATCAAGCCTATAATTGCACACAAGTAAGCATGAACCTTCATCATGCAACACAATGTTCGCTCTATTCACTTTTTTCAGAAATTGAAAAACTCGCCAAAGAACTTGGAACAACTGTAAAAGGAAGTGAAATTGTGGGGATTGTTCCCAAAGCTTCTCTGTTGGAACAAGCTTCAAGTTATGAAGAAGCAATTCAAAAGTTGAAGCTAAATGCGCTTCGAAGTTTTGATCCTAAGCAACAAGTGATTGAAGAAGTGATAACTCATTCGTAGCATTAAGGTTGAAGAGATTCATATTTCACGCCACTTGCATCAATGATCACACGAACATTATCAAAAACAAGTCTTCCGCTTTCTCGATCTGCACGAGGGAATTGTGAAAAATCAAAGCGTTGTCCAGTATGGTTGATAATTTCAACAACTCCACGGAAAATGGCGTCTGGAAAAACTACTTCGCCCATAACAGCAAGTGATTTTAAATCGCGCATGCCCGGATGACCAAATGCAGCGCGGGTTTCCTCAAGTTGCTTCCAACCATTCCATTCCGTTAAATGGAATGCTGCGAACGTACCTTGCACATTTGCGTGAAGCTGTGAACTGTTCTCATCAAAACGAAACGCGTCACTATCATAAAGATACACCACATCTGGCGGAGTTTTCACAGGAGTGAATCCTTCAGCTCTTTGTGCTGCTGGCAAGTTGAACAATTTTACATTCGGAAACCTGAGAACGACTGATCCAATAGCACCTTCAAGTTGAATGACATCTCTGAAAACATCACCATCTTTTATTTTTTTTCGATTTACAATTAAATCGGGGGTAAGTGCAGCTAACACAGCTTCTTCTCCACGTTGATTTCTCAAGGTATCCAAGTACGCAATCAAGAGCTTGAGGTTGATGTAGATTAAATTTGTATTAAAAGGTTGAGGATTTTCTCCATCATTCAAACCAATATGCTCAAACACATTCATTTGACTTTCTAGCACCTGTGCACGTTCAATAAGCTCGAGTTTTCCATCTCGAATCGCAACAATTCCCCCTTTTGCATCAAGAGGAGTGCGATCAGTTGTAACCATGCCTCCCAAAATATTTTCCTTCACCATGTAATCAGCAATAAAAGGATCCGGCGTAGAATTCAGCCCATCAGTGTTTGCCATGACTAAGACTTCATATCCATCATCCAGAAATCTCTCAAGCAAGCCATCAAGATAAAGCTGAAAAAGAACTTGTCCGTGCCCTCCGGGAGCTTTTTGCTTTTCTTCCGCTCCAAAATCAACGGGAACAGCCTCGTCTTTTTTCAAACGTGGAAACATTGCTTGAAGAACATGATCGAATATTTTCACTCCATTTTTCTCAAGCTGTTTTGCTAAGTCTGAGTTCTGAGTAAGAACGGCATCCCAGGAAAGTGAAGTCTGGTGGTTATTCCAGGGTTGTATTGCTAAAGATGTAAAACGATCTGCATGCTTTGCATACCAAGCAAGCTTTGCTTGTAAAATTGAATTTTCTTTTGAACCCGCTACAAACCTTACCCCACTTGCTTTTGAAGCATTTGCTTCAGTCACTCCAAGCGAAGAACCGAGGCCAGCATTCATTTCTACCGTAACAAGTTTTGGCCCTTTTCCCTTAAATTCATCACGTGGAGGAAGATCTCTAAGATATGTTTTTCGATCGAAATCAGCTGAGGTAAAAAAGTGTAAACTTGGATCTTTCAGATCAATGAGGGAAGCTTTAGTTTCAAAGAGGTATTTTTGATACAGTGCCGCATAGTATTCCCCCTGAGGAAGAGTGTGCAAACTGGATTGAAACGAACTCCTCATGGATTTCCCTCTCTAAAGACGTTGAAAGTCTCCGCGATGTAATGCACCGCAAAGTGTTTGTAAACCCTCCTTTGACAAGGCTTTTAAAAACGACTAGCCCTCCTTTCCAAAGGAAAAATATGATTTTAAATCTTCACAAGCCAAGCGGCATTACGTCTCACACCGTCATCAGCATTCTTCGAAACATCACCGGAGAAAAAAGAATTGGACATGCTGGAACACTTGACCCTTTTGCATCTGGCGTTCTTGTGGTTGCCATCACCAGAGCCTACACAAAACAACTTGGGGAAATTTCCATCGACACTGAGAAAGAATATATTGCAACGCTTGAGCTGGGAAAAGTAAGCAGCACGGGTGATAGCGAGGGTGAGATCACAACGCTTCATCAAGCTGAAAACTTACAACACCTTGATGCTGAACATATTCGTGATGCGCTTCATTCTTTTTTGGGCAAAAGTTTTCAAACTCCACCGCAATATTCTGCAGTGAAAGTAAAAGGTAAAACCGCATACAAACTCGTGCGAAAAGGCATCAGCGTTGAACTTCCCGAGCGCGAGATTTGTATTTATGACATTGAACTTTTGGAGTTCACTGTTTCCACTTTCAATTTTCGCGTGAAGTGTAGTTCTGGCACCTACATCCGTGCACTTGGCTCTGACATTGGAAAAAAACTTGGTGTTGGAGCGTATGTTTCAAAACTCGTCAGAACAAAAGTTGGAGACTTTCATTTAGAAGACAGTATTGCGTTAGAAAATGTGAAAGAGTACCTAGAAAAACACGCAAAAACTCTGGAAAGAGAAGTCCTTTAAAGGGATTACTTGAAGTGATGAAAAGCGCCAAACATACGACAGTTCTCATTTTGAGAGCTTTTTATCTTTAATCTCCAAAAAACCGACCTCCAAGCCGTTGATTTTAAAGCGTTTTTCAGAGACTCCTTTGGTATATTATTTGCTCCTTGTAAACCGAAGCTCAAAAAACTTTATATAGAGATGGGGAAATATGAACTGTAAATTCTACTCAAAATTAATCCTGCTCAGCCTTCTGGCAATTGCATTTGCAAGCTTTTCACTTCCAGCGAATGCAGCAACCATTCACGTAACTGCGCCTAATCCCGCAGATGCCGCACAAGAAGATGTTATTGCAAACGATGGAAAGTGTACACTTCGCGAAGCCATTGAAGCGTCGAATGAAAAAAACCATAGCTATCTTGGAGATGTCACTCCTGTTGAAGGCGAATGTGAAGCGGGGATAGGATTTGAAAAGGATCTCATTTTAGTTCCTGCTGGTACGCACAATCTTTTCCTCAATGGCATTGCCGATCATGACATCTTCATCCATAGAAGCCTTATTATTCGCGGAACTCTTGATGAACAGGGAGCTCCCGCTACACTTCTCAATGCAAATGCTAATGGTTACTTTTTTCATATTCAACAAGGGAGAGATGTTGCTCTCGAAAACCTTGCTTTTCATGATGCAAAGTTTTCAACCTTTGGATGCATTTGGAATGAAGGAAATCTGAGCGGAACAAATCTTCGTTTCGTAAATTCTGAAACCATGGTTGGTGGCGGAGCTATTTTTAATCAAGGCACACTCACGTTGCATTCTTCTTCGTTCCAAGGAAACAAAGCTGTGGAAGGCGGCCCACTTGGTTTTACTGTGCATGGCGGTGGTGCCATCAATAATATCGGCACCCTCTCGCTTAACACCGTTAGCTTTAGCGGAAATACTGCGGCGAACGAAGATGGTGGTGCACTTTTGAATAATGGTACTGCAAATCTTGAGAATGTAAGTTTTTCCACAAACTCTGCAGCTAGAGGTGGAGCAATTTCAAATCTTTCGGAGGGAACGCTTTTAGTTTCTCATTCAAACTTCATAGAAAATGCCCGTGCTATTCACAATACTGGAGCCATGGAAATTCACTCAAGTCATTTTCAAGGACAAACAAATTCAACCATTTATAATGATTCTGGAGAAAATACACTTTCAGTCTATAATTCAAGCTTCGTCAGCAACGTAAGTGGAAATTTATCCGGCGCCATCTCTTCGACAGGAAATATTGAAATTCTGAATAGCACCTTTACCAAAAATGAGGGTCCTCTCGTTGGAGCAATTTATCTTGGAGAAGGAACGGCAGTCATTAAATATTCCACATTTTCTGCAAACCGCTTCACTGTTCCGAACTTTGGTTTAGCAAATGAAATTGCTACACCTTTAAACGACACTGCACATCAATTTACTCTAATGGGAAACATCATAAATGGTTCATGTGCTGGGGATATTATTTCTACTGGCTACAACTTTTTCCCAGCTGCTGGATGTATTGAACAACAAAACGCCCAAGCTGGCGATCAGTTTTTAAATCCAGGACTTCTTGATTATGATGTCGGCAGCAAAAGCTTTCCACTTGCAGATAACAGCCATGCTATCGACGCTATTCCTGTGGAGCAATGCTTAAGAGATGAAAACAACGTACTTCTTTCAGACCAACTTGGAACACCGCGCCCAATTGGAAATGGCTGCGATGTTGGAGCACGAGAAATGGGATGCGCAAATGCTCTCCTTCAAGATGGCGAACAATGTGATGACGGCAACACCGCTAATGGCGATGGTTGCAGCAGTGTCTGTTTAAGAGAAAGTTCTTTTGAGTGCAATGGTTCCCCATCGGTGTGTAAATTTCAAGATGCTGACGGCGACGGCTTTGGAGATGAAGACGACAACTGCCCTGCACTTGCAAACGCAGACCAGGCTGATCTTGATGGCGACTTAATTGGTGATGCATGTGATGACGATAAAGACGGTGATGGAATAAAAAATGATCTTGATGATTGTCCTGAAAACAATGACATCGCATGTGAAGCAGCAGGAGCTGCTGATGCTGGAAACAATAATGCAGTCGCTCCGGCCGACAACGCCGGTGCAAATGCCGTTAATAATGGAGCTGCCGGTGGAGCAAATGGCGGCGCTGCAGGCGGCAACAACAATGCTGGCGCTGGCAATAACCCAGCTGCAGCTGGAAGCAGCGGCGGAGGATGTTCGCTGATTGTGCGTTGATGAAGTGGTATTGCTTTTCAACTCAGGAAAAATATTCTTCCCTTTGCATGAGCGCACTTTTGAGGCCTTCATCTCTCTGACAGCTTAAATGAAAATGATGAAGGCCGAAATGTTGGATGAAATTTTCGCGGCGCTTGAGCGGAAATTTCAGAGCGACGCAAAGGGAAGAATATTTTTCTTCAATTCAAAATCAATTCCCGGAATAAAATTGTGGAGCTGATCGGGGTCGAACCGACGACCTCTTGCATGCCATGCAAGCGCTCTACCAACTGAGCTACAGCCCCAAAAGATACTGCACTAATTTTTCATCGTTCCAATCTTGTGCACCTTCAAAACGTTTTACAATGGTCCCGCTTCTATCAATCACAATTGTTTCCGGCAATGCAAAAATGGCGTAAGCATCAGCAGCTTTTCCCTGGGGATCAACAAAGACAGGAAAGCTAAAGGGAATTTGTTTTTGAAACCATTCAATTTTTTCTTTTAAATGTTCGCCGGTGTCTTCAGAAACAGCAAAAAGTTGAAACTGTTCTGCCGGCAAAGTTTGATACAATTTTTCAAGTGATGGAATTTCGCCCTGACAAGGCCCACACCATGTTGCCCAAAAATGTAAAAGTGTAATTTTGCCTTGAAAATGTTCAAGCTTTGCTTCTGAAGCATGCAAAGGCTGCAGCTCTAAAACCGGCGCTATATCGCCCTTTCCTGGGCGCGATGCATAATAAAATGCCGACATCGCAAAAAGTGCAATGCCGGCTATGATCAAAAAAATCCAATGACGTGTTTTCATAAAATGAAAACCTTATGCTTTTTTAGCTGCAGCTTTTTTCTTTGGCGCCGCTTTTTTGGTCGCTTTCTTTTTTGGAGCAGCTTCTTTTGTTGAAGCTTCAGCAGATTTTTTCGCTTTTTCTTTCGTTGGAGCTGGAGCAGACAATGACGTTTCGTTGAGATATTCAATCAATGCCATTGGAGCCGCGTCACCATGACGAAAGCCAAGACGATAAATGCGAGTGTATCCACCTTGTCTTGTTGCAAAACGTTCTGCCAATGTAGAAAAAGCTTTTTCCACAGCAGCTTTGTCACGAATTAGAGCAAGAGCTCTTCTGCGCGCGTGCAAAGTACCTTCTTTGCTGAGCGTTACCAGTTTATCAGCAATACAGCGCAATTCTTTTGCTTTTGGAAGCGTTGTTTCAATGCGATCGTGCATTATGAGAGAGCTCACCATATTCGCAAACATCGCTTTGCGATGTGCTGATTTCATTCCTAATTTTCTTCCCGAATTTCTATGTCTCATATACCACTCCTAAACTTCTCGTAAAACTCCGTTGAAAACTTTTTATTCAACATCTTTTGGTTTGAATTTATCTGCATCCGAAATATCGAAACCATCAATTTTCATTCCAAGAGAAAGTCCCATTTCAGTCAAAATTTCTTTGATTTCGTTCAGTGATTTTCTTCCAAAGTTTTTTGTTTTTAGCATTTCAGTTTCAGATTTTTGGCACAATTCACCAATGTGGCGAATGTTTGCATTTTGTAAACAATTGGCAGAACGAACTGAAAGTTCTAGCTCATCAACTCGGCGATATAAATTTTCGTTAAGCTGTGGTTTATCTTCGCTGTAACGTTCGTCTTCGGTTGGCTCGTCAACTTCATCAAAGTTGATGAACAATTGGAGCTGCTCTTTCAAAATTTTTGCAGAGTACGCAACTGCTTCATCTGGCGTAAGAGAGCCATCTGTCCATACTTCCAGCGTAAGCTTGTCATAGTCAGTTCTTTGCCCCACGCGAGCATTCGTAACGTGATAGTTGCAACGAACGATAGGAGAAAAAATAGCATCAAGAGGAATGGTTCCAAGTGGATCTGTTTCGCGTTTGTTTCTTTCAGCTGGAACGTAGCCTTTACCTGTTCTTACCGTGAGTTCACCTTTAAGATGCGCACCTTCTGCAAGTGTTGCAATGTGAAGATCAGGATTCAAAACGGTAATTGATGGTGGAAGTTGCAAATCACCAGCAGTAAGTTTGAGTGGACCTTTTGCATCAACTCTTACAACCGCACTGTCACCTTCGTGTAAATTCAAACGAAGTTGTTTAAAGTTCAAAACGATATCAGTAATATCTTCAGCAATACCTTCTAAGGTTGAAAATTCGTGTTCAACTTTATCAAATCGAACTGAAGTTACGGCCGCACCTTGAAGAGATGAAAGTAACACTCTTCTGAGGGAATTTCCGATGGTAATTCCAAAACCACGCTCTAATGGACGCGCTACAAATTTTCCGTAGTTTGCTGCTGTTGCACTTGTTTCCAACTCTACATTTTTCGGACGAATCATTCTTCTCCAATTGCGATGCATATTTCCTCCTGGTTGTGTCACCACTCCTCTTTGTAAGAGGCTTCCTCGACACGGTCTTTGTATAAATCACTTCACGTGCAACTGATAAGCTTTGAAAAAAGCAAAGCTCACACAGCCACACGATGAAGAAACTATTTTGAATAGAGTTCCACTACCAAATGCTCTTGGAACTGATCGCCCAACTCTGCTCTTCCTGGGTAGCGGCTAAATGTTCCTGTCATTTTGGTTTTATCTACAACAACCCACTCTGGCATCACTCTTTTTTCGTTTGCTTCAAGAGATTCTACCAAAACTGGTTTTTTCTGACTTGATTCGACAACTGATATCGCATCACCTTCTGAAACAAGGTAAGATGGAATGTTTACTTTTTTTCCATTCACCAAAAAGTGACTGTGTCTTACAAGTTGACGTGCTTGTCTGCGCGAGTTTGCAAATCCCATGCGATAGACCACGTTATCGAGACGGCGCTCGAGAAGAAGCAACAAGTTTTCACCCGTAATGCCCTTCATACCGTCAGCCATGGTGTAGTATTTTCTAAACTGGCCTTCGATAACTCCGTAGGTTTGCTTCACGCGTTGTTTTTCACGAAGCTGCAAAGCGTAATCTGAAAGTTTTCTGCGGCGCTGTCCATGTTGACCTGGCGCGTACGCTCTTCGTTCAAAAGCACACTTCTCACTCATACAGCGGTCGCCTTTAAGGAAAAGTTTCATGCCCTGACGTCTACATTTTTTGCAACTTGAATCTAAACTTACTGCCATAATTACCTCGTTCTTAGTATTTCATCTTTCGTTACTTCTCTTTCGTCTTCCGTGCTTTGTATTCACAAACGACGAGCAACAAATAACGCAGTGGAAGTTTTATACTCTTCTTCGTTTTGGTGGTCTGCATCCATTGTGTGGAATTGGAGTTTTGTCAGTGATAGACATTACTTTCACTCCAGTTCGTTGCAAAACACGAACAGCTGATTCACGACCAGCTCCTGGGCCTTTTACAATCACTGCTGCAGAGCGAAGCCCACATTGGTCAACCGCTTTGCGCACAGCATCTTCAGCTGCAAGCTGAGCTGCAAAAGGAGTGTTTTTTCTTGAGCCTTTAAAACCACAGCCACCTGCGGTTGACCAGCTTAGGACATTTCCTTTTGGATCTGTTACCGTAATACTCGTGTTGTTGAAGGTAGAATTGATATACACCTTCCCTACAGGGATATTCTTTTTAACTCTTTTTTTCCCTTTTTTAGGGGTACTTTTTTTCACATCTGCAGCCATTTATACCTCCACATATGCAATGTTTAATGCATAGTTTCGAATGAGATCTTTCTCTCAATTATTTATTTAGGTCCTGGTGCTTTTCGTTTTCCTGCTACTGGAACACGTTTTCTCGCTTTTGCAATACGAGCATTTGTTTTGGTACGTTGACCACGTGCAGGAAGTTTACGAATGTGGCGCATACCACGGTAAGTGCCAAGGTCTTTGAGCCTTTTTATGTTCGCTTGAACGCGGCGTCTCAAATCACCCTCAACCATAATCTCTTGAGACTCGATGATGTCACGAATTTTTGCAATTTGCGTATCGTCGAGTTCATGAGCGCGGAGTGATTCACTAATTCCCGCAGCTTTCAAAATGCGTTCTGATGTTACTTTTCCAATCCCACAAATATAGGTAAGCGCAATCACAATACGCTTGTTACTTGGAATGTCTATACCGGCAATACGAGCCATTTTTCCTCCAGTTATCTTCCTCCCTTTGGCTCATCATAGCCAAAGAGCAATACACAGTTTTATCCCTGACGTTGTTTGTGTTTTGGATTTTCACAAATCACGCGAACAACACCTTTTCTTTTGATGACTTTACATTTATCGCAAATTTTCTTTACTGATGATCGTACTTTCATAATAACTCCGTCTCAGATTTTTGTTTTTCAAAATATGTTCTCGAAAGACAAAAACCGTTATTTTGCTCTGTATGTTATTCTTCCTCGTGTTAAATCATATGGCGAAAGTTCCACGGCAACACTGTCGCCAGGTAAAATACGAATGTAGTGCATTCTCATTTTTCCTGAAACATGGGCCAATATTTGATGCCCATTTTCTAACTCTACTTTAAACATAGCATTGGGAAGAGTTTCCAAAACCTTACCTTCAACTGATATACCTTCTTCTTTTGCCATAATTCTCCAAAATTATCTAAGGCTCCTTAGATCGGTTGCAGCTTAAAAAAGTTGCTTCCTATAATTTGCTCAAAATATCGGGGCCATTTTCGGTGATTGCAACACTGTGCTCAAAATGGGCCGAAAGTTTTCGGTCCTTTGTCACCACAGTCCAATCATCTTCCAGGACTTCCGTTTCACAACCGCCCTGATTAATCATGGGCTCTATCGCCAATACCAAACCTGGCCTAAGTGGTATTCCCGTTCCCGCTTTTCCAAAATTTGGAAGCTGCGGATCTTCATGAAGCTTTCTTCCAATACCATGCCCAACATAATCACGAACAATAGTATAACCAGCCGCTTCTGCATGTTGTTGCACTGCTGCAGAAATATCATACAGCCGGTTGTGAGAAAGAGCTTGTTCAATGCCTGCCATCAAAGCTTCTTCCGTAACCCGAAGCAGACGACTTGCTTCCTCACTTATTTTTCCCACTGCAAATGTTTTTGCATGATCTCCGTAGAAATCGTTCTTCACCACACCGCAGTCAATGCCAACAATATCACCCTCTCGCAATTCCACATCTGATGGAATGCCATGCACCACTTCTTCATTACGTGAGGTGCAAAGAGTGTGTTTGTATCCCATGTATCCCTTAAAGGCTGGCTTTGCTCCGCGTTTCAGAATTTCTTCCTCTGCAATGCGATCAAGCTCTGCTGTGGTAACACCAGGGACAATGAGTTCATCAAGTTTTAAAAGAACTTCAGCAACAATTCTGTTGCTCACTCTCATTTTTTCAATCTCAGCGGGAGATTTTAAAACAATCATATCTCACCAAACTTCCCGTAAACTTTCTACACACTTTAAAATGCGAGAAAAAACTTCATTAATACCACCCAAGCCACATACTTCGTGCATCAAGCCTTGTTCGCGGTAAAATCCCATCAAAGGCTGAGTTGCCGACTTGTAGAGATCAATTCTAAAGTGAACTGTATCTTCACCGTCATCTGAACGACCTTCTTCTTGTTTACGACAAGAAAGGCGTTTTATAATTTCTTCATCTGGAACATTTAAATACAATGCCAGCAATAATTTTTGGCCTTGCTCTTTGAGCAACGCATCCAGAGCTCTTGCTTGTGAAGCCGTTCTTGGATAACCATCCAAGATATAACCTCTTGAACAATCTTCCTCTTTCAGCCTCTCGATGATGATGTGATTCATCAACTCATCATCAACAAGTTTTCCCTCGGACATCACTGAACTTACTTTTTTCCCAAGTTCAGATTTTTTTGCAACTTCTCTGCGAAGGATATCTCCTGTCGAGAGATGCACAATACTAAAGTACTCACTTAAAAGTCTTCCTTGGGTTCCTTTTCCACTTCCAGGGGCTCCAAGGAAAAACATACGCACAGGACCTTTTCCCATTTTCTTTTATCAGCCTCTCCGACCACGGAATTTTCCCCCAGTCTTCGCACCGAGAAAACCTTCGTAATGTCTTGAGAGGAGGTGTGACTCAACTTGAGCCAACGTGTCCATAGCAACCCCCACAACAATCATCAACGAAGTTCCCCCAAAGGTATAAGCAAGAGATTGTGGAATTCCAAAGTTCTGAATAAGGAGCTCAGGCAAAACACAAATCGCAGCCAAATAGAGCGCTCCTCCCAAAGTAATGCGTGTCAAAATGCTATCTATGTAGTCTGCTGTATTTTTCCCTGGTCGAATACCTGGAATAAATCCGCCATATTTCTTTAGGTTTTCTGCAACATCTGTAGGGTTAAAGCTTACAGCTGTATAAAAATAGGCAAAGAAAATAATCATGGTCATGTAGACGCCACTTCGAATCCAGCCTGTTTGCAGAAAGCCCATGATGTCTTGCAAAGGTCCAGCTTGCACAAATTGCGCAATAGTCGCTGGGAACATAATGATAGAAGAAGCAAAAATGGGAGGAATAACACCCGCCATATTGATCTTGAGCGGCAGATGTGATGCCTGGCCGCCGTACATTTTATTTCCCACTACTCTTTTTGCATATTGAACCGTAATCCGCCGTTGGGCGCGTTCAAAAAAGATAATGGTTCCAATAACCAAAAGAATAAAGGCAATCAAAAGCACAAAACCAAAGAAGTCACCAAACTGAGACTTCAATCCCCACGCATCCCGAAGTCCACCAGGAATGCCGGTTACAATTCCGGCAAAAATGATGAGGGAAATACCATTGCCAATGCCACGCTCTGTAATCATCTCACCCAACCACATTAAAAAAGAAGTTCCAGCAGTAAGCGTAAGCATCGTGGTAAGACAAAAGCTAAAGGTGGTTACCCCCGGCAATGTTGCGCCTTGTTGGATGATACCAAGACTAATGCCAAGACCTTGAACGAGCGCTAAAACCACAGTTCCGTATCTTGTGTACTGTGTGATTTTTTTTCGGCCTGCATCGCCCTCTTTTTGAAGACGTTGTACAGCTGGAACCGAAACGGCAAGCAGCTGAAGAATAATAGACGCACTGATATAAGGCATAATCCCAAGCGCAAAAACAGAGAACTGATTTAAAGCTCCGCCTGAAAACATGTTGAAAATGTCAAAGATCGTTCCAGAAGCAAGAATGTTTTGCAATGCATCTATACTTACGCCTGGTGTTGGAACAAAAATTCCAACTCTGTACAACGCTAAAGCTAAAACCGTAAATACAATTCGCTTTAACAGTTCTGGCATCTTGGCGATATTCATCACTCCACTAGACACCAAGAACCTCCACTTTTCCGCCTGCTGCTTCAATTTTTTTCTGCGCTGTTGCAGAAATTTTAGCAGCTTTTATGGTAAGGGCTTTTTTTACTTCGCCATTTCCCAAAACTTTGAGGCCGGCAAGTGGCTTCTTTAAAATTCTTTTGTGCAAAAGGGTTTCGATGCTTACTTCTTCACCAGCTTCAAACACAGAAAGCTGATCGAGGTTCACAATAGCAAACTCTTTTCTAAAAATGTTGGTAAAGCCAACTTTGGGAAGACGACGCTGCAAAGGCATCTGTCCACCTTCAAAACCAACTTTGTGGTAACCACCTGAACGAGCTTTTTGCCCTTTGTGGCCTCTCCCTGAGGTTCCACCTACACCAGAGGCATTACCGCGGCCTCTTCTTTTTCGGACAGGTTTCTGTCTGTTTTCTGGTCTGGGAAGTTCATTTAATTTCATATCATTACTCCGTGAAACTTTATCTTAAGCTTCAATTATTTTTACTAAGTGTGGAATAGCTTTTACCATTCCTCTAATTGCTGGAGTATCGAGAAGCACTCGCTCATTTCCAACTCTAGCAAGCCCCAAACCTCTCACAGTATCTCGTTGAGGTTTTGGACAACCAATCACACTTTTCACCAATTTTACTTTTATTTGCTTTGCCATTAAGCACCTCTGAGTTTTGCAGTTTCTTCAACTGATCTTAATTTGCAAAGTCCCTGGAAGGTCGCCTTCACTACGTTGTGAGGGTTACTTGTGCCAAGTGATTTTGTAAGAATGTTGTGAATGCCAACCGCTTCAATCACAGCTCTTACTGGACCACCTGCAATTACTCCAGTACCAAGAGAAGCTGGTTTCAACATTACTTTTCCAGCGCCATATTTTCCCAAAATTTCGTGCGGAATGGTTTGGTTTTGAATGGGAACCTGAATCATTTTTTGGCGAGCGCGATCAGTTGCTTTTTTGATCGCCGCAGGAACTTCGCGTGCTTTGCCAAGACCAGTACCCACTTTTCCTTTTCCATCACCAACAACAACTAGTGCTGAAAAGCTAAAACGCTTACCACCCTTTACTACTTTACAAACACGGCTAATGTGAACGATGCGCTCAATATAATCACTCGCCTGAACTTGTTCTCTTTCTGCCATGATTAAAACCTCAAACCTTTCTCTCTTGCAGCTTCTGCAAGCGCTTTTACTCTGCCATGGTATCTATAACCACTGCGATCGAAGACAATTGTTTCAATGCCTTTTGTTTTTGCTCTTTCGGCAAGAAGTTCTCCCACTTTTTTCGCTCCCACACAGGAAGCTTTTTCTTTCAAAGTATTGAGCTCTTTCTCAGCCGTAGCGACTGATACCAAGGTAGTCCCTGTTGTATCATCAATGAGCTGAGCGCTAATGTTTTTAAGACTTTTATACACTGAAAGCCTTGGGCGCGCTGGCGTTCCATTTACTTTCTTGCGTATTCTTAGTTTGCGTTTATGACGCGATTGCGTACGTGATAATTTCATGTTTATCCTCCCTTAGAACCCGCAGCAGATTTACCTGCTTTTCTTCTGATAACTTGACCGGCATACTTAATGCCTTTTCCTTTGTACGGTTCAGGGGCTCTGTATCGAATAATTTTTGAAGCCGTCTCTCCAACGAGTGTTTTATCAGCACCATCAATGTGGATGGTAGTTTGTTTATCAACAGAAATCGAAATTCCAGCTGGGATAGGATAATCAACGGGATGAGAAAAACCAAGGTTGAGCGTGAGGCTCTTTCCTTTCACATCGGCTCTGTATCCAACTCCAACAATTTCAAGTGTCTTTTTGAAGCCTTCGCTCACACCAACAATCATATTGTTGATAAGAGCTCGAACAAGACCTTGTTCTCTTCTTGCTTCTCTTGAATCATCAACTCGCTCAACTTTTACTTCACCATCAGCTTGAGAAATAGCAACAAGCTTTTGTTTAGAAAAATCGTGGGTTAATGTTGCTTTTGCACCTTTAACAGTGACCTCGTGACCTTTTAGGGTAACGTTCGTTCCTGTTGGGAGCTTCATTCCTCTTTTTCCAATTCGAGACATAATTTCCTCAGAGTCCTCATTCGACAAACAATCTTTTGTTCAAAAGAATGTGTTCGATGCTAAAAATAAACTTACCAAATAGTACAAACAACTTCGCCACCAACACCAGCTTGGCGAGCTTCTTCACCACTCATAACACCTTTAGGAGTGGTGAGGATGGCCATACCAGAACCTTGGCGCATAGGTTTAATGTCTGCGTGCGACCAGTAAACTTTTCTGCCACCTTTACTTATTCTGTCTACTTCAAGAAAAACAGGTTTGCGATCTGTTGTGTACTTCAACTGAAGGCAAATTCTTTTTTCAATTCCATCGCCAGTTACAGATGCATCAGCAATGAATCCATTTTTTTTCAACACTTGCGCCAACGCATTTTTGAATCCTGAATAAGGAATGTTCACTTCAGGATGTCTTGCTTGCGAAGCGTTTCGTAGTCTTGTTAGCATATCTGCTATTGGGTCGTTCATACTCATTGTTATTTCCTCAATACTTTGGTTATATTTTTTACCAGCTTGATTTTGTAACGCCTGGCAACATTCCATCTAATGCCATTTGTCGGAAGCAAAGACGGCACATGTCAAAGCGGTTCATGTATGCGCGCGATCTTCCACAACGTGGACATCTATTATATTCGCGAACCTTAAAGGCCTGCTTTCTTTTTGCTTTTGCTATCATCGATTTTTTTGCCATGTTCTTCTCCAACTACACTGTAATAAGCTTAATTTCTAAAAGGCATTCCCATAAGACGAAGAAGTTCTCTGCCTTCGTCATCAGTTTTTGCTGAGGTTACAATAGTAACGTTCATTCCATTAATTTTTTGCACTTTGTCATAATTGATTTCTGGAAAAATAGTTTGTTCGGTGATGCCAAGCGTGTAGTTTCCACGTCCATCAAAAGATTTTTTGGAAACACCTTTAAAATCTCTTACACGAGGAAGCGCCATGTTGAAAAGGCGATTCAAAAATTCATACATGCGAACACCACGAAGCGTTACACAAGATCCAATTTTCATTCCTTCACGAAGTTTGAAGTTTGAAATTGATTTTTTTGCCTGCGTAAATACTGGCTTCTGCCCGGTAATAGTCGCAAGCTCTGAAGCTGCAGCTTCTAGGACTTTGAAGTCACTGATAGCATCACGAAGACAGGTATTGATGGTTACCTTTGTGACCATCGGAACTTCCATCTCATTTTTGTATCCAAACTTCTCTTTCATTCCTTTTCTACAAGTCTCTTTGTAGAATTTTTGGAAAGAAACGAACTCTGGAGAAAAACCCTTTTTCTCAGATGATGCTTGCTTTGCTTTTGTTTTCTTTTCGGTTGCCATAGCTATACCATTTTCCTTACTTATCAATGAGAGCGCCTGATCGCTTTGAGAAACGAACTTTTTTACCATCTTTAGCAAGTTTGTATCCGATGCGAGTTGGCTTAGCTTCTTTTTCGTCGTAGTACATTACGTTTGAGATATTAACTGAAGCTTCTTTTTGTACAATGCCACCTTTTGGATTTGATTGCGTTGGTTTCATATGGCGTTTTACCATATTCAATCCTTGAACAATCACTCGTCCAGTTGCAGTATCAAGAGAGAGCACTTTTCCTGTCTTGCCCTTATCTCTTCCTGTAATAATCATCACATTGTCATTCTTGCGAATATTCACGGCAATTCTCCTTAAAGCACTTCTGGCGCGAGAGAGATAACTCTCATAAAACGCTTCCCACGAAGTTCACGAGCAACTGGTCCAAAAATACGAGTTCCAACTGGCTCACCTTGATCGTTAATTAACACTGCAGAGTTTTCATCAAAACGAATTGAAGATCCATCTGGTCTGCGAATAGCTTTTTTGGTTCTCACCACAACTGCTTTTTTCACATCACCTTTTTTCACCTTCGCTCTTGGCAAAGCATCTTTTACTGCAACTACAATGATGTCACCAACAGATGCATATCGACGTCTTGAACCGCCAAGCACTTTAATGCACAATACACGCTTAGCTCCTGAATTGTCTGCTACTTGTAATACTGATTCCTGTTGAATCATAATAAACTCCTTAACCCATTAAACAATTGGGGCTTTCTCTACAATTTTAATTACTCTCCATCTTTTCAATTTTGAAAGTGGACGTGATTCTCTAATTTCAACTTTGTCACCAATCTTACATTCGCCATTTTCATCATGAGCAAGAAATTTCTTTTTGCGGCGAATATATTTTTTAAATCTTGTATCCAAAGTTAAGCGTTCAATTTCAACTGAAACACTTTTTTGCATTTTATTGGAAACAACGGTTCCGATTTTCGTTTTTCTTTCATTCATGGCTTACGCTTCCTTCTTAGAAGATGAAGCTGCTTGCTTCACCGACGCTTCAGTTAAAGTGCGAGCAATGTTTCTGCGCACTTTTTTGAGCTCGGCAGTTTCTTTCAACTGTCCAGTTTTATGTTTCATTTTTAATTCAAAGTACTTTTTGCGTAACTCAGTTTCAGTTTTTTCAAGGTCTTTGAGCGATTTTTTAGTTAGATCAACGGGCTTCACGGTATTCCTCACGTTTCACAATTTTAGTTTTGAGCGAAATTTTATGTCCAGCTCTTCTCAGAGCTTCAATTGCATCTTCTGGTGTTACACCTTTAATCTCATACAGCATTTTTCCTTTGCGAACATAAGCTGCCCAGTACTCGGGAGATCCTTTTCCTTTTCCCATTCTCACTTCAGCTGGTTTTTTAGAAACCGGGCGATCTGGAAAAATACGAATCCAGACTTTTCCACCGCGCTTTGCAACACGGTTGATGGCAATACGCGCAGCTTCGATTTGGCGAGCAGTAACTCGTCCAAAACTTATGGCTTGCAAGCCATAGTCGCCGTAAGAAAGATTGCAGCCACGAGTCGCCGTACCACGAATTCTTCCTTTTTGCTGTTTACGATATTTAACTTTTTTTGGTTCTAATAACATGAGCCTTCTCCATTAATCCTACTGAACATCCAAAATTTCGCCTCGGTAAATCCAAGTTTTCACTCCGATTTTTCCGTATGTGGTCATTGCTTCTGCAAAACCATAATCTACATCGGCACGAAGTGTATGAAGAGGAACTCTTCCTTCGCGGTACCATTCAGTCCGCGCAAGCTCAGCTCCACCAAGTCTTCCTGAGCATTGGATTTTAATTCCTTCAGCTCCCATTTTAAGTGCAGACTCAACCGATTTTTTCATCGCTCTTCTAAAAGCAACGCGACGTTCAAGTTGATTTGCAACATTCTCAGCCACAAGCTGAGCATCAATTTCTGCTTTTCTCACTTCGCGAATATTTACACTTACTTCATCTGAAGTTTTCTTTTGTAAATCATCACGAAGAGAATCAATTCCTGCACCTTTTTTCCCAATAACAAGACCGGGTCTTGAAGTGAAGATGTTGATCGTAACACGTCCAGCAGGTCGTTCAATTTCGATACGAGAAATCCCAGTGTGTTTGAGTTTTCCTTTAAGCGTTTTTCGAATGTACTCATCTTGGTGTACAAGTTCTGCATAACGTCTTCCGCTTTCAAACCAGCGAGAATCCCAAGTTCTAATAATTCCTAATCTAAAGCCTTTTGGATGTGTCTTTTGTCCCATAGTATCCTATACCTTTACGTTTATTACTTCTCGGCCAAAACAATATTAAGTTGCGAAGTTCTTTTTAGTACTGGTGTTGCCATCCCTCTTGCGCGTGGCATCCAGCGTTTCATTGTGGGTCCTTGATCACAAGTGAGGTGACTAATAACGAGGTTGTCCAAGTCTAATCCGCCCTTTTGATCTGCATTTGCCAAAGCTGAGCCAAGCAATTTAACAAGAGGCTTAGCTGCTCGTCTTTGTGAATGCTTTAGAAAGTTGAGCGCCCAGTTAGCTTTTTGGCCTCTAATTTCATCACATACCGCTCTCACTTTACGAGGAGACATGCGTACCGATTTTATACTTGCTTTTACTGACATTATTTACCTCCCACTTTAGTCTTTTTATCACCAGAGTGAGATCTAAAAGTACGTGTTGGAGCAAACTCACCAAGTTTGTGGCCAACCATTTGCTCTGTCACATAAAGCGGAACAAATTTTCTTCCGTTATGTACTGCAATGGTCACTCCTACCATTTCAGGAAGTACTGTTGATCTTCTTGACCAGGTTTTGATGACCTGACGACTTCTTGTATCTTGAGCCACTTGAACTTTTTTTACCAAGTGCTCATCTACAAAAGGACCTTTTTTAAGCGATCTTGCCATGATTATTCCATTCCTTACTTGCTGCGACGTTTAATAATAAGTCTGTTCGTACGCTTATTGTTTCTTGTTTTCATTCCCTTAGTGCACTTACCCCAAGGTGTTACTGGATGACGTCCACCAGCAGTTCTTCCCTCACCACCACCATGTGGATGGTCAACTGGGTTCATCGTCGTACCTCGGTTATGTGGTCGCTTTCCTAAATGTCTTGTGCGGCCTGCTTTTCCAAGGGTTACGTTATTGTGTTCTGCATTTCCAATTTTTCCAACAGTGGCTCTGCAATCAACATGAACCATGCGTACTTCACCTGAAGGAAGTTTTAGCTGAGCATACGTTCCATCGCGAGCAACAAGCTGAGCAACAGCACCTGCAGAGCGAACAATTTTTGCACCACCAAGAGGGCGAAGTTCAACATTGTGAATTTCGGTACCTACTGGAATGTTACGAAGAAGCATTGCATTTCCAACTACAACTTCTGTTACTTCAGACGAAAGCAAAACCTGACCAACTTTCAAACCTTCGGGAGCCAAGATATAGCGTTTTTCTCCGTCAGCATATTGAAGAAGGGCAATACGTGAAGTTCTGTTTGGATCATACTCAAGCGATTTTACTTCTGCTGGAATATTGAATTTATCACGTTTGAAATCGATGATACGGTAACGACGCTTATGACCACCGCCTCTAAAACGAGAGGTGATGCGTCCAAAATGATTTCGTCCGCCAGTTTTATTCAAAGAAACTGTGAGGGATTTTTCTGGTCTCTTTTTCGTAAGATCTGAAAAATCTTCAACACTCATTCCTCTTCTTCCGGCTGAAGTTGGTTTATAATTTATTGTAGGCATGACTATGCTCCCTCAAAAATTTCGATCTTGTCACCTTGTTTTAAAGTAACAATTGCCTTTTTCCAATCAGACTTTACACCCGTGCTGCGACCAATGCGTGCGCGTTTTCCTGCAACTTGCATAGTGTTTACATCGGTTACTGTTACGTTGAACAATTGTTGAACAGCATTTCTGATATCGTATTTATTTGCTTTCGGATCTACGCGGAAAACGTATCGACTCATTCCTGTCGCCTGATCGCGAAAAGCTTTTTCTGTTATTCTTACACCATCTATTACGTTATAAATATTCATGATTGAAGTACCTCTTGCGCTTTTTCAACAGCTGCTTTTGTAAACACAACATGCTCATAACGAAGAAGATCATACGAATTGAGCCCATTACTATAAACCACTTTAAGATGTGGCACGTTGCGAGCTGACAATTCTACCTCTCGTTGTGGAGCATCTAAAACAAGGAGCGCGCTCTTTACACCAAGTGCATTCAAAAGAGAAATCATTTCTTTTGTTTTTGGCGCTTTAAAATTTAAAGCATCTAATACAAGAACTTTTTCTTCTTGAGTCTTAATCGTAAGTGCAGATTTAAGCGAAGCTCTTTTTGCTTTTGTCGGCATCTTGTATGCGTAAGATCTTGGTGTTGGACCATGAACTACTCCTCCACCGACGAAGATATTTTTCTTTGCTGATCCGTGACGAGCTCGGCCTGTACCTTTTTGGCGGTACATTTTTGCACCCGTTCCACGCATGTTTGCAGGGTTAATCGTGGATGCACTTCCAGCTCTTGCACTTGCACGCAATTGCTTTACGTGATCGTAAACGAGTCCTACGTTTACTTCGCACGCAAAAACAGCATCTGAAAGTTCAAGCTCTCCCACTTTTTTCTTATTTTTATCTAACACAGTCTGTTTCACTGCTCACTCCTTGAAGCTTAAGCTTCTGTTGAAGGCTGTTCCGCTTCCGCTTGAACTGGCACTTCTTGAGTTTTTCCTTTTACAGTCTCTCTTGTTGCAAAAGATCTGTCAGGAACAAAAATTTCTAACATGCCTTCTCTTGTGCCAGGAACAGCACCTTTGAGAAGAACAACATTGTCTTCGGGACGAATAGCAACCACTTCAACATTTTTAATCATCACGCGATCACAACCCATGTGACCTGGAAGTTTTGTATTTTTGAACACTCGCGATGGAGAAGAACATTGACCAAGCGAACCAGGAGCTCTGTGGAAAGTTGAACCGTGAGATCCTGGACCACCAGCGTGTCCGTATCTTTTCACAACACCTTGAAAGCCGCGGCCTTTAGTTGTTCCGCATACGTGAACTTTTTCACCAACAGAAAAAGCTTCTACGTTCAAAGCTTGTCCAAGCTGAAGTTCGTCTACACCTTCATAGCCTTCAGATCTGAACTCAGTGAGATTTTTGTATGCCTTTGATTTAGCCTTTTTGAAGAAACCCAATTGCGGTTTGTTCAAGCATTTCTCATCTACTTCTTCAGAAGCTAATTGAAGGGCATCGTAACCATCACGTGCTTTTGTTTTCTTTTGAATAATCACACATGGATTTACTTCAACCACTGTTACTGGAATCATTTCTCCATCAGGGCCGAACACTTGTGACATTCCTCGTTTTTTTCCTCGTAATCCTAACATAGACTCACCCTAGTTCTTTTATGTCATCTTAATTTCAACTGCCACACCTGGTGACAATTCAAGTTTCATGAGAGCATCAACGGTTTGTTGAGTTGGCTCAATAATATCTAACAATCTTTTATGAACACGCACTTCAAACTGTTCTTGCGATTTTTTATCAACATGCGGACTACGCAAAACACTGTATTTCGAAATTTGAGTTGGAAGAGGAATTGGACCCGCAACTCTGCCGCCAGTTCTTTGAACCGTTCCCACAATTTCGTGTGTAGATTGGTCGAGCAATCTGTGGTCGAATGCCTTCATTCTTATTCTGACTCTTTGTTTTTTCTCATATGATACTGACATAATTTCGCCTCAAGGGTCTTACGTTAACGTGAAAAACTGCGCGTGATAAACACGCCAAGTTTCACAAATCTTTTTACTCTACCACTTCAGTCACAACACCAGCACCAACGGTACGGCCGCCTTCGCGAACGGCGAAGCGTAATTCTTTTTCCATGGCGATAGGGCTGATTAATTCTACTTCAAACGTGATGTTGTCGCCTGGCATTACCATCTCTACATTCTCTGGCAATTTCACTGAACCTGTTACGTCTGTTGTTCTGAAATAAAACTGAGGTCTATAGCCTTTGAAAAATGGCGTATGTCTTCCACCTTCTTCTTTGGTTAAAACATAGACTTCTGCTTTGAATTTTGTATGTGGCTTAATTGATCCTGGCTTTGCGACTACTTGTCCGCGTTCTACGTCTTCACGTTTTGTTCCGCGAAGCAACAAGCCAACGTTATCTCCTGCGCGACCTTCGTCCAACAATTTACGGAACATTTCTACGCCCGTTACAACTGTTTTTTGGTTGTCGCGAAGTCCGATGATTTCAATTTCTTCGCCTGGCTTTACAATACCGCGTTCAATTCTTCCGGTTACTACCGTTCCACGTCCTGAAATGGAAAACACATCTTCCACTGGCATCAAGAATGGCTTTGCGGTATCGCGAACTGGCTCTGGAACGTATTCATCACACGCTGCCAACAAACGAGCTATTGATTGAGTTCCGAGTTCACTCTCTTCGCCTTCCAACGCCTTCAAGGCACTTCCGCGAATGATTGGAATTTCATCTCCGGGAAAATTATACTGTGTCAACAATTCACGCACTTCGAGTTCTACCAGATCCAAAAGCTCTGCGTCGTCAACCGTATCGCATTTGTTCAAAAACACTACAATTCGAGGAACTCCTACTTGGCGCGCAAGAAGGATGTGCTCTCTGGTTTGCGGCATCGGACCATCTGCTGCGTTCACCACCAAGATCGCTCCGTCCATCTGAGCTGCTCCTGTGATCATGTTTTTTACATAGTCAGCGTGGCCTGGACAATCGACGTGTGCATAGTGACGGTTCGCTGTCTCATATTCTACGTGCGCTGTTGAAATGGTAATTCCGCGCTCGCGCTCTTCTGGTGCTTTATCGATCTGATCGAAATCCATCTTCTCCGCTAAACCCAAGGCTGCTTGCGTTTTCGTGATCGCGGCCGTTAATGTCGTCTTACCATGGTCTACGTGACCGATTGTACCGATGTTAACATGTGGTTTCGTTCTCTCAAATTTCCCCTTACTCATATACTGCCTCCGTGTAAAAAACGTTTTCTTTAGTTAATTAAACTCCGCGAGCCTTTGCCACTACTTCTTCTGCAAGATTTTTTGGCAATTGTTCGTAATGTGCAAATTCCATTGAGTAGGTTGCGCGTCCTTGAGATAAACTTCTCAAGTGTGTTGCATACCCAAACATAGCCGAGAGCGGAACATTGGCTGTGATCACTTGAGAATCAGTGTGAATTTCACTGTTCATGATTCTTCCGCGTCTTGACGTAAGATCTCCAGTGATCGGACCAACAAAATCATCTGGGACAACCACTTCAACCATCATAATTGGCTCTAAAATAACTGGAGATGCTTTATGAACACCTTCTTTAAGCGCCATAGAACCTGCAATTTTGAAGGCCATATCTGATGAATCCACCTCATGGTAAGATCCGTCGAGAAGGCGTACTTTGATATCTACAACAGGATAACCTGCAATAGCACCACCGGTACACGCTTCTTTTACGCCCTTTTCTACTGCTGGGATATATTCACGTGGAATTCTTCCACCACTAATTTCATCGATAAACTCAAAACCTTTTCCAGCTTCATTTGGAGAAACATGGATAACAACGTGTCCATATTGTCCGCGACCACCACTCTGTTTTGCATATTTGTGGTCGATTTTTGCTTCGCCGGTAATAGTTTCTCTGTAGGCAACTTGCGGTCTACCAACGTTTGCTTCAACACTGAATTCTCTCTTCATACGATCAACAATAATTTCAAGATGAAGCTCGCCCATTCCTGAAATAATTGTTTGACCTGTCTCATGATCAACATGAACTTTAAGAGAAGGATCTTCTGAAGAAAGTTTTCCAAGTGCTGTTGAAAGTTTTTCTTCATCCGCTTTTGATTTTGGTTCGATGGCAACTGAAATTACCGGATCAGGGAAAGTCATTGATTCCAAAATAACCGGTTGGTTTCCATCACAAAGCGTATCTCCAGTGCGGGTATTTTTGAGACCAACAACTGCAGCAATATCTCCAGCGAACACTTCTTTAATTTCTTCGCGCTGATTTGAGTGCATTTGCAACATTCTGCCCATGCGCTCTTTTTTTCCATTTGTTGAATTAAGAACTGGATTACCCGCTTCAAGCTTTCCAGAATAAACTCTGAAATAAGTAAGCTGGCCAACATAAGGATCTGTCATAATTTTAAACGCCAACGCCGAAAACGGTTCGTTTTCATCTGGTTTGCGCAAGACTTTTTCTTCTTCGTTATCAACACTAACACCTTCAATGGCATCAACATCGAGAGGTGAAGGGAGGTAATTTACAACAGCATCAAGAAGTTGTTGCACCCCTTTATTTTTGAAAGCAGAACCACAAAAGACTGGAGTAATTTGCATTGCAATCACTGCATTTCTTGCGGCACGTTTAAGTTCTTCAGCAGAAACTTCTTGGCCCTCCAAGTATTTTCCCATAAGAACTTCATCGTTCTCTACAAGCGACTCCACAAGCATTCCGCGATATTTGCTTACTTCTTCTTGCATGTCATTTGGGACATCAACAATGTCAAACTTTGCACCCAAAGACTCATCATTGAACACATAAGCTTTACGTTCGATAAGATCGACAACTCCTTTGAACTGATCTTCAGCTCCAATAGGAAGTTGGAATGCAACGGCGTTCGCTTTGAGGCGATCGTTAATAGTAGAGATAACACGAATAAAATTCGCGCCTGTGCGGTCCATTTTATTCACGAAAGCAATTTTTGGAACTTTGTAACGATTTGCTTGGCGCCAAACCGTTTCAGACTGTGGCTGCACACCAGCTACCGCACAAAAAACACCAACCGCTCCATCAAGCACACGCAAACTGCGCTCTACTTCGATGGTGAAGTCAACGTGTCCTGGAGTATCGATAATGTTAATGCGATGATCTCCCCAGAAACAGGTGGTAGCCGCAGAAGTAATGGTGATACCACGCTCCTGCTCTTGCTCCATCCAGTCCATGGTTGCAGCACCTTCATGCACTTCACCGATCTTATAATTTTTTCCGGTATAATAAAGGATACGCTCAGTCGCAGTGGTTTTACCCGCATCGATATGAGCCATAATTCCTATATTTCTAATTTTTTCTAATGTAGCACGAGCCATTGTTTCTACCTTTTTCAACTTCTTAAATTGTACCTACCATTTAAAGTGAGCAAACGCTTTGTTTGCTTCTGCCATGCGGTGTGTATCTTCGCGTTTTTTGAAGGCTCCACCACGTTGTTCAAGCACATCTAACAACTCTCCTGCTAAACGTTCTCCCATAGAACCTTCGCCGCGAGCTCTTGCTGCAGCAACCAACCAACGAAGCGCCAATGTTGCACGGCGATCGGAACGAACTTCAACAGGAACTTGATATGTAGCCCCACCTACACGGCGAGATCTTACTTCAACATTTGGCTTCAAGCTATCAAGCGCTTGACGGAAAACTTTTACAGGATCATCTTTTTTCTTTTCATGAAGAACATCGAATGCACCGTAAACAATTGTCTCGGCAACGCCTTTTTTACCACCCATCATCAAAGTATTTACGAGCTTCGACACCACAGCATCGTTATATCTTGGATCTGGGATAACATCTCTTTTTAAACTGCCTCTTTTTTTTCTTGGCATACAACCCTCATCTCACTACTTCGGTTTTTTAGTTCCATATTTAGAACGACTTTGTTTACGTCCATCAACACCTGTTGTGTCAAGCGTTCCACGAACGGTGTGATATCTCACACCCGGCAAATCTTTTACTCTTCCACCACGAATCAAAATCACAGAGTGCTCTTGAAGGTTATGGCCTTCTCCGGGAATATAGCTGGTTACTTCAGCGCCGTTTGTAAGCCTTACACGAGCTACCTTACGAAGCGCAGAGTTCGGCTTCTTTGGAGTTGTAGTGTAAACTCTGGTGCAAACACCTCTTTTTTGAGGACATCTTTCCAAAGCGGGAGAAGCCGTGCGTGACTTCACTTTTTTTCTCCCTTTTCGTACTAATTGGTTGATTGTAGGCATAACGTAAGAACCTCATTTTTATTTGTGCTGCTTTATTTTTAAAAAACGCTTTATTTTTCAACTACTTACACACACTTTTTGGGCGGACCCGCAAAAGTGCGTGGAACTTATCAGACGAAATATTCAAAGTCAAGAAAATCAAAGGAAGGGAGCAGCGCTTTTTTCTAGCTTAAAGCGCTGCATCAGACCTTAGCCGGCAACTTCTTGCTCTAGCTCAACTTTTTTATGAGATCCGCGAGATGAAGCTACGGCTTCAAGCAATCCATCATCTACGTGCGCTCGCACTTTTGTTTGCTTATATCGCTGCAATCCCGTTCCTGCTGGAATGAGGCGTCCCATGATCACATTCTCTTTGAGGCCTCTTAAATAATCCACTTTTCCCGAAACGGCTGCTTCTGTGAGCACTTTTGTGGTCTCTTGGAAGGAAGCTGCCGAGATGAAGCTTTCAGTGGTAAGTGATGCTTTTGTAATTCCGAGAAGCAAAGGCTCTGCAACGACAGGTTGTTTTCCTGCTGCCATGAGCTCTTCATTTTTGAGATCAAAGTTAGATTTTTCCACTTGCTCGTCTACAAGCCATGTAGAATCACCTGGTTCGATAATAGTAACTCGTCTTAACATCTGACGAACGATGACTTCGATATGCTTATCGTTAATTTTCACACCTTGAAGTCGATATACTTCCTGAACCTCGTCTACCAAATATTTTGCGAGCGCTTTTACGCCAAGCACTTTTAAAATATCGTGCGGATTGGAAGAGCCATCCATAAGTGGTTCACCAGCACGGATGAAATCACCTTCATTTACAGAAATGTGCTTTCCTTTGAGAATGAGGTATTCCGTTGGTTCTCCATCTTCTGGAGTTACAATAACGCGACGTTTTCCTTTGAGATCTTTTCCAAAACTTACCACTCCATCTACTTCACTAATGATGGCATGTTCTTTTGGTTTACGTGCTTCGAATAACTCGGCAACACGAGGAAGACCCCCGGTAATATCTTTTGTTTTTGTTGTTTCACGCGGGATACGTGCAATCTCATCACCTGCTTTTACTTTGCCACCTTGTGCAACCGCCAAAATGGCGCCAACCGGCATCAAATAACGTGCATGCCCTCTTCCAGATGGATGCTCAAGCGTTTCTCCATCATCACCTTTGATAGAAATACGTGGTCTGCTGTTTGGATTTTTTGAAGACTGAATCACGCGACGTGAAAGACCTGTTACTTCGTCCACTTGTTCAGACATGGTTTGGCCTTCAGTAATATCACCAAACTTAACGGTACCACTCACATCGGTAAGAATTGGAATGGTGTAAGGATCCCAGTCAGCTAAAAGCGTTGCTGCTTTTACTTTTTGTCCATTTTTTACTCGGAGGAAAGCTCCGTAATTGAGGCGGTAGCGTTCACGTTCTCTGCCTTCATCATCAATGATAATCATCTCACCATTACGATTGGTAATAGTTTCATTACCAGCCGAGTTGGGAGCAATATTTACATTGTGAAGTTTAACAATACCATCGTGTCTGTTTTCGAGAGCTGATTGTTCAACACGTCTTGATGCCGTTCCACCAATGTGGAAGGTTCTCATGGTAAGCTGTGTTCCTGGCTCACCAATTGACTGAGCCGCAATAACTCCAACCGCTTCACCCACATTGACCAAGTGTCCACGAGCTAGATCACGACCATAGCATTTACGGCAAACACCAAATGGTGCTTTACAGGTAAGAGCCGATCGTACTTTTATTCTTTCGATACCCGATTCTTCAACAACATGAACAAGGGCTTCATCGATCATTTCAGCATTTTGAACAATAACGTTTCCATTGAAAGGATCAATCACATCGTTGAGAGCTACGCGACCTAGAATACGTTCGCCTAATGGTTCGATGACTTCGCCTGCCTCGACTAATGGATAGACTTCAATCCCATCAAGTGTTCCGCAATCTTGAATTGAAACAATGCTGTCTTGAGCAACATCCACAAGACGTCTTGTGAGGTATCCAGAGTTTGCAGTTTTTAGTGCTGTATCGGCAAGACCTTTACGTGCTCCGTGTGTAGAAATAAAATACTGAAGTACGTTCAAGCCTTCTCTAAAGTTTGCAACAATTGGCGTTTCAATAATTTCGCCAGATGGTTTTGCCATCAGACCGCGCATACCAGATAATTGGCGCATCTGCTGTCCACTACCTCTTGCTCCAGAATCTGCCATGATGAAGACAGAGTTGAAACTCATTTGTGTGCGTTTCTCGCCTTTGGTACTTGTGGCTACTTCTGTACTAAGGCCTTTCATCATGCGACCAGCAATGGTCTCCGTGGTCTGTGCCCAAATATCTACTACTTTGTTGTACTTCTCACCGGAAGTAATAAGACCTTCGGTGTATTGAACTTCAACTTTAGCCACTTCTTCGAAAGCTTTATCCAAAATTTCTTTTTTCGAATCTGGAATAACCATGTCGTCGATACAAATAGAAATTCCAGCTTTTGTAGAATGCTTGAAGCCAAGAGTACGTAAGCTATCGCAAAGAAGAACAGTCTCTTTGTCTTTGCACAAACGGTAGCACTGATCAATCAGCTCAACGATGGCTTTTTTGTCCATCACTTTGTTGATATAATTAAATTTCACCATAGCTGGAACGTGTTGATACAAAATCACGCGGCCAGTTGTGGTTTCGTAACGCTCACCTTCGATACGAACGTTAATTTTAGATTGAAGATCAAGTTCACCTGATTCATACGCAATGTTCACTTCTTCGATGCCTGAAAAAGTGCAGCCTTCGCCTTTTCCAAACGCACGTTCGCGAGTGAGGTAGTATAAGCCTAAAACCATATCTTGCGTCGGAACAATAATTGGCTTTCCGTTCGCAGGAGAAAGAATGTTGTTGGTAGAGAGCAAAAGAATTCTCGCTTCAATTTGAGCTTCAATTGAAAGCGGAACGTGCACTGCCATCTGGTCTCCGTCGAAGTCGGCGTTAAACGCAGCACACACAAGGGGATGCAGGCGAATAGCTTTTCCTTCGATAAGCACAGGTTCAAAAGCCTGAACTCCGAGACGGTGAAGCGTTGGAGCACGGTTGAGAAGAACTGGATGCTCTTTAATCACATCATCCAAAGCATCCCACACTTCTGGAGTTTCGGTTTCTACCAAGCGTTTTGCACTTTTAATGGTAGAGGCCAAACCATTTTCTTGAAGTCTGTTATAAATAAATGGCTTGAACAATTCGAGCGCCATCTTTTTTGGCAAACCACATTGATGCAATCTAAGCTCGGGCCCAACTACAATTACCGAACGTCCAGAATAATCTACACGTTTTCCAAGAAGGTTCTGACGGAAACGACCTTGTTTTCCTTTAAGCATATCAGAAAGCGAACGAAGTGCTCTGTTGTTTGGACCAACAAAAGGACGCGCTCTTCTTCCGTTATCGAAAAGAGCATCAACTGCTTCTTGCAACATTCTCTTTTCGTTTCTGATAATGATGTCTGGAGCACTAAGTTCCATCAAGCGTTTCAAGCGATTGTTTCTGTTGATCACGCGACGGTAGAGATCGTTTAAGTCTGATGTTGCAAAGCGTCCACCTTCAAGAGGAACAAGAGGACGAAGATCTGGTGGAATAACCGGAAGCACTTCCAAAATCATCCACTCTGGTCTATTTGCTGCTTCGAAAAATTGTTCAGACAACTTCAATCGTTTGGCGAGTTTTTTTCGTGTGGCTTCAGATTTTGTTTCTCTGAGGTCAGCTCTTAACTTGATAGAAAGTTCTTCCAAGTCAACTTGAGCAAGCATTTCTCTTACGGCATCTCCACCCATTCCTACGCGGAAATCTGGACCAAATTCATCAAGTGCATTTTGGTATTGATCTTCAGTAAGAATTTCACCTTGAAGTAAAGTGGTGTTGCCAGGATCAAGAACAGTATACGCTTCGCAATACAAAACACGCTCAAGACTTTTGAGAGGAATATCAAGCATTGTTCCAATGCGCGAAGGCAAACTTTTCAAGAACCAAATATGAGCAACTGGAGTTGCAAGGTTAATGTGGCCCATGCGATCACGACGCACTTTACTTTGGATAACTTCTACTCCGCACTTTTCGCACACAATTCCTCTGTGCTTCATGCGTTTGTATTTTCCGCAGATACATTCGTAATCTTTTACTGGTCCAAAAATTTTCGCGCAAAACAAGCCATCTCTTTCGGGCTTAAATGTACGGTAGTTAATGGTTTCCGGTTTTTTCACTTCACCGTGAGACCATGAACGAATCTTCTCTGGGCTCGCTAATTTAATGCGAACTCCATCAAAGGATAACGGATCTTTTGGTTTTTCAAAAAAATGATAAATATCCATGTCGACCTCTCGTGGTGACCTCAAAGGTTCACAATTATTGTTATTCCTTCTCAGACTCAATTAAATCAATGTCCAGGCAAAGACCTTGAAGCTCTTTAATGAGAACGTTAAACGATTCTGGCAAACCAGGTTCAAGCACCTTTTCACCTTTTACAATCGCTTCATACATTCTGCTTCTTCCTGATACGTCATCTGACTTAACTGTTAAAAATTCTTGAAGAGCATATGCGGCACCGTATGCTTCCATTGCCCATACTTCCATCTCTCCTAAACGCTGTCCTCCGAACTGAGCTTTTCCACCAAGTGGTTGCTGCGTTACAAGAGAATATGGTCCAATAGAACGTGCGTGAATTTTTTCGTCTACCAAGTGATGGAGCTTCAAGACATACATAATTCCAACGGTAACCGGAGAATCGAAGGCATCACCCGTTCGTCCGTCGAAGAGAATAGTTTGTCCAGAGAGAGGAAGATCTGCTGTTTCAAGCAAAGACTTCACTTCTTTCTCATTGGCTCCGTCAAATACAGGTGTTTCAACTGGAACACCTTTTCTCAATTTCACCGCGAGCTCTCTTATTTGCTCATCGGTTGACTCATCAAGAAGCTTTGAAAGCGATGGTGAGTTGTAAGCTTTTTTAATCATCTCAATCATATTTTTTCTTGAATATTGTTCTTCAAGAATATGGTTGATTTGTTCACCCAAGTGATATGAAGCCCAGCCCAAGTGTGTTTCCAGAATTTGTCCAACGTTCATACGTGAAGGAACACCAAGTGGATTAAGCACTACATCAACTGGTGTGCCATCTGCCATGTACGGCAAATCTTCTTCAGGCATAATGCAAGACACAACCCCTTTGTTTCCGTGGCGGCCGGCCATTTTATCACCGATAGAAAGTTTTCTTTTAATCGCAACATACACCTTCACCATTTTGATTACTCCCGGAGGAAGCTCATCACCTTTGGTGAGACGATCAATTTTTTGTTCGTGTGCTGTTTTGATGATTTTCATTTGATCATTCGCGTTACGACAAATGGTTTGAAACTCGGCTTCTTTTTTGTCGTCGAGGCGAACAGAAAGATCGATCCACTCTTCAAATGGAATGTGATTCAACACTTCTTCCGTGAGTTTATCACCTTTGGCAAGAAGCACTTCTCCATTTTTAGCTGATACTTTTACCGTAACTTGCTCATCAAGAAGAAGAGGAAGTGCACGCATAGCAGCAGTTTCACGGATACCTTTCAATTCGGCATCCATATCTTTGCGGATTTTTGCAACATCAACACCTTGAATGTATTTTGCTCTTTCATCAAGCTCGATACCTTCACGTGAGAAAACTTGTGCATCAATGATAACACCGCTTACTCCAGGTGGAACACGCAAGCTGGTGTCTTTTACATCCCCAGCTTTTTCTCCAAAGATAGCGCGAAGAAGACGTTCTTCGGGAGAAAGTTGTGTTTCACCTTTTGGAGTAACTTTTCCAACCAAAATGTCACCTGGTTGAACTTCAGCTCCAATGCGGATAATTCCAGATTCATCCAAATTCTTCAGCGCTTCTTCTCCCACATTTGGAATATCTCGAGTGATTTCTTCTGCGCCCAATTTGGTATCGCGCGCGGTTGATTCAAACTCTTCAATATGGATAGAAGTAAAAGCATCTTCTTTCAGAAGTCTTTCACTGATAAGAATAGAATCCTCAAAGTTGTAACCACCCCAAGGCATAAACGCTACTACCACGTTTTGTCCAAGCGCTAATTCGCCCTGCTCTGTTGCAGGACCATCGGCAATCACTTCACCGGCTTTCACTACTTGGCCCAAACGCACAATTGGCTTTTGGTTTACGCAAGTACTTTGATTTGAGCGACGGTATTTGGTGAGGCCATAAATATCGATGTCAGAGTGAAATTTCTTTTTGTCTGATTTATTTGCTTTTACCACAATGCGGTTTGCATCAACTTCGGTAACAACGCCATCTCTTCTGGCAACAACCGTTACTCCAGAATCTCTTGCTACTACTCGCTCGATACCAGTTCCCACAAGTGGAGCTGCTGTTCTCAAAAGCGGAACTGCCTGACGTTGCATGTTCGATCCCATGAGCGCTCTGTTTGCATCATCATGCTCAAGGAAGGGAATGAGTGCAGCTGCAACTGACACAAGCTGTTGCGGAGCGACATCCATCATCTGGATCTGTTCTTTATCGGCAAGCTGAAACTCACCAGCAACGTGAGCTTGAACTTTGTCGTCTACAAATTTCTTGCGTCCATCCAACTTTGCGTTGGCCTGTGCAATGGCATGACGGCCTTCTTGAAGCGCCGAACAGTATTGAACTTCATCGGTTACTCCACCACTTTCAACTTTACGATATGGAGTTTCGATAAATCCGAAATCATTCACGCGAGCGTAAACAGAAAGCGAAGAAATCAATCCGATATTCGGACCCTCTGGAGTTTCAATAGGACAGATACGACCATAGTGCGTGGTGTGAACGTCACGAACTTCAAAGCCTGCACGTTCGCGAGAAAGTCCACCTGGTCCCAACGCAGAAAGTCGTCTTTTGTGCGTAATCTCAGAAAGCGGATTCGTTTGATCCATAAACTGAGAAAGCTGACTTGATCCAAAAAATTCTTTAATCACCGCTGACACTGGTTTTGAATTGATAAGATCGTGCGGCATAAGTGTTTCTACGTCTTGCAAGCTCATGCGTTCGCGAATAGCTCTTTCCATACGGACAAGACCTACGCGATATTGATTTTCGAGCAGCTCGCCAACCAAACGAACACGTCTGTTTCCGAGATGATCGATATCATCAATTTCGCCAACACCATCTTTGAGACCTACAAGATATTTCACGGTTGCAACAATATCTTCTTTGCGAAGACTTCCTATTTCGAGAGGAACATCCATTCCAAATTTATAGTTAATTTTTAGTCTTCCCACTTTTGAAAGATCATAGCGCTCAGGATTGAAGAAAAGATTTTCAAAGAAAGCTTGAGCAGCTTCTGCTGTAGCAGGATCTCCCGGACGAAGACGTCTGTAAATTTCAAGTCTAGATTCGTCTGGATCAGTTACTTTATCAGCAATCAAAGTGTTCCGAATATATGAACCAATGTTCAGTTCATCAATGTAAAGCAATTTGAAGCTTTTGATTTTGCGAGATACAATTTCGTCGTAAATTTCACTTGTTAATACTTCGTTTGCGGCAAGAAGAATTTCTCCACTCGCTTCATCAATAATGTCATGAGCTGCAACACGAGCATCAATATCCTCATACACAAGAGGAATACGAAAATCTTTTTCGGCTTCAATTTCTTTTAAGGCAGCGCGTGTGTAGCGTTTATCTTTCTTTACAATGATATCGCCTTTTGCGTTTTTGATATCACGAGATGCGCGCTGATATTTAAGAAGATTGACGTTAGCAGCTTTTGAAATCTTCACTTTTCCATCAATGAAAATTTCTTCACTGTCATAAAACATGTTGATGAGATCTTCGGTGCTGTAACCAAGTGCACGAAGCAAAATAGTTGCTGGCATTTTACGTCTGCGGTCGATACGAACATGGACCAAGTCTTTTGCATCAAACTCGAAGTCTAACCATGCGCCGCGGTATGGAATAATTCTGGCAGAGAAAAGTAATTTTCCAGAAGCGTGCGTTTTTCCTTTATCATGTTCAAAAAAGACACCAGGACTACGATGAAGCTGGCTTACAATAACACGTTCAGTACCATTGACAATGAAGGTACCAAAGTCGGTCATGTAAGGAACTTCTCCAAAATAAACTTCCTGCTCTTTTACGTCTCGAATAGCTTGAGCACCAGTTGTCTCGTCAATATCCCAGAGCACAAGACGAATGAGCACACGCATAGGAACTGCGTAGGTCATTCCTCTACTTCTACACTCTTGCTCGTCATACTTTGGAGCATCGAATTTGTAGCTTACAAATTCAAGTGAAGCTGTTTGGGTGAACCCTTTGATGGGGAACACGCTCTTGAAGACACCGTTAAGACCAATGTCACCGCGCTGATCTGGATCAGCATCTCTTTGCAGAAAACGCTCGAATGACTTTTTCTGCATGTCAATGAGCGGCGGAATCTCGATAACTGATTCTACTTTAGAAAATGATTTGCGATGACGCTTAAGAGGAGCGTAAGTCATGGCAACTCCTTCAAACAATGAAATACACATATGCCCACAGCCGCCTCCCTTAGGCGCTGATGGGCTTATGTGTTTAAATTAGGGAACAAGTTAAAAATTACTTAAGTTCTACTTTAGCACCTACAGCTTCAAGTTTTTTCTTAAGCTCTTCAGCTTCTTCTTTGCTCACAGCTTCTTTTACTGTTTTTGGAGCACCTTCAACAAGGTCTTTTGCTTCTTTAAGGCCCAAAGAAGTTGCTGTACGCACTTCTTTAATCACCTTAATTTTGTCTGATCCTGCTTCTGTAAGAATAACATCAAACTCAGTTTTCTCTTCAGCAGCTTCAGCAGCAGCACCAGGCGCAGCAGCAACAGCAACTGGAGCAGCAGCACTTACACCGAAAGTTTCTTCGAGTTCTTTTACCAACTCAGAAACTTCGATGAGGCTCATGTTTTTTAGTGTTTCGATAATTTCTTGTCTTCCTACTGTAGCCATTGTGTCCTCCTTTGAACGTCACCCCAAATGGTCGCTGTAAGTGTTTACAGTCATGTGGGCAGTGCCTTTTTGGCAAAGACACTGTTTAAGTGATTTTTTTCTTATTCTTTCATAAATTACTTTAAGTTTTTGTTTACGACTTTGTTTTCGCAATAGCATCAATAACCGTTACAAGCTGTCTTGGAAGTGCAGCCAATACTCCAACCATGTTTTGAGCCGGCGCACTCATTGATCCAAGCACTTTTGCAATCAAGACTTCGCGTGATGGAAGTTTTGAAAGGGCAATAATGTCATCAACGGAAATCAATTTTCCTTCAAGCGCTCCACCAAAAATTTGAATGGCTTCATATTTTTTTGCCATTTCAACCATAATTTTTGCGGAAACAACTGCATCGGTTTCAGATGAAGCAACTGCCGTTGGTCCACTGATACAAGCGTGAAGTTCAGATAAACCTTGTTCGTCCAAAGCTTTTTTCGCAATGCGGTTTTTGATTACTTTCAACTTCGATCCGCCTTTGCGGAGCTCGGAGCGAACTTCATTCATCTCTTCTACTTTAAGCCCTCTGTAGCTTGTGAAAACTAAAGCTTTTGCAGCGGCAAAGCTTGTGGAGAGGTTTTTCATTTCGATTTCTTTTTGTGTTCTATTCATGATGAACCTCCTCAAACGCCAAAGGATGCAGGATCAACTTGCACCCCAGGGGTCATTGTTGCTGAAAGAGAAATTTTTCTTAGGTATACTCCTTTTGCTGCAGCGGGTTTTGCTTTTACCACGGCATCTAAAAGAGTTTGAAGATTTTCTTTGAGCTTTTCATTTCCAAAAGATCTTTTTCCAACAGGCGCATGCACCACAGCAGCTTTGTCGATTCTAAATTCAACTTTGCCGCCTTTGGTTTCCTTTACCGCCTTTGCAAGATCATTGGTAACCGTTCCAAGTTTTGGATTTGGCATCATTCCACGAGGCCCCAAAACTTTACCAAGTTTTCCAACCGTAACCATCATATCGGGAGTTGCAATGGTTTTGTCGAATTCCATCCAACCGGCTTGGATTTTTTGAGCAAGCTCTTCGCCACCAACAACATCGGCACCAGCGTCTTCGGCTTCTTTTGCTTTTTCGCCAATAGCAAAAACAGCTACACGAACTGTTTTTCCAATTCCGTGTGGAAGGCTAATAGCGCCTCTTACCATTTGGTCTGTTTGTTTTGCATCTACGTCTAGATTGATCGCTACATCAACAGCTTCATCAAATTTTACTTTCGAAAAACTTGCCAAAACATCTAAGGCTTCATCCAAAGAATATAATTTTTCTGAATCTACGAGCTCACGATCTTTTTTGTATCTTTTTCCAGCCATGTGTACCTCCCGTTGTGCAAGCGCAACTCTGAATTCAAGTTGCTCCAACGCTTTTAGTTAACCAACGACTTCAATTCCCATATTGCGAGCAGTGCCTTCCACTGTTCTCATGGCAGATTCAAGAGAATCTGTATTGAGGTCTGGCATTTTAATTTTTGCAATTTCTTCCACCTGAGCTCTTGTCACCTTGCCCACTTTTTGCTTGTTGGGAATAGCTGCACCTTTATCAATTTTTGCAGCCTTCTTCAGCAAAACCGCAGCAGGTGGTGATTTAAGGATAAAGCTAAAAGATCTGTCTTGATAAACCGTAATAATAACCGGGATAATCATTCCAGCTTGGCTTTGTGTTTTTGCGTTAAACTGTTTGCAAAACTCCATAATATTCACACCATGCTGACCCAATGCTGGACCAACTGGTGGAGCAGGATTTGCCGCTCCTGCAGGACACTGCAATTTGATCTGTCCTACCGCTTTTTTTGCCATATACTTTCTCCATCAATCAAAATTTTGTCTCGTAAATAAGAAGCAGGGAGAAAAAATGTTCTCCACATACGTACAAGAACAAAACCTATGAAACTTTTTCTACTTCTGAAAAATCGAGTTCAATCGGAGTTGATCGTCCAAAAATACTCACAAGCACTCTCAACTTGCCCTTGTCAGCATTGACGTCGTCAACCATTCCCGTAAACGTTGCAAACGGTCCACTGTTTACACGTACATTTTCACCTTTTTCAAATTCTACTTTTGGTTTTGGACGTAGTGTTCCTTCTTTAATTTTGTTGGTAATACGCAACACCTCTTGCTCGGGTACAACTGGCGGTGTTTTAGAGCTTCCGACAAAACCGGTAATTTTTGGAGTGTCCTTTACCAAGTGCCAAGTTTGATCGTTCAAAACCATCTTAATCAAAACATAACCTGGAAAAAATTGGCGCTTCGAAGCTCTTTTTACGCCTTTTTTCACTTCAACCACATCTTCAGTTGGGACAAGTACATCTTCAAACAAGTCTTCCATGTTGTGATGACGAACGCGTTCAAGCAAAGCTTCTTTGGCTTTTTGCTCGTACCCTGAATATGTGTGAACTACGTACCAATGTTTTGTCGACATATTTCCAACCTAACGATAAAGAAGTCCAATCATCGACCCCCAAATGAAGTCGAAGCTAAATAAAATAAGCGATGAAATTCCAACCAGTATGCTCACCACAACCGTGGAGGTCATCGTTTCTTTTCTGTTTGGCCAAATCACTTTTTCAAGTTCAAGGATTGCTTCTAAAGTAAACTTACTTGCGTTCTTGTTGGTAATAAGAAGAACAAAAGTAAGCACCGCAACACCCAAACCAATGATGTCAGCCGGAGATAAAATCCACGCTGGACTTGTAATACGAAAAACAACCCACAAGGCTGCAAAAAACTGCTGAACGAAAAAGCCAAAAAGAGCTGAGGCCAACAAAAACGCGAGCGCTACAAACTTCTGATATGACTGTCTTTCATTCAAGCTCATGGTGTTAACTCCATTTTCTTTTTATCAAAACTCCTACCCTACGCGATGATCTCGCTGCAGGGGAGACAGGGATCGAACCTGCGACCCCCGGTTTTGGAGACCGGTGCTCTACCTAGCTGAGCTACTCCCCTACACCAAAATCTTTTCCAAAACTTGGAGAGACCACTATCGCATCGAGGTCACTGTACACTTTATTTTGTTTCTCGATGAAGCGTGCGCTTTTTACAAAACGCGCAATATTTCTTCACTTCAATTCTTTCTTTTGCCTTTTGCTTACTCTTGCTCGTACTATAATTTCTTCGCTTGCACTCAGAGCATGCTAAATGAATCGAAGTTTTCACGAGTCTTACTCTACCACTTCAGTCACAACACCAGCACCAACGGTACGGCCGCCTTCGCGAACGGCGAAGCGTAATTCTTTTTCCATGGCGATAGGGCTGATTAATTCAACTTCAAACGTGATGTTGTCGCCTGGCATTACCATCTCTACATTCTCTGGCAATTTCACTGACCCGGTTACGTCTGTTGTTCTGAAGTAAAACTGTGGTCTATAGCCTTTGAAAAATGGAGTATGTCTTCCACCTTCTTCTTTGGTTAAAACATAAACTTCTGCTTTGAATTTTGTGTGGGGCTTAATTGATCCTGGTTTTGCTACTACTTGTCCGCGTTCTACGTCTTCACGTTTTGTTCCGCGAAGCAACAAACCAACGTTATCGCCGGCGCGGCCTTCGTCCAACAATTTACGGAACATTTCTACGCCCGTTACAACTGTTTTTTGGTTGTCGCGAAGTCCGATGATTTCAATTTCTTCGCCTGGCTTTACAATACCGCGTTCAATTCTTCCTGTTACTACCGTTCCACGTCCTGAAATGGAAAACACATCTTCCACTGGCATCAAGAATGGCTTTGCGGTATCGCGAACTGGCTCTGGAACGTATTCATCACACGCTGCCAACAAACGAGCTATTGATTGGGTTCCGAGTTCACTCTCTTCGCCTTCCAACGCCTTCAAGGCACTGCCGCGAATGATTGGAATTTCATCTCCTGGAAAATTATACTGCGTCAACAACTCACGCACTTCGAGTTCTACCAGATCCAAAAGCTCTGCGTCGTCAACCGTATCGCATTTGTTCAAAAACACTACAATTCGAGGAACTCCTACTTGGCGTGCAAGAAGGATGTGCTCTCTGGTTTGTGGCATCGGACCATCTGCCGCATTCACCACAAGGATTGCTCCGTCCATCTGAGCTGCTCCAGTGATCATGTTTTTCACATAGTCAGCGTGGCCTGGACAATCGACGTGGGCATAGTGACGATTCGCTGTCTCATATTCTACGTGCGCTGTTGAAATGGTAATTCCGCGCTCACGCTCTTCTGGTGCTTTATCGATCTGATCGAAATCCATCTTCTCCGCTAAACCCAAACCTGCTTGCGTTTTCGTGATCGCGGCCGTTAACGTCGTCTTACCATGATCTACGTGACCTATCGTTCCGATGTTAACATGTGGTTTCGTTCTCTCAAATTTCCCCTTACTCATATACTGCCTCCGTTTTCACAAATGATATTTCAATAAAATCAATTTTTGCATTCTGAGCCGAGAACGGGAATCGAACCCGTGACCTCATCCTTACCATGGATGCGCTCTACCGACTGAGCTATCCCGGCGATGAACTGCAGTCTTTAAGTTGCTAGTTTCTAGTTTTTAGTTAACTAAAAACTACGAACTAAAAACTAGAATCTGCCCTTCTTGAGCGGGTGAAGGGAATCGAACCCTCGTGACCAGCTTGGAAGGCTGGAGCTTTACCACTAAGCTACACCCGCGATTTACAGTAGATTATAGTTTTTAGTTTATGGTTCTTAGTGAGATCTAACTAAAAACTGCTAACTATGAACTACAAACTACCCTCCATCATGTGGAGGGAGATGGATTCGAACCATCGTAGGCTATTGCCGACAGATTTACAGTCTGTTCCCATTGGCCGCTCGGGCATCCCTCCGAAAAACAGTTTTTAGTTTATAGTTTGTAGTTTTTAGTTAACTCTGAACTACGAACTAAAAACTCCAAACTACAAACTGCCCTTCTTGAGCTGGCGAAGGGAGTCGAACCCCCGACCGGCTGATTACAAGTCAGCTGCTCTACCAACTGAGCTACGCCAGCAAAAAACACAACAAGAACACCTCTCCATCCTTCTTAAACCTGCTTCTACCAACTTTAAGAAAAGAGGTCTTAGTCCTTGTTCTTCCTTTAGTTTTTCTGCGGAGGTGAAAAAAACGAGCAAACTCCCCCACTTAAAGTGGGCACCTTCTAGGTGAGAAAGATATGTCTGTCAAGCACTTTCAGTGAAATGACAAGCCAGAAATACGCTCTATGAAGAAGGAATTCTTTGCCTCATAATTTCGGCCAAAATCACAGCACCCGCAACCGAAACATTGAGCGAATCGAGCTTTCCCTTCATGGGAATTTCCACCAGAAAATCACAAGATTTCCCCACAAGCCGTTTCATCCCCTTGCCTTCGGAACCCATCACCAAGGCCACATTTCCTTGCTTGAAGTCGCAGGTATAGAGAGAACGCGACTCTTCGGAAGCATCAGCTCCATAAACCCAAAAAGCCTTGTCTTTAAGCACGTTAAGGAGTCTTGTGAGATTTACTACTTGAACAATGGGCAAGTACTCTATCGCTCCGGCCGATGCCTTGGCAGCTGCAGGTCCGATGGGCGCTGAATTGTCCTTGGGCAGAAAAACCGCGTCAACGCCAAGTTGGTGAGCGGTTCTTAGCAGTGAACCCAAATTTTGCGGATCGATAATGCCATCCAAAAGAAGAAAAAGAGTATTGCTTCCGGAAATGCTGCGAAGCACTTCTTTTTCGTCGCTGTACACAAATGGTTCTACTTTTGCGGCCACACCCTGATGCTTTTCAAGAGACGAAAGCTTGTCCAATTCTCTTCGTGGAATCGAATGAATGGTAACTTTCTTTGCCTCAGCAAAATGCAAAAGATCGGCAAGTGCGTGTTCATTTCTTCCTTCAGCAAGAAAAATTTCATGGCATTTTCTTTTTCCTGCGCGAAGCAATTCTGTCACCGCATTTTTTCCACAAATGATTTCTGTTTTTTTCATGATCTTCTCGTCGTTGCTATTCGGAATATTCTAAAAGGTAGGCCTTCATAAATTCATCAAGATCGCCATCCATCACTTTATCCACGGTTGCTACTTCATGATTGGTGCGATGGTCTTTTACCAACTGGTAGGGTTGCATCACATACGAGCGAATTTGCGAACCCCACTCAACACGCTTTTTTTGTTTTTCTGTTGCTTCTTTTTCGGCCAAACGTTTTTCAAGTTCCAATTCGTACAAACGCGACTTCAACATCCGCATGGCGCGATCTCGGTTTTGATGCTGGCTTCTTTCGGAACGACACGAAACAACAATACCGCTTGGATGATGCGTAAAACGAACTGCTGAATCAGTTTTGTTTTGGTGCTGTCCGCCCTTTCCACCTGCACGAAAGGTGTCGACGCGCACATCTTCCATGTTCACTTCTACTTCGATATCGTCTTCAATGTCGGCTGTAGCATGCACCGAAGCAAATGAAGTATGCCTTCGCTTGTTGGCATCAAACGGTGAAATGCGCACAAGGCGGTGCACACCATTTTCAGCTTTCAAGTAACCATAAGCATAAGTTCCTTGAATGGAGAGCGTTACACTTTTAAACCCGGCGCCGTCTCCTTCAGTGAAATCAAGCGTTTCCACCTGATAGCCTTTTCTTTCGGCCCAACGCACGTACATGCGATACAGCATTGAAACCCAATCGCACGACTCTGTTCCACCTGCTCCTGCGTTGATGTTGAGAAGCGCATTGCTGCGATCGATATCATTAGAGAGCATTTTGCGAAATTCGATTTGCTCAAAACCAGTATGAAGCGTTTGAAGCAAATCTTCTGCTTCGCGCAAAAAATCTTCCTGACTTGTATCTTCTTTGTAGAGTTCGAGAAGAGCTTCAACATCATCGATATGATCTTGATGCTCGGCAAAAAGATCGAGAAGCAACTTGAGGTCATCTGTTTCTTGAGATAATTTTTTGGCTGATTTGGTGTCATCCCAAAAAGTTGGCTCTTGAGCTTTTTGTTGCAGGTATGCAAGCCGATCTTTTTTTTCAGAGATGCGCAATTGCACGGAAAGGTCTTCAAGTTTTTTTCGATAACCTTCGAGACGTTCTGTAATTTCTTTTACACCCATACACTCTTTTCTCCAGAGCCACGCCTTTTAATAAAGGAGAAAAGAAATGCAATGGCTATATACGCAACGCACGACCAAGGAAACCAGTCGCCAAGCTTGGTATAAAGCGTTTTTGCTTCGATGAGGGAAACATCGGAAACGATAAGGGATTGATCAAACAAGGGAGATTTCTGCAAAATATGACCAAGCGGATCAACAACGGCGGAAAATCCTGTGTTTGCAGCTCTTACTAAGGAACGCTTGTTTTCAACCGCACGAAAAACGGTGTGTGCCAAATGCTGATGTGGCGCGCTGCTGGGTCCATACCAAGCGTCATTGGTGAGGCTTACCAAAAGGGATGCGCCCGCATCTACTTGACGACGGCTGATTTGCGGAAAAACTCCCTCGAAGCAAATGAGAGAGGCAACACTAAATCTTCCCATCGAAAGAGGCAAAACACTTCTTCCACTGCCTTCTTCAAAATCACCAACGGGAACCGAAAGCTTGTGCAAAAATGGAAAAACATTTGCCAATGGAATATATTCTCCAAAAGGAACAAGGTGTTGCTTGTGATAAACTGCTTTCTTTTTTCCCGTTTCATCGATGAGAACCGCTGAATTAAAAAGATGTTGATGATCATCGGTCGTAAGCGCACCAAAAAGAAGATAGGCCTCATCTTTTGTTTTTGGAATGCCAAACACTTCTGGCGGAAATGAACTCACTGCCTCGGGAAACATTTGTGGGAAGGCAGCTTCCGGCCAAACGACAAGATCTGTGTTTGCCTTAAACAGTTGACGCGACATCTCCTGATGAAGAAAAAGATTTGTCACCATAAACTTTTCATCCCATTTTTTATCTTGAGGGATATTCGCCTGAACCAAACCAACTTTTAGACGAGGTGCACCTTGCGTTACGCTTGCGAAAGTCTGCACTTGATACACACCATATCCAAAAACGAGAACGAGAAAAAAAATGCTTAAGGTTATTTTTTGCTTGAGGAAACTTTGCTTCATCCCAAAACGGTGCAAAATGAATTCGGACAAGATTTGGTTTATCCAGACAATAAAAAACAACAGCCCATACACTCCCGTAATATCGACAAATTGAATGAAGTGAATGAACGGTGATTGTGAGAGCGAAAGATCAGCCCAAGGAAATCCACCAAACGGAAAAAAGGTGCGCACAAACTCAAAGACGACCCAACACACGGGAAGCAAGACAATGTACTCTTGTCCTGTTTTTCGTTGTAAGTATTTTGCCGTAAAAGGAGCTAACGCCAAAAGAGCCGCCATAAGAAGAGAAAGCAAAAGTGCAGTAAGTATACTGGCAAGCGAACTCATTCCTCCAAAATTGTGCATGGCATAATACGTCCACGAAAGAGAAATACTGAACGAAAGAAACAAGGTGATAAACGAAAATCGATACGTGCTTTTTGGAGATTCGTTTTGAGTTGCAAGCAACATTGGCACTAAAGCAATCCATGCTAAAAAACCAAGCCACGGAAGCGGATGGCCACCAATGGAAAGCGGAAGTGAAAAGCTAATAAGCAATCCACTCAAACACGAAAGAAGATATTTTTGAACTTGAGTTAATGTCATGAGAGCACCTGAAGAAAAAATTCGGCTTCTTTCCTTTTCATCGCGCTGTATTTTTTTTCGGTTTGATCGTCGAAACCTTGAAGGTGAAGAAGTGCGTGAATAACCAACAACACTATTTCATCTTGAAGCTTAACACCTCGCGCCTTGGCTTGAGCCTTTGCGGTATCAAGTGAAATCACAATTTCACCTGCAGTTTCGTCCCAAACATCATCGGCCGGAAAACAAAGCACATCAGTGGCTCCCGGTTTATGCTTGAATGTAGCTGCAAGGTGAGAAATGGTTTTGTTGTCGGTGAAAATGAGGCTTACAGCATCTTTGCCTTGAATTTTTTTAATGGGAATTTTTGCGAGCATGGTCAAGACGGCTGACCTTGCCCACGCGATCTTCTTTGGATGTTGATTCTGAATCAGAAACCTCAAGCTGATTCTCCTTCTCTGTATACTCTTGATGTTCTTGTCGCTCTAGAAGTGTATCTCGGGGATATTCAACACGTTCATGATAAATACCAAGCAGAATATGCACGAAAGCCTTACCAATGTCATTTAAATCTTTCAAGGTTAGTTCTGATTCATCTAGTTGGCGCTCGGTATACACATCGGTGATGGAACGTCGCACAATTTGCTGAATGCGCGTAGCACTTTTTTCTTTCAGCGATCTCACGGAAGCCTCCACCACATCAGAAAGCATCATAATGGCGGCTTCTCTTGTTTGTGGTTTTGGTCCAGGATAACAAAAGTCTTCTCGATTCACTTTTTGCAAATTAGGATCTGCAAGCTCTTTTGCTTTTTTGTAGAAAAAGCTAATCATTCTTGTTCCATGATGTTGTGGAATCATATCCATAATTGACTTTGGAATTTTTGCGTTCTTCGCCATCTCCAGTCCATCTTTAACATGAGAGGCAACAATCAGTGCAGACATATGCGGAGAAAGTTTATCGTGCTTCGACTCGCCTTTTGTATTTTCGATGTAATAGGATGGTTTTTTCATTTTTCCAATATCATGGTAGTAGGCGGAAACCCTTACCAACAAAGAGTTTGCTCCAATCTTCTCTGCCGCTGCTTCACCCAACATACCCACTAAATGCGAGTGATGATAAGTTCCTGGAGCTTGAACAATGAGTTCGCGAAGAAGAGGATGATTTAAATTTGCAAGTTCAAGCAATTTAATATCGGTGACATAACCCGAAACAGATTCCAAAATAGGAAGAAAAATCATGGTTACAATTGAGCTGGTTATACCTCCGAAAAAAGCAAACGTCATAAACCAAAAAATATCAGAAGCGGTTGAAGATTCTTCAACAGAAGAAATGGAAATAAACTTCAAACCCAACATAGTAAGCGCGCTAAAAAGACCAACGGCTGCACCAGCGCGAATGATCATGGTTCGGCGATCAATATGCTTCATCATAATGATGGCCGCAAAGTTACTGATGAGAACAAAGGCAACCGTATTCACGCCAGTTTCTACAAACAAACCAGAAAACACTGTCATGGGAATGGCAAAAATGAGAGCGCTTTCAATGGAGAGAAACATTCTTATCAACATCACCGCGGCAGAGAAAGGAATGGCGTAAATCAGCGCTTTTTCGGGAAGAGAAAACATCAGTGCCTGCGTAATGGCGGGAGAAAGAATAAGCGAAATTCTGAGCACAAAAAGACAGATAAGGGCAACACTCGCCATGAGCAAATAATCTGAAGTGTTGGGATGGAAACGAGTGAGAAATTTTTCTCCCACATAAAAAGGAACCACAAGCACAAGCATCACCAACAACAAGGTTCCAAAAAATTCGTAAGGATAAGTACCCTTTCCTCTTTCTTTTTGAATTCCCTTTAAAACCTTGTGATGCCACGGTTCAAAGCGTGCTCCATGGCGAATAATAATTTCCCCCGGAGATATTTTAATAATGACATTTTTAACATTCTGCGCTGCTTTTTCTTTCAGCTCTTCAGTTTCCTGTCTGGCGAAAATACAATTTGCTTCTACAAGCGAGGCTGCAAGATCAATTATTTTTGGGATGGAATGTCGTGTATAAAGCCCTTGAGCTGGAAGTGATTTTTTTTGAAGCTTTGCTTTTACTTCGTCTACCGAGGAAATTTTTAAAACATTATTTACTTTTGTTTCTCCAAGAACAACAGCACTTGAACCTATACCTTGTTTTTTGCGAACAATAATTCCGGTATCTTTATTGCTCTCTAAACTTGCTTTATCACTCACAAGTGGTGCGTCCATAGCCTCTTCAAGCTGTTGCACAAGCATGGTTTCGACACGTGAACTAAAACGTTCTTTCACCAACATAGTCCATTGCTCGGCGTTTGGTTTAATGCCAAAATGTTTTGTGAAGAGTTCACTTAAAACTTCTTTGTCATTTTCGGTAAGGACAAACGATTTCTTATCCAGCTTTTTTTCTTTCGCATGGAAAAATGCCATGTCATATGCTTTTGCTCTGGTTTCGCGAAATGCGCTATGAACTTTTTCCACTTTTGAAAACTTGAGACTTTCATCAAAAACATACAATGGAATCACAGCGGCTCTGGCTTCGTCTCTTAATTTTTTTGTAGCATCTTCATCCACAATTTCATAACTGCGATCGGCTTTAAAATCTTGTGTTGCAATAGAACCAAGCTGCAATGTTTTTGGAATACTCTGAAATGAAAAGGTAGTGATGAACGTGATGGCCATTCCCAAACAAAGAACCGCGCACCATTTTACAAGTGGATATTGAAAGTAATAATCAAGAAAACCCCTCTCGCTTTTTTTCTTAGCTTGAGAAGGAAGTTGAATCAAAGAGTTTAAAAATTCCTGAATTTTTTTCATTTTTGTTTCACTTCATGTTTTTGATAGGCGTTTACAATATCTTGAACAAGTTCATGTCGAACTACGTCTTCGTCTTCAAATTCGTGAAAGGCAATACTTGGAATGTGGCTTAAAATTTTCTTCGCTTCCAACAAGCCTGAAGATTCGCCTTTTGGCAAATCAATTTGAGTAATGTCTCCCGTGATCACCATTTTGGAATCAGCTCCCATTCTGGTGAGACACATTTTCATTTGCTGATACGTACAATTTTGCGCCTCATCCAAAATGATGAAGGCATTGTTCAAAGTTCTTCCACGCATAAACGCAATAGGTGCAACTTCGATGGTATCGTTTTGTAAAAGCTCATCCACTTTAGAAGGTTCAAGCATGTCATACAACGCATCATACAACGGCCGCAAATAGGGATTCACCTTGTCTTGCAGGTCACCCGGAAGAAAACCCAATTTTTCACCTGCTTCAACGGCTGGTCTGGTGAGAATAATTTTTGAAACTTTTCGTTTTAGCAAATGGGTTAATGCTACAGCAACTGCAATATATGTTTTTCCTGTTCCTGCTGGTCCAATTGCAAACACAAGGTCTTTGTTGTGCATCAGCTCAAGGTATTTTCTTTGCGCAGCATTCCGCACCTTCAAGCTTCTTTTTTTTGAAGTTTGAAAAATAATATCTTCAAAAACATGTTCAACATTTGTGTTTTCGTCACGTAACATCATTTTAATCGCATCCTCAATTTCAGAACTCATAATACTTTTTCCATTCTGAATGTGGAGATAAAGCGTTTGAAGAATTTTCTTTGCCCCTTCTACATCGTGCGCTTTTCCCAACAAGGTTAACTGCGTTCCTCGAACATGAACGCGAATACCCAACTTTTCTGCTAAAAATTTCACATGCTCATCATGAGGTCCAAAAAGTTCTCTCGCAATTTCATTTTTCTGAAAATGTATTTTTTGTTCCAAGTCTTGTTGAACACTTTCTTTTTTTCTGTACATGCTTCTCCTTTACATCCGTTGCTGTTGCGGAGCTTCCGCTGGAGCTGATTCACTCATCACTTGAATAACGCACTCTCGTCTTCCTGCAAGCGCTTCAAAATCGAGCAGGATAATATCTTCAAATGGCGACAAGACAAGCTTTCCGTTTTGAATGGGAATGCAAAGCTGCCTTCCCAACATCGTCGACTGCAAGCGCGGGAAAAGTTCCAGTTCTTCTTTTCTTTTGTTTTTTGCTTTCTCGTCGGAGAGCGATTCGAAAACAGAAAACATTTTTTTCACTGCCTCTTTTATTTCTGGAATGTCTTCAGCAAGCATCACTGAAGCTCCAGCCTTGGGCACGATAATATGCACCACGCCCTGATCAACATTTCCTTCGGCAATCAAGGCCTTTACATCGTGGGTGACGATAAAGTGATCAAGCCCCGAAGTGGTAAAAAAGTAGGAATTTCTGAATAAAATCATATCTCTGTAGTGTACAGAAGCAGACCTCAAAAACCAAGCCTTTTAAAGGGGGTTAAGCTCTTGATATTCTTTGGTTTTTATTTTTTCTTTTCAAGCAGAACGCTTCCACGTATTTCTGACGCAAAACCATTCATTCCCTCAAAAAGGATATTCTATGCAGCTTAAACAACGTGGATTCGCACAACTCACCGAAATCATGGCCCTGCTTCGCCACCCTGAAAAGGGTTGTCCGTGGGATCTCAAGCAGAGCTATCAGAGCATTACGGCACACACCATTGAGGAAGCCTACGAAGTGGTGGATGCCATCGAAGCCGCAGATTTTGCGGAGCTCAAGGAAGAACTTGGCGATCTGCTCTTGCAAGTTGTTTTCTATGCTCAAATGGCACGTGAAGAAAATCGTTTCACCATTGACGATGTGATTAATGGCATTTGCGAAAAGCTCATTCGCAGACATCCTCATATTTTTGCAGATGTTGAAGCAAAAGACAGTGAAACCGTTTTAAAAAATTGGGAAGCTATCAAGCAGGCCGAGAAAAAAGAAAAAGCAAAAGACGAAACACTCTTAAGTGGAATTCCAAAACACTTGCCTTCTCTCTTAGCAGCACATCGCATTGGTGAAAAAACTTCGCGCGTTGGCTTCGACTGGAAAAACACTGAAGGTGTTTTTGCAAAACTGGAAGAAGAAGTGCTCGAGCTTGAAGAAGCTCAAGCTGAAAAAAATGCTGAAGCTATTGAGCATGAATTTGGCGACGTGCTGTTTACCCTTGCGCAAGCGGGAAGACACTTAGGTTTGAATGCTGAAACAGCACTGCGAAAAGCAAATGTGCGCTGCATGCAAGGCTTTGCGTGGATGGAAAAAAATGCTGATGCAGAACTTTCAACACTGAGCGAGCGAGAGCTTGAAGATTTGTGGCAACAAGCAAAACTCCACTCCGGGAAGTGATTTTGAATTGAGGGAAAAAGATTTTGCGAAAAACTTTGCGTCGCTCTGAAATTTCCGCTCAAGCGCCGCGGAAATTTCATCCAACATTTCGGCCTTCATCGTTTTCTTTAAAGCTGTCAGAGAGATGAAGGCCTCAAAAGTGCGCTCTCACAAAGTTTTTCGCAAAATCTTTTTCCCGAGTTGAAAATCAGTACCGCTTCGCTTCTGATTTCAATAAGGATGTTTGCTTTTATCTTTTTAAAATTACGCGCGACGCTTTCTTCCAAACATATGGATGAGGGACTTGAAGTCTTCTTTGTGGAGGAAATAGGTGGTGGTGAGGTAGACAAACACTGCAAGGATAATGATCAGTAACAGAGCCAGCATGGCTTGTATTTTTCCGGCTGCAAACATTCCTGTTAATAGCATTCGCATTATCCCTACCACTACCGCCATTGCTGCGCTGGCTATGCAAATGCGGGTGAGGCCTCTGTAGTTAATGGGGGCACGGTGAATTTGTTTTCTTCGAAGGAGTGCACAGAGCAAAAGGAAATTAACGATTGCCGAAATAACTAACGCCATGGAAAGCCCTACGTGTGCAAAGTGTTTCATCAAAAAAAGACCGCACAGCAAATTTACGATGACATCAACCATCGCAACAACCACTGGCGTTTTTGTATCCTTCAGAGCGTAAAAAGCTGGCACCACATTTCTGACTGCTGCCACGAAAGGAATTTTGAGTGCAAACACCATCAGGGCAAGAGCTGTAGCCTCTGTCATTGCTGGTGTAAAAGCTCCGCGTTGAAAAAGAAGTTGAACAACAGGATGCGCCAACAGAAGCAAACCAACAGAAGCTGGAATGGCAATGAGAAAAGTAAGATGAAGCGAATAGCTCAACACATTTCGAAAAGCTTCCATATTTTTTTCGGCTGCAAACGCCGAAAGCGTTGGCAGAGATGCCGTTGCAACCGCAATGGCAAACACGCCAAGTGGAAATTCTGAAACTCTGTCTGCATACCACAAATATGAAACGCTTCCGGTGGGAAGAAAAGATGCGAGCAAGGTGACAAACAGTACATTCACTTGATACACTGCCGCACCAAAAGCTGATGGGCCCATGAGAAACAAAAGCCGCTTTAAGCCGGGATCGCGAAAGTTGAAGTTGAATGAAGGAAACATGCCTTCCTTCATCAAAACTGGAATTTGAAGGGCAAGCTGCAAAACCCCACCCAGCAATACTCCCACGGCAACAGCAACAACGGGAAGTTCAAAAAAATACTTGAGGCCTACGGCTCCAAAAATAATTCCAAGGTTTAACAAAATGGGCGAGGCTGCAGGCGCAGCAAAATGTTTGAGTGAATTTAAAACTCCCATCGCAAGTGCAACTAAGCTAATCAGAAAAATATACGGAAACATTAAACGCGTCAGAAAAACCGTGAGGGCAAATTGTTGGGGATCATCCGCAAATCCCCATGCAATAAGCTTTACAAGCCACGGTGCAAAAATGATTCCCACAATGACTAAGACAACAAGAAGAAGCAACAAATGCGTAAACACAATATTGGCAATGGCTTTGGCTTCGCTGCGTGAGCGCTTGAGGTATTCGGTATAAAGTGGAACAAAGGCTGCGGTGAGCGCACCCTCGGCCACAAAACGCCGAAGCAAATTGGGAATGCGAAAGGCAACGTAAAAGGCATCGGCAACGTAACTGGCACCAAAGGCAAAGGCCAAAACCGCATCACGCACCAAACCCAAAATACGAGAAAGCAAGGTGAAAAAACTCACCACGCCCGTACGCCTGCTAATCTGCCGATTTTCTTCGTTCATAATGGTTAAGGGTGTCGGAGCCAAAAAGTGAAGCGTATCTATCGTGGCTAAAAAGAAATGGCAAGGGATGTCTCAAGACTGGATGAAGAGAAGAAAATGCTGGTATTTTTTTGAACATGGGAACTTTTGATATTAAAAATGGTTTTGCGCAGAAACAAGGTTCCAGCTGAAAATAATGGATGCTTTTAGAGGGGTGCCAGAACTGCCAGCAATATCAATATGTTATACCATGGGGAACCGTATAAGTTCAAGAAGTAAGTGCAACACTTGGGAGTGGAAGGCAAGTTATGCTAACTCGAGTGCTTATGAAGAACTATGCGCATTTAGGCGAAGAAGAGCGAGACATTATTGGAATTCTGAGAACTC
>Ga0210044_10000424_pt1 | contig 63765 bp, 61 predicted proteins | sample CryGey13umfilter_2_FD_183959 | JGI IMG/M metagenome (GOLD analysis project Ga0210044, IMG submission 183959) | Groundwater microbial communities from aquifer in Utah, USA - Crystal Geyser 4/9/14 3 um filter (SPAdes) (version 2) | ecosystem: Environmental > Aquatic > Deep subsurface >...
TTTGCCTGACAAGCCTTTGCCTGATTTTATCTTTTCTGCAAAATCCGCAACGTCTATTTCTATTTTCATCTGTATTTCCTTCTGTGTGTTAATTTTACCAAATTGACACAGAATTATTTACAGTCCCGCTAAAAGAGTTGTTTTTAGAGGTGCCCTATATATAAGAAGATATAATCCATTTACATTTTAAGTAAGGCTCACTATGCTCAGTATCATCTCGTTTTTAAAGCTCTTAAAGGAGTCATTTAGAGACTTATTGCCCATCATTCTGGTGATTATCTTCTTCCAGCTTGCAATTATTCAGAGCGTTCCTGCCAACTGGCTTACTACCACCATTGGTCTTGCTATTGTAGGTGTTGGTCTTGCTGTTTTTCTTCTTGGTCTTGAAGTTGGAATCTTTCCTGTTGGAGAGGGTCTTGCGAGCGATTTTGCCCATAAAGAGTCCACTGGTTGGATTGTACTTTTTGCTTTTATGATAGGGTTTGGTACAACTGTGGCGGAACCTGCCCTTCTTGTTATTGCAGATAAAGCGGCAGGGATTAGTGCAGGAAGGATTGATTCTTTTGTTCTTCGAATGGTGGTTGCCTTCTCGGTTGGATTTGCCATCGTTCTTGGTGTTTGGAGGATTATCAAAGGGCATCCAATTCACTACTACATCATTACGGGTTATATTCTTGTAGTTGCGGCTACTGCCTTTGCACCAAAAGAGATAGTAGGACTTGCTTATGATCTTGGTGGAGTCACCACTTCGACTGTTACCGTCCCGCTTGTCGCCGCACTTGGAATAGGTCTTGCCTCAACTATCAAAGGTCGAAATCCCGTTCTCGATGGCTTTGGTCTTATCGCTTTTGCTTCGCTTACTCCTATGATTTTTGTTCAGTTTTATGGGATTTATGTCTATCAATTTGTAGAGGCTTCGCAAGTCATCATTCCCGTTGCTGCGCATAGTGCTGAGACAGCGGTGGCTTTTGATTTTAGTCTGCTCACCATCCTCAAAGGGCTTCTGAGTGTTACCATGGATGTTGTTCCTATCCTCGCTGTCATCCTCTTTTTCCAATATGTAATTATCAAAAAGCCAATCCATAATCTCAAAGAGGTTCTCATCGGATTTGGGCTTGTTATTTTAGGGCTTGATGCCTTTATTATCGGGCTTGAGATGGGTCTTTTCTCCCTTGGAGAGACTATGGCGCTGCAACTCACACAAAGTGGCAGTACCTTTATCATCTACTCTTTTGCCTTTGCGATAGGCTTTTCAACTACAATGGCGGAACCCTCTTTGACAGCTATTGCTAAAAAAGCGAAAGAGATTAGTGATGGAAAAGTCAACGACTTTGTGCTTCGCCTATTTGTTGCGCTAGGTGTTGCGATAGGTATCTCTCTTGGAGCGTTTAGAATCGTTGATGGAGGGGAGATTGTTTACTACATTATGGTTGGATATATGTTTGTTATCGCGCTCACTTTTATAGCACCCAAATATATTATCCCTATTGCTTACGATAGCGGCGGAGTTACGACTTCTACCGTCACCGTTCCTCTTGTTGCCGCGCTTGGTCTGGGACTTGCGACAAATATACCAGGGCGGGATCCACTGATTGATGGTTTCGGGCTTATTGCATTTGCCTCTTTGTTTCCTATGCTAACAGTAATGTTATACGGTGTTATAACAGATAAAATCGGGGTCAAAGGGGAGCATGAGCTTGAGAAAATCCACATGGATGGACTTCGCAATGCCATTGAAGCTGCAAACGATATGGCACTCTCAACGGTCAAAATCCATGGAACAGAGAAAAATCACTCGTATAAAATGCCATTCTCTGCGGTTCATATTATTGTTCCAAGTGAAAGAAAAAATGAGGCTCTCTCAGCTGCGAAAGAGGCAGGCGCGCATGGGGTTACAATCATGTCTGCACATGGCATGGGACTCGATGAGATGGAAAACTTCTATAACAGACTTGAGAGTGATTTTACGGATGTGAACCTGATGATGATTGTGCCGACTAAAGAGGTGAGTCACATCATCCAAAGCGTAATGCATAAACTCGATATTATTGGTGATGGAGATGGGATAACTTTCTCATATCCTATTTTAAATGTGAAGGGTCTAACACTCAAAAGCAGTGATTTATAACAAATCACTGTAATCATGTTTAAGATTGAGGTAATATTTTTTACCTACAACGATAACTCGACTATCCTCATTCGCTCTCTTTTTAAATCTCTCTTTAATTTTTACTCTCTGTTTTTTTGAATACGAACCATCTTTGAGATATTTTTTCAAAGAGATGAGCTGTTTCTCAACTACACTCTCCTCTATCTCCGCTTCTACCGCGCCCTCAGAGTCACTCTCATCAGATGGGGAGTTCAAGATAAACTTTGAAGAGATAGCATGAATAATACTTTTAAGTTGCTCATCTTTTTGCTTATAAATCTCCTCTATCTTGATTCTCTCCTGAATGAGCATCGCTTCTTTCTGGTCTCTTAAGCTTTTTGTTTCATCTTCGAGTCTCTCTACCCTTGTCTGAAGTTTTATGTTTTGTTCTTCGAGGAGTTTGGAGTATCTGTTATCAGAGGAGAGGTCTGTTTTTCTTGTTTGTGTTTTGTTAGTTTGCGTAGATGAAGCTTTAGCAGCACTATCTACGAGGACAAATTTCATCCCCTCTTCAACGACACTCTCCAAAGAGCCTCTGCGTATTCTGTTATGAATCGCCTCTTTAGATACTCCGAAGTATTCTGCTGCATCTGATACATTCATCTTTGGCATGTGGAAATCCTTTTAGTTTTTTATCTTACGTTTATCTCATATTTTCAAAAACAAGAGGAGCTTCCCACTCCATCGCTCTTATGTGGGCGATTACCTGTTGGAGTTCATCTATTTTTGCACCCTTCACACGGATAGAATCTCCCTCAATAACAGCATTCACTTTGAGCTTCATTTTCTTTATTTCAGCCGTTATTTTTTTCGCTTCTTTGGACTCAATGTAATCAACCACTTTAAAAGTTGCTTTTCGATTTCCACCTGAAGAGTCTTCTACTTTTTGCTCATCAAGCACTTTAGAAGAGAGCCCCTGTTTTAAAAACTTTGAGATAACTACATCTTTTAAAGCATCTAGTTTGTTATCACTTGAAGCGACTAGGACTAACTGCTTCTCTTTCTCTTTATAGTTTACTTCGTAGGTGGTTCCTTTAAAATCATAACGATTTGAAACCTCTCTATCAACAAGATTTATCGCATCTTTAAAGCTCTGCATATTAATCTTTGCGCTTATATCAAATGAATACTCTTTTGCCATGGGAAACCTTTTTTAAATAATAATGTGCAAAATTATAACATATTAATAACTGGGTTAGTTTTAAGCACTAACATTTCCACATGCCAAAAGGGGATGTTTGGCATGTGGAATTAAAAAGAGGGCGAACCATCCATGGAAAAGCCACCGCCAAAGGAGTTGGAAAAACTTGGGTCACTATACCCTTGCATCACAGATTTTGAGCGAAGTTTTTCTATGTCGGCTTTACTTGAAATACCCTGCGGACAAACAATTGTACAGCCATCACATAGGGTACAGTCCCAAACTCCGTTTGTTTGAATCGTCTCTATCTTCTCACTAGCGTTTGCTTCTCGTGCATCACTCACATATTTCCAAACTCTTGTGAGTGCAAAAGGTCCGAGGAACTCCTCATTAACAGCATAAACGGGGCAGGCACTGTAACATGAACCACAAAGAATACAATCACTCTGAAGCTCATTTCTCTTCTCATCCTCTTGGCTTAAAAGCTGATTTTTACTCAAACTGCTTTGCCATGCTTTTGCTTTTGCGTTCAAAGAGAGTGCCTTGTCCATCTCCACAATCAGGTCGCGTACAAGAGGAGCGTTTTGAAGCGGTTCAATCAAATCGCCCTCTTGCACTTTATATCCACATGCCAAAACCTCTTTGCCATTCACACGCATAGAACAACTTCCACAGACACTGCTTCTACAACCGCTTGAGAAGGAGAGAGAGGCATCTATCTTTGTTTTAATCTCATTTAAAACAGCTAAGAGCGTTGCATCTTCCATCTCTACTTCATACTCTAAAAGAGCCTGAGTAACTTCGGGTTCACTTGTATATCTTGCAATTTTTATCTTCATCTTCTACTCCATAAAGTCTGCACAGAGCACACCCTCTTCTTTCCAAGCAATCGTATGTGCCTTATAAGCGATGTCATTCTCTTGAGGTATATCGCTTCGATAATGCGCGCCTCGGCTCTCATTTCTACTAATCGCACTGACAAGAATTATCTCGCTGAGCTCAACCATATTTCCAAACTCTATAAACTCTATAAGGTTTGTGTTATAAACTTTGGACTTATCTTTTGGTCCCATAAAAGGTATCTCTCTCTGGATTTGGCGGATAGCACCGAGGACGGCTTTAAGACCCATATCGTCTCGAATCACTCCAGCATTGTTATAAAAAATATTGCCTATGAAACTTCGTTTTTCATAAAAATCTATCTGGTTTGTAAAATGCTTTACACCTAAAATAAAGTTCTGAGCACTCTGCGTAAAAGTAGAAGCATCAATCTCTTTGTCAAAATCTTTCGCGTAGAGCGCCGCATTTTTTCCAGCTTCTCTTCCAAATACGACAAGCTCCAAAAGAGAATTTCCTCCGAGTCGGTTTGCACCATGCACTTTATGATTTGCACACTCGCCCACAGCAAACAAACCTCTCACTTTTGTTTGTGAGTGTTTGTTCACTTCTAAACCACCCATCGTGTAATGTGCAACGGGTTTGATTGGAACAAGGTCATAAACAGGATCCACATTTTCATAAAGCTTTGCAAGTTTTCGCTCTTGTGGAAGCTCTTCATCAATAAACGCTTCACCCAAATGGCGAATATCTAAATAGACCTCTTCCCCTTTTTGCATCTCCGCGTGGATGGCACGTGCCACCTCATCACGAGGAGCCAACTCGTTTGTAAATCTTTCACCTTTCGAGTTTACCAAGTAACCGCCAGAGCCTCTGGCACTCTCGGATATTAAAATAGAGGAGTTTTTCAGTGCTGTCGGATGGAACTGGATAAACTCCATGTCACTCACTCTTGCCCCTGCTCGCAATCCTGCGGCGATTCCATCCCCTGTGGAGCGTGTAGAGTTCGTGGAGTGTTTGTCGTAAATACGGCTGTAACCGCCAGTTGCAATGATAACACTTGCACTTTCGTAAGTCTCAACTTCGCCCGTTCGACTGTTTAAAACTGTAGCTCCGCCCACGTAAGCATCTGCATTTTGCGGCGTGTGTGTGATGAAGTTTAAAAGATACCTCTCATTTAAAATCTCAATTCCTGCCGCGACACATCGGTCATAGAGAGTGTGAAGTATTTTAAGACCTGTGTAATCTTGCGCATAACAGGCTCTAGCGGCATAAGCACCACCAAGTTTTCTTTGCGCAATTTTTGCATCTTTGGTTCGGCTGAAACATACGCCTATGCTATCGAGCCACGCGACTGCATATGGAGCACTTTCACATAAGAGTTTTACCGCACGCTCCTCTGCAATCCCATGCGCAGATTTGAGCGTATCTTGAATATGCGAAGCAACACTATCCTCTTCAACGTTTCCAAGTGCCGCATTTATTCCACCCTGAGCCATACAGGTTTGACTTCGTGTCGGATACTCTTTTGTTAGAACTCGTACCTTTGCTCCTGCTTCATGCGCGCTGAGTGCGGCAACCAAGCCTGCTCCGCCAGCACCGATAATTAAAACATCACTTCTCATATAGACCCTTCTAACAATTTATTCTTTAGGCTTCTAGCAAACTTTTTTAGATTTATTTAGTTTGTTATGCAAGAACTATTCTCTTTTTTTCGATTATAGCATAAGAGATAAGAGATAATATCTGGCAACTCTGAGTGAACCTGCAACTAACAAAAACCAAACAAACTTCAGTCGTAACACACCTGCAACAAGCGTGAGTGGATCACCAACCACTGGGAGCCATGAGAAGAGAAGTGCAAGATAGCCATACTTATTTCCACATGCCAAAGATTTCCTTCCAGTTTTGGATGCTTTGAGTTTTGTTTTGGTTTTTTCATAGAGCCAATACCCAAACCAGTAGTTCGCTGTAATGGCTAAAATATTTCCCAAAGATGCAAAAAACATCGCATGCAGAAGTGGCATATCATTTGTTAAAGCGAGCACAAAAGTAGCTTCTGAACTCAGAGGAAAGATTGTCGCTGCTAAAAAAGCAGAGAAGAAGAGGGCTAACTCAGCGATTTGATATTCTCGATAGTCAAGGCGATAAGTCGCTCTCTTGCCTCAACAGATGCCCAAGCGATATGCGGGGTGATATAGAGATTCTCTTTTCTCTTCACACTCAAAAGAGGGCTTGTCTCTTGCATCGGCTCTTGTGTAAGAACATCGAGTGCAAAGTAGATATTTTTCTCATCAACTATCTTTGCGATGGCATCTTCATTGATGATACCGCCCCGTCCAAGGTTTAAAAGCGTTGCTCCCTCTTTACACATTAACAGTTGTTCATAATCTAAAAGGTTCTTTGTCTTCTCATTCAGAGGAGCGTGAATCGAGATAATATCACAGGTTTGAAGGAGCACATCTAACTCAACTCGCGCATACTCCTCCTCTCTACTCACTCCACTTGTAGAGTAGTAAAGAATCTCTGCACCAAAAGTTTTCGCCACTTTTGCAACCCCTCTGCCGATAGAACCAAGCCCGATGATTCCCCACTTTTTACCTTTGATTTCAAAAAATGGTTTTGAGACATCTGTAAAAATCTGGCTCTTTGCATAGGTGCCATCTTTTACATACACATCATAATATCTTGAGTGTCCTAAAAGAAAAAAGAGCATTGAGAAGGTGTGTTGGATAACAGAATCCGTAGAGTAGCCTGCTACGTTTTTTACTTCTATGTTATATTTTTTTGCAGCTTCTAGATCAACATTGTTCATGCCTGTCGCTGCCACGCAGATGAGTTTTAAGTTTTTACACTTTGGCATGTGGAAATCTCTGATAACAACTTTGTTTGTTACTATAACATCTGCATCTGTTATCCGCTCGAGTGTTTGTTCTGCCGAAGTTGTCTGATAAATCTCTACTTGACCTAAAGCCTCAAAAGCAGTTAAATCTGTCGCCCCAAAGGTTAAAGCGTCAAGGAGAACTATCTTCATTTATGCATCTTTAATTTTCTTGATGAGTTTTCTTGCTTGCTCTAAACCACGCTCGACCTTGTCAAATACAAGTGCAACTGCAAGACGTCTCCCTTTATGCGCTTCAGGCTTTGAGAAAACTCTTACAAAGCTATTTGTACTAAAGAGGCTCTCATCAACATCGACTACTGGAGCATAGTTATGAACCTCTGATTTAAATGCCGCACTTGCACCATCTCCATAAAAAGTAAACCCAAGAGGAAGACCAAGAACTGCACGAAGATGGATTGCAAACTCACTTTGACTCTGCGTGATAAGCGTAACCATTCCTGTATCATGTGGACGAGGAGAGACTTCAGAAAAATAGACTTCGTCGCCCTTCACAAACATCTCAACACCAAAAAGACCTTGACCGCCAAGACCATCTGTAATGATTTTTGCCATCTCTTGTGCTTTTTGTTTCGCTACTTCGCTCATCTGCATTGGTTGCCATGAAAAAACATAATCACCATCTCTCTGCTCGTGTCCTATTGGCTCACAATAGACAGTCTCTTTTCCATTTCTCGCCGTAAGCATTGTAATCTCATAATCAAAATCGACAAAAGCTTCCACGATTAATTCACTCGCATCGCCTCTCGCCTCTTTTGCTTCTAGCCATGAAGCTGGGATGTCCGCTTCACTTCTTGCAACACTTTGCCCATGCCCCGAAGAGGACATAACAGGTTTAATAACACAAGGAAAACCAAGCTCACGCGCAGCTTCAAGCATACCCGCTTCTGTCGTTACAAATCTGTAAGGTCCTGTTTTAAGACCCAAATCTTCCGCCGCAAATGTACGGATGTTTTTTCTGTTCATTGTCTTAGAAACTGCTTCTGCATTAGGAATTACATTGAAACCCTCTTTCTCAGCCTCAAAAAGAGCGGCAATAGAGATAGCTTCAATCTCAGGAAGAATATAATCAGGTTTTTCATAACGGATAATCTCTAAAAGAGCATCTTTGTCTTGCATATTAAGCACATAAGAGCGGTGTGCAACATGATGTGCTGGAGCGTTTGCATATCTATCTACAGCGACTGTTTCAAGACCAAGTCTTTGCGCTTCGATGATAACTTCTTTGCCAAGTTCACCTGAGCCAAGTAGCATGATTTTTTTAGAATTTGATTTTAGTGGAGCGGAGAATTGCATGAATAATTCCTTCAAAATTTATGAAGGAATTATATCAAAATAGGATTAAACTAGTTTTTCAACCCTATAAGCGTTTGAAGAAGCTGATCGGAAGTGGTAATAGTTTTACCATTTGCCTGATACCCTCTTTGGATGATAATCAGCTGTGTAAGCGCTCGTGAGAGGTCAACATTTGAAGCTTCAAGAGCAGAGGACTGAATAAATCCACGTCCAGCAGTTGCAGCTGTACCAATAATAGGGTCACCAGAGTTGGCAGTTTGAATCAATATATTTCCACCTTCTGAAGCTAATCCCTCATTATTTGTAAACTTAGCCATAGCAATTTGGGCCAAAGCAAATGAACGACCATTTGAAAATGAACCGATTAAAGCACCACTTTGATCAATTCTGATACCTACAATATCTCCACCTGTAAAACCATCTTGAGATATACCTGATGTTGATGAAACGGAATCAAAACTTGTCATTCCATCAAAAGCATTAGCAGTACCAAACCTTAAATCTATCTGCTGATCTGGCGATGAACCATTATTTCCAGTAAAGGAAATATTTGCTGGATTAACAGTTGATAAAGAACCATCATTATTGAATCGGATTACACCTGTTTTCTCATTAAATGGAGAAACAGAATCTATAGCTCCAGGAGAAGGAACACTTAATTTAAGACTCCACGTACTGCCTGTAGCAGCATCTAGTGCAGTTTTTCTAAACTCCATTCTAATTGTGTGTTTAGAGCCTAACGAATCAAAAACATCTATACTGCTCGAGTGAGTTGCAGCATTAAAGCTTTGTGAAAAAGCAATTCCCGCACTACCACTTGGAATAGTAGAATTTAATGCCAGCATTCCCGTTGAAAAGCCTACATTCTCAGTAATGGCTGGAGTTGAAATAGCTGACATACTTATAGACATATTATAATCATCTGCAGTTGTTCCAGTATTGGTAACCTTAAATTTACCTTGATCATTCACAGTTATTGCAATTGAATTTAAAGGTCCACCATCAGCACGAGCTTGAATTTCCAGTGCCTCTCTTAAATCTGCCATTGTTGTAAAAGTTTTAGTAGAACCAGCTGTTTTTATTGATGATGTAGCGTTATACTGATATTTATATGCTGTTACAGTACCACCAGGAGTCGCTAGTCCAGTTGTTCCAAGATTATCTACATAACTAATATTATGAGATGCTGTTTTACTTGCATTTGTATTTGTTAAAACTAGTTCACCTAGAGTAGTAACTGTAGCTGTTACTCCGGTTACTGATGTATGGGTATTTATGGCTGCCATAAATTTATTTGCATTTTGTACTGCTGTATCTGCTGCAGTTCCGGCTGGAGATGTAACGGCTACTGTCGACCCATCATCCAAAGTAAATGTCATGTTAAGTGCTACTGCACCAGCAGAAACGGCTGTGCCACTTGGTCCAACTATTGCGGGTCTAAATGATGCCCACATACCTTGTCCCTCTTGAAGAGAAAGAGCCTCTCCTATCTCGTTAAACATTACACCCATATTACCCGAAGTGATTGGCCTACCATTTATGTCAGTGGCCGCTAAAGCTGGAACTGCTATTCCTGTTGGGTAACTTGGAACAGCGTATGCGGGAGAAAAGCTCTCAATAAGCGGACCAGAATTAAGATTTGCTTTTAATGTTAGCACGGATGTTGGTTCTGCTGGCGTAGTAAGACCAGGAGGAATCAGAAGGTTTGAAATCGGGGCTGTAGTATCTACTAATCCAGTATTTGTATCTCTTGTCCAGCCTTGAGCTATGAAGCCATTATTATCAACAAAATTTCCACCAGCATCAAACTTAAAATCCCCAGCACGTGTATATTTGTAAGTATTTCCACCATCTGGAGAGATAATAAAAAATCCGTCACCCTGAATAGCCATATCTGTATTTTTATCAGAGTTTTGAATAGAACCTTGAGAAAATATTCGGGTCATTGACTTTACAGTAGAACCAAGACCTATTTGAACAGCATTTTTACCACCAGCAGCACCTTGAGGAGCAGTTGCGATAGAACTTGTCTGCGCTAAAAGATCTGAGAAATTCGCACGAGAGTATTTAAACCCTACAGTATTTACGTTTGCAATATTATTTGATTCAACATCCATCGCAATTTGATGCGACTGTAATCCGGAAACACCGGAGTAAAGTGATTTTAACATTTTAAATCCTTCTTCTATTTTACACAAAAAAGAGAGACCCTTTTTTGTTACGCTACAACCATTTTGGTAACTTTAACTCTGCTTTTGCAGAGCTATATTTTTTAATTATGTATTAGATATATAGCACTTAATGTTCCAACTTATTTGTTCTACATACTTAAAGCTTTTTGTATCATTTGATCTACTGTGGTGATGACTTTTGAGTTCGAGTCAAATGATCTTTGTTGTACAATAAGCTCTGTTAAGGATACTTCCATTCTTACATTTGAGTTTTCAAGTTTAAAATTTATAACATCCGCACCTAAAATGTTGTTTCCGTTTGCATCTTGAAAAAACAGAGGTTTCCCGCTGTTTGCACTCTCACTAAATGTACTGCCATTAACACGTTCAAGCCCTTGGTCGTTCTGAAAATGGTAGAGAGCTATTTTCCCGACACTGCTTTGCTCACCGTTTGAAAATGTTGCTATAACTTCTGCATTTCTGTTAATTTCATAACCTAGCAAATCACCGCGGACTGTTCCATCTGTTGTACTATAACCAGAAGTTATCGGAGCATCCATGGAAACAATTCCTGAATACTCACTCCCAAAATCCAAAACTACATTTGCACCATTATTATCAATACTAGTTAATGTGGTCGCAATCAATGCACCACTTGCATCAAACGCTACCGTTCCCGTTTGAGTATCATAAACTGTTGAGCCGTCCAATGTCTGAGTTATTGCCATTACATCCCACTGGCTACCAGGAAGAGATTGGACAGGACTTTTAGTCAATGTTAATTTTAACTCATTTTTAACACCATCGGGATCAATCACTGTTGCACCAATTGTACTAGATATATCATCAACGCCTAAATTCGCGTAAAAACTTGCACTTGTACTTGGTACAGATGGATATGTTAACGTCTTTGGAAAACGAAGCTTTTCTTGTGTGCCAACATCTCCGAGAGGAACTTCCACTAATTTCTTTGTAAGGGTTTCTCCATTTATATTACCACCAACCGTTCCTAAAACGTACTGGCCTTCAGTAGTTAGCAGGTCACTATTTTGATCAAAAGTGAAATTACCTGCACGCGTGTAGAGTGGTTCATGTTCACCCTGAATACCAAACCAGCCATCTCCATAGATTGCTAAATCTGTGCTTTTATCGGAGATAGAAAGAGTACCACTCTCCTCTCGCATTGTAGAAGTTTGAACACTTGCCCCAACCCCGACAGTACTATCAACACTTGAAGATTTCCCTGAAGTATTCATCATGTTTTCAAAGAGAGAGGAGAATTCAACTCCATAACCACGGTACCCAACAGTACTAATATTTGCCAGATTGTCAGCCGTCGCGTTAATTGCTACTTGACCTGTACGTATTCCTGAGATTCCCGTATAAAAAGCTTGAGCCATCATAATAAATCCTTTCTTGCACTCAATCGTGTACTAATAGACTTCTACTATGTTTTCTAATGGCACATAACTTGAACCAAGTTTGACGAAAGTTTTACCATTTTCAAATCTTACAGATTCTATTGGATAGGCACCAAGACTAGTCTTTTGAATACCTGCAGTTGTGTTATTTGAATCAATATAAGTCGCATTAACATGGTAAATACCACTCTCAGCTTTTCCACCCTTGAGGTCAGCTCCATTCCATGCAAATCTATACACACCTGCTGTAAGTGGTGGTTGAGGATTTGTTAAGTCGTTAATTTTCTTTCCACTTTCATCAATAACATCATAAACTGCACCAACTTCTTTACCTGTTTCGTCAGTGATAATCACTGAGCCAAGTTTTACATCTGCAGGAAAATAGATTTCAAAAACACTATCCGTCCCCTGATCAAAAGCTATCCCATCACTCCCAGTATCCGCCATTTTACCTATAGCCGAAATAGTAGAGAACTCTTTAGTTTGACCTAAGGCAGCAGTCAAATCTGTTAATGCCTGATTTGTATTGTCTGCTGATTCTATGGTAGCTAGCTGAGAAGTTTGAGCTAGAATTTTCTCAGTATCCATAGGAGCCGTTGGATCTTGATACTGAAGCTCAGTTAAAAAAAGCTTCATAAAATCATCTTTGCTTAATTGGCTTTTACTTGTAGATGCTACCGTAGCTTGTGTTGTTGCCGTTGCTGTTGCGGCATTTTGCCCCGTTGCTGTGATTGCCATAATTTATCCTTTATACATATTGTGGAACAATAATTTCTAATGAACTTAAAACTCTCTCATTAGACTCTTCATTTTCAAAATAGCTATACTCTTTCTCTGCTTGACGTCCATGTTGACGACTTTGCTGTTGCGAGCTTGAGTTGCTGCTATCAGATTGGTTACTAAAATTAAATGTAGCATTATTTATTCCATTATTGCTCAGCTGTGTTCTTAGCTCATTCACGTTCATAGACAAAGTATTGATGGCCGCGTTGTTTGAACTAAGATTGACATGCAGATTTTTTCCTCTTTGCACTATAGTTAAATCAACTTCACCTAGTTTTTGTGGGTTTAACTGGATTTTAACTCTTGTAAATGGAGACTTGTAATCTTCAATAGCTGTTTTAACATCCGAAGAGAGATACTTCATCATCTGTTTTGCTTCATTTAACTTCACTTCAAAACTATCAGCTGTTTTTGGAGCAGTTAAACCATCAAGTTTTGAGTTTGTTGTTTCGCTCTTAGCATCACTACTCTCACCATGGAGTAGTTTCTCTATTGCTTTTGTAGCTTCACTAGTTGCTGTCGGAGCTAGGACTCTTGCCGTCGCAACGGAAAAATCAGCTGTTAATGCAGTGCTACTTTGAGAGGCTTTTTCCCCTCTTAAAAGCAGTTTCAAAGTTTCATCCGCTTTCTCTTTAGGCGTTTTCTCTTCAACTTTAAACTGTTTTGCTTGAACTATCTGTTCTGTCGTATGTTCTACCTGCTTTTGTGCTTTAAAAAGAGGGATACTTTTACCCTCTTCTTGTGCTAGTGCGAGCTTTGTCTCTAACTTTGGCACCTCTTGCTTAGGCTCTTCTTTTGAGAGATTCTGTACATCTTTGGCATGTGGAACTTCTATTTTTGGCTCTGCTTTTGAAGCTACTTCTTTGGCATGTGGAACTTCAGCTTTTATCTCCGCTTTAAGTGCTACTTCTTTGGCATGTGGAATTTCTGCTTTTACTTCTGTTTTTGCCTCTGCTTTAAAAGCTGTTTCTTTGGCATGTGGAACTTCTGTTTTTACTTCTGTTTTAAGTGCTACTTCTTTTTCTTTGGCATGTGGAATTTCTGCTTTTACTTCTGTTTTTGCCTCTGCTTTAAAAGCTGTTTCTTTGGCATGTGGAACTTCTGTTTTTACTTCTGTTTTAAGTGCTACTTCTTTTTCTTTGGCATGTGGAATTTCTGCTTTTACTTCTGTTTTTGCCTCTGCTTTAAAAGCTGTTTCTTTGGCATGTGGAACTTCTGTTTTTACTTCTGTTTTAAGTGCTACTTCTTTTTCTTTGGCATGTGGAATTTCTGCTTTTACTTCTGTTTTAAGTGCTACTTCTTTGGCATGTGGAATTTCTGCTTTTACTTCTGTTTTTACCTCTGCTTTAAAAGCTGCTTCTTTAGCATGTGGAACTTCAGCTTTGAGGTCTGCTTTAAGAGGTGTTTTCTTCGCTTGAACTTCTTCAACACTGATTTTATAAATATCGATGCCTACTTTTTTAGCTAATTCCACCAATCCCTTTAAGGTTTTGGGCAAATCTTTGATTTGTGACTTTTTATAATCCACACTTTCAAGTATCTGCGATTTTAAATAATTTTTGGCATCTTTGACTAAAACTTTCATCTCTTGAACACTAAGAGTTTGTGCGAACTTAGGATTTAACTCTAAGAGCTCTTTTGTTTCACTTTTCTCAATCTTCTCATTTTTTAAGAGAGAGAGGAGTGCATCACTTTTAGAAACTGTTTTTACGCTTTTTGTCTCATTTTTTGTAGTTGAGAGATCTAATACTAAAGCACCATTTTGGATAACTTTAGCATCTTTTTTCTCACTTGCCCCTCTTAAAAGGTCTGAAAAGGATGAAGTTGTCTTCTTTTGTGTCGAGGACAAATTCAGAGGTGATGACGAGCTTTTGTCTGATTTTACATCTACTGAAATCATTTTATTCTCCTAAATACCTACTTAAAATATTCATGGTTTTTTAGAAAACTAGCATTATGTATTCCATTATTTGTAAATGTCTAAGAAATTAGCTCAAATATTATTCTCTAAATGCCGATATAGCAGCATGAAAAAAATATTTTTATTACTCTTACTGGCTTTAGTGATTTTTGGGGCGGAAAGTGAGGGGGAGCACTGTAGTGATTTGTCTGCTTTTGAAAAAAAAGTGAGCCTCTTAAATGAAGAAGCCTCGAAAAATCCACAAATAACATGCAGAATCGTATGTGATAAGAAGATCTATAAAGAGCAAAAGATAGCAGAAGCTATCTCTTTTTATAAAAATTCAAAAGAGTATGGATTTGTAAAATAGCCTAGTCTAAATAGGCTAAATCTTTTTTGTGGAAAGTTTTCACGCTGTTTTGCAATGTCTCGGTGAGTTCCTCTTCGCTCTCTCCATCTACGGGATAACTCACCAGAAAAGATTTTAAAAATGTATCAAAAAATTTATCAAAGTGTTTTTTTACAATCTCTGCTCCATATTTATCCGTATAAGGGAGAACAAAAAAGTAGTCTCCTCCAAAATTGACAATGGAATCGGATGTTCTAAGTATCTCACCCAAAGCTTCCTCAATCACGTCTTTTGAAACTCCGGAGAAATCACAATAAAGAAGAGTGAAACTCTCAGCTCGATTCTCATCGAGTCTCTGTGCTATCCCTATGCTTAATCTTAGTAGTTGTTTGTAATCTTCAAATGCAAAATGTACGCCTGCCATAAAAGCCCCTTTGTTAGAGTAATGTTAGTATAACTAAAATTTCTACAAAATATTAAAACACAAGAGTAACAGAGAGCTCAATCTCTCGCTGTTACCAGTTCACCTTGTTTTAATTTTGCAATCTTGCCGCGATACAGGCGAATATAAAAAGCTTTTTCCTCAAAAGAGACAGAACTCTGCATATTTATCTTCTTTAGCTTTCTCTCGTAATGCTTCGATAAGAAAGCTATCAGCTCCGCACGAAGCGCTTTCTCATCTTTAAGCGCTACAATAGTCTCATCTACTAAAATCGCCATAAGTGTCGGAGCTTCTCGGTTGCCTTGGATTGCCATTGCAAACTCTTGTGAGTGAAATTGCAGAAGAGATGGGTCAAGAGCATCTAATATCTGGTCGATTAAATGAGGATGTTCCAAAACTGTTTTAATAAGACTCAACTCCCACATATCTCTATGAGAATTTTTTTGAATGAGTGGATTGTTTTGGTTTGTTTGTGGTTTGTTTGTTAGTCGAACAAAAGAGGGGCTTATCCCTAAGCGTGATGCCAAGTAGGGTTTATACTCCTCTTGAAGCATTGCTGAAAGAGTTTTGAGATAGGCTATGCCCTCATGCATAGCTGTCTCTTTTGCTTTTGGATCGGAGAGGTTGTAAAGAGAGAGTGTCTCATCTATGACAAACTCGATAAAAGGTTTTGGTTTTCTAAACATATCTGAGAGCTCTTCAATCGCACCTTTTTGCACCATATCAGCAGGGTCTTGTCCCCCCTCAAAAATAACAACACCGCCATTAAAACCAGAAGCACTCAAAAGTTTAGCCGCTTTAAGCGCTGCTGCACGGCCTGCTCCATCACCATCATACGCCATAATAACTTTTGCCTCGCCCTTTCTTAAAAGAGGGAGATGTTCCACCGTCAGTGCCGTTCCCAGAGTTGCAACAGCATTTGTAAAACCTGCTTGATGCAGCATGACAACATCAAGATACCCTTCGGTAATGATAATCTCATGTTTTTTGTAAATATCATGCTTTGCGTGATGGTATGCATAGAAAAGTCTAGATTTATTAAAGAACTTTGTTTCAGGAGAGTTGATATATTTGGCTTGATGACCAGTAATAGTACGTCCACCAAAACCTACCACAGTTCCATTTGCAGAGTGGATGGGAAAGGTAATTCTCTCTATAAATCTTGCGTAAGTTGTTCTATTCTCTTCATTGTAACCAACGACACCCATATCCACTGCTTCGGACATATTAAGCATTTGGGATTTTATGTAGTTTATCGTAGCGTTTGAGTCAGGGGCATAACCAATACCAAACTTTTCAACACTGCTCTCATAGATGCCACGCTCTTTGATATAAGAGAGTGCACTCGGCTTTGAAGTGAGAAGACCTTGATACCACTCACTCACTTTTTCCATAAGTTGTGAGCGGGGTTTGTTATCTTTGTTATCTGTATAAGAGAGCGAAAAGTTGTAAGAGGAAGCGAGTTTTTCAAGTGCTTCTGGGTAGTTTAACTTTTCATACTCCATAACAAACTTAACACTGTCACCCCCAGCGCCACATCCAAAACAGTGATAAATCTGTTTGGAGGGACTCACAACAAATGAGCCTGTTTTTTCATCATGGAAGGGACATGGTGCCTTGAAGTTTGCTCCAGCTTTTTTCAGTTCTATATACGAACCTACAACATCAACAACATCAAGTCGTGCTTTTAAAGCTTCTATGGAGTCTTGGGTAATCATAGAGAAATTATATCTTGAAGTGGTTTAAAACCAAATGTGCGGCTACGCTTTGTAAATAGATAAATTCATGCTATACTTCCGCTTCGAAAAATTTTAAAGAAAGTGGGTGATGTGATATGCCTGGTATTATACTTCGTCATGATGATAGTTTTGATGCATCTTACCGCCGTTTCAAAAAGCAGACTGACCGTAATTTAATCGTTACTGAAGCTCGTGCTCGCCGTTTCCACGAAACAGCAACTGAAAAGCTTAAGAAATTCAAAATTGCTTCTCGCAAGAAAATGCTTAAACGTCTTTATATGATGAGACGTTACGAATCACGCCTATAAGCACTAGCCTTCGGGCTAGCGTTTATCCTCTCAAAAACAACTTCCACACTCAAAAATCAAAATTTAGTTATATCTTTCCATACATTTCATTATAAAAACTTAGTGCATGTCTATCACTCATCGAAGCGATATAATCCGCAATGACCCTATGCTTGTTTCTTCCATCAAGCTGTTTGAGATAGAACTCAGGGAGCATTTTTTCCTCTTCCATAAGTCCATGGTAAAGTCCCTTAATCGCTTGTTTTCCTGCATACATTTTTATAACTATCTTTTTATGCTGATAGAGTTTAGTAAAAAGTATTTTCTTTAACTTTTTGATTTTGGTCTCTAACTCTGGTTCAAAACCTATAGGAATTTGAGTTTTACTATCGAGTGTAGCACTTAATACCTCATCAACTTCTACGCGGCTTTTTGAATACTCTAAAAGAGAGTAAACTAGATGATTTATCAGATGGGAACTAAAACGATAACGGAACATCTCATCCTCTTCTTGCCCTATCCCCTCTTTTGAAACTTTCTCTAAAATTTCACAAATAAGTTCACTCTCTTTAAGATCTTCAAAACTTAAAAGTCCAGAGTTTACCCCATCATCAATATCATGACTTATGTAAGCAATTTCATCCGCACGGTCAACGACCATTGCCTCTATGGAGGGGTGCGTGTCGAGATTAAACTGTTCATGGATGAGAGGAGGTAAGAAACTTTTTTTATAGGGGTAAGAGTGCTTTAAAATTCCCTCAAGAGTTGCAAAAGTAAGATTAAGACCATTAAAAGCTTTGTATCTTTTTTCTAAAAGAGAGACAACTCTATAGCTCTGAAAGTTATGCTCAAAACCATACTTGAAGCCATCTGCTTTAAGGCACTCATCTAAGGTGTCGCCACCAACATGCCCAAAAGGAGTATGTCCTAAATCATGCGCTAATGCGATAGCCTCTGAGAGAGACTCATTTAAGCCAAGCGTAGAGGTTATAGAGCGTGCAATCTGAGAGACCTCTATAGAGTGTGTGAGACGGGTTCTAAAAAAATCACCCTCTTGGTTTAAAAATACCTGTGTCTTATACTCAAGTTTTCTAAAACTTCCAGAGTGAATAATTCTATCTCTATCCCTTGCGTAAGGGTTTCTAAAATCTTTATCTATTGCATAAAATCTATTTTCTGGTTTCATCCCTATCCCTTGATAACTTTATTTCGCCCTGCTTCTTTAGCCTTGTAAAGTGCATTATCAGCTCTTTTCATAACAGCGAATGGGTCTTTGTCTTTTGGAGTATTTTGAACAACTCCAGCAGAAATATTTATATAGATAGTTTTAAAACTATTTTTATTTCTGACACTAAATGGACTTTTTGAGATTGTGTCTCTTAATATATCTGTGTGCAGATAGGCATCATCGATACCTTTGGATGGAAAAAGCAGAACAAATTCTTCTCCGCCATACCTGTACGCTTTACCGCCACCACTAACCTGCGCTAGTTTGCTTGCAACCATTTTAAGAACCTCATCACCAGTATCATGTCCATACGTATCATTAAACTTTTTGAAAAAATCTATGTCAATCATAGCAAGACAATATTTCATTCCCAGTTTTGCCATATCTTCTACAAGAGCCCTTCTTCCCGGTAATGCTGTGAGTTCATCATAAAAAGCAAGTCTGTAAGACTCTCGAATCAACAGTCCAAATACAATCACACCAATCGCCAAAAGAGAGAGTTCATTGGCATGTGGAAGTTTTAGGAAATAAAAACCAGTGTAAAAAGTAAGTGCAATAACTAAAAATGTGCTATTGTATATTAAATATCGGTTAAACAGAACCAATGATGTCAGAACAAAAAAGACAAAGATACCAATAGCAACAGCCACATCTTGAAGCGGATAAGATGAGAATGCAAACATTTTAATGTTTAAATAACTATGTATCGTCTCGCTGGGAAAATAGACAAGATACAAGACCAAAGCTACCTCTGCTACGAAAAATGCAATCTTAAAAATACCCCAAATCGAAAAAAGACCACGCTCTTTAAGGGCTAAAAAAATGATGAGATGTAGAGGGTAAAGCACAGAAGTGTACAAAAATAAATTACTAGCATTTACAGCGCTGAAATGCTCAAACCCAATATGTATAAATACCAGAGGAAGCATAATAAAGATAAATCTATTTCTATTAAAGTGCCAAGAAACCCATAACACCAGGATGCTTATTGCATAAAAAAGATAAGGAACAAGAGTAAAAATAAGCTTTGGAATTTTCTCATTATAAAATATCATAAGAGAAAAAACTGCAGATATAAATAAGGGAATTAAAATATTTATAGCTATTGTTTTTAAAGGATTCATATCTGTCTTTTATTTAGGGATTTAGTGCAACACAAAAGTGTGCACTACTGTGGTATTTATAGTTTATGCTTTTTTCAAAAACTCTGTTTTTAAGAAGATTTTTGTGCCGTTCACACGACCTTCTATATGATCATCAATATCTGCTGGAAGTGCAATACGTGTGACTGTAGTTCCGCGTTTAGCAGTAAAACCTGCGCCCTTCACTTCTAAATCTTTTAAAATCACAACGCTGTCTCCAGCTTGAAGAATAACACCGTTTGCATCTTTATGAACGATTTTATTTGCAGAAGCATTGAGAGCCGAATCTGCCCATTTTTGTTCCGCTTCCTCTAAGTACATCATCTCTATAAGATCTTGACGACCAAGTCTGTTTAGCAGAATATACGATGCAACTTTTACAGCAGGCGTTTCACTCCACATGCTGTCATTTAAACAGTTTAGATGGTTTTCATCCATTGCTTCTGGATTATTCATCTGCTCTTGGCATGTGGAACATAGATAAATAGATTGCTCTGCGGTTGCGTCTGATGGTTTCACTTCTACAGCTCCAAGCCCTTCACTACTTCCACAAAGTTCACATACACCGCCACTTCTTGCTACTAACTCTTTTTCTACACTCATAAAATCACCTTTTAATTTATTTTAATTTTTATTCTCTGTTCGTACTTTATAAAACTATCCTTTTATAACTGTACCAACGCCTTCGCTTGTAAATATCTCTAATAAAATAGAGTGCTCAACACGTCCATCAATAATATGTGCTTTTTCCACACCGCCTCTTACCGCTTCAAGGCAGGCATCTACTTTTGGTATCATACCTCCATGAATCGTTCCATCTGCTTTATAGTTGCTAATCTCTTCTTGTGTAAGCGTTGTTAAAAGATTTTTCTCTTTATCCATTACGCCCGCTATATCTGTCATAAAGATAATCTTTCTTGCCTTAAGAGATGCGGCAATTTTACTTGCTGCTAAATCTGCGTTTATGTTAAACCCTGGGTGGTTTATCTCATTTCCTGATGCGATTGGAGCAACTACGGGAATGAACTTGTCATCAATCAAATTCTGAATGACTTTACTGTCAATATTCACAATCTCACCAACGAGACCATACTTCCCGTTATCCTTTGGAATGGCTGTTATAAAGTTCGCATCTTTTCCTGTTATACCCAGAGCTTTTGCTCCATGCATATTCAGAAGTGTCGTTATCTCTTTATTTATATTGCCGCTGAGAACCATCTCAACTACTTCCATCACCTGTGCATCAGTGACTCTCATACCATCTACAAACTCACTCTTTATCTGAAGCTTGTCGAGCATCTCGTTAATTTTATTGCCGCCACCATGAACGATAACAGGCTTAATTCCCACAAGATACAGAAGTATAATATCCTGAGCAAACTTATCTTTGAGTTCTGGATTTATTTGCGCTGAACCGCCATATTTAATAACAAAAGTCTCATTTGCATATTTTTTAATATAAGGGAGAGCCTCGAGGAGTGTTTGCGCTGTTTCAATTTTTTTAATCAATAGAATCCTTTAGGGCTTTTTAACGAAAAAATTATAGCACAAAGCATTAAAATAAAAAGAAAATTGGTTTGGCATGTGGAACTTATTGGCATGTGGATTCTCATCCAAAGATACTCCTTTGGAATGAGAGGTTTGCTATCTTCTACCTTTTGAAGCAGGAGCACGGTTACTTGGACGAGCTCTACCGTTTGAGCCTCCCCCTCTTTTTTTCTGAATGGGCTCTGCTTTTATCGAAGGGTCTGGAGCGAAACCTTTGATGACAAACTTGTGTATATCTTTTTTGATAAGCTTTTCAATACTTGCAAGAAACTCAAGTTCATCTACACAAACAAGAGACATAGCCTCTCCATTATGCCCTGCACGTCCTGTTCGTCCTATACGATGCACATAATCCTCAGGAACATTTGGAAGCTCATAATTTACGACATGTGGAAGCTGATCTATATCTATCCCTCTTGCCGCGATATCTGTCGCAACCAGGACTCTTACCGTACCATCTTTAAAGTCTGCGAGGGCTTTGGTTCGTGCATTTTGACTTTTGTTTCCGTGAATAGCTGCAGCACTTATACCATCTTTTTCAAGTTGGTCTGCCAAACGATTTGCCCCATGTTTTGTACGTGTAAAAACTAAAACCTGTTTCCAATCACCTTTAGATATAAGGTGTGAAAGAAGTTCACGCTTTCTCTCTTTATCTACAGGGTGAATTACCTGCGTTACTTGTGAAGAGGAGATATTTCTTTGTGCAACTTCTACAAGGGCTGGGGATTTAAGAATTTTGTCTGTTAGCTTTTTAATCTCATCAGAAAAAGTAGCTGAAAAGAGAAGTGTTTGACGTGTTTGTGGCAAAATTGCCAATACTTTTCTAATATCGTTTATGAAACCCATGTCTAACATTCTATCTGCTTCATCCAAAATCAAAAAATCGACTTTTGAGAGATCTACTGTTTTTTGAGAAACGTGATCAAGAAGCCGACCAGGAGTTGCTATGATAATATCCACACCTTTTCGTAGCGCAACAATTTGAGGGTTGATTTTCACTCCACCAAAAATGACCATAGATTTAAAAGGAAGAAATTTTCCATAAAGTTGAACACTCTCAGCTACCTGTGCTGCGAGCTCTCTTGTTGGTGTTAAAATCAAAGCACGAACAGCAGGTTTTCCTGCATGTGGTTTGTGTCTGCTAAGAAGTTCTAGCATTGGAAGTGTGAAACCAGCTGTCTTGCCAGTTCCTGTCTGTGCACCTGCGAGCACATCTCTTTTGCTTAATATAATTGGGATTGCTTCTTTTTGTACGGGAGTAGGTTCGCTATATCCCTGTTCTTTGATTGCACGAAGCAATGGCTCAGAAAGTCCGAGTTGTTTAAATGGCATTTATAGTCCTAAAGTATGCTAATTTTAGGGCATTGTAGCATAAGTTAGGTCGAGTTTTAAAAATGGAATTCTGACGCTCCTTTTACGCTATAATTACGCCACTCATTCAAGGATTTTTTATGTCATCTACTCCAAGCACTTTAAAGCGTCACAACCACCGTATTCACCCATGTAAAACAGAGCAAAAGCAAGAACTTTTAGAGTTGCTTATTTCTAAAAACAGTGATAAAACTATTTTAGTTATTACAGCAAACGATAGTGAAGTAATTAGTAAAGCAGAAAATGTGACACTGCTAAACGATGATGATTTAGCAAAGCTTCCTGATTTAACATGCGAACTTCTCATTAGCTACAATCTACCGCAAAAAGCTATTGTCTATATGAGCCGTATAGCAAGAACAACCTCTCACGCGCTCATTTTACTCGACCCAGCAGAGCAAAGCCTTGTCTATCCAATCGAGACTCTTTTAGGAAGAACACTGATGCAAGAAAATATCGAAGGTTTTGAGACGATTGTTCAAAAAGCAGTGCCGATAAAAAAAGAGTTCAAGCCTAGAAGTAACGAAGAGAGAGGCGAGAAAAAAGAGTATAAGCAAAAAAGCAATGATTTCAAAGCTGAGAAAAAAGAGTATAAGCCCAGAAACAACGAAGAGAGAGGCGAGAAAAAATATGCTGATAAACCAGCTAGAGATGAGAAGCGTCCTGCAAAAAAACCTTACAACAAAGATGCTTCGAAGTCTGACTCTTGGGATAAAAAGAAAAAAAGCTCACAATATCTTGGAAAAGATGAAAATGGAAAAGCTCTCTTTTCAGGAAAAACAGGAGATAGAAACCACCGTCACGATGGAACTCCAAAAGATTATGTACCTAAAGTACCAGGTAGAAAGATAAATATTCAAGCACTTAAAAAAGCAGAAGATAGCAAATAGCTACTTCTCCTCTTTATTAAACTTTAAAATCTCTTCATTACTCGTTTGTTTTTGATCTTTCGTTTTGTTATAAGCTTTTTCAGCCTCTTCTTCACTATATTTTACACACTCTTGTGGAATCACAGCATTTGGGTCAGAAGCAATCTTATCACACATAAGTGCATTAAACGTAAGGTTTGAGCAGCCTCCAAAAATGAGGGCAACTCCTAAATATAATTTCCACATGCCAACTCCCTATCTCTTTTTAACAATCAGATCGAGATATTTTGAAGGGGTTGCCCTCATCATAGCTTGAGCCAACCATCTGATTTGAAAATATGCCGCACCACTATCTCTTAGCGTAAAGTAATTCTTTAAACTTCTGAGATTAAAAGTTACAACCATATCCACTTTTACATTGTCGGTAATAATATGTTTAAAAGCATCTCCAACATTACGTTTTTTCTTGCCAGACTCTAAAGCGTTAAAGAGTGGCTCTGCATAGCCATCAAACTCTTCTATCAAAGGAATTGAACTCGGTGCGACTGCAATGGAGATAAAATCTTCTAATTTTTTTGATTGGTACTCCAACTTATCATACACTGCACCGATTTCTATCTTGTTATACTCTTCGTCGTTTGTAACGAACATATCAAAACTTAAAATTTTATCGATAAAAAATGCCTTATCTCCGCCATGTTTTGAAGCCACAAAAGCGTTAATAATCGAACTCATTGTGTAGCGTGTACTTCTTACACTTATAGCTTGTATACGATGTCTCGCGTGTTCTTGCAAAACACCACGCGAGGTACCGCGCACTAAAAAGCTCAAATTTGCATGTTCTAAAATAGAGTGGTGGAAGTGTGTCCAAGCGAGATTATCAAGAAGAGAAGAGCCCTCTATGCTGTTTAAATCTCCGCACATTTCATGCGTAGGCATATTCTCTTCAATGTATTGGACAACTTCATTTTCGCTATTTGCAAATGAATCATAGCAAGTTCGAGCCGCCGCTTCACTCACACCTATGCCTGTCTCTTGTAAAAGAACTACTTCTGGTTTGCTGTACTCAATACCATACACTTCTTCCATACTCTATCCTTCTTTGAATTGTTATAATTTTACTATAAATATTCTTGATGTTCTTGAGTCTGTAAAATTACTTTTGAACACCATCCAAAACAGGCACAAAATCACACTCTTCAAGCTCTTCGCTTTTGATTGAAGAGCCATTTTTTGTAAATCTCATAATAAACTGTTTGGAGCCTTTTTGCATTGGAGCGACAAGTACCCCTCCATCACTGAGCTGTTCAAAAAGCTTTGCTGGAATCTCCTTTGCGGTTGCAGAAAAAAGAATCCTATCATAGGGAGCGTACTGAACCCACCCATTTTGTCCATCATCTGTTCTTGTGTGAATATTTTGAATTTTGAGTTCTCTAAAACGCTTCTTTGCTTCTAACATCAAAGGTTCAATCCGCTCAATCGTAAATACACCACGGAAGATGTGAGAGAGAACAGCAGCTTGATAACCACTACCACACCCAATCTCTAAAACTCTGTCTGCACCCTTTGGTTCCAAATATTGTGTCATCTTTGCTACTGTAAGAGGGGAGCTAATCCATTGCGCAGAACCCATAGGCAGGGCATCGAGCTTATAGGCGTTGTGTTTAAAGCCTATGGGCACAAACATCTCTCTATTTGTGGATGCGATTGCATCTCTGACTTGATTATCTAGTTTAAATTGTTTATGGCACTCATCTGCCAAACGAGCTGTTTTTGTCGCTGTAATTCTATCCAATTCCCACATCCAAATATCGACGCATTAATGCAATCTCTTTTTTATCGTAAACTACCTCTGAGCAAGAGTTATTCCCTTTAGGGAACTCTTTGCCTTGGGGAGTGATAACTCTGCTTATTTTTGTACACGCTTCGTTTTGACTATCCGTCGCGATAACATAACACTGATTCATAACAGCCAAAGCTTTTGTTAGTGTTGAAAAATGCTCTGCTCTGGGCGCGCCCCACCACGATGGCACGGCAATAACATCCGCACCTTCAAGTCTCTTCCATAAACCTTTAAAACGAAGTTCAAAGCAGATAAGCACACCTATCTTTATGCCATCCACCTCTACGATTTCCACATGCTGCTCTTCACCCTCATCAAAGTGCTTATGCTCTTCACCCAAACGAAAAAGTTTTGCTTTGGCTCTCTCATAAACGACTTCGCCATTATGAAAAATTTTCAACATATTAAAAACATGTGACTCTCTTTTTTCAATAAGTGTTACTATAACAGTTTTATCTATGGAGTTTTTTTTTATCGCTTCTATGGCATGTGGAAAAAAGTTTAAAACAGCGTCCAAATTTTCGTAATCAAAACCTGTTAAGCAAACTTCAGGTGCAACGAGAATGGAGTTTGTTTGGGCTGTTTGTATAAGTGTTAGGAGTGTGCGTAGGTTCGCTTCATAGTTTGGAGTGGTTACAAAAGAGAGTGGGCAAAGGGTATGCGCACTCGTGTTAGAAATCGTCGCCAAAGCTTAAACTGCCTTTTGAATAGTTCGTAACAGTTCCTTCAAAAAAGTTCGTTTTTTGATCATTGAATTTCGCAAAATCGTTCACCCATTTAATAGGATTTTCAACATTATAAAGTTTATCAAATCCAACTGCGTTTAATCTCTCATCTGCTAAAAATTTAATATATTGTCCAACGATGTCATCTGTCAATCCTAAGATTTGTCCCTGCGTGATATATTTACCCCATTCTGATTCGAGCTCGACCGCCTCTTTAAACATCTCAATAACTTCCGCTCTTAACTTCTCTGAGAAGAGATCAGGTCGCTCTTTACGAAGCGTGTTAATAAGGTTTTGAAAAAGTACAAGATGCGTCACTTCATCTCTTTGAATAAAACGAATCATCTGCGCAGAGCCAAGCATCTTCCCAGAACGAGCAAGTGTATAGATGTAAGTAAAGCCACTGTAAAAGTAGATACCCTCTAAAATTTGATTTGCAAAACATGCCTTCACAAAGTTATATTCAGATGGTGTTTTCGCAAGCTCTTGATACACTTTTGCAATCGTATCATTTTTATTCTTTAGCATCATGTCGCGGCGCCATAAATCATAAATCTCAGCTGAGTTTGTTGAAATACTGTCTACCATAACAGCATAGCTTTGTGAATGGAGTGCCTCTTCAAAACTTTGACGCACTAAAATAAGATTGATTTCAGGAGCAGTAACATACGGGTTCACGTTATCAATTAAGTTATTAGTTTGGAGTGAATCCATGAAAATGAGCTGAGATAAAGCCTTGTCATAAGCAGTTTTTTCTGCATCTGTTAGATTTTTATAATCATTCACATCCCGTGTCATATCCACCTCTTTTGGAAACCAAGTGTTATTTAACATCATTTCCCAAAGATTATATGCCCACTGGTATTTGATATTATTTAACTCAAATATACCTGTTGGATTACCACCGAAGACTTTTCTGTCATTGACATTTTCTGTTGAATTAGGATTATATATCTCTTTTCTTTTCATAACATGCTCCAAAATTTATAGTTTGTGATTATATCTTTAGCAAGGTTCTTTCTTCTTTAAAGAGATGAAAAAGAGTTATTATTTTTATAGTGTTGGGAGAAGATATGTTTGGGAAAAAGAAGTTTCCACATGCTAAAAGATTGGCATGTGGAAAGTAGGGGTTTAACTATTTACGAGAGTGTCTTTTTCTCTCTGCTTCAGTCAAGAATTTTTTACGAATACGTACAGATTTTGGAGTTACTTCGAGAAGTTCATCATCTTCAATCCACTCTAAAGCACGCTCTAGTGACATATCTCTGAAAGGAATAAGTTTAATCGCTTCATCCGCACCCGATGAACGTACATTTGATTGTGCTTTACCCTTAATCGGGTTAACAACTAAATCGTTTGAACGTGAGTGCTCACCGATAATCATACCTTCGTAAACTTCAGTCTGAACACCGATGAAAAGAACACCACGGTCTTGAATACCAAAGAGTGAGAATGCTAAAGTAGAACCAGGAGTCATAGAAACCAAAGCACCATAAGAACGAGACTCAACTATTCCAGAGTAAGGACGGAACTCTAAAAAAGAGTGATTCATGATACCTTCACCCTTTGTATCTGTTAAGAACTGACCTCTAAAACCGATAAGTGCACGCGCAGGAATTTCAAACTCGATTCTTTGGAAACCTTGACCCATTGGAAGCATTGATTTCATCTCTGCTTTTCTCTTACCTAAACGCTCAATAACAGAACCACTTAACTCTTCAGGAACATCGATTACTAGGTGCTCAAATGGCTCACATTTCACGCCTTCAATCTCTTTAACGATAACTTCTGGGCGAGAGATAGAAAATTCAAAATCTTCACGACGCATATTTTCAGCAAGTACAGTAATTTGAAGCTCACCACGACCTGAAACTTTAAATTTACCCTCACCAACAATTTCAAGTCTCATCGCAACGTTTGTATTCATCTCAAACTCAAGTCTTTCACGAAGTTTGTTAGAAGTAACGTGTTTGCCCTCTTTACCTGCAAGAGGAGAATCATTTACAGCAAAAACAACTGTTAAAGTTGGCTCTTCAATGTGCATTGGGTCAAGTGGCATTGGGTTTGCAGGATCACAAACTGTATCTCCAACATCCACAGTTTCCATCCCTGCAAATGCAACGATATCTCCAGCTTCAGCTTCTTGAATCTCCATACGGTTAAGGCCATGAAAACCGATAAGTTTAGAAATCTTACCTTTTACAAGTTCGCCATCAGCTTTTGCAAGCATGATGTTGTCACCTTTTCTTACAACACCGTTGAAGATACGAGAGATACCTATTTTACCAACATAGTTGTCATAGTCAAGTGTAAATACTTGTGCTTGTGTTGCATTTTCTCTGTCACCCTCTGGCTCAGGAATGCTATTTAAAATTGTTTCAAAGATACATTCAAAGTTCCCATCAGGATCAGACATATTAAGTTTAGCCATACCATCACGAGCAGCAGCATAAATAATTGGGAAATCTTGTTGATCATCTGTTGCGCCCATTGCAGCAAATAGGTCAAACATCTCATCTACAACACGCTCAGGATCCGCTGAAGGTTTGTCAATTTTGTTAATAACAACAATTGGTTTTTTACCAAGTGCTAACATTTTCTTAACAACAAACTTAGTTTGAGGCATAACACCCTCGTAAGCATCCACAAGTACTAAAACACCATCAACCATCTTAAGAACACGCTCAACTTCTCCACCGAAGTCAGCGTGACCCGGAGTGTCAATAATATTAATCTTATAGTCTTTATAACGGATTGCTGTATTTTTAGAAAGAATCGTAATACCACGCTCTTTTTCTAAATCATTGCTATCCATTGCTCTTTCAGCATGTTGCTCATGAGCACCGTATGTTCCTGATTGTTCCAATAGTCCATCAACTAATGTAGTTTTACCGTGGTCAACGTGAGCGATAACGGCAATGTTCCTAATTTTTTGCATAAGTAGTCCTTCTTGAGTTTCATAAAATACTTTTGAAACTTAGGGTAAAAATTTTCGCGATTGTACCCTAATAAATGTTATAAAATCGTAAAAGTAGTGATATACTTGTCAAATATGCTAAATTGACTATTAAAAAAAGAGTAAAATTACTATTATAAAATACTCGTTTTATTCTAGTAATCAAATTAAATTTTTATAATAGTTTATTTTCAGAATAGAACAAATCCAAATTTTAGAGAAAATTATGCTTGATTATCCAAATAAATTAAATATTATATTTGATAAATTGAAAAAGCATGAAGCATCTCCTATCATCATTGGAGGATTTGTTCGTGATAAATTTTTAAATATTGATTCAAAAGACATAGATATTGAAGTTTATGGCATATCTTCCTTCGATAAATTAGAATCTCTATTAAAAGAGTTTGGAAGCGTGAACAGAGTTGGTAAAAGTTTTGGGGTTTGCAAGTTAAAGCTAGACGATTTGGATTTGGATTTCACCTTGCCAAGAGTTGATAATAAAACCGCAGAAGGACATTCAGGCTTTGACGTTCATATTCAAGCAAATTTAGACTTTATCACTGCAACACGAAGAAGAGACTTCACAATAAACACTATCGCTTACGATGTAATTACAAAAAAGATACTTGACCCTTTTCATGGAGTTGAAGATTTAAAAGATGGAATTCTAAAGGCTGTAGATAAGATAAGTTTCAAAGAGGATCCATTAAGGGTTTATAGAGCGATTCAATTTTGTGCGAGATTTAACCTAAATATGGACAAGGAGCTCTTCGAGCTTTGTTCAGAGATGGTTGCATCAGACCTGCTAAGTCAACTCTCTAAAGAGCGTATTTTTATAGAGATAAAAAAACTTCTCTTAAAATCACAAAAACCATCTCTTGGTTTTAAGCTTTTAAAAGAGCTTCATATCCTCAACTATTTTCCAGAATTAAATCTATTGGGAAGAGACGATTGGGAAGAGACTCTGCGTATAATTGACAACCTCGTGACACTTAAAACTCAAAACGAGCAAACTAACACTTTTTTAATGTTAGCCGCAACCTGTTATAAACTTGACACTGTTAGCACGATGGGTTTTATCTCAAAACTGAGTAATGAAAAAGAGCTGTATACAAAAGTTTTGCCTTTAGTAAATAATCCAATCCTCTCTTTGCTTAAAGACTCGGAACTTTTTAGACTTGCTACAAGAGTCAATATAGAAGAGCTTTTGATTTTAAACAGGGCTCTCTATAAAGAGAAAAACAACAAACTTTTTCTGATTTGCGATGCTATAGAGGGAAGAGCTAAAGAGCTAGATATTTTTAATAAGAAGATGCAGCCTCTTCTAAAAGGTCGAGATATATTGGCATGTGGAATTTCCCCCTCAAAAGAGTTTTCAAATATCTTAGAAGATGCCTATGAAGCACAAATGGATGGTAAATTTAGTACACATGCAGATGCTCTGGTCTGGCTAAAAAACTATCTAGCTTCCTAAAACATCCATTTTTCTTTGCAACGCTGTTCTTTGGTTTACACCTTCAATCGACTTTTCAAGGGCAGTTCTTAGTTTAGACTCGTAAATCTGTTTATTTTGTCTGTCAAAATTAAGAATAATACCTTGATAGACATTGATAAACTCTTGAATTAACTCTACTGCGTCAAGTGTAATTTTTTTATGTTCAGCAATAACAATAACTAAGTCAAAAGCTTTTTTGATTTTACTATCCATATTATCGCTTTCAATGTATCTTTTTGAGCTTGTTTCATCTTCAAGTGTCAATCTCTTTAAAATCTCAACAAGACCATTTTCAGTAGATTCCATCTCATGAATACTGTTTTTAACATAAAGTCTCATATCGGTTAAATTCATGCTAGGAAGTCTTTGAATCAAGAGAGAATCTTTTTCTTCACTCTTCTCTTCTTTTGAACTATTTTTACTGAAAATTTTATTAAACATCTGTTTTCCTTAATTTTTGCACATTTTTGAACTATCAATTTCTATGACTGTATGAACATTTCCTCTTGGATTATAATCAGCGACCACTTTCATATATTTTGGCTTTAGCTTTCTCTCTAAAACTTCATATATCTCATTCGCGGAGTTCTCATGGGAAACATGTTTCTCACGAAAAGAGTTGATATAGAGTTTTATAGCTTTTAGCTCTACAACCCACTCATCGGGTGTGTATTCCAAATAAATTGTTGCAAAATCAGGATAACCGCTTCTTGGGCAGAGGCAAGAAAATTCAGGAAGAGTCATTTTAATCAGATAATCTCTTTTATGTACATTCGGCCAAATTTCTAAATCTTTTTCAACATCAAATTCACTTACTATTTTTTCGCCATATTTCATTTTAATCCTTATTTAACTCTCATAAATTTTTACTAGTGGTGCTAAAAAATTACCTTGGGAAAAATCAATAGCTAACTCTTCGATAAAGCTTACACTCTCTTTGCTCTCAAGCATTTTCATCCACGTTTTAACACCACTATTATGCGCCATAACATTTAAGCCATCTAAGATATTCACATATTCTTTCTTTTGTATCTCTTTTATGTAAAGAGCATCAAATCGAATCACGTCTATGTCGAGATCTCTTAAATACAAAAAGCTTGTATGCAATGAACCAAGCCTATCGACAGCTATCAGAACACCCATATTTCTCAGAGATTTTAAGCTTGCATTATATCTACTAATTTGTGAATAATACTCTCTCTCGGAGAATATAAACATGATTTTATGTTTAATTGTGGTGTTTGCCTCTAAAAGTTCTTTTGTTCTTGAAAGAAAATTTTGATTTCTTAGAGAAGTTGGAGATACTGTTATGGCTATAATCTCCTCTCCAAATAGAGCATGCTTAGAAAAAATTGTTTCCAAAATCATTAAATCATACTCAAGCATAAGTCCAAGTCTATTGATAACTTTCATATAACTTTTTTGATGTATTATGCTATTTTGAGGGGTTTTGAGTTTTATAAAACACTCTTTGAAAACTGCTTTGTCTTTTTGAAAAACATCTTGTGTTAAAACAATAAATCTTTTTTGGTTCATTGCGTTTATGACGAAAGACTCTAATTCGCTGGGATTTATATCTTCTTCTTGTGGGGAATTTCTTTTATTTATTTGTAATTCAAATAAATTTTCTATAAGATAATCTAAATCAGTTGAAAAATAGGTATCGGTTATAGCGCCTGATATTTTGACTTCCATTGCATCTATTTTAAAGTTTTCGCTTTTTAATAACATCAACTCTAGCATAGCACTATATAAATTCTTATTACCTTTGAGCCCAATAATAAAATCTCCACCTTTTATGTGCCCTAGAGGAAAGTTACTTATGCCTTTTTCTTCAAAAAATTCACCAATCCATGAAGCTGTTTTATGAAGTATCTTATCTCCATTTTTTATTCCATAAAGAGTGTTGATGTCAGGTATGTTGTCTACGCTTATAAGTATAAGGGTGTAGTTATTATTATCTTTTATCTCTTTTTTTAGAAACTTATAGAGATACTCTCTTGTGAATGTTTTAGTAACCTCATCTGTTATCTTCACATCAAAACTACTGTAAATAATATAAAAAATGAAATAGATACTAAATGCAATAAGAAGCGTAATCTCTATATAAAAAAAAGTATCTAAACTTTCATAGTTGCTAATAAATGATTTGGAAATGAGGGCGATAACTAAAGCAAAAATAGGAAGTCCTATTCTAAGTGCTAACTTAAAACGGTATTCCCTCTCTTTTGTCTCTGGAAGTAGCATAAAGTTTATACGTCTAAATGCTTAACATCTTTTGCGTGTGTTTCAATATAATTACGGCGTGGTTCAACTTCATCACCCATAAAGAGCGTAAAGGTGTCACTTGCTAGTTCTGCATCATCAATTGTAACTTGAAGTAAAACGCGATTTTCAGGAGTCATAGTAGTCTCCCAAAGTTGATCAGGGTTCATCTCCCCTAGACCTTTGTAGCGTTGAATGTATGAACCTTTTTTGGCAAACTCTTTTACATTTTCAAGTACTTGGATTATATCTTCATCAAATTTTATATCCCACTCTTGAATCTTTCTAAAAACAAAATCAGCTTCACTAAAATGTGGAGCTGCAAAGAGTTCATCATTAATTAGTAACTCTTCCATACCACCTTGTGTTTGAACAAATAGGTGTATAGAATCTTCTGTAATGGATGATGTTAGAATATTATTATCGATAGAGACTAAAAACTTTTCAACTTCTGAATACATTGATTTTATATCAAGACCAATTAAGTCAGGGTTTTCAATAAAGTGTCTTATCAGTTCAACTAATGCATATCTTCTTTCAAGTGCTTCGAGTGAACCTCTGTAGTGGTCAACCATTTTAAAGTATGAAACCAAGTCATTATGACCAAGTGGTTGCGTCTCTAAAGATTCAACACCATTGTCAATTAAAAAGTCATTCATCTCTCTATCATCTTTGAAATAGATCTCTTTTTTACCTTTTTTATAACGATAAAGTGGTGGCTGCGCTAAATAGAGGTAGCCATTTTCAATAACACTTCTAAAATGACGGAAGAAAAATGTTAGGAGAAGTGTTTGAATATGGCTCCCATCAACATCGGCATCGGTCATAATAATAAGTTTATGATAACGGAGTTTTTCTTCATTATAATCTTCACCAATCCCACAACCCATCGCGGTAATCATATTTGTAATCTCTTCAGACTTTAATACTTTATCGAGCCGCGCTTTTTCAACATTTAAAATCTTCCCTTTAAGTGGTAAAATAGCTTGAAAAACTCTGTCGCGACCCATTTTAGCTGAACCACCCGCAGAGTCCCCTTCCACTAGATAAAGTTCACAGATTGAAGCATCTTTGCTTTGACAATCAGCAAGTTTTCCAGGAAGAGTTCCAACACTCATGGAATCTTTTCTACGAGTTAGTTCTCTTGCTTTTTTTGCAGCTTCACGACCACGAGCAGCCATTAAAGATTTTGAAACTATCGCTTTTGCTTCAAGAGGATTCTCTTCAAAGTATTTAGAAAGTAACTCATACGTTGACTTTTGAACAAGTGGTCTTACATAGGTATTTCCTAGTTTACCTTTAGTCTGGCCTTCAAACTGTGGTTCAGGAACACGTGCTGAAACAATAGCAATAAGACCTTCACTTGCATCTTCTCCAGAAATTTTTGCATCTTTTTCTTTTGCATTTCCATTTTGAGAATTGTAGTTAGAGATAACACGCGTTAGTCCTGCACGGAAACCAGCTTCATGTGTACCACCATTTGGAGTACGGATATTATTTACAAAAGATGCAAGTTTTTCATCGTAAGAGTCGTTATACATAAGAGCTATGTCAAATTCTATATCTTCTACTTTTGCTGAAAATGAATAAACTTGTGCAACTACCTCTTTTTTATTCATATCTGCAACATATTGAGCAATACCACCTTCAAAGTGATACTCCTCTTTTTTTCCATCTCTTTCATCGTTAAATCTGATAGTGATAAATGGGTTGAGATAGGCTAACTCTTTAAATCTTTTAGATAAATATTCATATTCAAAAGTAATGGTATCTGTAAATATACTTGGATCAGCAGAAAATTCTATGGTTGTACCTGTTTTTCTTGTAGTTCCTGTTACTGCTAAGACTTCTTGAGGAATACCCATTTTAAAATTTTGTTCATAAATTTGACCTTCACGATAGATGGTCATATGTAAATCTGAAGAGAGTGCATTTACAACAGAAACACCAACTCCATGAAGACCACCAGACACTTTATAGGTATCTTTATCGAACTTACCACCAGCATGAAGCACTGTTAAAACTACAGTTGCTGCAGACATACCTTCGGTTGGATGCATATCTGTAGGAATACCACGACCATTATCAGAAACTCTACATGTACCCTCTTTTGTTAAAGTCACATTGATTGTGTCACAGTGTCCTGCCATTGCTTCATCAATTGAGTTATCAATTACTTCATAAACTAAATGATGTAGTCCTCGATGACCTGTATCTCCAATATACATACCAGGACGTTTGCGAACAGCTTCTAAACCTTTTAGAACTTTAATATTACTAGCACCGTAATTTTCCATTAAACACTCCATAGCCATTTTGGCATAATTGGGGATATTCTATCATTTTTTTTCTAAAAATAAGTTTGAGGGGGAATTTAAAACGAGGGGGGGGAAATCATTCCTTATGTTTAAGGAATGATGATAAGAGTGATTTATATAACTATTGGCATTATGACTGTTTTAAAGTTTTCATCACTCAAGATAAAAGGAAGATTTCCTTCGTTGAGGCCTATAGTAAATTCTGAATTATTAATACTGCTTAAAAAGTCTAACAGATATCTACTGTTGATTGCAATTGTAAAAGGTGTTGAAAAACCTGTATTAAAATTGATTTCTGTTTTAGCTTCGATGTTGTCATCGCTTAGTGATTCAAAGAGTATTAAATCATTTAAAAAAGTGATTTTTACATCTGTTGAAATTGTAGTGATTTGTTTTATAGATTCAATCATAATAGCTTTTGGTAAGATTAAACTATTTGCTATCTCTTTAGGAATAATTCTTGAGTATTCAGGAAATTTCCCATTGATTAGTTTTGTGAAAAAAGTATATTGGTCAGAGTGGATGATTAAATTTGTTTCATCATAATAAATTTCTATATTATCAAAAAATAATTTTTGAATCTCGATAATGGCTTTTTTTGGAAGAATAACAGATAATTCACTTGAACTTTGATTTTGAAGAGTTACAACTGCTAAACGACGTGTATCTGTAGAAGCAAAATTTATAACATCTTGTTTAATTTCAATTAAAGCCCCATTTAATTCAAATTTAGGATTGTTCGTATCAATAGCAGGAGTTATTTTTTTTAGAGAATCAATAAGAGAAAGAGAGTTTATTGATATTCTAGCTTTGCCTTCATAAGTAGGAAATGATGGAAATTCACTATGAGAAAAAGTAGGGAGTTTGAAATTAGAGTGTGCTTGAGAAATATATAATATTTCATTTTTTACTTCTAAGTTAATGTTCCCATCTTTTAAAATTCTAATAATATCTAAAAACTTTTTACCATTAGCGGTTACGCTTCCTTCTTGAAGAACATTTATTTTATCAGTAACAACTTCATACCCGATTTCAAAATCTGTAGCTCTTAGAGTTAATTTTAAGTCAGAAACATTTAGATAAACATGGGATGTAATCTGTGAAGTATCTTTTTTTTCTAGAAATGGTCCAGCATGTATTAGAATATTTTCTAATATTGATTTTGAAATTGTTATTTTCATAGCAAATCCTATATATTTTATATAATTTTAGTATGTAGTAGTAGGTCTTAGTGAATATGTGAATAGCACTATAAAACCCCTATTTTAAGAGTTACTCTGATGTGATGAATCTATCAAACTCTTTTCACATGTGTTCACATAGATGATTATATCTTTTTTTACTTTTTTTTTTACTTTTTTATTAAACGGAAGTAATTTTATTCGTTAATTCATCAATTTTTACTTTAAAATCTTCGTCATTTACAATTAATTCATTTATTTTTTTAAGCGTGTGGCTTATAGCTGTATGATCCTTCATACCAAAATATTGTGCAAGTTGAGGCATAGTACTTTGAGTGAGTTCTCGACAAATATAGATAGCAATTCTTCTAGCATATACAAGGTTTTTGCTTCTCCCTTTCGAGCGAATTTCACTTGGTTTAATATTTAAGTCTTTTGAGACGCTGTTAGTTATTATGTCCATAGTAAGATTCGCGCGGTTCTCTTGTACTTGATCTTTTAACACATTTTTTGTAAATGCCAAATCAATATCCACATGCATAAGTTGGGAATAGGCATGAAGCTTAGAGAGTATTCCTTCTATCTCACGAACATTACTCTCTATAACCGTTGCAATATAATTTATAATATCTTTAGTAAGTTTTACCTTATTTATTTCACATTTGTTTTCTATAATTGCTATTTTCGTTTCAAGCTCTGGAGGTTGAATATCTGCAACAAGACCATGTTCAAAGCGACTTTGAAGACGTTTTTCAAGTCCACCTATTTTTTTGGGATGTTTGTCTGCTGTTAAAATAATCTGCTTTCCTGCGCCTTTAAGTGCCTCAAAGGTGTGAAAAAATTCCTCTTGTATGCCCTCTTTGTTACTTAAAAACTGAATATCATCAATGAGAAGAACATCACATTTTCTATATTTCTCTTGAAATCTTTCCATTGTTTTGTTTCTAACATGACGGATAAAATCATTTAAAAATTGCTCAACAGTTGTGTAAATAACGGTCTTGCCTTGATTTTGAAAAACATTTCCAGCTGCTTGCATAAGGTGTGTTTTACCTAATCCAACCCCTCCATATATGAAAAGGGGATTGTAGAGCTGACCCGCTTTTTCACTCACACTTTTTACTGCTGCATAAGCAAATTGGTTGGAACCCCCAACCATAAAGTTATCAAAAATATGTGAAGGATTTAAAAGTGAATGTCCTGTTTTTTGTTCTGTAGCTTTTTTAATCTTTCTTTTGTCGAGTTGATTTTTTAAAGAGATAGAAACAGTCACTTTTGAGTTGTTTTTAACTTCAAAAAGATGTGCAATTTTTTGAGTATATTTGCTTTTAATCCAGTTGCATACAAGGGCATTAGGAGCATAAAATACGGCTAAATCACTTGTTGACTTTTTAGAATCATACGATAATTGTTTTATATATCTATTGTATTCCGACTCTGTTATCTCTTCTTTTAAAAGTAACAATACCTCTTGACCTATTTCCATTTAAAACCTTATTATAGTTAGTCCTCAGCGGTCTTTTAGACAACGCTTACGGTTCCAAAGTTAAAAAAGCAAAGAAATTTGCTTCTTCTTTACACTTTTCATGTGAATAGTATCAATTTTTTGCATAAGTTATGTTAAAAGAGTGTGAATAACTAAAATGTGAATAGAGTGAATAGTTAAATCTTTTTGGCATGTGGAAATAAATTTGTATATAATCTATCAAAACAATTCCACATGCCAAACAGGACAGAAATGACAATACTAGGAATAGACCCAGGAACAAGAAATATGGGGTACGCACTCATAACACTGGAAAATGGGAAGATAGCACTTTTAGAAGCTGGACTTATAAAAATGAAAGCAGAAGATTTACAGTTTCAGATTCCTCAAATGGCAGAGGGATTAGAGATGATTTTTAAAAAGCATAAGATAGATGAAGTAGCTATGGAAGATATCTTTTATGCACACAATCCAGCGACTACTATAAAGTTGGCTCAATTTCGTGGTGCGATAATGCTGAAGCTTCTTCAGGAGTTTGGGGCATTTCATGAATACACGGCATTGCAAGTGAAAAAAGCACTTACAGGAAAAGCAAAAGCACAAAAGGAGCAGGTTGCTTTTATGGTGCAAAGATTATTAAATATAAAAAAAGAGATAAAGCCTTTAGATATTTCGGATGCTATGGCAGTAGCAATAACTCACTCCCAAAGAGTTAAATTGAAAATGAAATAAAATGTAGTTATAATACTTTAAACTAACGTTTAGGAGGACTTTTGGATATTCTGATTGTGGAAGATAACGAACTAACGGCAAAACAACTCTTTATGATGTTAAAGAGTGAAAAATATGACTGCGATGTAGCTTCTGGCTATAGGGAAGCACAAGACTATATAGATAAGAACAACTACTCTCTTATACTTCTTGATTGGAATCTTGGTGATGGTGATGGTCTGGTTTTGCTCAAAGAGATTCGGGAAATGGAGATTAAAACACCAGTCTTAATGCTTTCTGCAAACTCAGAGATTGATTCGCGCGTAGCCGTTTTAGATTCTGGTGCGGATGATTATCTTTGCAAGCCCTACTCAAATGTTGAACTTTTGGCGCGAATGAGAGCCCTTTTAAGAAGAGAGAGCAAGGAAAAGTCGGCCGTCATTAGTTTTAATGGAGTGACTTTAAACATAACTACACATGAAGTTTTTGTGGATGATAAACTTGTTGAACTTACAGGCTCAGAGTATGATTTACTTGAGCTGTTTATGCAAAACCCAAATGTGGTGCTTACACGTTATCAACTAAGCGAGCATATTAACAAAGATAACTACTCTATAAAGCATAGCAATATTGTAGATGTTCATATAAAAAACTTAAGAAAAAAACTTGATAGAAAAGATTTTATTGTAAATATTAGGGGCGTGGGCTATAGAGTTAGTAAATCTTCTTGATTTATTAAATCTTCATTTTATCTTCATAAACTAATATTACTATTCTAAAAATCAATAAAAAAGGGGCAAAAATGAGAAAAAAATTCTTATTAAGCTTATTACTAGCATTTATGTTGGTAGGATGTGGTTCAACAAGCACGAGTAGTGATGGCGGTGATGATAGTCATAGTGATGATGAAAACTATGATGACAATTATAATAGTACAAATACGTCATCTTCAATAACTGTTCATAATCAAGGTGTAGCATGTTCAGTATGTCATGGACCAAACGGAAGAGAAGATTATCTTTTATCTGCTGGAACAGTTTTTAATCAACTTAACACATCTTCAGCTAATCAAGCTGCAAGTGGCTATTCGTTGCAAGCACTCTTAAGCACAGGACAAAAAATTACGTATAGAATCAAAACTAAACGTGGAAGCGGAAACTCCTATGTTAAGAGTAGTGATGCACCTGCATTGACTAGTGCTTATGACTTTACAGGTCAGGTTGTAGATAATACTTTTACAGTTGTAAATGCTTCTGCTACAAATTCACACAATACTAGAACACATTTAGATTGTAACTCTTGTCATACAGAAACTGGAACAAACAGTGCACCAGGAAGAATTACTTCATTTGCTGGAGCAACAGCAGGAAGCACAGGAACTGGTACGAGTACAACAAGTACAGTAACTGCAGGAGTTTTTCAAGCGGATGTATTGCCTATTATTGTTGCAAATTGTAGCACTACTGCTTGCCACGCTGGTGGAACAACAGGTACAGTACTCTATAGTTCAGATGGAAATGTAACGGCATCGTATAACAATATAGTTGCAGATGTTAATACTACATCACCAGATAATTCACTCTTGTTAACAAAAGCAATTGGAACTTCTCATAGTGGCGGTACTATTTTAGTTACTTCTGAAACAAGATATACAACAATTAGAGCTTGGATAGCAGGTGGTGCAGCACTAGGTACTGTAACAGGTACAACGGCAACAGCACCGACGACTTCTACTTATTCAGGTAATGTAGCGACAATATTAACAAATAAATGTAATGCTTGTCACTCTAGTACAAGTGGACGAACATTCCTTGTAGGAAATTATACTAGTGTAGTTGCACAAGTAAATACAACAACGCCAACAAGTTCTGCTCTTTTACAAAAAGCAACCAATACTATCTCCCATAATGGAGGAACAGTCTTTACTGCTACGAGTCAAGATTACCTTGATATTAAGAAATGGATTGAGCTTGGTGCTCAAAACAACTAAGGAGGTTAAATGAAATATTACACATTGCTCTTTCTGTTAGCTACATCTTTTCTTTTGAGTGGATGTAGTGAAGAGGGAGAAGAGGGAGGAAGTGCTACAGCTGCTACAACTAGCGGCTGGCACTTTCAAGGTAGAGATTGTTTAGCTTGTCATAATGTGGACTTAGCAACAGATAGAAAGCTTGTTTTAGCGGGAACTCTGTTTAAAAACGCAACTGCTACAGATTTTAACAACTCACAAGAGTTAACTGATAGCTGTAATGCTGATTTGGCACTTCAGTTTGTACGCAATACAGATTTTAGTGTTGCTTATTCAACCGCTGACTCCTATGATGCAAACTCGAAAGGTTATAAGGGACAGGGAAATATCTTTGGACTTGCTAGAGTTGCTAACTCAACTCCTCCAACTGGAGATTATCTTATGAGAGTCGTAGATAGAGTCTCAGGTATCAATCTAGCTCAGTCAACAGCGGTGCATAAATTTAGTGGGGCAAGTTATGATATAACAAATTCAGCGGATGCTACGAATCAAATCGCTTGTAACACATGCCATGGTATAACAACTTCTCGTTTGTATATTAGTGCTGGTCAAATAAGTTATTGTAAATAGGAAAAAAACATGAAAAAAATAATAGTATTAATCTCGTTAGCGTTAAGTTTGTTCGCAGGTGTTTCAGAGGGGGATAAAGCTGTTGCTTTTAATCTTCCTACGCTGGATAATTCAAAAAATTACTCTATGAGTGATTTTAAGGGTGAAGTAGTTCTTCTTAATCTTTGGGCTAGTTGGTGCAGCGGTTGTAAAGAAGAGATGCCAGAGTTTTTTAAACTTCAAAAAGAGTATAAGAGCGGATTTAAAATCGTTGCTGTAAGTATTGATAAAGACCCAGCAGATGCTAAAAAGTTTTTAAATAGTGTTGAGGGTGAAGTGGGCTTTGCAACACCTTTTATTTCTCTTCACGATGTTTCAAAAAAATTGCCAAAAGCTTATAGAGCAGTTGCGATGCCATCATCGTATTTGATTGATAAAAATGGTGTTATTAAACTTGTTATCGTAGGAAGTTTGAATAATAAAGAGATTGAAGAGCTAAAACAAGAAATCAATAAATTAAAGTAGGTTGAGATATGCAATATTTAGTTTTAATTGCTCTTTTATTATTGAGTGGATGTTCTGAGCGTTTGGTGCGTGTTATGCCTTACGAAAAAGAGTATTTTGCTCAAGATAAAATGAGACTAAGTCCAGTGGATGCACGTGCAGAACAAGAGGGACACATTTTTTTAATTCGTGAAGCTTCAGCTGGCGGAGATAGTAGCTTTCAAGGAGGTTGTGGATGCAGGTAATAAAATCATTTTTTGTTGGTATTTTGCTACTAACACCATTTTTAAAAACGTATGCTTCGAGTCTTAAAGATAGTGCTTCTGTAGGTATTAATACTTATAGTGACTCGAGTGACGTTACGGTTTATTCGCCAACATTTTCACTTATGAAAACACTCTCTAAAAATCTTTTAGTTGGTTTTTCAATGAGAATAGATGCTATTACTGCTGCCAGTATTACAAACGGTGGTAGCCCTGTTATAGCGGATACAGTTGTTGGTGCTTCTGCTAAAGAGGGTTTTGATGAGATGAGATATGCTCCTACATTTTTGATGGCTTATGAAGATGGAGAAAATGCGGTAAGTGGTGGATTTTATCTTTCAACTGAAAATGACTATGATGGTAAAGCAATCTTTCTAAACTATGTGAGACAACTCAATGAGGAAAATACTGCGGTTGGTATTGGTATTTCACAGTCAGATGACACATGGAGTCCAGTAACACATAGAGTTTTAGTGCCCAACAATAGTAGAAAAGAGGGAAAAATCGATATTTCAGTCAATCAATTGATTAGCCCGACCGCATCGATACAATTTGTTTACTCAAAACTCTGGAGTGAAGGTTTTCTATCATCAACGTATCACTATGTTTTACAAGATGGTTTTGCTAAGTTTGAAAAGTACCCAAGCACAAGGTCAGGGGATGCTTTTGCTGTGAAGGGTGTAAATCTTTTAAGTGATGAAAATAGCATTAACTATGCGTACAGATATTACACAGATGATTGGGATATATCATCTCATACTCTTAATGTAGAGTGGATGCATGAATTTAACTCTAAGCTAACCTCAGGAATAAGAGTGAGATACTATACTCAAAGTAAAGCAAATTTTTCAAAAGAGCTTGGAACTTATAGCGCAACTGATCCATATTTCGCTATCGATTATCGTACGAGCGCATTTGACTCTTATGATTTAGGTATTCCATTTATCTATAAACCGTCGCCAACGAGTCAATATAAATTTACGGCAAGTGTGGATTTATATCAAACGAGCAACAATGCTAATATTAAGAGTTGGCATGGGGACAGTAATATACAGGCGATATATACAACTTTAAAAGTTGATTATGAATTTTAAGGCGTAGAGTGGCACTTTTTGAAAAGGCATTAGAAGCAAATATTATGAGCACGAAGTTGCTCATTCGTGCCAATGTTTCAAAGAGTGTTTTGCTTCAAGCTTACGGCTTGGCGAAAGAGTTTGAAGATAGATACAGCGCGTATAAAAAAGAGTCTTTTCTAAGTCAGATAAATGCTTCTTCGGGTTTAGAAAAGAGAGAGTGCAACGATGAAGATATTGCACTTTTTCAAAGATGTATAGAAGCCTCTAGATTAAGCGATGGAGAGTTTGATATTACCATGGGAGCTCTTAGTCATGGAGCATACCATTTTGGATTTTCAAACCAGGAAGTCGCGACTAAAAAAATGATTGACAAGCAAAAAGAGCTTGTGGATTATAGGTTCATTGAGCTCTCTGAAAATAGTATCTTTTTAGCAAAAAAAGGTATGCGATTAGATCTAGGTGGCATTGGCAAAGGTTATGTTGCTAAAAAAATAGTATCTTTTTTGAAGCAAAATGGTGCGACAAAGAGTTTGGTTAATGTTGGTGGAGAAATAGTAAGTTTTGGAAAAAGTTATACTATAGCTTTAAGGGATCCATTCTCGGAAGGGAATTTAGGATATATCAAAACATCTAAAGAGCCAATTTCAATCTCGACAAGTGGTGATTATGAGAGATTTATAAAAACAAAAGAGAATAACCATATATTAAATAAAAAGAGTGGTGAGTCATCCAATATCTATAGTTCTATGACAGTAATCCAAAATGGATTTAACATAGATATGTTAGATGCCTTTGCCACTGCTATGTTTAACAAAGATTTGGCTTATGTGAGTTCTTTTTCGAAAAGATTGAATTTTTCAACGATTTCGATTGATAAAGGCTCCAACATATCGTTTAACAATTGTAGAGATTTAAAACTAGACTCTATTAATTTAAATAATTTGTAAATTATAATAAAGGTAAAAAAATGAGATATATTTTAATTTTAGTAGCGATGTACTTTTCGTTATTTGGCTTGGGTGGCTCAGGTAGTTTTTTAATGCCAGAAGATGCATTTAAACCTAGTGCAGAAGTAAAAGAGAACAAACTAATAGTGAAGATTGAGTTGGCTGAATCTATCTATCTATACAAAGATAAGTTGAGTATTTCACTTAAAGATAGTGCTATTGTTTTAGGTGCTATAAACTATCCCGCAAGTGTAGATCATGGCGGCGAACAAGTGTTTACTAAGTCGATAGTGCTAGATATGCCTTTGACAAAAAACAGTGATGCAGATGAGATAGTTGCAGTTGTTAAGTATCAAGGTTGTTCAGAGAAAGGTTTATGTTATGAACCTTTAGAAAATGAGTTTACACTTAAAATAGATGCATCAAAATTAGAACAAGCATCTGCTGTAGTAGCAAATGAAACTACGAACTCAGGTTCTGAAACAGATGCAATCACGGATACATTTAAAAGTGGTAACATCTCTCTTATCTTGTTAACATTTTTTGGATTTGGACTTCTTTTAGCACTTACTCCATGTGTTTTTCCAATGATTCCTATTCTCTCATCTATCATCGTTTCTCAAGGTGAAGGGATGACGGCAAGAAAAGGTTTTATGCTCTCTCTTGTTTATGTGCTAGCAATGAGTATGGCGTATACAATGGCTGGTGTTTTAGCTGGACTCTTTGGTGGTAACATTCAGGCATCTTTACAAAATCCATGGGTATTGTCTGCTTTTGCAGCTATCTTTGTTATCTTGGCTATCTCAATGTTTGGATTTTTTGAAATTGGACTTCCTTCTTCTTTACAGAGTAAACTATCTAATACTTCTAACAAAGCTGGAAATAAAGGTGGTTTTGCAGGCGTAGCAGTTATGGGGTTTTTATCTGCATTAATCGTTGGGCCATGTGTTGCTCCACCGTTGGCAGGAGCGCTTGTTTATATAGGTCAAACAGGTGATGCTATGCTGGGTGGATTGGCACTCTTTGTTATGAGTTTAGGTATGGGGGCACCACTTCTTCTTGTGGGAATTGGAGCAGGTAAATTTATGCCTCGTCCTGGTGGTTGGATGACAACTGTTTCTAAAGTATTTGGTGTTATCATGCTTGCTATTGCTATTTGGATGTTGGCTCGTATATTACCAGATTCGATTTCAATGCTTTTATGGGCTTTACTATTAATCATCTCATCTGTTTATCTTGGAGTGTTTGAAGCACTGAAAGATGATAAAAGATCATGGAACGCGCTGTTTAAAGGCTTGGGTGTAGTTATCTTTATGCTAGGTGCATCTTTGTTGCTTGGTTTATTAAGTGGAGCAACTAATCCACTCAATCCATTAGAAAAATTTACATCAGCAGGTGTTGTTTCAACTAGCTCTGTAAGCGTGAAAACAAATAGTTTCACAAAAGTGCACTCTATTGCTGAGTTAGATGCAGTTTTGGCAAAAAATAAAGGCAAAAAGATAATGCTAGATTTTTATGCTGACTGGTGTACCTCTTGTAAAGAGTTAGAACACAATACTTTCTCTAATGCAGATGTTCAAAATGCATTAAGTTCTTTTGTTCTGATTCAAGCAGATGTTACGAAAAATAGTGCAGATGAGAAAGCGTTATCTAAAAAATATGGAGTATTTGGACCACCTGCAATTCTCTTTTTCGATGAAAATTTAGAAGAGATAAAAGCTAAAAAGATATTTGGTTATAAGCCACCTCAAGAGTTTTTAGACCATATAAATAGTATTTAAGGTCTTAGGGGTGAGAGTAAAGGGAGTTCTAATGAATAAGATTATTACTATTTTATTTCTTTGTTTTTTTATTTTACAAGCAGAGGATGAGTATGAACTTGGGAAGGGTGTGCAAGTTGCATCCCTACCACTCTATGTCGGAGGTTATTTCTCTGCAGATTATGCACAATCTAAAGCAGTTACAACTTATAGACTCAATGATATAGCGCTTCTTGCTTATGGTACCTTTGAGAAGTTATCCTACATGGCAGAAGTGGAATATAAAGATTTCTATACACACAGTCAATATCCTAATAGCTACTCTATTACAAAAGATAGAGACCTGCATGTGGAAAGATTATATTTTGACTATATATACAATGAAAATTTCGCTGTAACACTAGGGAAATACAACTCCCCTATCGGCCTTTGGAATCTTTTACCTGTAAATGCATTACGACAAACAATCTTCAATCCAATGACTTCGGATATTATATTTCCAAACTATACAACTGGTGCAGTAGTCTCTTATTCAACCTATAGTGACTATGGCCTGAAAATAGGAGTAATTTATCAAAATAATGATGATTTTGATGATAACTATAATAACTATAAGCTAGATCAGCACTACGGACTTAATGTTGTCTATGAGAAAGATGACTACACTCTAAAGCTAGATGGTGGATACTTCCATCAAACAAATGCTTTCGATGATACAGAGTTTCTTCATTATGCGCTTTTATCTGGAAAATATGATAGTGATAAATTTCAATTCTCTACAGAACTAGGATACCAACAAGGACAAAGGGAAATAACTTCATTGGCCGGGTATGTACAAGGCTTGTATAGATTTACGGAGCAACATATAGGAAGTATAAGGGTTGAATCCTATGATGACAGGCTTAGTGCTGATGTAGGGCAATTAGCAGTTTTTACATATACATATAGACCGCTATTCCCAATTGCGATTAAGTCTGAATATGAACTTAATTCACATGATTTACAAGATAAGTTAATGTTCTCTCTTTCGGTGATTTTTTAATGAAAAGATTAGCTGGAATATTTGTAATAGGTCTGTTTTTTTCATCTTTTACCCTTGCTGATGATTATGTTGTTATTTGCAATAAAAATATGGAAGACTTATCAATAAGCCAAGTTAAAGCTATCTTCTTAAAGAAATTGACATTTGTAAATGACATAGAGGTAGTTCCTATCAACCTCGATGCAAGAGACCCTTTGAGGCTAAAGTTTGAGCAAGAGGTACTGCATTTAAGTTTTCAGAGATTGAAAATATACTGGACGAAAGAGCACTATATGGGGCATAGACCACCAGTGAGCATGAAGTCACAAGAGAGTATCAAAGCTTTTGTGAAAAATGTTGACGGTGCAATTGGATATATAGATGCAAAGAATTTTGATGATGATTTAAAAGTTATCTATAAGTGGAGTGAATAAGTGAAGATAGTACTTGTTTGTGATGATGAACTCATGAATAGAAAGTTGGCATCAAAGATACTAAATAAAGAGGGATTTTCTGTTGTTGAAGCCAAAAATGGACAAGAGGCGATTGATGTTTTACAAAGCACAAAGATAGATGTGATTTTAATGGATTTGATGATGCCCGTTATGGATGGTTATGAAGCAACTAAAATTATAAAAGATGATGAAAAATTGTCAGATATTCCTCTTATTGTTCTCTCCGCTCTTTCAGATACCAACTCTATCTCTAAAGCTTTAGCGTGTGGTGCGGATGAGTACCTAGCAAAACCATTTAACATCATAGATTTTGGAGCGAGGGTGAAAAATGCATTAAAAAATCACTCTCATGAGTGAGAATGCAAAGCAATGTTTGATTTTGTAAGAAAATCTTTACGAAACAAACTCCTTGTGGTCTTTATAGGAATTGGCTTCCTTCCATTTTTGACACTCTTGATTTATGCAATCTTTTTAAGTGAAGCAAAGATAGTTAACAATATTATAGGTGAGCAGTTAGATAGAACAAAGAGTGTATCAAAGTTTCTCAATAACCATTTAACTTCTCTATCTAAAGAGGTCTCTTTTTTAAGTTCACTTGATTTAATGGATGATATGCTAGTGGATGATATTGATAAAAGGATCTCAAGGCTTTTAAATCAAAAAGCAAACGATATGGGTCAGCAAATCAAATTGATGACAGTAAATATGCAGGCAATGATAACTTCATCTTCAGACAAAGAGAGTATACATAAAGAGTTTAATCTTAATAAATTAACTGAGAATAGTGGGGATTATATAGAAGCAAAAACCTTTTATACCTATTCAAAAATATACGCTTCTTTTGACAAGAAAAAAGAGCTTGGATACATAGTTTTGGAATTTAACCTAGAAAACTTAGACATCTATCTTACGCATGATAACAATATACATGCCTATATGCTCAATCATAAAAATGGTCTTATCATAGGCGAACATCTCTCTTTAAATCTTTATATTGATAAAGATGAAGAGGGCATTCTTGGCTCTTCTGAGGTCATAGTTTATAAAAGAATTGCTGCCCCTATGCATGACTGGTACATCGTATACGCGGTAGATAAGAGTTATGCATTAGCCTATCTGTATGACTTTATCCGTTTCATGCTTTATGTGTCAGTTCTTATTTTTGCGTTCATCATTTATGCTTCTTTCTATTATGCTAGAGGTATAGTAAAGCCAATTGAGGAGTTAACCGCAGTTGCTGATGAGATTGTTAACACAAAAAATTACTCCATACAGTTGGAAACAACTTCAAAAGATGAAATTTCAATCCTAACACAATCTTTTAACAAAATGATTAAGACAACTTCCGTCTCACTTATCAAGCTTGAAAATGAAAACAGGCTGAGATTAGAACGTTTTACACAGCTTATCAAAGTGTTTAACACTATTATCCAAACGAAAAGTGAAGAGGAGTGTGTGAAAGTTTCTATAGAGGAGATTTCAACTTTAACAAGTAACAAAGATTTGTATTTTATTGAAGAAAATAGCTGGGCAATTGATAGAGAGTTGATAAAACTTTATGTGAGTGACTTTGAGAAAAATGAAAAAGTCTACTTTGGTTCTATAGCTTTAGGCATCGAAAAATTCGAAGACAAGAAAGAGCGAGATTTTTATAATGCTATCGCTTCTATGATTACGCTTCAACTCGATAAGATTCGCTTGATAAAGCGTACTCTCTCTGTTTCAGATGCTAAATCAGCTTTTATATCGAGTATGTCACATGAACTCCGTACACCTCTGAATGCTATTATCGGATTTGCTCAATTTTTGATTACTTATGAAGAGTTGACAGACGATCAGATAGAAACAGTCGGAAACATTGAATCTTCAGCACAATATCTACTTGAAATGATAAATGAAATTTTAGATATTGCCAAGATTGAAGCCGGAAAAATGGAAGCTCAAATTCAGAGTGTTGATATATTGCGTATTGTTCAAGCTAGCTGCAACATGCTCTCCCCACTCGCATCTGAAAAAGATTTAAATTTACTCTTCAACCATGATAAAATTGAAAATACTATTTATGATACAGACCCTAAGATGTTTCAGCAGATTGTCCTAAATCTCTTATCTAACTCTATAAAATTTACAAAAGAGGGAAACATAGTCGTAGAGCTTTATGAAGATGATAAAACACTTTATGTAAGTATAAAAGATAATGGTATCGGTATATCGAGTGAAGATTTGGACAGATTGTTTACTGACTTTACACAGGTTGAAAATGTTATGCAAAAAACACATAAGGGTACAGGCTTAGGACTCTCTCTTAGTAAAAAAATGGCAAAAATTTTGGGTGGAGATGTTATACTTAAGAGCGAAGGTTCCGGACTTGGAACCGAATCAATATTTTCAATCAAAAAGGTAAGTAATGTCAAAGTTTAAAAATGTAAGTGTAGTAAAAGAAGCTAATATTTACTACTCTGGAAAAGTGACGAGTCGCACAGTTGAGTTTGAAGATGGCTCCATAAAATCTTTAGGGATTATGCTAGAGGGTAACTATACTTTCAATACAGCTGATAAAGAGATTATGGAGATATATTCAGGCAGTTTTGAACTGAAACTCCCAGGGAGCGATAGCTTCGTTTCTATGAGTGGTCCATGCTCATTTGAGGTGGAAGCAAATAGCGCTTTTGATATCAATGTTCTAAGTGTTACCGATTACTGCTGTTCATATATTAAGTAAAAAATTAATATAATAGCTAAGTACACAAAAAAAATTATAATTTCTATATGGATTATAAACTCGGGTAGCAAAAATGAATATCTGCCATTTATACTGTAAAACAACAGATTCCCCTCAAGCAAAGAGTATCTTGAACTCCTTTGAGGGGAGTGTGTCTATTGATATAAGTACCATAGAGACATTGGCTAGCTATGGGGTATATATCGTAGAGGTTTATAAAGTTGATAAAGATATATCAGAAAAATTCAAAAAGTTATTTGAAGATAAAATAGATTCTTTAATCTATTTTATTGTTCCAAATGAATACAGCCTCACACTCTTTCAATTGGCTTTTTTATTAAAAGCAAAGACAATTATAACAGCAAATCAAGATGTTAATAGGCTTATTCTAAAGTTGAGAAGTGATTATAAACTCAATCAAGAAGAGCATCTTCACAATATGTTAGGTCAGATTGTCCTGAAAACAGAGAGTTTTATTTTTTTTAAAAATAACGAACTCACCTATGCTAGCCAAAAACTCTTTGATACATTCGGATGGAAAGATTTATCCCAAGTTGAGAAAAACATTTGTAAACAACTTCCTCTTCATGAGCTGCTTTCTCAGGATACAGTCACGCAGCAACAGCTCACCCTTCATGAAAACAGCAATGCATACTTTGATATAAGAAGTAGCACAACAGAAAAGGTAGAGGAGAAATTTATTTTTCTTGAGCTTTTAAAAGAGCATGTCTCGTCCGAAGATGAGCTCAGTTTTGTCTCAAACAGAATCAGCTTTATAGAAGTTGTGAAAGAAAAATTTATTGAACAAAGCATCTCAAGCAAGAAGATTTCGTTTATGACGATTCAAATTGAGAATCTTAAGAGTCTTCAAAATGATTGGAGTAAGGTTGAAGTAGAAGGCTTTCTTAAAGATTTTTTATTTGAAGTAGATAAAATTGTAGATAAAAAAATCATTCTTGCACAGTATGACAGTGATTTTTATATTGTAATTTTTGAAGATATTACATTAGAACTCTTAAAGAGTAAAGCGGACAATTTTCAACATAAAATTTCTGGATTTTTGAGTGAACAGCAGTTTAATCCTTTTATTGATATCTATGCTTTTGATACAACTACTTTAGATTTAAATGATATTTTAAGCACACTTGGGAAAATATCCAACAAGAGTATTACCCAAAAAGATATTGCTAAGGATAAACTCATCTATATTGGAAATGCACATGACAAAATGGATGAGCAAGAGTCTATTAAACACCTTTTACGGGAAGTATATACAAATAGCATCCAAATTAAGCTTTTAAACATCTATAAAGGCCTTTGTATTAATACATCGGCTACTATTGTTAAATATAACGAAGATGGCGTATACATCAAATTTGAGCATTTTCAAGGTATTGTGATGAAGCTTGAAAAGGAGACAGTTTTACAATCCTCAAGTTTCAGTCAAGATATCAAAGCGAAAGTTAAATTTATAAATTTGGAAAAGAAGATAGCACTTGTTGAAGGTTTTTCTTTTGTAAATGGAAATGCAAATGCGAGAAAATATAGCAGAGTCTCTTGCTCTGCAAGAACTCCCATCATTATCTCTCAATTTGGTGCTACATTAAGCGGTGAAATTTTAGATATATCCATTAGTTCGATTGCTGTACAACTAAAATATGCCAAACTGGTAGATCATATAAGAGCAGATACTGTCATGCTCTCCTTTGTTTTGCCAAATAGAAACAGTCTTGAAGGAAGTGTAAAGATTTCTGTAGAAGCCAAAGTTATCCTTAGTACTTGCAAGGATGGAATTTGCAAAATCGTATGTGAACTTCTTAAAGATGATGTGAATGAATCCATTTTGATGGAGTATGTCTACAATAGACAAAAAGAGATTATTGTAGAGGTTAAGAAGATAGCTAGACAGTTTTAGTATCTATTTCAAGAGAGATTCTTGGCATGTGGAAATTTTCTACGTCTTAGTCCGTATATCTTAAAAAGAACCCTGCTTATATTTTAAACTAGAACTTACAATGTAGCATGTGGAAGTTTGAATGCTTGATTTTGTATCACATCTACCAATGCCAAATGCAAATGTATTCTCTTCGTAGAGGATATTTAATCCTTCACTCATATCAAGGAAAGAGAGCTTGCTTGAATCTATAAGCTTTGCATCGCTTACGCCATTGAACTCTAACTCTACTGTAATCCAATCAAAATCCCGTGCTCTATCCTGTACTGCAAAGAGTACTGAGATTACAGTAGGTGATACAATTTCCACATGCCGTAATTCAGTATCACGGAAATGGCTGAATCTATCTAAAAAGGGTTCTAAATCTTTTGCAAAAAGTGGCTTCATAGATACTCTTTGCTGTAGGATGTTAGATAGACTTGAAGACCTATTGGCAACCAACACACTCCATAGATCTATCTTCTACGTCGCTTGCCATCTCAGGTGATTGTGAACGGAGATAATAAGTAGATTTAAGTCCAAGCTTCCAAGCCATCATATAGATGTCATTTAAGTACTTTCCGCTCGCTTTGTCAAGCGTTATAAAGATATTGAGACTTTGACCTTGGTCGAGCCATTTTTGACGTATAGCGGCAGCTTTAATGAGGATTCTTTGATCGAGCTCATACGCTGGTGTGTAGTAGCCCCATGTATCTGGAGATAAGTTCGGTACTACAACAGGGATAAGACCAGATAAGTTCTCTTCAAACCATTTTCTCTTAAATACAGGTTCTATAGCTTGTGTGGTTCCTGTAAGAATAGAGATAGAGCTTGTAGGCGCAATTGCCATAAGATAACCATTTCTCATCCCTTGCTTTTTAATTTTACTTCTTAAAGCATCCCATTCGTATGTAGGTGCAAAGAGACCTCCACGGTCAACAAGGTTTCTTACCTCTGCATTTGCATGGTCCATCGGTAGTATTCCTCTACTCCATTTTGAGCCTTCAAATTCAGGATAGCTTCCTTTTTCTGCTGCTATGTCTGAGGATGAATTGATTGCGTTATAACTAACAGCTTCCATGATTTCATCTACTTTATCAAAATGCTCTTGTGAACCCCACATGATTCCTTGCTCTGCTAACATCTGCGCTTCACCCATAACACCTAGACCAATAGAACGACTTCTCATGTTTGTACGTTTTACTTTTTCTACAGGATAAAAGTTCAGATCAATAACATTATCCAAACAACGGATAGCCGTTGGAACGATTCTGTCTATGTCCTCTTTGGTGTTGATTCGAGATAGATTTACAGAAGCCAAGTTACAAACTGCAGTGGCTCCATCTATCTTTTCTTTCTCCACAACATAGATAGGTATTCCGCCAAGAGAGTCTAGTGCTGTTACTTTTTTTGCCTGTTTTGTGAGTCCGCTATCTACAGTAACAAGTTCATCCTCTTCATAACTAATACTCTCACCATTTTCAAAAATGAGTTTTATTTTATAGTGATTTGGCTCTGTATTTTGAAATATCTCTGTACAAAGATTTGAACTTCTGATAACACCATAGTGATCATTTGGGTTAGCTCTGTTAGCATTATCTTTAAAGCAGAGGAAAGGAGAACCTGTTTCAAAATAAGATGTTAAGATTTTTTTCCATAAATCTTTTGCTTTAATTCTCTCTTTGATAAGAGATTCATTTTGCTCATATTCAGCATATTTTTTATTGAAATCTTCACCATGAAGTTTTGCTAAATCTCCACAATCGTATGGATCAAAAAGTGTCCAGATTCCATCTTCTTGAACTCTTTGCATAAACAAGTCATTGAGCCAAAGTGCAGGAAACAGATCATGCGCACGACGACGCTCCTCTCCAGAGTTTTTCTTTAGATCCAAAAAGTCATTTATATCGATGTGCCAAGGTTCAAGATAAACAGCAATAGCACCTTTTCTCGTTCCAAGTTGATCGACAGCAATAGCGATGTCATTTGTAATTTTCAGGAAAGGAACTGTTCCGCCTGCCGCATTTTTATGCCCATCGATAAAGGAACCCATGGAGCGAACTTGTGTCCAGTCCCATCCAATTCCTCCACCAAATTTAGAGAGCATTGCCATCTCTTTGTATGCATCGAAAATACCTTCTATATTGTCAGGAGTAGAACCGATGTAGCATGAACTCAATTGGTGTCTTGTTGTACGAGCATTAGAGAGGGTTGGAGTTGCAAGCATAACTTCAAAGAGAGAAATCATGTTATAAAACTTGATTGCCCACTCTTCACGATTTTCTTCCCTTTGCGCTAAGAACATAGCGATTGCCATGAACATGTGTTGCGGAAGTTCTATAGGATTTGATTTTCTATCTTTGATAAGATACCTATCATTAAGAGTCTTGACACCAAGATAGTTAAAGAGCAAATCTCTCTCTGGTTTTATATGTTTCTCTAGTCTCTCAAGGTCGTACATCTCTTTGAGCCCAAAAAGGATTCTCCCCTCTTTTTCACCACGTGAAAAGTAGTTTTCTAAAGAGCCATACCCAGTAAAGCCGTTTACTTGATGGTATAAGTTAAAGAGAAAGAGGCGTGAGGCAACAAACGTCCAGTTAGGTGCATCTATGTCTATCTTATCCACAGCAGTTTTAATAAGAGTCTTTTGTATCTCTTCGGAGGTTATACCATCACGAAAGTGAATTTGAGCATCTACTTCTAACTCACTTTGAGAAACATTGGTTAAATCTTTAACAGCTGCAGAGGTATATTTTTGAATCTTACTAATGTCTAGTTGTTCTGTTCGTCCATTTCTTTTAATAATTGTTACCATGGTGCCCCCTTATTTTTTGAAAACTCTTGCGAAAATTCTATCTACATTTTTTGTATAGTAGTCATAATTAAAACACTCACGGATTTGCTCTTCACTTAGACTATTTCTCAACTCTTCATCTGCTAACAAATGGTTAAGATACAAACTCTCTCCAGCTTCATTTGTTGTTGGTTTTCCTTGCTGTATCTCTTCCCAAACTTTCATAGCATTTCTTTGAACTATTCTGTACGCATCTTCACGGCTTACACCCTTAAGTGGAAGTTCAAGTAGTACTCTTTGAGAGAAAACAAGTCCACCTGTTAGGTTTAGATTTCTCATCATATTTTCAGGATAGACAGTTAAGTTCGCTATAACGTTATTCATGCGGTGTAACATAAAGTCCGTTGTTATAAAACTATCTGGTAACCAAAATCTCTCCGTTGAAGAGTGGCTAATATCTCTCTCATGCCAAAGAGCAACATTTTCCATAGCAGGAACAGCGTAGGCTCGAATCATTCTCGCCAAACCTGTTATGTTCTCTGTTAGGATAGGGTTTCTTTTATGAGGCATTGCTGATGAGCCTTTTTGACCTTTTGCAAAATACTCTTCACACTCGTAAACTTCAGTTCTTTGCCAGTGGCGAACTTGAACTGCAAACTTCTCAATAGAGCTTGCCATCAAAGCAAGCGTTGTAGCGAGTCTTGCATATCTATCACGTTGTATCACTTGATTAGATGCAGGAGCAGCTTTAAGTCCTAGCTCTTCACATGTAATCTCTTCAAGTTCAAGAGGCGCGTGTGCAAAGTTACCCATCGCTCCACTCACTTGACCTACGCTTATTACATCGAGTGTTTGTTCTAAGTTTTCTAAATGTCGAGCCATCTCATCATACCAAACAGCTAACACAAGACCAAATGTTATAGGTTCACCATGGATACCATGACTTCTTCCAACCATCAAAGTCATCTTGTGTTCCATCGCACGTTTTTTGATAGATTCCATAATCATTTTCACGTCTTCTATAACTAACTCTAAAGAAGATTTCATTTGAAGTGCTACTGCAGTGTCAACAGTGTCGGAACTTGTCATACCATAGTGAAACCATCTAGACTCTTCGCCAAGCGTTTCAGATACACTTGTTGTGAATGCTATAAGGTCATGACGTGTAACAGCTTCTATCTCATCTATTCTCTCAATGCTGAAGCCAGCATTTTTTACAATTTTATCAGCATCATCTTGTGGAATCTTTCCAAGTTTTGCCCAGGCTTTTACAACGGCTTTTTCTACATCCAACCAAGCTTGATATTTTGCTTGCATTGTCCATTTAGAGCTCATTTCTTTTCTGGAATATCTTTCGATCATTTATTTAGCCTTGTGATTATTATCTTATGTATTATGTTAAAATTAGCATATATTAAAGTAAGTTATTCTACAGAATTTATTGTAAAAAAGGGATTAAACTTTGCCATTTGTTTTAAAAAAAATGTTTGTACAGAAAAAGCAGAAAGCTTTTCTCTATCTGATGAAAGAGTTAGATTATACGCAAAAAGAGGCACAACGATTAATCGCCAAAGGAAGGCTCTTTGTTGATGGTGTTCCTATGTGCAGAACAGCTGGAGAGATAGAGGGAGAATTTGAATTTATCTATTTTGAACCAATCACAAAAGGTTTAGTTCCACATGCCGTATATGATGAGTTTGTTCTTTTTGATAAACCAAGTGGAGTGCTTATTCATCCTCAAAATAGAAATACACCCTACTCTTTAATAGATGAGCTTAAATATCAATTTGGGCGTGATGCTAACATTGCACATAGAATCGACCAAGAGACGAGTGGTCTTGTCTTATGCGCAAGAAATAAAGAGAGTGAAAGAGATATAAAGATGATGTTCCAAGAGAGAGATATGAAAAAGAAGTATCTCGCAATGGTTCATGGTGAGCTTAAAGAGGAGCTTTGTATTGAAGCTCCTTTACTAAGATCAGAAGACGATAGCGCGATGGTAAGAATGGTAGTAAAAGTTCATGAGAGCGGTAAAGCTTCTAAAACAGATATAAAGCCTTTAAAATATTTTCCTTCAACTAATATGACTCTAGTAGAGTGCTCTCCTTATACTGGAAGACAACATCAAATTAGAGTGCATTTGTTCCACGTGAAACATCCAATTGTTGGTGACCCTATCTATGGACAGAGCGAAGAGGAGATGATTAAGTTTTTAGATAGAGAATTAAGTGATGAAGAGAGAATCAAAAAGAGTGGTTCGAGAAGACTTCTTCTCCATGCAAATGAGTTAGAGTTTGAGCTCTACTCAAACAAGTATCATTGTAAAAGTAATATAGATTTTGAGAAAATTTGCTTCGAGAGTATGAAAGCCTAAAAGAGTTTATTCTTTACAATAGAGCAAAAGTAAGCCAGAAGTCAAGCCCCTTAACTCGGAAGTGTGAATAACTTATTTATAAATTGTAGTAACTCTTCTCTTTTCAAATTGGAAATACTGCATAATAGTGTCTAAAGCCCATAAATAGGGCAATCTATAGATAAGAAGCTATTTTAATTTCAGGTGTGTTTTATATAAATTTTTTCTTAATCAAGTAAAAAATTTATGAATTTGTATTATTTAAACCAGAAGATATTCACAGCTTACAACACTGTGTGAATACTACACATTTTAGGTGAATTACTGAACAATGTAAATGATTATGTTTTGTTTAAGATTAGTTTCTAGGTAAAAGAGGATTATTTTTATATAAGAAAGTTAAGGTATTATTACACCTATAAACGACCTCCCTGGTGTGTTGGTCGTTTAGTATAATGGCGTCAAAAAGAGATGTCTCTATCTTCTATACTGCATTGTATCTTTTAATGATTTTTTTCACACGATTTCTAAGTTTTCTTAATGCTTCAGTACTTGTTAATCCATCAGCAGTTAAGTTCTCAAAACCGCCATCAAATTGTGCTTTTGCTATCCAACCAATTTTTTTATGGTATTTGATTCCTACAAAGCGAATGTCACCAAAGTGTGCTTTACAAAGTTTATATATCTCTTTGATTCTGTCTGTATTTGTCTTCTCAGCCATAAGTTGTTCCTTTATTTTGAGTTTGATAATTTATAGCATATATTGTATCTTTTTTTATCTCTAAATTATTACATATATGATTATTTTTTATCACTCGTCGCAGCTTTTATAAAGCCTATGACACCACCAACAAAAACCACTATTAGAAAAACGACCTGAAATATCTCTACTCCACCCATTATCTCTCTCCTTCTGTTTTCTCTTTTAATTGACCGCAAGCGGCGCTTATATCTATCCCTTTAGAGTCCCGTATAGTACAAAGCAAGCCATGATGAACTAAATAGTCTTGGAAAGCAATCATATCACTTTTTGAGGGTCTTTCATAGCTTGTCCCAGGATAGGGGTTAAAATAGATAAGATTTACCTTTGCTTTGATGTCAGTTAAAAGCTTGACTAATTTTTTTGCAGAGCCTATGTCATCATTTTTGTTTTTTATAACCAGATACTCAAACATAACTCTTTTTCGAGTGTCTATCGGAAAGCGTTTTACAGCTTCTATAATAGAAGCGATGTTGTGCGCTTTATTCATCGGGATTAGTTCCGTTCTAAGCTCATCATCAACCGCATGAAGAGAGATAGCTATGTGAACGCCTAAATCCATCTCTCCAAGTTTATCTATCTTGTTGCTGAGACCACTTGTAGAGACTGTTTGGCGTTTACCGCTAATACAAAGCCCCTCTTCCTCTTTAAATATCTCTATCGCCTTAGCAAGATTGCTAAGATTATCAAGTGGCTCACCCATTCCCATATAGACGATGTTTATCTTTCTGTTGTGTTTGTGGTCATTATCTCTTTTTAGATTGACAACCTGAGCAACTATCTCACCAGCAGTTAAATCTCTAGTAAAGCCACCTTTTGCTGTTAAACAGAAGGAACACCCTACTTTACATCCAACTTGCGTAGATACACAGATTGTATATTTTGCTTCTTGAATAACTTCACCATTGTCGTCAAGTTGCGTATCTTTCATCTTTAGCCAGACAGCTTCTACTGTTTTTCCATCTTGAAGCTCAAACAGGTATTTGATGGTTCCATCTGATGAGAGCTCTTTTTTTACTATCTTCATCGGATTTACAAGATATTTTTTTGCTAACTCTTCTTTAAGGGCTTTTGGAATGTTTTTCATATCATCGTAAGTTTCTGCATATTGATGGTATAACCAGCCATAAATCTGTTTGGCTCTAAAACTTGGTTTTATGAGTGCTTCTAACTCTTTTTGTGTGAAGTCCAATAATGATTGTTTTAGCTCACTCATGAAGTTGTTAGTTCCTTTATTCTAGTTTCCACATGCCGAGTTAAAAGCTCTTTTGCTTTTTCATGATTTTTCAAAAACTCTTCATGCGCATTTTTGTTAGTGTAATTTGTTATACAAAACACACCGCCAGCTGGGATATTAAACTCTTGAGCAATTTTTAAAACTGAAAAAAACTCCATATTTTCGATACCTACTCCTAAAGCAAGAAACTTTTTTGTAAGTTCTTGGCATGTGGAAATATAGTTTGAAGAGTTTACAATAATATCTTTTTTGTTAGTCGTGTTAGTCGAAATAACATTGTCTAGTGGTGTGTAGGCTTCATCTCTTAGAAAAGCAAGTTCAATATTTGAGGCTGTTTTTGATTCTATGATGTCAAATATTTTGTTATCGCCATAACTTCCAGCACTACCAACAAAGAGTAAAAATTCAGGTTTGTCAAACAAACAGAGTCTTGTTAGATTCATCGCTGTTTCAATAAGCCCTACTCCCATTGGTTGCGCAAAATCAAATGTTTCGTTATTCCCCGCACATATAATCATTAAAGTCTCACAGGGATATTGTTATCATGAAGGTAGTGTTTTAACTCCATAATATCAATCTCCTTATAGTGAAAAATACTCGCGGCAAGTGCGGCATCTGCACCATGTTCAAATGCTTCTTTGATATGTTGCATCGTTCCTGCTCCACCACTTGCGATAACAGGAACGCTAACAGCGCGCGAAATCTGTTCTGTAATGTTGAGCTCAAAACCAGCTTTAGTTCCATCTGCATCCATGGATGTAAGAAGTATCTCTCCGCTTCCGCGATCTACGACCTCTTTTGCCCAGAGAACGGCATCAAGTCCAGTATCAACTCTCCCGCCATTTAAAAACACATGGTACTTTTCACCCACTTTTTTCACGTCTATTGCAGTGACAATGCATTGAGAACCAAATCTTTTAGCACCCTCATCGATAAGCTCTGGTCTTTTGATTGCTGCAGAATTTACGCTTACTTTGTCACAACCAACATTTAAAAGTTTATAAATATCATCTAGTTTTCTTATTCCACCGCCAACTGTGAGCGGTATAAAAATCTCTCGTGCCACTTGCGCTACAATATCTACAATCGTATCTCTGTTGTCACTAGAAGCGGTGATGTCTAGAAATGTAAGCTCATCAGCACCCTCTTCATTGTAGCGACGTGCCACCTCTACAGGGTCGCCAGCATCTTTCAAACCTACAAAATTTACACCTTTGACAACGCGTCCATCTTTTACATCAAGACAAGGAATGATTCTTTTTGCGAAATAATTCATAGTAGTTTTTAAGCCTCATATAGTATGTAAAATTATACACATTGTGACTTACATTTAGATTTGTTTCACATGAAACATTGCAAATTTAAAAATTTAAGAGAGGCGTTACCTAAATATAAGCAAAAATAGTATAAACTGCACCTCATGAATATAAATAGCGTTGTAGCTAAGAAGAAATTCGGACAGAATTTCCTAAAAGATGAAACAGTTTTAAGAAAAATCATCCAAGCGATGCCCAAAAACGATAACAAAATCGTAGAAATTGGACCTGGCTTAGGTGATTTAACTAAATTTTTAGTTGATGTCAAAAGTGTAGAAGCTTTTGAGGTAGATACCGATTTATGTAAACTATTACATAGTATATTTAAAGAAGAGATTGATACCAAGCGACTCCACATAAATTGTGGGGATGTTCTACAAGCTTGGAAGAGTGAATTAGTTGATGAGCCGTATGATTTAGTGGCAAACTTGCCCTATTATATAGCAACAAATATTATCCTAAAAGCACTCGCAGATCCAATGTGTAAAAATATACTTGTAATGGTACAACTTGAAGTGGCAGAAAAATTTTGTGCGACACATGGAGAAAAAGTATTTGGTTCTTTGAGCGTAATAACTCAGAGTATAGGCGAAGCACACATCGTTGTGAAAGTTCCTCCAACTGCATTCGAACCACCGCCCAAAATAGACTCTGCAGTGTTTTTAATACAAAAAAACTCCGATAGAAGTGATGAGAATTTCGAGCAAATGCTCAAGGTAGCGTTTAAGCAGCCAAGAAAAACTCTGATGAAAAATCTATTGGCAGTGTATGATAAAACCTTACTTCAAGAGGCTTATGAAGAGCTAAATCTTACATTAACGATTCGACCTCATCAAGTTTCCACAAGCGACTATCACCAACTCTATAAAATAACAAGGAGTTTGGATGGCAGAAGAGAATCAGGGGACACAAGTAAGTAACCCTCAGGAAAACAGTAAACCAAGAACAAACAACAGAAGACCACATAACAACAACCGTAAGCCAAATGATAATGCAAATGCAAAAACTGGCGAACAAGCAGGTGGCGCAAAGCCAAATAACAATCAAAACAGAAACAAAAGCAACAGTGCTAACAGCAATAGTAACAATAATAAAAATCGTCACCGTCGTCAACCAACACCAATTGATGAAAACTTAAAAACTTTCGTAGCTAAAAATCAAGAGGCACATAAGCAAAGACTTAATCCTCACTATAAATTAGATTTAAACTCTACAGCTAAAATCCGTATCACCCCACTTGGTGGGCTCGGTGAAATCGGTGGAAATATCACTGTTATAGAAACAGATAAAGAAGCAATTCTTGTCGATGTTGGTATGAGTTTCCCAGATGAAGATATGCACGGTGTTGATATCTTAATTCCAGATTTTACGTACCTTCGTGAGATAAAACATAAGATAGTTGCTGTCATTATTACGCATGCGCATGAAGACCATATTGGTGCAATGCCATACCTTTATAAAGAGATGCAATTCCCAATCTATGGAACATCCCTTCCATTAGCAATGATTGGTAATAAATTTGATGAGCACCATATTAAAGAGCACAGAAGATTTTTCAATCCGATTCAAAAAAGAGATATTGTTAAAATTGGAGAAGATTTTGAAATCGAGTGGATGCACATGACGCACTCTATAATCGACTCTTCCTCTTTAGCGATTACTACAAAAGCAGGAACACTTATTCACACGGGTGACTTTAAGATAGATTATACTCCTGTAGATGGCTATACTGCGGATTTACATAGATTGGCTCATTATGGAGAGAAAGGTGTTTTATGTTTGATGAGTGACTCAACAAACTCTTACAATACAACTCCAACAGGTTCAGAACTAAGCGTAGGACCTGCACTTGACCGTGTTTTCTCAAAGGCTGAGGGAAGAGTACTTCTTTCGACATTTAGTTCAAATATTCACCGTGTACAACAAGCGATACAGTATGGTATTAAATACGGACGTAAAGTTTGTGTTATTGGTCGCTCTATGGAGAGAAATTTAGAACTGGCAATGCAGTATGACTATGTAAAATTTCCAAAAAATATTTTTGTAGATGCAGATGAAGTTGCAAGACTTAATGATAAAGAAGTACTCATAGTAACAACAGGTTCACAGGGTGAGCCAAACTCTGCGCTTTTTAGAATGTCTATCGGAGAACATAGACACATAAAAATCAAGCCAACAGATTTGATTATCCTCTCTTCTCGTGCGATTCCTGGGAATGAAGGCTCTATTTCAGGCATGTTGAACCATCTTCAACGTGCAGGCGCAAATGTAGCTAGAGATAGAGACATACACGTTTCAGGACATGCTTCTATGGAAGAGCAAAAACTTATGCTTCGTCTCGTGAATCCTAAGTTCTTTTTACCTATTCACGGTGAGTATAACCATGTTATGAAGCATAAAGAGACAGCTATCATGTGTGGTGTGCCTGAGAGAAATATTTTACTTATGACAGATGGAGAGCAGATAGAAGTCTCCCCTAAATACATGAGAAAAGTTAAAACAGTTAAAACAGGTAAAACATACATAGACAACCAAAATAACCATCAAATAGAAGATGACATCATCCTTGATCGTCAAAAACTTGCTTCTGATGGTATCGTTGTGATTGTCGCACAGGTAGATCGCAAAGAGACTAAGATGTTGGAAAAACCACATGTTACGACTTTTGGTTTAGTGGCAGATAAACAAGACAAAGCTTTTGCGCTTGAGATGGAAGATGTTTTAGAGCACTTCTTACTTCACCTCAAAAGTGGATTGATTGAAAACTCAAGAGCACTTGAAAATGACCTTCGTCAAATTGTTAGAAAACATATCTACAGAAAAATGAAAAGATACCCTCTAATCGTTCCTCACGTTCTCGTCTCTTAACTAAAACATTGGTATGTGGAAATTAATTCCACATGCCAAAGATATTTCCCAATCCCTTTTTATATAGCCCCCTTTCTCACTCGGATACGCTATACTCTCACTAAACTCTTCAATAGCCTCTTCGTAGTTATAGCCCCCTTTCTCACTCGGATACGCTATACTTACGACAAAAAAGGTAATTCCATTTTAGGTGTTATAGCCCCCTTTCTCACTCGGATACGCTATACTTTTACAACCAGAATTGCAAACACCTGAGCCGTTATAGCCCCCTTTCTCACTCGGATACGCTATACTGATAGAAGCTCAAGAGACACCTAGTCCGTCGTTATAGCCCCCTTTCTCACTCGGATACGCTATACTCCGTTTGTTCTTTTACGTATTGCAGAGCATGTTATAGCCCCCTTTCTCACTCGGATACGCTATACTCCGTTTGTTCTTTTACATATTGCAGCGCATGTTATAGCCCCCTTTCTCACTCGGATACGCTATACTATATGCTACCCCAAAAAGTCAAGACAACTTTTTTTAAATCTTAATTCCCTTCATCACCTGTAACCTTATGCCACATCTTCAGCTAATTTTATATAGTCCTTATTGTTGATTTTTAAACTGTCATAATA
>Ga0210044_10000425_pt1 | contig 63755 bp, 56 predicted proteins | sample CryGey13umfilter_2_FD_183959 | JGI IMG/M metagenome (GOLD analysis project Ga0210044, IMG submission 183959) | Groundwater microbial communities from aquifer in Utah, USA - Crystal Geyser 4/9/14 3 um filter (SPAdes) (version 2) | ecosystem: Environmental > Aquatic > Deep subsurface >...
TGACCCCAAACCCAAACCAAACTTCGGCTTGATCGAAATAACATCTTCCCATCCCATGCGCGTCCCTTCGCGGCTCTCCTCTGGCGTCTGACGGCGCGGCGTGTTGGGGTGATCGGCGCGGGGGGGTGGGTCATACTTCACGCCAATGACGCCCCTGCCGCGCATCCTGCTGGTGGACGATGACCGCAACCTGCGGGAGGTGACCCGGCTGGGGTTGTCGCGCCACCACTTTGCGGTGGTGGCGTGCGCCTCGGGGGAGGAGGCGCTGGCGGTGGTGGAGGGGGAGGGCTGCGACGTGGTGGTCACCGACCTGCGTATGCCGGGGATGGGCGGCATGGGGCTGTTGCGCCGGTTGCAATCGCGCTGGCCCGCCCTGCCGGTGATCTGCCTGACCGCGTACGGCTCCATCGAGACGGCGGTGGCGGCGATGCAGGCCGGCGCCGTGGACTTCGCCACCAAGCCGGTGGATCAGGAGGCCCTGGCGCTGCTCGTGCAGCGGGCGGTGGAGCGGGTCCGCCTGCACCGGGAGAATGTCGACCTGCGTGCCCAGGTGGCGGCGCAGGGAGGACAGCCGGGGGTGATCGTCGCCGCGCCGGCGATGGAGCGCCTCTTCGAGGTGGTGCGCCAGGTGGCGGCGAGCCCGGCCACGGTCCTGCTCACCGGCGAGTCGGGGTGCGGCAAGGAGGTGGTCGCCCGCGCCCTGCACGAGGCGAGCGGCCGCACCGGTGCCTTTGTAGCGGTGAACTGCGCGGCGCTGCCCGGCGAGTTGCTGGAGTCCGAGCTCTTCGGCCATGAGGCGGGCGCCTTCACCGGCGCCATCACCGCCCGCCCCGGGCGGATCCGCGCCGCCGAGGGTGGCACGTTGCTGTTGGATGAGGTGGGTGAGATGGCGCCGGCGGCGCAGGCGAAGCTCCTGCGCTGTTTGGAGAGCGGCGAGGTCGACCCGGTGGGGGCGACCGCTCCGGTGGCAGTGGACGTGCGCGTCATCGCCGCCACCCACGTTGATCTGCAGGCACGGGTCACCGCGGGGAGCTTCCGTGAGGACCTCTACTTTCGCCTCAACGTCATCCCCATCCCGATCCCGCCCCTGCGCGCGCGGGTGGAGGAGATTGCCCTGTTCGCCGACCACTTTCTCACGGTCTACGGCGAGGGGCGGCGGCTCACCTTCGCCCCGGCGGCGCGCGCCGCGCTGCTTGCCTATTCGTGGCCGGGCAATGTGCGCGAGCTGAAGAACCTCTGCCGCCGCCTGGCCTTGTTGGTGGGGGGCGAGACGATCTCCCTCGACGATCTCCCGGAGGCGATGCGTGGTGGGGCCGCGGCCGGCGGTGCGATGACCCTGCCGCAGGTGGAGCGGGAGACCGTGGTCCGCGCTTTGGAGGCACACGGCTGGAACCAGTCCGCCGCCGCCCGTGCCCTCGGGGTGCCGCGCCACGTGCTCCTTTACCGGATGAAGAAGCACCAGATCGAACCGCCCCGGCGGCGCTGAGTCGGCGGTCGCTGGCAAGGCTGCCTCCGGGGGGCAGCCCGCGAGGCGAGGTGTTGGGGCCCGCGCGAGTTACCGGTTTGCCGGAGTGGCCCAAGGGCCGCCTACCCCAAGTGGCCGGCCGGGGGCGGTGGCCGGGGGGGAGGGGACGGAGTGTTGCGGCCGGGGGGCCCTGGGTGTCGTGGCCGACCCGGAGCGTGCGATCATCCGCCGTCGCACCGAACCCATTGCCTTCCCCTTCCGGAGTCCCCGCGCATGGCTGACGAGCCGAACAAGGTGATCTATTCGATGGTCCGGGTGAGTAAGTCGTATCACGACCGGCCCATCTTCAAAGAGATCTCCCTCTCGTACTTTTACGGCGCCAAGATCGGCGTCCTCGGCCTCAACGGCGCCGGCAAGAGCTCGTTGCTGCGCATCCTCGCCGGGGTCGACACGGAGTTTGACGGCGAGACAATCCTGGCGCCCGGCTACACCCTCGGCTTCTTGGAGCAGGAGCCGCATCTGGACGAGACGAAGACCGTGCGCGCGGTGGTCGAGGAGGGGATGGCGGCGACGGTGGCGCTGATGGCGGAGTTCAACGCGATCAGCGAGCGGTTCGCCGAGCCCATGGACGACGCGGCGATGGCGGCGCTCATTGAGCGCCAGGGGGAGGTGCAGGAGCAGCTCGACGCCCTCGATGCGTGGGACCTCGACGCCCGGCTGGAGCAGGCGATGGACGCCCTTGGCTGCCCCGTCGGCGACACCCCGGTCGCCGTTCTTTCCGGTGGCGAGCGGCGGCGCGTCGCCCTCTGTCGCCTGCTCCTCCAGAAGCCGGACATCCTGTTGCTCGACGAGCCCACCAACCACCTCGACGCGGAGACCGTGGCGTGGCTGGAGCACCACCTCCAGCAGTACCCGGGGACGGTGATCGCGGTTACCCACGATCGCTACTTTCTCGACAACGTCGCCGGCTGGATCCTTGAGCTCGACCGTGGCCACGGCATCCCGTGGAAGGGCAACTACTCGTCGTGGCTGGAGCAGAAGCAGGAGCGGCTGGCGCGCGCGGAGAAGCAGGAGGGCGATCGCCAGCGCACCCTGGCGCGCGAGCTGGAGTGGATCCACCTGTCCGCCAAGGGGCGGCAGGCGAAGTCGAAGGCGCGCATCAACCGCTACGAGCAGCTCCTCACCGAGGGCAGCGACGGCGGCGTTCGCGATCTGGAGATCTACATCCCGCCCGGGCCGCGCCTCGGTGACGTGGTGATCGAGGCGGAGGGGGTGGCCAAGGCGTTTGGCGATCGGCTGTTGGTGGAGGGAATGAGCTTTGCCTTGCCGCCCGGCGGGATCGTCGGGGTGATCGGCCCCAACGGCGCCGGCAAGACCACCCTCTTTCGGATGATCACCGGCGAAGAGCGGCCCGACCGCGGCACCCTGCGGGTCGGCGACACGGTGAAGCTCGCCTACGTGGAGCAGAGCCGCGCCTCCCTCGACCCGGACAAGACCGTGTGGGAGGTGATCTCCGGCGGCCAGCAGACCGTCACCCTCGGCAAGCGCGAGGTGAACTCGCGCGCCTACGTGGGCCGCTTCAACTTCTCCGGCAGCGACCAGCAGCAAAAGGTCGGGACCCTCTCGGGCGGCCAGCGCAACCGGGTCCACTTGGCGCGGATGCTGAAGAGCGGCGCCAACGTCATCTTGCTGGATGAGCCCACCAACGATCTCGACGTGAACACCATGCGGGCCCTGGAAGAGGGGCTGGAGGCCTTCGGTGGCTGCGCGGTGGTGGTGAGCCACGACCGCTGGTTCCTCGACCGCATCGCCACCCACATCCTCGCCTTCGAGGGCGACAGCCGGGTGGTCTGGTTCGAGGGCAACTACTCCGCCTACGAGGAAGACCGCCACCGCCGCCTCGGTACCGCGGCCGACCGGCCGCACCGGATCAAGTACCGTCAGCTCACCCGCGGCTGAGGTTGCGCCGGCAAGTCCACGCCAGGCCGCGGAGCGAGCGGGCGGGCGCGGTGGCGCGCGCCGCGCAGGTCGCTACTTCGTGCGGGCGGCGTTGAGGGTGGTGCCGAGTTCGGTGAGCCGCTGCGGGTCGAGGTGGTCCTGGGCGTAGCGGAAGAAGGTCTCCTCCTCCATCTCCGCGTGGTCGCCGAGGAGGCGCAGGTAGCGGCTCGCGCATGTGGACGCCTCCTCGATTGCCTGGTGTTCCTGCGGGATGCGTTGCAGGGCGGCGAGCAGGGTGTTGATCAGGTAGCGCATGTCGTCGTGGTCGGTGAGCAGGCCATTCACCGCCCCGGCGACCTCCGGCAAACACTCCACCAAGATCGGGAAGAGATAGTGCTCCTCCTGTTGAAAGTGGTCCTCGGCGGCGCAGCGCAGGGCGGTGACGTGGCCGATGAGCAGGGCCACCGCCGCGTGGTCGGTCGCCTTGCCGTGCACCAACCGATGGAGCCCGGTGGCGATCGCCGGCAGTTGCGCCCGGAGGGTCGTGTGGGTGTGGTACAGAAAGTCGAGTGCGCGGTTCGCATCCATGGCATCTCCTCCCGGACGTGCGGTGACGGACCGGGCGATCTTGGCGGATCGGCACGCGCCCACGCCAGAGGAGACTCCCGCCGCCTACCGCAAGCCCCTGCACCGAGAATCGTCCACGCGCGGTAGCCGGTTGGTCCCCACGAATCGCTTCCTCCTGCGGTCTGTGCTCGGTCGGAGAGCCCGGTCGTGCCACCTCGTCGACCGGTGGGCGACCAAGGCAGTCGCGCCCGGGTTTGGGGTGGCTCGTGGTTCGTGGGTTTTGGCGGTGGGGTCAGTCGAGGGTGGGGACGGTGAGCCCCGCGGCGAGGGCGGCCTCGGCGCGGGTGATGGCTCCAAAATCGCCGGTGTCGAGCCAGAAGCCGGGGTGGGGGTAAAGGGCGACGCGGCCGCCGGCGGCGAGTTCGGGGAGGAGGAAGTGGCGGAGGATGCAGGCGGGGTCAGGTGGGGTGTGGCGGGCCAGCAGTATGGGGTCGAGGCAATAGCAGCCCATGAACAGCGGGCCGTCGCGGCTGCCGGCGGGGGCGAGGCCGGTGAGCCAGCCATCCCGTTCGGTGAGGCGGCGGTGGGGGAGGGTGGGGTGGCTCGGGAGGCAGGCGAGGGTGGCGACGGCGCCGGTGGCGCGGTGGTGGGCGATCAGGAGGGTGAGGTCGAGGTCGGTGATCTGGTCGGTGTTGAGGACGATGGCCAGGTCGGTATCGAGGAGGGGCGCCAGGTGGCGGAGGCCGCCGCCGGTGCCCAGCAGGCGCGGCTCGCGCGAGTAGCCAAGCTCCAGCCCCCAGCGGAGACCGTCGCCGAGCGCCCCCTCCAGTTGCGCGGCAAGGTGGTGGCTGTTGAGGATGATGCGGCGCAACCCCGCGGCGCGCAGGAGCGCCAGGGGGTAGTGGACCATGGGCCGGCCGGCGACCTCGATCAGCGGCTTCGGGAGCCGTTCACTGAGCGGCGCCAGGCGGGTGCCGCGGCCGGCGCACAGGACGACGCCGGTCATCCCTTCTGCCCCCAGATCGTGACCAGCTCGTCGAGCAGCGGCGCGAGGTCGGGGTGGTCGCTGGTGAGGTCACGCGCCGCGGCCTGGGCGCGTTGCAGGGCGGGGGCCACGTAGGGGAGGTAGCTGGGGTTGGCGAACGCGACGCGCTGGTTGCAGTAGCTCCCCGCCGCCTTCACCAGCCGCTGGCAGGCCACCAGGGGGTAGGCGGCCACCTCCGCCCCGGCCTGGGCCGCGTAACGGTCGCGCAGCCGCTGCCGTTCGATCGCGGGCAACGTGGTGTACGGGTCTTCGAGGAGGGAGGCGAGGTCGTAGGCGCGCGGTCCAAGGCGGGCGTCTTGGAAGTCGATCACCCGCACCCCCGCGCCGGTGGCCAGCAGGTTGCGGCGGTGGTAGTCGCGGTGGCAGAGGACCCTGGGCAGGCGGGCGAGCTCGTCGCACAGCGGGTCGAACACCGCCACGGCGCGCGCCGTCCCGCGCCAGCCGGTGAGGGTGGTGAAGGTGTCGAGGAAGAGGCGGAGCTCGGTGGCAAAGAGGCGGGCGTCGAAGGGTGGCGCGAGGGGGGCCGTGGTGGGGTCGAGGCGGTGGAGCTGGGCAAGGAGGTCGATCGCCTGCGCGTAGCCGCCAGTGGCCGACTCCGCCCCCCGGCCCGAATCCGCCGCCGCGCCCGTTGCCGCCTTCGCCACGGCGAGGTTCAACGCCGCCCGCCTGACCCCTGCCCCGAGGCCCGATGGAGCCGCCAGGCCGGACTCCGCCGCGTGAGACAAATCCGCCGCGCTGCTTGCTGGGGCCAGCGCCGGGGTTGTCGGGACGCCCGGTGGAGGGGGCCAGGCCTCCGTCGCGAGGCCCGACTCCGCCGCCGCGCCCGAATCCGCCGCCGCGCCCGCTGCCGCCAGATCTGCCGCCGATACGCCCGCTGAGGCCGCGCGGTTCGACGCCGCCATGTCGGCCTCCGTCGTGCCGCCCGCCGCCGGCGACAGGTAGGTGTCGCCGAGGTCTTCGAGAACGACGAGGCCGACCTCGAAGAAGCAGGCGATCACCCGGACCACGGGCCAGCCTGCGGTCGCGAACCAGTGCTGGAGGCGAAGGAAGGGGTCGTTCGCGGGGATCGGCGCGCGGCGGAGCTGGAGGACGACGCTGCCCGCCGGGTCGGTGGCGCGCAGGTAGCGGCGGGTGGAGGCCTCGGGGGTGAGGGGGGTGAGGCGCGGCGGCTGGCGGTGGTACGCCGGCCGCCACGCCAGCAGGGCCGCCCACTGAGCCAGATTCAGGCCGGCTTCTTGGGAGGCCGTAGCCCCGTGTCGAAGAGGTTGACCCATGGGAGTCGCGTGGCTCAGGCGAGTTTGGGTGGTGGTGGCCATCGTGGTCGCCGCGGGCGTCGCGCGGCCGGCGGCGGCGGTAGACGGGGCACGTCTGTTCGAACGCCGGTGCGGGTTTTGCCACACCTTCGGTCGCCTCGGCCATCGCCAGATCGGCCCGGACCTGAGCGACCTCAGCGTGCGCATGCCCCCGGAGGTGATCCGCCAGTACATCGAGCAGCCGCGTGCGGTGGATCCAAAGAGCCGCATGCCCGCCGCGCGCAGCCTACAGTCGGCAGAGCTCGACGCGGTGGTGCGCTTGCTCGGCGGTGACGGCGTCGTGACCGCCGCCGGGCGGTGAGTGGCCGCCCGGGGTCAGCGTCCGGCGCGCCGGGGGGTGCGGCCAAAAGGGGGGCCACGTCTAGCCGCGGGGCAACCCTCCTCCTCTTTCTAACAAAACGCCGCGCGCCGCCCGTGCGGCGTCGTCACTTGAGGTCGTTCCACGCCAACTGGATCGCCTCCAGTTGCACCTCGCTCGCCTCGTCCGGATCGCCCGCGAACTCGTCGAGCTTGACGACCCAGTCGACGAGCTCATCGAAGTGGACGTCGTAGAGGGGGTCGACGTCGGGGTAGACGTCATTGAGGAGTTCGGCGATCTCCTCGGCGTTGTCCCAGGTGAGTGGCTCCATGGTGGCCTCCGTCAGGTGGGGAGAGGGCAGTCGGTCAGGGTCGGTCTCGCCGTTCTTCGGAGTGACGAGGCCTCTCCTACAGGCGAGGCGGGCGATACGCAAGAACCCTGCACCCGGATCTCTCATCGGGGATCGACCGGGTAGGCCCATCCCCAGCCATCTGCTGGCCGTCTCTTCGTCCGCGGTACGAGCCGGTGGCACCGGCGCCCCGCGCGCCGCGCGGTCCACCCGTGGGGGCCGCGATCGCCGAACGGAGGGCTCCTACCGAACGGGCCAGGGACGACGCCGCGATCTCCCGCCCCCGCCGCTGGGTAGGAGCCGGTGCAGGGTCCGGGCCTACCGGTCTGACCCCCTCCTACGCTACCAGTGTGGGCTCCACCCCACCCGCGGTGCGTCTTCCGGCCTCGGGATCGCCAGTCACCTCCCGGTAGCGGTCGACGATCACCTGGCCCGGCGCCATGCCCGGTCCGCGGCGCAGGTAGCGGATCTGGGTGGCGTAGCACGCCACCCGCGCCTCGTTGCGGGCGCCGGAGAAGTGGGCGGCGAGGTTGGCGGCGGCGGCGAGGACCGCCTCGGGTGGTGCCTCCTGGCGCTCCGGGTTGGCGATCACCACGTGGGCGCCGGGGTGGTGGAGGGCATGGAGCCAGAAGTCGTCGGGTCGGGCGTGGCGCACGAGGGCGGCGTTGGCCCGGCCGTGGCGCCCCACCGACAGGCGCCAGCCGGCGACCTCGAAGGTGCGGATCCCGGGCGCGGCGCGGCGTTGGCTTGGGCGTCGCTCCTTGCGTCGCACCAGGTAGCGGGCCTCGACCATCTCCTCGGCCACCGCCTCGAGCAGGTCGCTATCGGTGGCCTGCTCCACCGCCACCGCCAGCTCCTCCAGATACGCCTGTTCGTGAGCGAGCGCCGCCAGGCGCGTGGCCGCCGCCGCGCGGGTGCGCGCCAGGCGGCGGGCGCGCTGGAAGGCCGCCTCCGCTTGGGTGGTGGGCCTGGTGTCGGGCGCGATCCGGCGCAGGGCGTCCGGCAGGTCGTCCGCCGCCAGCCACCCCTCACCCGTGGCGGGGAGGCGGCTGAGCTCGCACAGGATCGCCTCGCCGCGCCGCCGCCAGAGGGGCTCCTCGGCGCAGGCGGCGAGGGCCCGCTCGTTGGCCGCGCGCGCCCGGGAGTGGCGCCCCTGGGCGCGCGCCAGGGCGTGGCGCAGGCGGCGGCGTAACGGCTCGCGGCCGCCCGTTGCGGCCGGGGCGGTGGGGCCGTGGCGCAAGGCGGCGGTGAGGTGGGGAAAGGGGCCCGCCTCCTCGAGGCCCGGCTGGAGGAGGCGTAGGGGGCTCGCCTGCCACGGGCCGTTCGCGCGGCGGTAGGCCCACGCCTCGCCGCGCGCGAGGGCGGCGGCGATTGCTGCTGCCGATTGGTTGGCCGCCTCTTCCTCGAAGAGGCGGCCCGGCGAGGGGGGCATGCACGCCGCCACCGCGCGGTCGGGCGGTGGCGGCGGTGGGCTATAGGGCGCGCCGGCGAGCAGTGCCGGCAGGCCGCGCCGATCTACCGGCCGCGGCGCGGAGAGGGCGGCGATCTGGCCCGCCTCGCCGAGGGCGACGAGGTGGCCGGGCTGGCCAAAGAGCTCCACCACCAGGTCGATGGCCTCGCCGCGGCCGGAGAGGCGGCGGCGGTCGAAGCTCAGGTGGACGATCCGGTCGCGCCAGCAGCAGGCGATCTCCACCAGGCGCGCCCCGTGCAGGCGATGGCCGAGGTGGTGGATCAGGGGGGTGGGGGAGGCGACCGGCGCGGCGAGGTCCGGCTCCTCGAGCCAGAGGAGGGTGGGCGGGTCGCGTAGGTCGATGCGCAGCCAGCCCGGCGCGGATCCCGGCCGCGCCAGCCCCACCTCCACCACCTCGCTGTTGCCGCGCACGCCGCGCAGGCGCGCGCCGGCGAGCTGGGCGTGGAGGCGGAGGCAGTGGTGGTAGAGGGTGAGTTGGAGCACGGCACTGCCACTCTAGGGGTCTGGCGGACGTTGTCGATCGTGAACCGAGATGAGGCGGGTTCGAGCCCGGATCGACCCGTTCGTCGACCTACGTGGGGCTCGGTCACGAAGAACGGTCCACCCGTCTTGGCCCCACGAGTCCGGCCAAGGCTCCGCGCGCGCCAGTCGATCGAAACCGTCCGCTACCCTCCTCGGGGTCGGGCGGATGGTGGCGATCGGAGGGGGCGAGGCGGCGGGCTCGCTCTGGCCGCTCCGGCCCGCCGCTCGTGGGGGGCCGCGGAGGGTGCGGCCTGGCGCCGCCCTGGCATGGCGGAGCGTCGATCGACGCCATCGAGTTCCACGGCGCCGGCGGAAGTTGAGGTGTGGCCGGGGATCGAGGTGTGGCCGCGATTGGCCCGGCGCGGATGGCCCCGGTTCGTTGCCCGCCCCAGCGAGAACTCCGCACCCTTCCCGCGCTGGACGCGCGCCCGCTTCGGCGCGCCAGGATCGCCACCGTCTGCCACCCCCTTTGCCTAGGCGACCGAGCTGGCCGCGGCGGCGCGGTGTGGTGGGGACGGTTGTCATTCGCCAGCGGCCCCGCCAATGTCGGGAAGCGTGGGGTTGGCCGCCGGTGCTGGTGGGGTGGCGCGCGATTGGAGGCGGAGCGATGGCGACTTTGGTGGTGGTGACGCACGGCGTGGGCAACCACCCGGCCGACTTTGCCCTGGCGTGGGAGAAGATCCTTCATGCCCACCACCCGGACGCGGACTTTCAGGTGGCCGGCCTGTGGTGGGAGGACCTCCTGGAGAAGGTGGCGGAGAAGTTCCCGATCGTGGAGCAGGAGTTCGCCGACGCGGTGAAGAGCTTCGGCTTTGGCCAGCTCGCTCAGCTCCTCGACTCGTCTACCTACGATCAGGTGCGCGACTTCTTCATGGATGTCTTGGTCTATCTCGCGATGGGGGAGATGACCGACTACCTCCAGACCGCCCTCGCCCTGCGCCTCAAACAGCTCCTCCACGACCAGGGGGCGGCGGCGGGCGAGACCGTCTTGATCGGCCACTCCCTCGGCGCGGTCGCCCTGCCGCACGTGGTGTGGCGCGAGCGCAACGCGATCGGCTACATCCCGTACCGTGGCCTGATCCTCCTCGCCCCGCCGCTCGGCATGGCGTCGCCCCTGCCGGCGGTGGTCAAGGATCCCCTGGCGGCGATGCCGGGGGTCCACGGGATGAACCGGCCACAGATCCTCACCGCCTTTGCCCGCGAGTGGGCTGCGGGGGCGCTGCATCTCTTGATCAACCGCCACGACCTCATCTGCGCCGATGTGCGCTTCTCGGCCGGCGGGGCGGCGGTGGATCCGATCCCGGTGGCGCAGGGGTTCAGCAACGCAGAGCTGGTCCTTCTCGAAAGAGAGTGCGGGGGCTCGGTCTCTTGCTTCACCCAGGGGGCGGCGGACCCGCGCCAGGTCGCCGCCAACCACGCGGTGACCCTCTACCTCCAGCGGCCCGAGTTTGACGCCGCCTTCGCCCACCTTCTCGGGGTGGCGCCGTGAGGTGGCGGGAGATCCGGGTGACGGTGGGGTTCGTTGCCCTCCACCTCCTCCTCGCCCTGCCGGCGGCCGCGGCCACGGCGCTGCCGGCGGTGGCGGAGATCGATGGCTACCTGGTGCGGGTGAAGGGGCTGGTCGATCAGCTTCCCGCGCCGCCCGGCGACGATGGCGAAATCCGTGGCTACCTCACCGGCTGCGTGGAGCGGGCGAGCTTCTTACGCGACCTGGCGGCGTCGCCCGCCACCGAGCAGTCGCTCCTGTTTGTCGAGCTGAAGCGGTTCACCGCCTTTCGCAACACCGCCAAGGACGGCCTCGGTAGCCTCACCCCGTTGGGTCGAAGTTTGTTGCGCGCCGAGAACGGCGAGGCGTGGCCGGCGCTCGGCCACTACCTGATGGACGATTACGTCCGTGGCCTGGTGATCCGCAAGGCGCTCTACGAGCGCAAGTACTTCGAGGAGGACGACCCGAAGCAGGCGAACCTCTTGGAGGGGTGGCTCAACAGTCGCTTCGATTTTTGCCGCACCCGCGACGGTGCGCAGGCGTGGTACCGGCGCGACGGCGTCTCGGCGTTTGAGGTGACCGTGCGCACCGAGCCGGTGGTCTTGGTGACGCGCTCCACCGACGTGGCGGTGGTGCTCGCCGGCGGCCTGCTCTACAACTTCCTCCCCGCGGTGGGACAGGACGCCGGCGACCCGTTTCGCGCCGCGGTCCACGACGATCTGCTCTCCCGCCAGGTGAAGCGGGTCGGCCTGCGCGCGGCCGCCGGCGCGGTCTTTGATGGCGCGGGGCCCGACCTCCTCGTCGGGGCCGGCGTGCAGGTGCGCGCCATCTCCCTGTGGGCGACCTACCAGCCGGAGGAGACGGCGTGGTCTCTGGCCGTGGGGGTGAGCGACTGGCGCTGGCTCAAGCGGCTGCGCCCGATCCTGCCCTACTTCGGCGGGCTGTAAGGGGAGGCGGGGGTGGGCGGTCGGGGATTCCATCCCCGGTTCGCGGGCGGCCGACGGTTTGGGGGCCCCGAGAGTCGATGTTGTCGAGCACCGCGCTAATTCTCGCCACCGCCCTCCTCTACCTCATCATGGTGGCGGGGCTGCTGATCATCCCGCTTGGTCTCCCCGGCCAGTTTCTGATCGCGGCCGCGGCCGCCCTCTTCACCCTCGTCATGGGGGCCGAGGTGCTGCCGTGGTGGGTGGCGATCACCCTGCTCGGCCTCGCGGTGGGGGCCGAGGTCGGGGAGGCGATGGCGGGGCTGTTGGGGGCGAAGGGGGCGCGCGGCAGCGTGTGGGGCGCCGTGGGCGCCATGGCCGGCGGGTTGGCCGGGGCGATCCTCGGCTCGGCGGTGGCGCCGCTTCTCGGTTCCGTCGCGGGTGGTCTGGCAGGCACCTTTGCCGGCGCCTTTGCGGTCGAGTACGCCCGCGGCCGGCGCATGGCCGGGGCCCACGCGGTGGCCAAGGGGGCGCTCCTCGGCCGCCTCGCGGGCAGCCTGCTCAAGCTGGTCACCGGCGGCGTGATGATCGCCTTGGTCACCCGCGCGTTGTCGTTCTGAACGATGGCCACGGCGGGGTGCGCCTTCGCCCGCGGTGAGGAGCGGCGGACTGGGTCGATCGACTGAGCCGAGCGGACCCATGGGCGGACGTGTGGGCCAGGAGTCGTGCCACGTTCTTCGTTGCACGAGCCCTCCGTAGCTCGACGAACGGTCGCGCATCCGGGTTCGAGCGGCTGCTTCTCGGTTCACGATCGCCAAAGTCCGCCAGACGCCTAGGGTGCGACGGGGCGAATGATCCGCCGCGCTGTCCACCAAGAGGGGCTGGTCCGCGCGGTGGAAGAATGCGGCTGCGGCGGGTGTCGCGGCGGCGTCCTGGCGCCCCCCAAGGGGAGGCCGGGGGAGGGGCGACCTTCGATCCCAGCTAGTTCAGTGGCGGGGGGTCGATGAAAGCGGGGGGGCGGTCGGCGATGATGGGGTCTCACCCCGTGCCGGCGCTGATCGCAACGGCTCGGAAGCGCGGTTCAACAACTCTCTTTTGGGAGGTTCGTCCGATGAACAAGCTCGCCGAAACCCACTACCCGATTCACGACCTGTTGGCGTGGCGCTGGAGTCCGCGGGCCTTTGCGGATCGCGCGGTGGAGCCGGCCACCTTGGGGGCGCTGTTCGAGGCGGCCCGCTGGGCTGCCTCCGCCTTCAACGAGCAGCCGTGGCGCTTCATCGTCGCCCGCCGGGAGGAGGGCGCCTGCTACCGCCAGTTGCTGGAGTGTCTGGTCGAGTTCAACCAGGGTTGGGCGCGCCACGCCCCGGTCCTGATCCTTGGCTTGGCCAAACGCACCTACACCCAGACCGGCGAGATCAATCGCCATGGTTGGCACGATCTTGGCCTCGCCACCGCCCAGCTCGTGGTCCAGGCCACCGCCTTGGGGCTCTACGCCCACGCCATGGCGGGCATCCTCCCGGACCGGGCGCGCGAGCAGTACGCGATCCCCGACGACTTCGACGTGGTTACCGGCCTCGCGCTCGGCTATTTGGGCGACGCGGCGACCCTGCCCGACGATTTGCGCGAACGGGAGGGCGCGCCGCGCCAGCGCCGCCCGTTGACGGAGCTGGTCTTCTCTGGTGGCTGGAACGCGCCCGCCGACCTCGGCTGAACGACGCGCGCCGTGGCGGCCGGGGGTGGCGGTGCTCCACCGCTCGGGGCTGCGGCGGCGGCGGCGGGCGGGGCTCTGTCGCCCTGGGCTACACCAGCGGCGGCGGGTGGCGGTGCTCCACCGCTCGGGGCTGCGGCGGCGGCGGCGGGCGGGGCTCTGTCGCCCTGGGCTACACCAGCGGCCGGGGGTGGCGGCGCGGCCGTGGCTGGGGTGGCGCGCGCGGTCGGGCGGGAGCGCCGGGACGCCGGCGCGTGGCCCGATCGCCCGGTACCCCCGGTGGTCGTACGCGGGGGCGGGCGGAAGGGTTCGCCACCCGGTCAGGGGGGGGGGCGGCCATGCGTCGCGCCCCCCTGCACCGCCACGGCCACGACGGGGTTGAGGCCGGCCACCCTGGTGGCCGCGCAACGCCCGCCGGCCGCCCGCGCCTAGTGCATCGCCGGGTGGCAGCGGTCGCAGTCGTCGAGGGGGAAGCTGACCCGCAGGTGGCAGAGGCCGCAGAACTTGCCGTCGAGGTTGTAGCGCATGGAGAAGTGGGCGGTGGTCTTCTTCTTCACGTTGAAGATGTCCGGGTGGCAGTTGGCGCAGTCGAGCCACAGGTTGTGGTCGGCGTGGGAGAAAAAGGCGGGCGGGATCATGGTCCAGCCGGCGTCGAGCTTGAGGTCCTTGTCGTAGGCGATCGCTTGCGGCGGGTTTGCAAGCAGGGTGCGCTTCGGCTGGAGCTTGCCCTCCTTCACCGCCTTGACCCAGTCGATGTTGTTCCCGTAGCTGGTCCTCGGCATGGTGACCGCGAAGGCGTTGAACTTGTCGGCGCCGGCGGTGAGATCGCCTGTGTGGCAGCGGTCACAGTTGTCCGGCGTGTGGCCGAAGGCCTCCTTGCCGTCGTGGCAGGCGCCGCAGTATTCGCCGTGCTGGTTGCGCGCCTCGGTGATCTCGGTGGTCCCGAGCTCCATGTTGAAGCCGAGCTCCACATGGCAGACGCGGCAGGTGTACTTGGCGCGGTGCAGCCAGTGGGAGAAGAGGGCGGGCTTCACGCCATTTTTCTCTGCGCTGCGGTTGAGGAGGCGGTTGCCGTAGAGGGCGGGGTCGGGCAGCGGCGGGAGGTCGAAGTACCTGCCCTTCGCCGCCGCCTGCGGGGCGAGGGCGAAAAGGAGGGCGAGGAAGAGCAGGAGGGCGGGGCGGTGCATCAAAAGACGTCCTTGGTGTGGCAGAGGCGGCAGTCGAAGTTCATCGGGAAGGAGACCTTGTCGTGGCACGCGCCGCAGAACCGTCCCTCGAAGATGTCCTGCATGGTGTACTTGGTGGCCCCCTTCTCCACCCCGAAGATCTCCGGGTGGCACATCTCACAGCCGTTCCATACCGCGTGCTTGGTGTGTGAGAAGACGATCTCCGGCATGTTGAACTCGCGCGCGTGGAGGACCACCTCGCCGGCGTAGCGGATCGGCTTGCGTTTACGGGTGATGCCGGGGAGCTCGTCTTGCAGGTGGATGAGCCCCTTGGCCTCCGCGGCGAGCCAGTCGACGTGGTTGCCGTAGCCGCTCTTGGGCATCGCTTGGGTCACCGCGTAGAAGTCCTTTTCGGGGGTGATGGCCTTGCCCACCGAGTGGCACCGGTCGCACGCCTCGACCGGCTTGGTGGTAAGCCCCTGGCGCTCCTCGCGCTCCCAGCCGAACGCCTCCTTGTTGTTGTGGCAGGCGCCGCAGTAGAGGCCGTGGCGATTGTCGGCCTCGCGCACGCCGGTCTCGCCGGCGCGCATGGCAAAGCCGAGGTCGACGTGGCAGAGGCGGCAGGTGTAGCGATTGCGGTGGTTCCAGTGGTCGAAGACCACGGGTGCCACCTGTGCCTTGGTGGCAAAGCTGTCCATCACCACCCGGCCGTAGGCGTCGGGGCGGGGGATCTGCTTGCGCATCCCGAAGGTCTCCGCCCCCGCGCTTACCGAAACGATCACGCTGATCGCCACCACTGCCACCCTCCGTCCGATCGTGCCCATGGCTACCTCCCGGAGCTCGTTTGCGGCGGCTGTCGCCAGGAGAGACGGCCTACCGCATGATGAAGAGTAACGACCTAGTGTTTATCGCTAATAGGTCGTTTGTTGTGCGCGTGAAGAGCAAGGTAATCCATACGAGTCGGCGTCGACAGTGAGGGTTCGCTGGCGGTGTGCGGGTGGTGGTCGCGGGGCGCTCACCGCCACCCCACCACGCTGAGCTGACGGCCGGCGGCGGCGCGGTCGCGGCGAAACGAGTGGCACGGGAAGTCGGTGGCGCAGGCGGTGCAGCCGCCGACCAGGTGGATCTGCGCGGGGTTCATTCCAGCCGCGATGAGCAAGGCGCGGTTTACCCGCCGCAGGTCGGCGTGGTCCCTTTGCCCTGGCCGGTGCTGGATGGAGGCGCGACCGGGCTCGCCGAGGCGTTCGAGGGCGGCCACCACCTCGTCGCCCACCTCGTAGCAGCACGGGCCGATGGTGGGGCCGAGGGCGGCGTGCAGCTCCGCGGGCACGACGCCGGTCACCGCGCACAGACGCGCCACCGCCTTGGCGGCGATGGCGGCGGCGGTGCCGCGCCAGCCGGCGTGGACCGCGGCGGCGGCGCGCGCGCCGGGCACGATGAGGAGCAGGGGGCAGCAGTCGGCGGTGACGACGGCGGCGATCCGGCCCGGGGTCAGGACGATCACCCCGTCTGCCTCGCCGGCGGGGCCATCCTCCGCCACCGCCACCCGGTCGCCGTGGACCTGGATGGGGAGGTCGAGGGTGGTGGCGGGTGAAAGCCCCAGGGTGGTGCACGCGGCCGCCACGGTCATCCGGCGATCGGCGTTGGTGGGGTTCGCCACCCGGCCAAAGAAGGCGTGGGTAAGAGCGGTGAAGCGGTCCCAGGCGGGGACGGTGCGGTACGGCATGGGGTGGCTCGGGTGACCGGCGGCCGGCGCCGGCCAAGATCGGCGCGGCGGCGACCCCCTCCTCCCCCAAGCCTACGCCACTCGCTCGCCCTCGATGAGGAGGTAGGTGTCGTCCTTGAGGTAGGTGGTGCGGCGGATCGCCAGCCCCTCCGCCTCCTCTAAATAGCGGAGGGTGGTGCGGTCGAAACGGGCGCCGTAGACGTGTTCGACGAAGGGGGCGAGGCGCTGCTGGCGGCGGCGGATGTGCGGCGTGTGGGAGTAGAGGATCTCCAGCAGGCGGAAGCGACCGCCGGGGCGCAGGACCCGCTGGAACTGGACGAGCGAGGCGGGCTGGAGGTGGTCGGGCATGACGCAGCACAAGAAGGTGGCGACGATCCAGTCCTGGCTTCGGTCCGCGATGGTCGCCATGCGGGTGGCGTCTTCTTGGCGCAGCTCGACCGGGCAGCGCGCCTGGCGGGCGCGGCGCCGGGCGCGGCGGAGCATGGCCGCGCACAGGTCGATGGCGGTCACCCGGGCGGCCGGCGGGTAGTACGGGAGGTTGCGGCCGGTGCCCACCCCCGCCTCCAGGACGTCGCCGGTGAGATCCGCCAGGAGCCGTGGCCGCCAGCGCCGGTAGAGGTGTTCCCACGGCGCATCGAGGAGGTCGTAGAACCAGGCGGTCACCCGATACTTCGCGGCCAACAAACGCGCGGACTCGTCGAGGGGGTCCATGGTGGTGGTCCTGGCGGCGGAGCGGTTGGGGGGAGCGGTCCGCGCGCGCGGGGTCGCCGAGCAATTTCACACCGCCCACGCCGCAGGGATCGGGAGCGGTCCGCGCGCGCGGGGTCGCCGAGAAAAGGTCGAAAAGGCGGCTCGCAAGCAGATCGAGCGGTCCGCGCGCGCGGGGTCGCCGAGGAGGTTTCGTTGGGGACAGGTTGCAACGTGGCGAGCGGTCCGCGCGCGCGGGGTCGCCGATGGAGGCCTTCTCGTGTTGCGCTCGGCTCACCTTGAGCCGGTCGGCCCCGTTGCCGGGGGCGACGTGGCCCGTGGGGGTTGGAGTCGGCGCGCGACAGGCAGGCGTGGCGGTGGCGGAACCACGGTTGGTCCACGGTGTTTGCCGGCGTGCGGGTCGGCCGCGATCTCGCGTTCGTCTACCCCGGCGGGTGAGGCCGGGCGAGGGCTGGTTCAACAGGGCGGCGCGTGGATAATGCGCCCCCCCTTTCAGAGGTCTGCCGTGATTCCTGCTGCCGAGACACCCGAGCTGCGCAACATCGCCATCATCGCCCACGTCGACCACGGCAAGACGACCCTGGTGGATCAGATGTTCCGCCAGAGTGGTGCGATCCGGCAGGGGCGGCAGGTGCAGGAGCGGGCGATGGACTCGATGGACCTGGAGCGGGAGCGAGGCATCACCATTGCCGCGAAGAACTGCTCGGTCACCTGGCATGGGGTGAAGATCAACATCCTCGACACCCCCGGCCACGCGGACTTTGGCGGCGAGGTGGAGCGGGCGCTCTCCATGGTGGATGGGGCGATCCTCTTGGTGGACGCGGCGGAGGGGCCGCTGCCGCAGACCCGCTTCGTCCTCGCCAAGGCCCTGGAGATGCGGTTGGCGATGGTGGTGGTGTTGAACAAGATCGACCGTGCGGATGCCCGCCCGGCGGAGGTGCTCAACGAGGTCTACGACCTGTTCATTGACCTCGGGGCGAGCGACGCGCAGATCGAGTTCCCGGTCCTCTACGCGGTCGGCCGCGACGGTACGTGCAAGGCGTCGATGGAGGCCGCGGCGGGCGACCTCGCCCTCCTCTTCGACACGATCGTGAAGACCGTGCCGCCACCGCGCTTCGATCCGACAGAGCCGTTTCAGATGCGGGTCGCCAACCTCGACTACTCGGACTACCTCGGCCGGCTGGCGATTGGCCGGGTGTTTCACGGCAGTGCCCACGAGTCGGATGGCTTGGCGTGCATCGGCCGGAGCGGCGAGGCGCGGCCTCTGCGGGTGACCCGGTTGCAGGTCTACGACGGCTTGGAGATCCGCCAGGTGAGCACGGTGGGGCCGGGGGAGATCGCCATCGTCGCCGGCATCGAGGAGGTGGAGATCGGCGACACCATCTGCACCCGGGAGCAGCCACGCGCTTTGCCGCGGATCACCGTGGATGAGCCAACGGTGGCGATGCGCTTCGGCGCCAATACCTCGCCGCTCGCCGGTCGCGAGGGGACGATCGTGCAGGCGCGCAAGATCCGCGAGAGGCTGCAGAAGGAGACCTTGCAGAACGTCTCCATCCAGGTGGAGGAGCAGGCGGACGACTCGATCCTGGTGAAGGGGCGGGGCGAGCTGCAAATGGCGATCCTCATCGAGACGATGCGGCGCGAGGGGTTCGAGCTCACCGTCGGCCGGCCGCAGATCCTCTTCAAGGGGCACGGAGGGGAGCGGCTGGAGCCGATCGAGCACCTGTTCGTCGATTGCCCGGATGTGCTCATCGGGGTGGTGAGCGAGAAGCTCGCCCTGCGCAAGGGGCGGATGCTCAACCTGGTGAACCACGGCAGCGGCCGGGTGCGCATGGAGTACTCGATCCCGTCGCGCGGCCTGATCGGCTACCGCAACGAGTTTCTCACCGACACCCGCGGCGCCGGCATCCTCAACGCCTACCTCGACGGCTACGAGCCGTATCGCGGCGACTTTCCCTCCCGTCTTACCGGCTCGCTGGTTGCCGACCGGGACGGCGACGCGATCGCCTACGCCCTCTTCCACCTCGAACCGCGCGGCACCCTGTTCATCAATCCGGGGGATGTGGTCTACCGCGGCATGGTGATTGGCGAGCACAGCCGCGACCGCGACCTGATCGTCAACCCGTGCAAGGCGAAGAAGCTCACCAACATGCGGGCCTCGGGGCGCGACGAAAACATCCTGCTGGCCCCGGTGCAGCCGATCACCCTGGAGCGGGCGATCGAGTTCATCAAGGAAGACGAGGCGGTAGAGGTGACCCCCAAGTCGATCCGGATGCGCAAGCAGGCCCTCACCGCCAGCGCGCGGTAACCCGCGGGGCATGGGAGGCGCGCCGCGCAAGGGTGGTGGCGGGCGACGCCACGCGCTACGGACCCGTTCGGCCAGCCTCTTGTTGCGGGTGGCCGGGCGGGGGCGCGCCCGCGAGAGAGGATGGCGAGCCTCCGCCTACAGGTCAGGCCGCGGGGCGCGCTCCGTTCCGGGCGGAGAGGCGCTCGCTCATACCCCGGGTCCGTGGGTTGTGCGCGCCGTCCACCGCAACCAAGCGCCGTGCCCCTACAGCGTGTCGAAGCGGTAGATGATCTCGCCCTCGCGCGCCATGCCGAGGCGCTCGCGGGCGATCCGTTCCAGTTCGAAGCGGCCGCTGGCGACGTCGTCGAGGCGCTCTTCCAACCCCTTCTGCTCCTCCTGAAGGCGGGCGACGGTGGCCCGCATGGCGGCGATCTCCCGTTGCTTAGCGCGCCGCGGCAGGATGCCGTTTTCGTCGGCGAGGGCGAGGACCACCATCAGGACGGCGCTCCCCACGGTGACCGCGAGCCACAGGGTGTGGGTCCAGCGATGGGGAACGGGGTCGGGATCGGCGAGGGGGTTCATCCAGTGTCCAAAGGGGGCTTGGGGACGAGCGCGGCGCGCACAACTTCGGGGAGCAGCGCGCCAGGGTCAAGACCGTGCGCCAAGAGTCGGCGGATCTCGGTCGCCGAGCACGCCACCGGCGCCATCTCCAGAAGGCGAACGTGACGATCGAAGGCGTCGCCGGGGAGCAACGGGGCGACCGCGGCGCGGAGGGTCTCGATCGCCACCCCGGGGCGCGGGGCGGCGAGGATGCGGGCGAGGGCCACCACCCGCTCCGGGTGGTACCAGTGGGGTAGGTCGAGGAGGGTGTCCGCGCCCATGAGGAGGAGGATGGGCGGCGCGGCGCCCCGCGAGACGAGGAGCTCCAGGGTGCGGGCGGTGTACGACGGTGCCGGCAGCTCCGCCTCCAGGGTGGAGACCACGAGGCGTGGATCGGCCGCGCAGGCGAGGTGGAGAAGGTAGAGCCGCTCCGCGAAGGGGCGCAGCGATCTGCCCCCCTTGTGGGGCGGTGCGAGGGCCGGCAGAAAGACCACTCGCGCCACCTCCCCGCTGGCCAGCGCCGCGCGCGCGATCGCCAAATGGCCGGCGTGGACCGGATCGAAGGTGCCGCCGAAGTAACAGTCGCGGGGGGGCAAGGAGAGTAGGAATGTAGAAAGTAGAAAGTAGAAAGGGGGCGGCCGCGGGTGGCGATGGCGGGGGCGGTAGCGTCTGGGACGACCACCCGCGGCCCCCAGCCGCAATCCTTGCGGGTAGCCGGTTCGCCACCCCGCGGGCCGGGAATGGTCCCCCTTCTCCCTTCTACTTTCTACTTTCCGGTCACAGGGCGCAGCGGCAGCTTGGGCAGAAGGTCCAACCCTCCTCCACCGGCCGGTGGCAGTGGGGGCAGACCGGCGCGATGAGCTGCTCTTGGCAGTGCGGGCAGTAGATGAAGTCGCCACGCACCGGTTGCTCGCAAGTCGGGCAGGCGCTGGCCGCCGCGGGCGCCGCCGCGGGCCGTTCCTTCTCCAGGCAGTCCGCGCCCCCGCCCGCCGCCGGCTCCTTGAGGGCGGCCTGGACTTGGGCGGCGAAGAGGTCGACCTGCTTGCCCTCGAAGCGGTAGAGGCGGGTGCGAGACTGGAGGGTGAGGGCGGTTTCCTCCACCTGGAGGTTGGTGATGTGGGGGAGGTAGACGCTGATCTCCGCCGCCCCCACCGCCCGGTCCACGAGGCCGGTGGGCGAGAAGAGGATCCGCCGGTTGGTGAGGTAGAGGCGGCCGTCCTGGGTGATCAGGCGATTGACCACTAGGCGGACCCGGACGGCGTCGACGATCTCCTCGCCGTGGTGGAGGCTGATTTTGTCGGTCACGTTGGTGGACATGGTTCTCTCCCGGGTTCGGGCTACCTGTTCGTCGGGCGCGGGAGGGGGGATGAGGCGGATAATTTTGTGGGGGCGGCGTGACTCGGCCGCTGCATCATCCCCCATTGGCGGGCCTCGCGCACACCCGCGCGGCGGTGTCGATGACTCAACTCTCACCCATGAGCTGCCGTAACGAGGGGAGACGATTTTCCACGAACCCTTCGTGCGTCCATGACCTATTCCCCCCTCCCGTTGCGCACCTCGTGGTCCTCTATCCAGGCGAAGATCCTGCTGCTGGTGGCGGTGGTCTTCTTCGTCACCCTGGGCACCTCGACCTGGTACAGCGCGGTCAACCAGCGCACCCAACTCCTGCACGGTGCCACCGCGCAGACCCTCGCGTTGGTGGACACCTGCTTCGACAGCCTCAACGTGATGATGCTCACCGACAACATGGCGGGGCGCGAGGTGATCACCCGGCGGCTCAGCCGGGAGCCACGGGTGGTGGAGGCGCGGTTCGTCCGCGGCGCGGCGGTGGATCAGGAGTACGGCAAGGGAGCGGCAGGTGAGGCGCCGGTGGATGGACTCGACCGACAGGCGCTCGCCGGCGAGGAGGTGGTCACCACCGGCGAGTCGGCGGCCGGTCTCACCCTCACGGTGATCCGGCCGTGGCGCGCCACCCACGCGACCCAAGGGATCGACTGCCTCGGCTGCCACCAGGTGGCGGATGGAACGGTCCTCGGCGCGGTGCGGATCGCCTACTCCCTCGCCGAGACCCACGCCGCCTTCGTCGCCAGCCTCATGCGCACCATCGCGATCAACCTGCTCCTCTTCGGGGTCGGGATGGCGGTGGTCGGGTGGGTCATCCGCCAGACCATCGTCCGCCCCTTGCGCCACATGGCGGCGACCGGCGAGGCGATCGCCCGCGGCCACCTCGACCTGCGGGTTGACCACCAAGCCACCGACGAGATTGGCGCCCTGGCCGATGCCTTCCGGGCGATGATCACCTACCTCAACGGGGTGGCGGCGGGGGCGGACGCCGTGGCCCGTGGCGATTTCGATCACGGTGTGGTGGCGCACGACGACGCGGATCGCCTCGCCACCGCCTTCACCGCTTTGCAGGCGGCCCTGCGTGGCGTCCTCGACGAGAGCTCCTGCCTGCTGGCGGCAGCGCGGGCGGGCGATCTGACCCGGCGCGGTGACGCCAGCCAGTTCCACGGCGCCTTCCGCGACCTGATTGGTGGCTTCAACGCCACCCTCGACACCGCCGTCGCACCGGTGAACGAGGCAGTCGCGGGGCTGGAGAGGCTCGCCGCTGGCGATCTTACGGTGCGCCTGGTGGGCGACTACCGGGGCGACCACGCGCGGATCAAGGAGGCGTTCAACCGCACCACCGCCGAGCTTGCCACCCTGGTCGCCAACGTCATCGCGCGCAGCGACGAGGTGGCGCGCGGGGCCGGTGCGATCGACGAGCGTAACCGCGACCTTGCAAGTCGCATCGAGGAGGAGTGCGCCTCCCTCGAACAGACCGCCGCGGCGGTGGAGGAGATCACCGCCACCGTGGAGCAGAACGCCGAACACACCGGCCGTGCCAACACCCTCGCCGCGGAGGCGGCCGCTTCCGCCGACCAAGGGGCGGTGGTCGTCTGTGAGGCGGTGGGGGCGGTGGGGGAGATCGAGGAGTCGTCGACCCACATCCAGGCGATCATCGAGGTGATCGACCAGATTGCCTTCCAGACCAACCTCCTGTCGCTCAACGCCGCGGTGGAGGCGGCGCGCGCCGGCGAGCAGGGCAGAGGGTTCGCGGTGGTCGCCGCCGAGGTGCGCAACCTGGCGCGCCGGTCGGCCCGCGCGGCGGAGGAGATCAAGGTGTTGATCAACGAGTCGGTAGCGCGGGTGAACACCGGCAACGACCTGGTGATGGAGACCGGCGAGGCCCTGGCGAACATCCGGGGCTCGGTGCGTGAGGTCACCGCGACGGTGACGGAGATCGCCCACGCCACCCGCGAACAGGCGATTGGGATCGGTTCGGCGAACGACGCGGTGCAGGGGATGAACACCCTTACCGGGCGCAACCGCGAGGCGGTGGCGGAGGTGGCGCGGATGGCCCACCAGTTACGCGAGGTGACTGGCGCGATGCGCAGCGAGTTGGGGCGGTTCCAGGTGTGACCGGTGCGTGGCTCCCGCGCGAGGGGATGCGGGGTGGGGAATGGCGCAGGTCGCTAGTTGGCGCGGATGATTTCTCGGTCGCTCTTTTTTTGTGCAGGTTGTTTGCCAGAAAGATCATCCTTTCTCCGTAGCCCGATCCCCAGCGATTCACGCCCATGGCCAACCCCCCCTCCAGCCCCGCCCCCCTCGTCTACCGCAACGCGAACGGTGAGGTGGGCCAGCTCCTCGACCGGCTGATCGAGCTGCGCGGCGGCTCGCCGTACGCCGGCTTGATCCGCGACATCCTCACAACCGGCCTGAAGCTGATCGACGACTCCACGCCGCTGTTGGACGTGAAGATGATCAACGCGGCGTTGAAGGAGATGCGTTACACCGCCAAGGTCTTTGCCCCGTATCGGCAGGTGCGCAAGGTGACCATGTTCGGCTCGGCGCGCGTCCTTCCCAGCCATCCCGCCTATCGCCAAGCGCGTGACTTCGCCGCGGCGATTGCCGCCCGCGGCTTCATGGTGATCACCGGCGCGGGCGGCGGGATCATGGAGGCGGGCCACCTGGGTGCTGGTCCCGATCGCTCCTTCGGGGTCAACATCCGCCTGCCCTTCGAGCAGAACGCCAACCCGGTGATCGCCGACGACCCGAAGCTCATCTCCTACAAATACTTCTTCACCCGCAAGCTCGCCTTCATCAAAGAGACCGACGCGGTGGTCTGCTTCCCGGGCGGCTTTGGGACCCACGACGAGGGCAACGAGGCCCTCACCCTGGTGCAGACGGGCAAGAGCGCGACCTTGCCGATCGTCTTGGTGGACGCCCCGGGTGGCGATTACTGGCTCCGCTGGCGCGATTACGTGGAGCGGAGCCTCCTCACCGAGGGGATGATCTCGGAGCAGGACCTCGCCCTCTTCCACATCACCGACGACGTGGGCGAGGCGGTGGAGGAGGTGGTCCGCTTCTACCGCCGCTACCACTCCCAGCGTTTCGTCAACGACCAGCTCATGCTCCGTGTCCACGGCGCGGTGGACGATGCCGAACTCCGCCGCCTCGGGGCCGAGTTCGCGGCCATCCTGGTGGACGACAAGCAGATCCGGCGCACCGCCCCCCTGGCGGAGGAGGAGGTGGTGGGCGACGACGGCCTTACCCGCCTGCTTCTGCCCTTCAACCGCGCCAGCTACGGCCGCCTGCGCCAGCTCATCGACCGGATCAACGCCCTGTAGGGCGTGCCGCCGGCCGCGGTCCACGGCGATGGGCAGTGCCGCGGTCGTTCGCGGGGCGGAGCCAGCGGCCGCGCGTGAACCACCGCGGCGGGCCGGCTGGCGAAGAGGGGCCGGATCGCCGGCGGGAGCCGGTTCCAGCCGGAAGACCGGGACGAAGGCGGCGGGGTTGGGGGTGGGTGACCCGCGCGCCGGGGCTACGGAGGCCGTGGGAAAAGCGATCTTGCGCTCGTGATCCGCACCCTTCGGCGCGTCGGACACGGCTACGGTGTTGGACTTGTTCGAGGCGAGCGCCTGCTCGTGATCCGCACCCTTCGGCGTGGCCTCCCCTTTGCGCCGGCTCCTCCCGCTCCCTCGTCCGGTCGCCGTCAGCCGGTCGCCGCGAGCGGACCGCCTCTCGGAGTCTGCCGGACTTGGTCGATCGTGCACCGAGAGGCAGCAGGCGCGAGTCCCGATCGACCCGTTCGGAGAGCGACATGGGGAGCGAGGCGACGAAGAACGTGGCACGAGCCCGGGCCCACCAGTCCGGCCCTGGGTCCGCTCGGCGCAGTCGATCGCCAAGGTCCGACCGATTCCTAGGGCCTCACCACCAGCGCCAGGGCGGCGGCGGTGGCCGCGAGGGCGAGGGAGAGGCAGCGGCGTGACCCCTCGTGGAGGGCGCGGAAGGCGGCGCTGGCGAGGGCCTCGGGGGGGCGGTGGGGGTAGGCCTGGATTGCCGGGATGTAGTGCCAGAGAAAGAGCGGGAGGCAGGCAAGGGTGAGGCCGGTGGCCCCGTAGCGCAGGGCCGCGACCCACCACGTGGGCCGCTCGCCCAGGGAGATCCGCACCGCCTCGGCGACCAGCGCACCCCCGGCGAGGCAGGCGAAAAGGGGCGTGGTGCGCTGGAAGATTACCCCCATGTAGAGCGCCGCCACCCGCGGCTCGAGGTCCAGGTGGTGGAAGAGGATCGGCGGGAGGAGCGGCCCGACGGCCACCATCGCCCCGAAGAGGGTGGCAACCACCAGCAGGTGGAGGGTGACCACCGGCGCCAGGAGGCGCTCGTTCACCTGGGCGGTGCGCTTCGCCATCTACTTCGCGAGCTCGGCGGCGTGCACCTTCTTCGTGCACCGATCCATCACCACCGCGATCCCTGCCGCCCGGGCGCGCGCCGCGGCCGCCTCATTCACCACCCCCTCTTGCATCCACACCCCCTTCACCCGCCGGGCGATCGCCTCCTCGACAATCTCCCCCACCTCCTCCGCGCGGCGAAAGATGTCCACCAGATCGACTTCAATCGCCGCCGGGATGGCGGCGACGCTCGGATAGCACACCAGGCCGAGGATCTCGTTTTGGCCCGGGTTGACCGGCACCACCCGGAAGCCATGGTCCATGAGGTAGCGCGCCACCTGGTGGCTCGGCCGTTCCGCCTTCGGCGAGCAGCCGACCACGGCGATGGTGGTGACGTTGTGGAGGAGGGTGGCAGCGTCGGTCATGGCGAAACTCTATCGGCGTGGAACGGGGTGCGGAAGGGTGGCGGTCGGCGGGCGCCGCGCGGTGGGATGGCGAGGGTCGTGACCAGCCGATGCGCGGCGGGGCGACCGCTTCCCGCGGCCACGGGCGGCGGATCGGTGGGACTCGGCGCGGGGGGCGTACGCGGGGGGTGGGGAGGTGGGGGCGGATGGCGTCGCGCCGAGTCGGTCGGACTCCCGCTCCCGGAGATTGGGGCCAGGCGGTTGGCTTAGGGGCGGGCCATGGGGCCGACCAAGAGGCTAGCCGCCAAGGGACGCCCATCCACGCGAATCATTGGGCTCGGCCTCCCTTCGCTCGCTCCCCTTCCCGCGGGCCGAGGACGCGCCCACCCCCAAGGCAGATGAGCGACGCGGGACAACCCACCTTCCAGCCGGAGCCGGCGCCAGCCGCGCGGGCCGCCCCCTCCCTGGCAGATTTGCGGCCATTCGCGCCCATTCGCGGCGCGATCCAAAAACCATATTCCGATGTGTCCCCGCCTGGTCACCTCACGCGGGCGTAGGCGCTGGCCTTCCCACGATCGCCAAGGTCCGACCGGCTCCGCAGCGCGCGCGGGGTCTCCGCGGGGGGCCTCACCGCGCCACCAAAGTCGCCTTCGCCACCCGGTCGCGGGTGGCGCGGTCGGTGAGCTCTTCAAGCAGGGCGAGGGCGAAGTCCATGGCGGTGCCCACCCCCTGGCTGGTGCGCAACCGGCCATCGACCACCACCGCCTCGTCCACCCAAGCGGCGGCGGAGACGAGCCGCTCGCGCACCGACGGATAGCTCGTGACCCGGTGGCCGGCCAGCACCCCCGCCTCTTCGAGCACAAAGGGGGCGCCGCAGATTGCCGCCACCGGCCGCTCGCTCGCGAGCTGGGAGCGGACCAGGGTGCGGACCCGCGCGTCTGCCGCCAGGTTCAGGTAGCCCGGCGCCCCGCCGGGGAGGAAGACCATGTCGAAGCGCTCCTTTGCCAGCGCGTCGAGGTGGGTGTCGGGGACGACGGTGAGGCCGTGGGCCGAGCGGACCGGCCCGTCCGTGAGGGCGGCGGTGATCACCTCGACCCCGCCGCGGCGCAGCAAGTCCAGGGGGGTGATCGCCTCGATCTCTTCAAACCCGGGCGCGAGGAGGAGCAGGAGACGCTTGGCCATGGGGCAACTCCGAAAGGGTGGGTGGCGGCTGGATCGTCCGTCCTACCGGCGAAGCGGGAAAGGGGCGATCCCCACCCCGACCGCGCAGGGTGTGCCCTGGCGAGGGGTCCCGCGCGCCGGCGCCGGGCGACGGGCGGGGGGTGGCCCGCGGTCACGCGCGCACCCGCAGGACGACGGATTGCGCCCCCCACTCCGCCTTGCGAGCGCGGTCACGCCGCGGTCACGCGCGCACCGGCAGGGCGATGACCTCCAAGTGCACCTCCTTGCCCTTGCGGTTGCGCGCCCGAAGGGTGGTGGAGGGGAGCGCCAGGTTGCGCTTGACGTAGCCCAGGGCGAGGGGCCGGCCGAGGGTTGGCGAGTTGACCACCTGGGTGAGCCACCCCACCTCCTTGCCCTCGTGGATCAGCTTGTCGCCCGCCGTCGGTTCTCCCTCCTCTGTTGCCGCAATCACCAGCCCGACGAGGGTGCGGGTCGGGTGGCCTTGGCTATGGATGCGGCAGATCACCTCTTGGCCGAGGTAGCACCCCTTGGTGTAGCTCACCGCGCGCTCCTCGATCCCCGCCTCCTGCGGCAGGTTCTTGTCGGTGAGGTCGCGGCCGTAGCGCACCACCCCCGCCTCCGCCATCAGGCTGGAGAGGGCGATGTCGCCGAACGGGGTGGGGCGGACCTTCTCGGGGGCGGCGAGGAGGCGGTTCCACACCGGGATCAGGGCCTGGGTCCAGAGGAAGAGGTCGTACGCCGGGCCGCCGGTGAAGTCGCTGCGCGCGACCACCACCTGCTGGCCGCCGATTCCCACCCCGGCGAAGGCGAGGGGGGCGAGCTCCCCGACCTCGGTGTCCGCCACCGCCCGGATCGCCTCCAACGCGCGCGGTCCCACCACGCTCAGGGTGTGCATGTCGCCGGTGATGTCGGTGAGGGTCACGTCGTCGGCAATGATGTGGTGGCGCCACGACGCCACCGTCGGGTTGGTGGCGCTCGGCTCCAGATCGACCATCAGGGAGTCGGGGAAGCGGTAGATGTACGGGTCGCCAAGGCAGTGGCCCTTGGCATCGGTGGCCAGGGCGTACACCCCATGGCCCACCTCCAGGTGGGCGAGGTCGTTGGTCACCTGGCCATTGAGGAAGCGCACCGCATCGCCGCCGGCAACGCGCAGCTTGGATCGGTAGTACCGGTCGATGAGGCCCGCGCCACGGGCCACCGCGCGGTGCTCGGCCAGCGGATCGCCGTAGTGGTTGACCACCACATGCTCGGGGGCGATCTGGGTGAACTTGGCATCGAGGGCGCGGTGCTGATCGATCAGAGAGGTGACGGCCATGCAGGCTCCTGGGTTACGAAGTAGGAAGGGGGTCGGGGGCTCCATCGCCATCCTGCCGATGGACCCCGTTTCTACTTTCTACTCCCTACTTTCTACTTCCTACTACCCGGCCGGAGCGGCGGGGGGCGGCGGCGCGCTCCACGAGCGGATGTGCAGATCGCGCTGCGGGAAGGGGATCTCGATGTTTGCCTCGGTGAGGGCGGTGTAGATCGCGAAGCGCAGCTCGGAGCGCAGGGTGCGCAGGGGGGTGGCCGCGGGGTCGTCGACCCAACCGAGGAGTTCGAAGTCGAGGGAGCTGGCGCCGAAATCTTGGAACCAGACGCGCGGCGGCGGCGTGGCAAGGATCTTCGGGTGCGCCTTGGCGACCTTGAGCAGAACCTCCTCCACGCGCCGCGGGTCGGTGCCATACGCGACCCCCACCCCCACGTGGAGGCGCGTCCTCGCGTCATCCAAGGACCAGTTGGTCAGCGACTGGGAGATGAGCTCCGAGTTGGGGACGACGATGGCGATGTTGTCGCGGGTGCGGATCTGGGTGGAGCGGGCGCCGATCCGCGTCACCACCCCGCTAGTGGCGCCGATGTCGATGTAATCGCCGGTCTTCAACGGCCGCTCCAGCAACAGGATCAGGCCCGAGACGAAGTTATTGGCGATGTTCTGCAGGCCGAAGCCGAGCCCAACGCCGAGCGCGCCGGCGAAGACCGTGAGGGTGGTGAGCTTGATCCCCACCGCCTGCAGCGCCACCAAGACCCCGAGGGTGAGGAGGCCGTAGTTGACGAAGCTGTTGATCGTGTTGCGTACCCCGGCGTCGAGGCGGGTGCGCGGGTAGAGCCGGTCGCGCAGCAACCGCCGCACCAGGCGCGAGGTGAAGAGGAAGGCGGCGAAGATCACCCCGCCCTGGAGGACGGAGAGGGTGGTGATCTCCACCGTGCCGATGTGGACCAGGGGGTGGTGCAGGGCGCCGGTGAGGAGTTGCCACAGGGGGCTGGCAAAGAGTGCTTGGGTCGGGTCTTTCCAGAGGAGCAGGCCGAGGGCGAGGAGGAGGGAGGTCAGCCGGGTGAGGGTGCGCGCCAGGTGGATCGCCTCCTCGCCATGGAGGGAGACGAGACGGATGAGGCGGCCGCCCGGTGCGGCTCCACGGCGCCAGAGGTCGGCGGCGATCAGCGTCCCCACCCCCCAGACGACGACCAGGCCGGTGGTGACCGCCGCCCCGGTAAAGATCGCGGTGGCCAGGTTGGAATAGCCGGCGAGGGCGAGGCCAAGGAGGGTGGCGGCGGCCGCGAGGAGGAGAAAGAAGGCGAGGCGGGCGGGCCCCGGGGTACGGAAGACCGGCGGCCTGCGCCAGCCCAGCAGCGGCAAGAGGATGATCGCGATGGTGGTAGCGGCGTCGTTGAGCAAGGCGAGCGCCGCGGGCGGTGCGTCGACCGCCACCAGGGCGTAGCCGATCGCCAGGTAGAACCAGACCAGATCAAAGAACCGGGCCAGCCAGTGCCAGCCGCGCCGGCGGCCGATGGTGACCGAAAAGACCCGCCCGCCGCGCAGCAGCCAGCGCAGGTAGCGGAAGCAGACGCGCGTCGCCACCGACGCCCACAGGGCGGTAAGGAGGGCGAGGAGGGCGGTCCCCAGGACACCGGGGAGGAGGAGGTAGAGGGCGACCCCGATCCCGCATGCGCCCAGGGTGGGGGGGGCGAGGCCGCCGGCGACGCCGAGGAGGGCGATGAGCGCGCGGATGCCACGGTAGCCGGCCACCCGCCAGCGCAAACGCGCCCGTCCCCGCCGGGTCGCGAGGCGTAGATAGCGGGTGCCGACGGCCGCCAGAAGGCCGAGCAGGAGCGCGGCGGTGGCGGCGAGGATCCGCCCCGAGCTGGGGAGGACCACCACCGGCAGGCGGTAGGGCAGGGCGGCGAGCTCGACCCCGACCTCCGGTAGTCGGGCGAGGGACCAGGCGCGTGGCGTCCGGTAGCCAAGGCGCACATCGGCGCGCTGGTGCAACGCCGTCTCCATCTCGTTGATGAAGGCCTCCTCCGCCGCGCGGTGGTCGGCGAGCAGCCGGGCGTGTTCGTTCACCGCGGCCAGGGCCTGATCGACCACCGCCTGGCGTTGGACCACCGACACGCGGCGGGTCGCCGCCTCCTCTTCCGCGAGGGCGGTGAGGAGCTCGGCCTGGCGGTCCAGCGCCGCCCGCCGCGTCTCGTAGAGCTGGCGGCGGCGCTGCAGGTCGGCGACTTGATGGTCGAGGGCGGCGAGGCGGGCCTGCTCGTCGGCAAGGCGACGGTTGATCTCGCGGGCGGTGGCCGAGGCGGGGCTGGTCGCGCCGCGGCGTATCTCCAACGTGGCGGCGAGACGGGCGGTCGTGTAGTGGGCGCGGGCGGTGGCCATCTCCTCGGCAAGTTGGTAGCCCTGCAGGGTGATGAGGTCGGCCTGGGCGCGCAGGAGATCGACCTCGGGGCCGCTGTCGCCCGCCGTCTCCGCCCGCTGGATGGCCGCCTCGAGGTCGCCGCGGCGCTGCTCCACCCGCTGTTGCTCGGCCTCCAGGGTGGCGATGCGGCGCGCCGTATCGCGTGCCTCGTTCTCCAGGCGGGCGGCGGCGGCCGCCCGTTGCTCGGCGGCGAACCGCTCGTCCAGCAGGTCGGCGCGCAGGGCGGCCACCGCGGCGCGGCGGCTCTCCAAACGGCGCTGAAGGGCGATGATCTCGCGCGCCGGCGCGTCGGAGGCGAGGAGGCTGTCGAACGTGGCAAGGCGCTCGCGCAAAAGGGCCACCGCCGCCGCCGTGGGTGTGCCCCCCTGCTCCGCCGGTGCGCCCCCCTGCTCCGCCGGCTTGGCTTCCGTCTCTGCCGTTGCGCGTGCCTGCTCCGCTGCGCGGAGCTCGGCGGCCACGCCGTCGCGCTGCGCCTCCCACTGGGCCCGCAGGGTGGCGATTGCCACCTCGTCGAGGTCCGCCGCCGCCGCCTGGGCGAGCTCCGCCTCCAGGCGCGCCAGCTCCACCTCGCGCTCGCTCACCGGCTTGGTGCGCGCATGGATGCGCTTGGCAAGTTGGGCCTCCTCGGTGGCGAGGTGGGCGAGGCTGGTTTCGAGGGCCGCCCGGCGCTCGGCGATGACCCCGTCGCTTGCCCCCGCCAGGGCCGGCAGGGCGAGGAGGACAAGACAGCAGCCGAGTCGCCAAGGCGCGAGGAGCATGGCCGAGTATGGCCACCGTCCCGAACGGTCACAACGGCGGTGGCCACGGCGGGGGAGGCGCGCACGCGGGCGCAGCGCCCACGGCGCGGGCGAGGGGGGGCACGGTCGCGCCACGCCACGGCCATGCGGCGCGCGCAAGCTCCCCCCGGTGCGGGGGCGTGATCGCGCCCGGTGGCCGGGGGCGGGGTCACCGCGGCCGCCTGGCGTGCGGCCGCGCCCCCTTTTCCGCCTGGCTGGCGGCCGTTACCGTGTGCGCCCCCGTGCCCCCCGGCGCCGGGCCTGCCCCGCGATGGAATCGTTTCACGGCACCACCATCCTGATGGTTCGCACCGCGGTTGCGGTGGCGATGGCCGGTGACGGGCAGGTGACCCTGGGCAACTCGGTGATGAAGGGGTCGGCGTGCAAGGTCCGGCGGCTCTACAAGGAGCGGGTGATCGCTGGCTTCGCCGGCTCCACCGCCGACGCCTTCACCCTCTTTGAGCGGTTCGAGACCAAGCTGGAGGAGCACCACGGCAAGCTCACCCGCGCCTGCGTCGAGCTGGCCAAGGCGTGGCGCACCGACCGTGCCCTGCGCCGCCTGGAGGCGCTGCTGTTGGTGGCCGACGCGGAGGCCAGTCTGTTGGTCTCGGGCACCGGCGACGTGATCGAGCCGGAGGAGGGGCTGCTCGCGATCGGCTCCGGTGGCGACGTGGCGCGTGCCGCCGCCAGCGCCCTGTTGCGCCACACCCAACTCGGCGCGGCGGAGGTGGCGCGCGAGGCCCTGACCATCGCCGCGGCGATCGACATCTACACCAACGACCGGATCGTGGTGGAGGAGATCGTTCTGTGAGCCTGCGCGACCTCACCCCGCGCGAGGTGGTGGCGGCGCTCGACCGCTACATCGTCGGCCAGTCCAAGGCGAAGCGCGCCGTGGCCCTGGCGATCCGCGACCGCTGGCGGCGCCAGCAGCTCGACGAGGAGATGCGCGGGGAGGTGATCCCGAAGAACATTCTGATGATCGGCCCCACCGGGGTGGGCAAGACCGAGATCTCGCGCCGCATCGCCTCCCTCACCGACGCGCCGTTCATCAAGGTGGAGGCGAGCAAGTTCACCGAGGTGGGGTACGTGGGGCGCGACGTGGAGTCGATGATTCGCGACCTCGTCGAGCTGACGGTGAACATGGTCACCGCGGAGGAGACCGAGCGGGTGGCGGCGCAGGCGGCCGCGGTGGCGGAGGAGCGCCTCCTCGACCTGCTGCTGCCCCCCGCGCACCCCACCGCCACCGCCGGCGGCGAGATCGAGGCAACCGGCGACAACAGCGAGGAGACGCGCCAGCGGACCCGCGACAAGCTGCGGGCTCGCCTGCGCGACGGACTGTTCGACGATCGCGAGGTGGAGGTGACCGTGGAGCGGTCCGCCGGACCGAACATCGAGGTCCTGGGCGCAGCTGGCATGGAGGAGATGGGGATCAACCTGAAGGAGATGTTCGGCAACATGTTCCCCAAGCAGAGCCAGCGGCGGCGGGTGAAGGTGGTCGAGGCGCGCCACCTTTTGAAGGACGAGGCGGCGGCGCGGATGGTGGATCAGGAACGGGTGCGCGAGGAGGCGCTGCGGCGGGTTCAGGAGAGAGGCATCGTCTTCATCGACGAGCTCGACAAGGTCGCGAGCAGCGGCGGCGGTCAGGGCCCCGACGTCTCCCGCGAGGGGGTGCAGCGCGACATCCTGCCGATCGTCGAGGGCTCCACGGTCACCACCAAGTACGGACCGGTGAAGACCGACCACATCCTGTTCATTGCCGCCGGGGCCTTCCACGCCGCCAAGCCGTCGGACCTCATCCCCGAGCTCCAGGGGCGCTTCCCCATCCGGGTGGAGCTCGACTCCCTCGACGCCGCCGATTTCGTGCGCATCCTCACCGAGCCGAAGAACGCCCTCACCCGCCAGTACCAGGCGATGCTCGCCACCGAGGGGGTGGCGGTCACCTTTACCGATGAGGCCATCGGCGAGCTCGCGCGCATCGCCGCGCTCGCCAACGAGCGCACCGAAAACATCGGCGCGCGGCGCCTGCACACGGTGATGGAGCGGCTCCTCGCCGACCTCTCCTTCGAGGCGCCCGACCGCCACGGCGAGGTGATCATCGACGCCGCCTACGTCCGCGCCCAGCTCGCCGAGGTGATCGAGGACGAGGATCTGCGGCGTTATATCCTTTAGGGCGCGCTGCACATCGCCTCCGCCCCAGGACTCCCCATGCAAGCGCTCATCGAAAAGGCCTCCGTTCTGATGGAGGCGTTCCCGTACATCCGCGCCTTCTCCGGCCGCACCGTGGTGATCAAGTACGGCGGCGCGGCGATGGTGGACCCGAGGCTCGCCGAGGGGTTTGCGCGCAACGTCGGGCTGATGAAGCTGATCGGGATGCGGCCGGTGGTGGTCCACGGCGGCGGGCCGCAGATTGGCCAGCTCATGCGCAAGCTCGGCAAGGAGCCGCGCTTCGTCGACGGCATGCGGGTGACCGACGCCGAGACGATGGACATCGTCGAGATGGTCCTCGGCGGTCTGGTGAACAAGCAGATCGTCGCCTTGATCAACCGCCACGGCGGCCGCGCCGTGGGGCTCACCGGCAAGGATGGCCGCCTGATCGAGGGCAAACGGAGCCGCTACGAAAAGAACAATCCGGCCACCAACACCACCGAGATCATCGACCTGGGCGCGGTGGGCGAGGTGGTGCGGGTGAACCCGGAGGTGCTGGACTCCCTCGACACCGGCCGCTTCATCCCGGTGATTGCCCCGGTGGGGGTGGCGGACGACGGCACGGCGCTGAACATCAACGCCGACCTGGTCGCCGGCGCGGTGGCCGCGGCTCTGACCGCGGAGAAGCTCGTGCTGCTCACCGACGTGGCCGGCATCCTCGACCTGCAAGGCAACCTCATCCGCCACCTCGGCCGCGCCGACCTCGACCGGTTGCGCGCCGACGGGACCCTGCACGGCGGCTTCCTGCCGAAGGTGGCGGCGTGCGAGATCGCCCTCGCGGGTGGGGTGAAGAAGGCGCACATCATCGACGGCCGGGTGGAGCACGCGGTGTTGCTGGAGATCTTTACCAGCGAGGGCATCGGCACCGAGATCGTCTAGGCGAAGGCCGCGCCCACCCCCCTCTCTTCGGGTCACGTCCGCGGCCGCGGGTCTGTGGGTCGACCCCCAGTTCGGCGACCCGGCACGGCCGATCGCTGGACCCAGGGGGCCACCTTGCCCGTCCGAGCGTGCAGCGCCCCCTGCCGGGGGGTCCACTCGCCATCCCCGTCCCGCCGCCGCGCGGCGCGCGCTTAGCCTCGTCGTCGCCACTTGCTGCCGGTACAATCCGCGCTGCCCATCGTCCCCGGAGCGGATTCCATGCTCATCGAGCTGACCCAGAAGCGCGACGCCTTGCACCGCCGTTTCCTCGAACTGCGGGGGTACCTTTGACCCGGAGGGAAAGCGGGAGCGGATCGCCGCCCTTGATCGCCTCGCCGAGGAAGAGGGTTTTTGGAACGACCTGAGCCGCGCTCAAGAGGTGCAGAAGGAGCGGGCCCATCTCGTCCGGGTGGTGGCCGGGTGGGAGCGCCACGCGAGCGCCTTTGACGACCTCGACGTCCTCTTCGAGTTCGCCGCGGCGGAGCCGGAGGAGCGGGAACACGAGGTGGAGATCGGCCGCGAGCTGGACCGTCTCGAAGAGGAGTTGAATGGTCTGGAGATCTCCACCCTCCTCTCCGGCGAGACCGACGCCAACCACGCGATCGTCGAGATCAATCCGGGGGCCGGCGGTACCGAGTCGCAGGACTGGGCGCAGATGCTCTTGCGCATGTACACCCACTGGGCGGAGCGGCGTGGCTTTAGCCACAAGCTTCTCGATTACCTCCCCGGCGAAGAGGCGGGAATCAAGTCGGCCACCCTGCTCATCGAGGGGGAGTACGCCTTCGGCTCCCTGCGCGGTGAGACCGGGGTCCATCGCCTGGTGCGCATCTCCCCCTTCGATTCGGCGAAGCGGCGCCACACCTCGTTTTCCTCGGTCTTTGTCTCGCCCGAACTGGATGACGAGATCGTCGTCGAGGTGGAGGAGAAGGATCTGCGTATCGACACCTACCGCTCCTCTGGCGCCGGCGGCCAGCACGTCAACAAGACCAGCTCCGCGATTCGCATCACCCACATCCCCACCAACACCGTGGTCTGTTGCCAGAACGAGCGCAGCCAGCACAAGAACCGCTCCACCGCCATGAAGATGCTCAAGGCGAAGCTCTACGAGTTGGAACGGCGCGCCAAGGAGGCGGAGCAAGCGGTCACGAATGCGGAGAAGAAGGACATCTCCTGGGGGAACCAGATCCGCTCCTACGTCCTTGCCCCCTACCAGATGGTGAAGGACCTCCGGACCCGCTACGAGATGAGCAACGTGGAGGCGGTGTTGGATGGCGATTTGGATGGGTTCATCAAGGCCTACCTCCTCACGGGTCGGTGACGGCCACGCCAGGCGCCCCATCTTTGGCTCGTGTCCTCGGGCGTGCTCCTCCGACGTAGCGCCGCTCATGGCTACGTCGCCCGCCCTGCGGGCCGGCCCAAATCTGGGGCATCTGGCGTGGCCTACAGGATCGTCGGCGTGCGACTCGTCTTACACCTTGGGTAAGCGGCTCAGGGCGGCGTCGATCTGCGCCTGGGGGTAGGCGTAGTCGTGGAGCTCGCCGGCGAAGTAGGCGTCGTAGGCGGCCATGTCGAAGTGGCCGTGGCCGGAGAGGTTGAAGAAGAGGGCCTTGGCCTCGCCGGTCCGCTTGCACTCGAGGGCCGCGTCGAGGGTGGCGCGGATTGCGTGGCTCGACTCGGGCGCCGGGATGATCCCCTCGCTGCGGGCAAAGGTCACCCCGGCCTCGAAGGTGGAGAGCTGGGGCACCGCCACCGCCTCCACCAGCCCCTCGTGGACGAGCTGCGACACGAGGGCCGAGTCGCCGTGGTAGCGGAGGCCACCGGCGTGGATCGCGGGGGGGATGAAGTCGTGGCCCAGGGTGTACATCCGCAACAACGGCGTGAGGCCGGCGGTGTCGCCGAAGTCGTAGGCGTAGTGGCCGCGGGTGAGGGTTGGACACGATGCCGGTTCCACCGCCACCAGCCGCACCGCCTTGCCCGCCGCCTTGTCGGCGAAGAAGGGGAAGGCGACGCCGCCGAAGTTGGAGCCGCCGCCGCACGCCGCGAAGATCGCGTCCGGGTAGTCGCCCACCTTTGCAAACTGCGCCTTCGCCTCGAGGCCGATCACCGTCTGGTGCAGGAGGACATGGTTGAGGACCGAGCCGAGGGCGTAGTGGGTGTCGGGCCGCGATGCCGCCTCCTCCACCGCCTCGGAGATCGCCAGGCCGAGCGAGCCGGCGCAGTCCGGGTCGGTCGCGAGAATCTTGCGGCCGGCGTGGGTTTGGTCGGTGGGCGAGGCGAGGACCTCCGCCCCCCAGGTCTCGATCATCGAGCGGCGGAAGGGCTTCTGCTGGTAGCTCACCTTCACCATGTAGACCCGCACCTGAATGCCGAAGAGCTGGCCGGCGAGGGCCATGGCGCAGCCCCACTGGCCGGCGCCGGTCTCGGTAACGATGCGCCGCACCCCCTCTTGGCGGTTGTAGTACGCCTGGGGTACCGAGGTGTTCGGCTTGTGCGACCCGGCCGGGCTCACCCCCTCGTACTTGTAATAGATGCGCGCCGGCGTGCCGAGCGCCGCCTCCAGGCGGTGGGCGCGGTAGAGCGGTGTCGGCCGCCACAGGCCGTAGATTCGCCGTACCTCCTCGGGGATGTCGATCCACCGCTGACTCGACACCTCCTGCTCGATCAGGGCATGGGGGAAGATCGCGGTGAGGGCGTCGGGCCCGATCGGCTTGCCATCGGGGCCCAGCGGCGGCGCCGGCCGGTTGGGCATGTCGGCGACCACGTTGTACCACGCCTGCGGGATCTCGGACTCGTCGAGGAGGATCTTCGTCGTCTCCATGGGGGCTCCGGGTGGCGGTGCAGGGGGGCGCGGGCGAGCGGCGAGCCTTGCACGCGGCCGGCGTGCGGCTCAAGAGATCGCCCTCTCCGCCGCCGTGCGCCAGCCTTTCCCGCCTGCACCAGGGCTGAGGTGGGTTACCCGGGCGCGGGTCGGGGGTCGCGCACCGCGGGTAACCCAATCGCCCCCCCTGTGCGTCTAATGGAGAAGGACAAGGGAGACGGATGGCGACCAGCGGCGAGTTGACCATGACGATGGACCCGGCGGCGGAGCGCATCGCGCGCTTTCGCGCCTTGGTGGAGGAGCAGCGGGAGCGCGCCGTGCGTCTTGCTTGGCGGCTCACCGGCGGCGACCGGGCGGCGGCCGAGGACGTTACCCAGGATGCCTTGGTCGCCGCCTATCGGGCCCTGCCGCGTTTTCGCGACGAGGCGCGCCTGGCGACTTGGTTCTACCGGATCCTCGTGCGCCAGGCGCACAGCTACCGGCGCTGGCAACGGGTGCGCGAGGCGTGGCGGGCGGCGGCGACCCACGCGCCCACCGCGCCACCTGTGGCGGTGGGCGTTGCCGATCCCGACCTGCGCCAGCGCATCGCCGCCGCCCTCGGCCGCCTGCCGCAGAGCCAGCGCGACTGTTTCCTCCTCGTTCACGGTGAGGGGTTCACCGTGCGCGAGGTGGCGGTGATCGTGGGCAAGGCGGAGGGGATGGTGAAGAGCCACCTGCACCGCGCCCTCACCCGCCTGCGCGCTGACCTCGACGACCTCCGCGGCTTCGAGGAGAGAGGGGTATGACCATGCACCAGACCATCGACTTGACCGGTGACGAGGCCGCCTTCATCCGCCGCCTCAACGATGGCTACGTCCCGCCGCCCATGGAGGTGGCGGCGCGCGTCGCCTTCGACCAGCGGCTGGAGGAGCGCCTCACCCGGCCCCGCCAGCTACGGTCGCCCCTGCTGCTGGCCACGACTGCCATGGCCGCTGTTTTTCTTTGGGTGGCGCTGCCGCGCCCGGGCTCCGTCGCGCGCACGCCGCAGGCGACGGTCGCGGCGCCGCGTACGGTCGAGCCCACGGCGCTGGAGGAGATCCTGTCGGTCGACGACGGGGTGACCGGCGAGGCCACCGACTTCGCCCTCGCCCTGCCCGCCGACTACCAGGTCCTTGCCGCCGACTACCTTGGCCGGTAAGACCCCCCCTTCATGTAGCAACGCAGGACAACCCTCATCAGGAGAAGGCCATGAAGACCCGCATGCAGACCCCTCATTTCCCAACCGGCGCTGGGCTCCTCGCCACGCTTTTCGCCGCCACCCTGATCCTCCCCCTCACCGCCCAGGCGGGCATGGGGCGTGGCGGTCCACCGAGTCCGGACCGGTGCATCGCCCGCCACGCGGAGAAGCTCGGCGTCGATGCGGCGACCGTGGCGCAGATCGAGGGTCTCGCCGCCGCCGCGCAGGAGGAGGCGAAACCGCTGCGCGACGCCCTGCGCGCGGCGCGCGAGCAGATGCGCACCCTGCTTGACGTCGATCAGCCCGACGAGGCGGCGGTGTTGGCCCAGTCGGACAAGGTGAGCGCGGCGCTGGCGGCGCTTCACCGTCACCACCTCGCTACCCTCCTGAAAATCCGCGCCCTGCTCACCTCGGAGCAGCGCGCCAAGCTCAAGGGGATGTGCTCCCCGGGGGGGGCCGGGGGTCCCGGGGGTGGCATGGGACCCGGTGGCTGGATGGAGCCGGGTGACGACGGCGAGCTGCCATGCGGCGCTGGAGGTCCGCCGAATCGGGCTTCCGGCAAGCCGTGTTGTGGCGGAGGGGCGCCGGCCGGCGATGGCCCGCCCGCGGCCGGCGCCGGTCGATCGTAGGCCGCGTCGGCTGTGGCGCGGCGGGCAGGGGGGCCTCCCTGCCCGCCGCGTGGTCACCGTGACCCGCGCCGCCGTCGCGCGTGGCCGGCCCGTTGGGCCGGGATCGCCGATAGGACGCTCCTACTGGAGGCGTTCAAGCGCGCTGGCCAGTGGTGCCGGAAACGGATCGCAATCGAAATCGGCCTTCGGTTCTCTCGCCCCGCTCCCGATTTTGCTGGCCCCAACGCGGGGTGGGGCCGACGCGGTGCCCTCTCGCAGGCCGCTATTCGCGGCCGGCGAGGTCGCCACCCCAACCGAGCTTGGCGCGCAGCACCGCGTAGTAGTCGTAGCCACCATCGTGGATGAGCTGTACCCGGTGCGGGGAGCGGCGGACGGTAATGCGGTCGCCGGTCTGGAGGTGGACCACCTCCTGGCCGTCGAGGGTGAGGTGGAGGTCCTGGTGGTCGGCGCGTAGGGCGATCTCCACGACCGCGTCGGCGGACAGGACCAGGGGGCGATGGGTGAGGGTGTGCGGGCAGATGGGGACCAGGGCGATGCAGTCGATCCCCGGGGTGAGAATCGGGCCGCCGGCGGCCATGCAGTAGGCGGTGGAGCCGGTGGGGGTGGCGAGGATGAGGCCATCGGCGCGGAAGGTGGTGAGCGGGCGGCCGTCGACGGCGACGTCGATGGAGGCGATCCGCGCCAGGGCGCCCTTGTTGATCACCGCGTCGTTGAGGCAGTGGTAGCGGGCCACCGTGGTGGGGCCGCGCACCACCTCGCTTTCGAGGAGCAGCCGCTCGTCGAGCCTGACCTCGCCGGTGAACAGGTGGGTGAGGGCGGTGCGCGCCTCGGGGAAGGGGGTGCCGGTGAGGAAGCCGAGGGAGCCGAGGTTGATCCCGAGGAGTGGGATCCCCGCCACCGCCGCCTCGCGCGCCGCGCCGAGGAGGGTGCCGTCGCCGCCAAGGACGAGGATGGCGTCGCACTCGGCGAACAGCTCCGGTCGCGGTGCCGCGGGGATCGCCGGGAAGAGGGAGGCGACGCCGCGCTCCACCAAGACCGAGCGGCCCTGGTGCTGGATCCACACGAGGAGGTCGGTGACCGGGTGGCCGAACTCCGCCTGCGGTCTGCAAATGACGCCGATCCGCTTGATCGACAGAGCGCAGCCGAAATCGCTGCTCACCGTGTGGTCCCCGCTTCGCGGCGCGCCACCATCACCGCCTCCAGGTTGCCCTTCGGGCCGCGGATCGGCGCGTCCATGGAGCCGACGATACGGAGGCCCAGATCGGCGGTCAATCGAACCACTCGTTCGATCACCGCGTTGCGCGCGCGCGAGTCACGCACCACGCCGCCTTTGCCCACCGCGCCTTTCTCCACCTCGAACTGCGGCTTGACCAGGGCGACCAACCAGCCGTCCGCGGCGAGGAGGGGGATGAGCTGCGGGAGGACCTGGGTGAGGGAGATGAAGGCGAGGTCACAGGTGATGCCGGCAAAACGCCGGCAGAGGATCGCCTCGGGCAGGCGCAGGCAGTGGGTGCGTTCGTAGACCTCGACGCGCGGGTCTTGGCGCAGGGGCCAAGCGAGCTGGCCGTAGCCCACGTCCACCGCGACCACCTTTTCGGCGCCGTGGCGCAAGAGGCAGTCGGTGAAACCGCCGGTGGAGGCGCCAACATCGAGCCAGAGGCCGGTGGGTTGCACCGCGAACCGCGCCAGCGCCGCGGCGAGCTTCACCCCGCCGCGGCTCACGTACGGGTGGTCGGGGTGGCGCAGGCGCAGGGCGTCATCCGCGGCCACCGGCGCCCCCGGCTTGTCCACCACCCGGTCGTTCACGAGCACCTGCCCGGCGCGGATGAGCCGCTCAGCGCGGGTCGTGTCGTCCGCCAGCTTCCGCGCGACGAGGGCGTGGTCAAGACGGGTGCGGGACATAGGCGGTGGCGCGGCGGCAGTGGGCGGGCGCGGCGGCCGCGTCTTCGGCGGAGCCACCGTAAGGTGCAGAGTCTGTCGGAGCTAGGTGAACGTGGCCAGCGGCGGCGGGTGCGCGCGGGTGCGGCGTGGTGGGTCGCGCAACGCGGGGTGGGCAGTGAACAACGGGCGATCCGCAAGCCGCGCTGCGCCCCGATCCCTGCGGGAGCTCAGCTCCCCGCGGCTGGGTCGATCGACCCGGTCCGCCCAGCGCCGCCCAGCGCGGCGCGGTCAGCGGCGCTCGACCGCCCACGTCGTACCCGCGCGCACGAAGGTGGCGATGCGATGGGCGATGGAGTCGGCGTCGAGGCCCGCCGCGGCGAGGAGCTGCGCGCGTGCGCCGTGGGAGGTGAACTGGTCCGGGAGGCCAAGGCGCAGGAGGGCAACGCCGGTGTGCTGGGTGTCGGCGAGGAGCTCGGCCACTGCGCTCCCCACGCCGCCGGCGAGCTGCCCCTCCTCCAGGGTGACCAGGCGGCCGGTGGTGGCCGCGGCGGCGAGGATGATCTCGTGGTCGAGCGGCTTGGCAAAGCGGAGGTTGACCACCTGCGCGTCGATCCCGTCGCGGGCGAGCAGGCCCGCGGCGGCGAGCGCCGGGGCGACCATGGTGCCGAGGGCGAGCAGGGTTACATCGTTGCCGGTGCGCAACCACTCACCCTTGCCAACTTCGAGTAGCTCGGGTGCACCGTCGAGGGGGACGCCGAGGCCCGCGCCGCGCGGGTAGCGCACCGCCGCTGGGGTGTCGAGGGTGAGGCAGGTGGCCAGCATGTGGCGCAGCTCCTGCTCGTCCTTCGGCGCCATCACCACGAAGTTGGGGATCGGCCGCAGGTAGGCGAGGTCAAAGACGCCATGGTGGGTGGGACCGTCCTCGCCCACCAGACCGGCGCGGTCGATGGCAAAGGTGACCCCGAGCCGCTGCAGGGCGACGTCGTGGATAAGCTGGTCGAAGGCGCGTTGGAGGAAGGTGGAGTAGATCGCCGCCACGGGCCGGAGGCCGTCGGCGGCCAGCGCCGCGGCGAAGGTGGCGGCGTGCTGCTCGGCGATTCCGACGTCGAAGAAGCGGTCGGGAAAGCGGCGGGCGAACTCGGTCAGCCCGGTGCCCGACTCCATGGCGGCGGTGATCGCGACGATCCGCGGGTCCCGCTCCGCCAGCTCGATCAGGGTGTCGCCGAAGACCCGCATATAGGTGGGCGGCGGGGTGGCGGCGCCGGTGCCAGTGCGTGGCTTGCCGGTGGCCACGTCGTACGGCCCGAGGCCATGCCACTTGGCCGGGTCCTTCTCGGCGAAGGGGTACCCCTTGCCCTTCTGGGTCGCGCAATGGACGAGGACCGGCCGGTGGAGCTTGGCGGCGCGCCCGAAGGCCTCGATCAGCGCCTTGATGTCGTGGCCCTTGATTGGGCCGATGTAGGCGAAGCCGAGCTCCTCGAAGAGCATCCCCGGGAGGATCGCCTGCTTCAGGCTGTCCTCCACCGACCGCGCGGCGCGCAACATCGGCTCGCCCACCCCGGGCAGGCGGTTGAGGAGCCGCTCCACAAAGGCGCGCAGCGCCTGATAGGTGTCGCCGGCAAGGTGGCGGGAGAGGTAGGCGGACAGGGCCCCAACGTTGGGGGCGATGGAGAACTCGTTGTCGTTGAGGACGACGATCAGCTCCTTGGCGAGGCCGCCGCCGTGGTTGAGGGCCTCGAAGGCAAGGCCGGCGGTCAGCGCCCCATCGCCGATCACCGCGATCGTTTTGTGGTGCTCGCCCTTGATGTCGCGCGCCGCCGCGAAGCCGAGGGCGGCGGAGACCGAGGTGCCCGCGTGGCCGGCTCCGAAGGGGTCGTGGGGGGACTCGGTGCGGCAAGTGAAGCCGGAGAGGCCGCCCGCCTGGCGGAGGGTGGCGAAGGCGTCGCGCCGGCCGGTGAGGAGCTTGTGGGCATACGCCTGGTGGCTCACGTCCCAGACGATCCGGTCCGTGGGTGAGTCGAAGCAGTAGTGGAGCGCCAGGGTGAGCTCCACCACCCCGAGGCTGGCCCCCACGTGGCCGCCGTTCACCGCACACACCTCGATTAGCCGCTCGCGGATCTCCGCCGCCAGGTTGGCGAGCTCGGCGAACGACAGCGGCTTCAGGTCCGCGGGGGAGTTGATCTGGTCGAGGAGAGACATGGAACAAGGCGGCGGGGGGGGCGGAAAGCAGCGAAGGATACACACGGTGGTGGCTCAATGCGCACCTTCCACGACCGCCCCCCCCAATAACCCCAGCGGCGCGGCCGCGCTCCCGAGGGGGGCAAGGTCGGCCACCGCCCGTTCGACCAGCTCCAGACCGAGGGCGCGCGCTGCCACCGGCCCGACGGCGCGGGCGTAGGAGGGGCGCGGCGGTGGCTCGACCGTCGCCTCGCCCTGCAGGTCGGCTCTGATTGCTACCGCCAGGCCGGCGTGGTGGGCGTAGCGGGTGAGCGCCTCCAGCGCCGCGGCGGAACCACCGCCGAGCAGGGCGCCGATGCGCACCGCGGTGGTGAACCAGGCGCCTGTCGTGTGGGTGTCGATGAACTCCAGCTCGGGCAGGGTCAGCGTCTCGCCGGGCCGGGCGAGACGCACCACCGCCTCCCCGGCCGCCGCCCCGCCCCCGCCGGCGCAACGGGCGAGGTCGTGGAGGGCCATCAGGCGCGCCGCCGCCGCGGGCGGCCCGGCCGGGTCGGCGAGGAGATCAAAGGCGAGGGCAAGCAGCGCGTCCCCGGCGAGTAGCTGCAGGGCCGCGTCGCCCCCGGTGCACAGCGCGTGGTGGCGGTAACAGGCGCGGTGGGCGATCTCCACCGCAATGGCCGGGCCGAGGCAGGCGCGGCCGTCGCCCCCCACCGCCTCCGCCGCGGCGATTACCGCGAGCGGGTAGAGGCGGGGTCGCGAGGCGGCGAAGAGCCGCTCCATCGCCTCGAAGAGCGGCCGCGGGTGGCCGTGGGGGAGCCATCCAACCAACGCCTCCTCCACCCACGCCTGGCGCGTGTCGAGATAGCAGGCGAAGCGCGCCTGCGGGTCGTCGTTCATCCCTCCGGATCCAGCGGAACCGTGGTCTCCTCGCCGCTGGCGCTGGTGACCAGCCGCTCCACCCGCCGCTCCGCCTCGTCGAGGCGATGGGTGCACCCCTTCACCAACGCCACCCCCTCCTCATAGAGGGTGAGCGACTCCTCGAGGGGCAACTCCCCCCTCTCGAGGCGGGCGACGATGGCCTCCAGGCGGGTGAGGGACTTCTCGAAGGACTCGGGTTGCTTGGCCATCCAGGGCTCCGCGGCGCTCTCCAGGAGGGGGCGAGTATCCGGCCCGCGGGAAATCGTGGTCAAGAAATGGGGGTTTCGTCGCCCGCGGGGTCGTGGCTCGATCCATCCTCCACGCCTGGCAGCATCTTGTGCCCGATCAGCTCGTCCGCATCACCGCGGGATCGTGGCTCGATCCATCCTCCACGCCTGGGGCGGTCGCCCAGCGGACCACCCAGGGGGGCGCTGGATGGCGGTCGATGCGGACCCCGCCGCCAACCTCCAGGTGGATGCGGAGCTGGCCGTCGAGGTCGGTGCGCAGGAGGCCTGCGGCGGGCAGGAGGTGGTGGAGGCGGGCGAGGACCGTGGGGTGGGGGTGGCCGAAGCGGCTCGCCTCGCCCACCGAGATCACCAGCCAGCGTGGCCGAGTGGCGGTGAGGAAGGGGGCGGTGGAGGAGGTGCGGCTGCCATGGTGGCCGACCTTGAGGAGGTCGCAGGCGAGGGCGGCGGGGGCGGCGGCGATCAGCGCCGCCTCGCCGGTCCGTTCCAGATCGCCGGTGAGCAAAAGCCGCCGTCCCGCCACCTCCACGCGCAGGACCTGGCAGGCGTGGTTCGGCGAGGTGGTGCGGTTGGCCGGGGTGATCGGGTAGAGGGCGCGAAGGGTGGCGTCGCCGAGGCGGGCGGTGTAGCCGGCGGTGGGGTGGCGCAGGCGCACGCCGCGGCGGGCCGCGAGGCGCCAAAGGGCCGCGTGGCTGCGGTTGATCGGCCGTCGCCACGGGTCCCAAAGCTCGCCCACCGGCAGGGTGGCGAGGACCGCGTGCAGGCCGCCCATGTGGTCCGCCTGCGGGTGGGTAAGGGCGACCACGTCGAGGTGGTCGATCCCGAGGCGGGCGAGGCTCGGGACCACCACCTCGCGGCCGAGGTCGAACTCCCCGCGGCCGGTTCCGCCGCCGTCCACCAGCAGGGTGTGGCCGTCCACCGTGCGCACGATCAGGGCGTCACCCTGGCCGACGTCGAGGGCGATCAGCTCGGCGGCCGGCGGCGCGCCGCGCAGGGCGGCGACACCGGCGCCCACCGCCACCGCCGCCGCCAGCGCGACCCCGGCCGGCCGGCGGCGCCACGCCGCCCACCCCGCAACCGCCCCAAGACCGATCCACAGCGGGGCGGGCGGCGCCAGGGTGAGGTGGCCGAAGGGCCAGGCGGCCACCCACCGGGTGGTGGCGATGAGCACCTGGGCGGCCCCGGTGGTGGCCCAGGTGATCGCCCCCCCCACCCCCGGCAGGGTGGCCGGGAGGGCGAGGGCGAGGAGGGCGGCGGGCAGGAGGATGAAGCCGAGCCACGGGATCGCCACCAGACTGGTGACCAGCCCCGCCGGGGCGAGGCGGCCGAAGTGGAGCCACGCCAAAGGGGTGGTCGCCGCCCACGCCGCCACCGTGATCCCGAGGGCGAGGCGGGCGCGCCCGAGGATGGAGGTGGCCCTCCCCCGGCCGCGGGCGACGAGGCAGATCGCCACCACCGCGGCGAAGGAGAGTTGGAAGGAGGCGAGGCCGATGGCCTGCGGCCACACCGCCAACAGGGCGAGGGCGGCGAGGGCCACGTTCCGCGCTGCCTGACTGCGCCGGCCCACGAGCGGCGCGAGGAGGGCCGCGGTCACCATGATCGCCGCGCGCAGGGTGGAGACGTGCGCCCCGGCGATGGCGGTATAGAGGAGGGTGGCGCCGATCGCGCACCCCCCAGCGATCGCCTGCGGGTGGGCCCACCACCGCCCCGCGGCCAGGGCGCGCAGGGGGAGGAGGTAGCGGGCGGCGAGGTGGGCGAGGAAGAAGACGTAGCCCGCCACCAGGCCGACGTGCAGGCCGGAGATGGCGAGGAGATGGGCGAGACCCGCGTCGGTGAAGGCGTCGCGGAGGTCGGGGGCGAGGCCCGATAGGTCGCCCAAGGTGAGGGCGGCGAGGAGCGCCGCCACCTCGGGTGGGAAGCGGTGGTTCAGGCGCGCGCGTTGAAAATCGCGGAGGTGTTGGAGGAGGCGGCCGGGGGCGAGGCGGGAGGGGGGGGCGAGCAGGCGGAGGTGGGCGGTGGTCGCCGTCGCCTCCCAGAAGATTCCCTGACGCGCCCGCCACTGGCGGTGGTCGAACAGGCCCGGGTTCTTGTAGGTGCGCGGCGGGTGGAGGGCGGCGGCGAAGGTGAGGCGGGCCCCGGGCTCGATCCACGCCTGGGGCGCGCCGTAGACCGCCACCCCCAGGTCGATCCCCTGGGGGGTGGCGTCGAGCTTTTCGGTGCGCAGGACAAACCGCTGGCGCTCCGCCTCGCGTTGCACCAGGCCGCTGACCGTGCCGGTGATCTCCACCCGGCCGTGGGGGATCTGCGCCACCTCCGCCGGCGGCGGCGCCAGGCCGCCGTGCACGACCCAGAGGAGCAGCGCTGCGCCACCGCCCGCTCCCACCGCCGCCAGCGGGTGGAGTCGAGCCCATGCCGCGGCCACCCCGAGAAGGAGCGCGAGGGCGACGGGCGCGACCTCTCCGTGGGGATCGGGCCAGAGGTGGGCGAGGGCAAGGCCGGCGACCACCCCAAGGGTGAGGCGGGCGAGGGGGTCGCGCGGCAAGAACGGGCTGGGCCGCATGGCTCACCGTGGCTCGTGGATGCGCGCCGGCCCCCACGCGCCCGCGGGCGGTCGCCTCGTCCGCGGTTGCAGGAGGTCGCCCGTGGCGCACCGCAAACGCTGCGTGTGGCCACCGCAACAACCCCCCAGCGCGGGCGGGCGGGCTCCTCTCGGACCGGCCCACCTCGGTGTGGAGGGGGTCGCGCGCGCGACGATTTCGGGTGCGAGGTACAGGCGGGGGGTGGGCGTGCTCATCCGTGAGGCTTCGCCAGGGTCGAAGCGGCTACGGAACCACGAACGGTGGGGGCGGGGAAGGGGTTGGCACCCGAGCGCTCGCCGGCGGGGGTAGCCCTGTTCGCCACCAGGCAGGCCTGCTCGCCACCAGGCAGGCGGAGGCGAACCGTCTGTCCAACCGGCCGCACCGGATGGGTGGCTAGCCGTTGGCCTGCCGAAGGAGGGTGAAGGCGGTCTCGCCGGTGCGGTGGGTCGCCTCCACCCGCAGGGTGGCCGGGAGGGTCGGGGGGGTGCGGGTGGCGTGCTCCACCACGATCAGGGCGCCCCCGGCGAACAGCGACCCGCGGGCGAGGTGGGCGAGGGTGGCGGTGAGCAGCGGCTCGGCCGCGTAGGGGGGGTCCAGGAAGAGGAGGTCGAAGGGGGGGGTGAGGCGATCGAGGGCGGCGGGGAGGGGGCGGCTGACCACCACCGCACCGGCCGGCGCGAGGTCGGCGAGGTTGGCGCGCAAAGCCAGCAGGGCGGCGCGTCCCGACTCCACGAAGCAGCAGGTGGCGGCGCCGCGCGACAGGGCCTCCAGGCCGAGGGAGCCTCCGCCGGCGAAGAGGTCGGCGACCCGCGCCCCGTCGACGGGGCCGAGGCGGGCGAACAGGGCCTCCCGCGCCCGGTCGGAGGTGGGGCGCGTGGCGCTCCCCTTGGGGGTGTGCAGGCGGCGCGATCCGAGCGATCCGGCAATGATGCGCATGGGGGAGGGTATCGCGGACGCCGCCGCCGTTCATGTCGATGGGGGCGGCCGCCACCACGGGCGGCCCTTCGCTACAGTGGCAGTAGGGGCGGGGAAGGAGGTCCATCATGGGAACCACCACGCGAAGATCGATCCACCGGCGGGACCGCTTGGTGCCAGAACGCGACCGGGATGCCTACGCCATCCCCGAGAAGCTGCCCGAGAATACGGTGTGCCCGGGCTGTGGTGCGCTCTATGAGCGCGGCCGGTGGCAGTGGGCGACCGCGAAGGGGGAGGGGGCGAACCACCTCTGCCCGGCGTGTCACCGCATTCGCGACCACCAGCCCGCCGGGGTGGTGACCCTCGGCGGCCCGTTTTTCGTTCACCACGGTCAAGAGATCGTCGGCCTCCTGACCCAGGAGGCGGAGAGGGAGGAGCGTGAGCACCCGCTCCACCGGGTCATGGGGGTGGAGGGGGAGGGGGAGGGGATGGTGGTGCAGACCACCGATGTCCACCTTGGGCGTCGCCTCGGCGAGGCGATCCACCACGCCTACGGCGGCGACCTCTCCATCCAGTACGCGGACGACGAGCAGTTGGTCCGGGTCCACTGGCGGCGGTGAGGAGGGGGGGCGCCGGTCGGACTGTGTCGCGCGATGCAGGCAGCCCCCCGCGCGCGCGGAGGGGGAGGTCGGCCCGGGAGGCCAAGGCGGCCCGGCAGAACAGCCCCCCGCGCGCGCGGAGGGGGAGAGCGCGCGAGGAGGCTTCCGGTGGGGGTTCCGGGCAGCCCCCCGCGCACGCGGAGGGGGAGTTGAGGGGTTGGGGTGGGGTGGGGCGGAACTACGGCAGCCCCCCGCGCGCGCGGAGGGGGAGGACTGGCCGGTGACCTGCGCTGCAGTGGTGACCGGCAGCCCCCCGCGCGCGCGGAGGGGGAGATGAGCCGGATGCCCGTGGTCGGGCTGCCTACCGCCAGCCCCCGCGCGCGCGGAGGGGGATAAGATCCGCCCTGCCTCGATCATCGTGTCGTCCGCCAGCCCCCGCGCGCGCGGAGGGGGAGCGGTCGTAGATCACCCAGGGGCCCAGTCACGAAGAACGGTTTACGAGTCCGGGTCCACGGGTCATCGCCCACGGGTCCGGCCGCAGTCCGCGCGCTTGCTGGCGATCGACCCAGTCCGCCAGCCTCCTACGCCGCCCCGCGCAGGTCGTAGCGCGCCATCATCACCGTGAGGACGACGGTGGCGGCGATGAACGCCTCGACGCTGAACGGCCACAGGAGCAGGCAGACCGCGTAGTAGGCGGTGCGCAGGCCGTGGCGGAAGTCGAGTTGGAAGTCGGCGAGGTAACTGGTCAGGTCGGCAACGCGCGCCGTCGCCTCGGCCGGGTTGCCGGCGGTGAACCAGTGGGCGGCGAGGACCGCCCGCAGCGCCCAGACAAACTCGAGAAAGGCAAGGGCGAGGACGATCGCGAGGGCAAGGAGCTTGAGCTGGGCGAGGAGCGGGGAGGGGTGGCCGAAGATGCGGGTGACCTCACACAGGGCGCGCAACCGCTCGCCCGACAGGAGGAGACCGAATGTGCCACCGAGGGCGAGGATGGTCACCGAGCCGAGGAAGATCGCCGGCCGGGCGAGGTTGCGCAGGGCCTGGATGAAGACGATCGGCTCGTCGCGTGCGAGCAGGCTGGTGGTCCACTCCCGCTGGCGGGTTTGCAGGCGACCGAGGCGGGTCGAGGCGGGGGCGCGGCGGGTGCGGCGGCCGTGGTACCACTCGTAGCCGCGCCAGCAGGCGAGAAAGAGGGCGAGGGCGGTCCACTCCAAGAGCGCCCGCAGGGGCAGGGTGGGAAGGGCGATGGTGGCCACGGAAATCTCCTGGCGGTTCGGCGCGGGGTCAGGCTGCGCGCCTCGGGTATCCAGAGGGGCAACGGCAAGGTACCGCGCGCACCGTCGCCGGGGAACTTGGGTGGCGTCGCCACGGGAGCGCGGCCGCGCCAGGGGCGGCGGCGGTCCGGGCGGCTACACCTCCCGCCCCATGGCGACCTCGTCGCAGGCCTCGCGCTTCGGGCAGGCGAGGCAGTCGCCCCAGATCTTCATGGGCAACACCGCCTTGTCGATCTGCCGGAAGCCGAGGTGCTCGAAGAACTCGACGCGGGCGGTAAGGGCGAAGCAGTAGTGCATCCCGCGTTGGCGGGCCTGGTGGAGCAGCGCCCGGACCATGGCTCGGCCGAGCGCGTTGTGGCGGTGGTCGGGGTGGACGACCAGGGAGCGCACCTCCGCGAGGGAGTCGGTGAACCGCTTCAGCCGCCCCATGGCCACTACCCCCCCGTCGATCTCGGCCACCAAAAACTCCGCGCGGTAGGTGGCCAGCTCCGCACCCACCACCGGCAGGAGGAAGTCGCCGGCCTGGTGGGGTTCAGCGAGGGCGAGCATCGCGGTGTCGTCTGCCACGGTGGCAACACGGATCGTGGTGGAAGGCATCGCGCGCGGGGGGAGGGGGGAGACGGGTGCGACACCGGTCCACACCCGGCGCCGATTGTCGAGGCAACTTCGCCCCAAACAAAAGGGTCGCCCGCGCCTGCTGGGTGGCGGCAGGGGAAGCGGCCGTCTCCGGTGCGGCCCACCCAGGTGGATGTTGCCGGCGGCCTTGCGCTGCCGAGCCGCCCCAGCGCGCGGGGTGGGATCGCGCAGGGGGCTGGGGGAAAGGAGGGTGCTGCTCGCTGCCGGTGGCGCCTCCCTCGCGCCCCCAATCCCCGTGTCGCGCACGCCGCGAGCGCGTCGCGACTCGGCCCCTCTCGATTCCCCCCGCATCCCGGGCCGACCGAGGCCGGCCCGGGAGGTCTCTCTTCCCTCGCGGGGAGGAGGAGGAGAGCGAGGGAAGGGGAGACACCTGCACTCTAGCCATACGGCTGCCACTCGGCATGGCGCGGCGGGGAGGGTGGGGGAGCTTCCCCCGATCGACGGCGAAGCGGCGAAGCCCCTCCCCATCCCGGGCGCGGATCGCCCCGGAAGCAGCGGGCCCGAGCCCGGATCGACCCGTTCGTAGAGCGATGTGGGGCTCGTGCGACGAAGAACGTCCCACGAGTCCGCCCACGAGTCCGGCCGTGGGTCCGCGCGCCTCAGTCGCTCGACAAAGTCCGTGCGCCTCCGTGCCCCACGAAGCGCTACGCGCGGTTGGATCGGACTCTGCGCCTGCTGCCTCTCGCCCGCTCGCCAAGGTCCAATCCGCCCATGGCGCGGGATTACGCCGGGGGTCGGGTACCCGGGGTGCAGGTGGGGCGGTCGCTGGCGGTATCGACGTGGTGGAAGCAGCACGAGCGGGTGTCGCGGCAGGGCATGCGGCACCGATCCGGCCGCAGGCCGTCGCTGGCGCCGGCGGCGGCGGTGGGCTGGCGGCCGTACTCGACCGCGGGCGGGGTGGCGTGGCCGAAGCCGTCGCCGCTCGTGCACGCGGCGCCACACAACGGGCCGTGGCCGGCTTCGCCCGAGGATTGGAGCGCGCCGGCCACGGCCGGCCGGGCAGCGGCGAGGACGAGGACGAGGATGAGGAGAAGGAGTCGTGCCATGGAAAGAGCTGCTGCCCGGGATAAGCGGGTCACAGCAACCGCCATGCCATCGCTCGCGGGGAGCGTGGCAACTCAGCACAAAACCAGAGCCACCAAGGTTTTGCGGTGGGCGCCTCGGGGCTAGGCCCAAAGGGTTGCGGCGCGCCGGTCTCAGTTTGAGACGGGCGGCGCGGCGTACCGCCTCCCCCCTGGCTACAGTGAGGGCGATGGCCTCCCACGATCCCACCCCGGCGCGCGGCCAGGAGATCAGCGTTGCCCTGGTGGCGGCGCTCGAGCACCAGCGGCCGCCCCTGTTTGACCCGCGCGGCTGGTTCGCGCCGCTCATCGGCCGGGCCCTGGCGGACACCGCCTTCCGCACCGCCCTCTTCCGCTTCATCGACTGCCTGCCGGTCCTCGCTTCTCCCCCCGCGGTGGTGGACCACCTGCAGGCGTACCTCGCCGGCGCCGACCTCCCGCCCGCCCTGCGCACCGCCCTCCACCTCGCCGGTGGCCGCTGGGCCGCACCGGTGGCGGCGGCGGCGGTGCGGCGCAACGTCCGGCGCCTCGCCGCCCAGTTCATCGCTGCTCCCGGTCCGGGCGAGGCGGGGGCGGTGGTGGCGCGGTTGGCGGCGGCGGGGGTGCGGGTCACCGTGGACCTCCTCGGCGAGCGCACCTGCTCGGCGGTCGAGGCGGCCACCCACCTCGCCGGCTACCGCGCCCTGGTGGCGGAGGTGGCGGGGCGGGTGGCGCGCGGCGACGGCTCCATCTCCGTGAAGGTGAGCGCCCTCGATGCGCACCTCGACGCCGTTGCCACCTCGGCCTGCGTGGCGCGGTTGGCGCGGGGGGTCGGAGGTTTGGTGGAGCAGGCGGAGGCGGCGGACCTCCTCCTCTATCTGGACATGGAGGACCACGCTCTCAAGGGGATCATCCTCGACCTCTTCGAGCGCCTCGCGGACGACCACCCGCAAGCGCGCCTCGGCTGTGTATTGCAGGCGTACCTGCGGGAGAGCGAGGCGGATTGCGCGCGGGTCGTGGCCATCGCGCGCCGCCACCCGGGCCACCTCTCCGTGCGGTTGGTGAAAGGGGCGTACTGGGACACGGAGGTGGCCCTGGCGCGCCAGCGCGGCTGGCCGGTCCCGGTCTTCGCGACGAAGGCAGAGACGGACGGTGCCTTCGACCGCCTGGCGGCGCGCCTCCTCGGCGAGGCGGCGCTCCTCTATCCGGCGATCGCCAGCCACAACGCCGACTCCCTGGCTCGCGCCTTGGCGGTGGCGGAGCAACTCGGCCTCAGCCCGGAGGCGTACGAGGTGCAGCTCCTCTACGGCATGGGCGAATCCCTGGCTCGCGCCCTGGTCGGGCGCGGCGTGCGGGTGCGGATGTACCTGCCGGTGGGCGAGCTGCTGCCCGGGATGGCGTACTTCGTCCGGCGGCTGCTGGAGAACACCGCCAACACCTCGTTTTTGCGCCACACCTACGCGCCGGCCATGGCGGCGACGGTGGCCCGGGTGGCGACGAAAGCACCGGCGCGCGGGTCGAGTGTACCGGCCGCGGTCGCGGTGGCGGCGCCCCTCGCCCCCGCCCCCCCCGCGTCGCCGGCGGTAACGCCCCCGGGGTTTGCCAACGAGCCGACCCTCGACTTCAGCGATGGTTCGGTGCGCGCCGAGTTTCAGGAGGCGATCGAGCAGGTCCGCGGGGAGCTCGGGGTGGAGGTGGCGGCGGTGGTGGGCGGCGGCGACCGGGCCACCGGCGATTGGGTGGACTCCGTGAATCCCGCCCACCCGCTCCAGGTGGTGGCGCGCTTCCACCGGGTCACTCCGAAGCTAGTGGCCGAGGCGGCCAGCGCCGCGGCGGCGGCCCTGCCGGCCTGGTCGGCGACCCCGGCTCCGGCGCGCGCCGCGCTCTTGCGGCGCGCCGCCGACTGGCTTGCCCAGCGGCGCCACGCGGCGGCGGCGTGGGAGATCTTCGAGGCGGGCAAGCCGTGGCGCGAGGCGGACGCGGATGTGGGCGAGGCGATCGACTTCCTGCGCTACTACGCCGGCGAGGCGGAGCAGCTCGGCGCGGGCCACCGCTACCCCTCCCCGCCCGGGGAGCAAAACCGCGGCCGCTATCTCGCGCGCGGGGTGGCGGCGGTGATCGCGCCGTGGAACTTTCCCCTCGCCATCCTCACCGGCATGACCGCGGCCGCCTTGGCCGCTGGCAACACCGTCTGCCTCAAGCCGGCGAGCGCGACGGTGCGGGTGGGGCGGCTGTTGGTAGATGCCCTCATCGCGGCGGGGCTTCCACCCGGCTGCCTCCAGTATCTGCCGGGGGAGGGCGGCGAGGTGGGCGCCGCGTTGGTGGCCGAGCCGCGAGTGGCGCTCATCGCCTTCACCGGCTCGCGCGCGGTGGGGCTCGCGTTGAACCAGCAGGCGGCGGCAGTGGTCCCGGGCCAGCGGTTCGTCAAGAAGGTGATCTGCGAGATGGGTGGCAAGAACGCCCTGATCGTCGATGACGACGCCGACCTCGACGAGGCGGTGGTCGCGATCCTGGCCTCGGCCTTTGGCTACGCCGGCCAGAAGTGCTCGGCCTGTTCGCGGGTGATCGCGGTGGGGTCGATCCACGCGCCCCTCCTCGCCCGCCTCGCGGGGGCGGTGGAGGAGCTCATCACCGGCGATCCGGCCGACCCCGCCACCCAGGTGGGGCCGCTGATTGACGCGGCCGCCCAGGCCAAGGTGGAAGGCTACGTCGCCCTCGGCGAGAGGGAGGGGAGGCTCGCGGCGCGCGGGAGCTGCCCGGCGGAGGGGTACTACGTCGCCCCCGCCTTGTTTCGCGCCATCGAGCCCCACCACCGCCTCGCCCAAGAGGAGGTCTTTGGGCCGGTGGTGGCGCTTATGGCCGCGGCCGACCTCGAACAGGCGGTAGCGACCGCCAACGGGACCGACTACGCCCTCACCGGTGGCCTCTTTTCCCGCCACCCGGGCCACCTCGCCTACGTGCGTGACCACTTGCGGGTCGGCAACCTCTACCTCAATCGCGCGATCACCGGCGCCCTGGTCGGCCGCCAACCGTTCGGCGGCTTCGGCCTCTCCGGCATCGGCTCGCAGGCGGGCGGCCCGGACTACCTCCGCCAGTTCTGTCTCCCCCAGAGCGTCTGCGAGAACAGCCTCAGGCGTGGCTTCGCGCCCGAGACCCTGGAGTAGGTGGCGGCCATGGCCGGGGGAGCCCGAGCGAACCCTGGCTGGCGTGGGGACGGCCCAAGATTCACCGTTGCCGAGTTGGGCGATGGATCGCGAACCGAGTCGTTACCGTCCCGCATGCGCGGGGGAAGGGAAACTTGTATGCCGATCTCCCAAATGGCCGCGCGGAGCTACGGCCGGGCCGCGCTTGATTTGCGGGACGAGGCGCGGGCACCGGCCCTGGAGGGGGCGCGTGCGGCCCTCGAGTCTTTTTACTTCGCCTTCAACCAGCGCTCTCTCGCCGCCCTGGAAGGTGTCTGGGCGCCGGGGCCGCTCAGCGCGCTGGCCAATCCCCTGGGTGGGATCGTGCGGGGGATCGCGGAGATCCGGGCGCTCTACCAGCGCATTTTCGATGGCCCCGCGCGCGTCTGGGTGGAGTTCTACGACGTGGTGGAATACGTGGGCGAGGAGAGCGTGGTGTTCGCCGGGCGCGAGCGCGGCGAGTTCACCCGCGCTGCGCTCACCCTCCCGTTGGCGATCCGCACGACTCGGGTGTTCCAGTATTTTGGCGACCAGCTTGGCTGGCGGCAGGTTCACCATCACGGGTCGATCGATGACCCCGCCACCCTCGGCCGCTACCAGGCGGCGGTCCGTGAGGCCTGATCGGCGCCGGGGCGAGTTGGCTTTGCGATCGCCAGCCGGAAGGTGGCGGCGGCGCGGCGGGTGTCTCTCCCGGCGCCCGGGCGCGGCCGGCGCGCCGTGATCGCAGATCGCTGATCCCGGGTTCCCGCCCCATGCGCCCGCGCCTACCATGGGCGCGGGTCAACCCCCGCCGGTGCGCCATGGTGAAGCTTCTCGATCGCTACGTCCTCACGGAGGTCGGTCCCCCCTTTCTTCTGGGGATGGGGGTCTTCACCTTTCTCTTCCTGATGAACCAGCTCGTCCGCCTGGCAGACTTGATCTTGGTCCAGGGGGTGGGGGCGTGGCAGGTGTTCAAGGTGCTGGCCTACACCCTGCCGTCCCTGGCGGTCTTTACCATCCCCATGGCGGTCCTCCTCGGGGTGGTGGTCGCCTTCGGCCGCATGTCGGCGGACTCGGAGGTGACCGCCCTGCGCGCCGCGGGCGTCTCCCTCTACCGCCTCCTCGGGCCGGTGAACCTGTTCGCCTTCGTGGCCTTCCTCTTCACCGCCTACACCACCGGCTATCTAGTGCCGCAGGGGAACCAGGCGCTGAAGCGGTTGCTCTACGAGATCGTCCGCGAGGGGATCGGCGGCGGCATCAAGCAGCACATCTTCAACAACGACTTTGCCGGCATGACGATCTACATCAACAGCACCGACGTTACCGGCTCCACCCTCCTGGGGGTGGTGATCCACGACGAGCGGCGGGACGACCAGTTGCAGACGATCACCGCCCGGCGAGGGACGATCCGCCAGGACCCGGGCACCTTCCGCCTGCTCCTCCACCTGGAGGATGGCACGCTCCAGCAGACCGCCGCGGGCAGCGACCGCTTCCGCATCGTCGAGTTCGCCAACTACGACCTGGCGATCGAGCTTCCGGCGGTGGACCCGAACTCGCACCGCTTCCGCAAGCGGGTGAAGGACTATTCGATGGAGGAGCTGCGCGAGGCGCGCCGGGCGACCGTGGGCGACGCGGAGAATTGGCTGCCGGTGGAGGTGGAGATCCACCGTCGCTACGCCCTGCCGGTCACCTGCTTTCTGTTCGCCTCCATTGGCCTCCCCCTCGGGGTGCGGTCGCGGCGCAGCGGTAAGTCCGCCGGCTTCGCCACCGCCATCGGCGTGGTCCTGGTCTATTACCTCCTCATGGCCGCGGGGGAGAGCCTCGCCCAGAGCGGCGCCCTGCCGGTGGTGGTGGCGGTGTGGATCCCCAACCTTTTGTTCGCGGCCGCGGCGGTGTGGCTGCTGGTGCGCACCGTCTACGACATGCCGACCCGCCGCCATCTTCTCTGGGAGCGGCTGCTGCGCCGCGTCCGCCGTCTCACCACCCTGCCGGGGTTTGGGCGGTGAGCGCCCTGCCCGCGGGGAGCACGCCGAGTCTGGCGGCCGCCTCCAATCGGGGGGGTTGGGAGGGCGGCCGCTGGCCCAGATTGCGCACCGTGCGGAGCGCTCGGTGGGCCGCTGGGAGGTGGTCGGACTCGGTCGAGTGGTTCGCAAGCAGGCGGGATCGAGTCCGCAGCAAGGGTTGTTCGTCGAGCCTAGCCAGACGCGGTCACGAAGAACGCGGCGCCCTCCGAGCCCCGCACCGAGTTTCGTTCCCGGCCCTGTTCCGAGCCTTCGCCGGCGCGCGGGGCAAGGTCCGACCGGCTCCGCACCACGAGCCACGGGGCGTGCTGGGCGCCGCGCGGCGGGGCGCCGCGGTCGCGCGGGGCAAAGTCCACTACCCCCCGCACGCGGCGGGCGGCGGGCGGCCGGCACGGGGGGCGAAGCGATGCTGATCCTCGACCGCTACGTCCTTGCCACCTTCGGCCGCTACCTCCGTCTCACGGTGGCGGCGGCGTTGGCGTTGGTCTTCGTGGTCGAGCTCTTTGACCGGGTCGACGAGATCATCGCCAACCACGCCGGTCTCGTTACTGCGGCGGAGTACTTCCTCTTGCAGGTGCCGGTGGTCGCCTTCCAGCTCATCCCGGTGCTGGTCATGCTTGCCACGATCCTCGCCCTCTCCACCCTGTCGCGCGACTCGGAGGTGGTGGCGATGCGCGCCGCCGGCGTCTCCGTCTATCGCTTGGTCTGGCCGATTCTGCAGGCGGGGATGGGGATCGCCCTGCTCCTCTTCCTCTTTGGCGAGCTGGTGATCCCACGCCTCCACCACCAGGCCGACCTCATCAAACAGACCGCCATCCGCCGGCAGGAGGCGAACGAGGCGCTCGCCACCAGCAACATCTGGCTGCGCGGCGAGGCGGGGCGGATCTACTACGCGCGCCGCTTCATCCCCGGCCAAGCGACCCTCGAGGGGGTCACCTGGTTCGACTTCGACGCCACCTTCCGGCTGGTCAGTCGCACCGATGTGGCGCGGATGGTGGGGGAGGGGGAGCGGTGGCGGATCGAGGGGATCGTGGAGCGCCACTTTGGCGCCGGCGGCGAGGTGGAGGTCCACCAGCTCGCCACCGACAACCGCGTCCTCCCCGAAGGGTTGAATGCCTTTCGGCGGGTGAAGAAGCGGCCCGAGGACATGAACGTGGTGGAGCTGCGCCGCTACATCCGGCGCACCGCCAGCGAGGGCGGCGAGGTGGTCAATCTGCGCGCCGACCTCCATGCCAAGCTCGCCCGGCCCTTCGCGGCGGCGATCCTCACCCTCCTCGCCGTCCCCTTCTCCATCCACCGGCCGCGCAGCGGCGGCGCCGGTAGCTCCGTGGCCCTCGGCCTGGCCCTCGCCCTCGCCTACTGGTTCCTCCTCCAGGTGTCCATCTCCCTCGGCCACGCGGGCAAGCTGCCGCCCCTGGCTGCGGCGTGGATCGCCAACCTCTTCTTCGCCGCCCTCGGGACCTACCGCCTGCTGCACTTGGCGCAGTGAGGGCGGGAGCCACAACGGGTTCAGACCCTCGCCACCGGTTGGCGCCGCCGGTCGAGGTAGAGGACGAGGGTGGCCACCACCACCACCACGGAGATGAGCTGCGAGGTGGAGAGGTGGCCGTGGAGGAGGAGGCCGCGTTCGCCATCGCCGCGGAAGAGCTCGACGGTGGCGCGGGCGACGCTGTAGAGGGCGAGGTAGAGGAGCATCACCTGGCCATCGAACCGTTTGTGGCGGCGGAAGGCCCAGAGGATGGCGAACAGGGTGAGGCCGGCCACGCTGTCGTAGAGCTGGGTCGGGTGGAGGCCGGCGCCGGTGGGGGCGAGGGAGTTCGGGTCGTGGAAGTGGATCGCCCACGGCAGGTCGGTCGGCTTGCCGTAGCAGCAGCCGGCGGCGAAACAGCCCCACCGGCCAATCCCCTGGCCGAGGGCCACCGCGGGGGCCACCAGGTCGGCGTATTGCCACGCCGGCAGGTGACGCGGCAGGAGGTAGAGGAGGGAGGCGACCAGGCCGCCTCCGACGCCGCCATAGAAGACCAGGCCGCCGTTCCACACGGCGACGATCTCCCCAGGGTGGTGGAGGTAGTAGGAGGCGTTGATCGCCACATACAGCAGCCGCGCCCCGGCGAGCGCGCCGATGATCCCCCAGAACATCCAGTCCATCACCCGCTCGCGCTCCGCCCCGACCCGCCGCGCCTCCGCACTCACCACCGCCATCCCCGCGAGGTAGGCGGCGGCGAGAAGGATGCCGTAGGTGTGGACGGTGAGCGGCCCGAGGCGGAAGAGGATCGGGTGCATGGGCGAAAGGGTACGCGGGAAGCGCGCTGGCCGGTACCGGCTGGTGGCCGGTTACTGGCCGAGGAACTTGCCCGGGTAACGCTTCTCCAGGTAGCCCGTGTGGTCGATGGCCGCCCGGGCGGTCTCGTAGTTGAAGTCGCCGCCGTGGCCGTCGGGGCAGCGATCGCCGTGGCACGGCCGGCACGTCTCCGCGGTGGGAATGTCGAGGCCGAGCCGGAGGTTCTGGGCGCGGGTCTCGGTGGAGTGGGTCCGCTCGTGGGTCATCGCCTGGGCGTAGAGGCCGCCCGGGCCGTGGCAAGTCTCACACTGGATACCGAGGAGCTTGCGCGACTTCTCGCCGCGCAGGATGAAGCCGGTGGTGTGGCAGACGAGGCACTGGGGGGAGTCCTGCTTCTCTTTCGGGAGGACGGTGAAGGCGCGGGCGTGGGGGCTGTTACTCCAGATTTGGTACTCGCTGAAGTGGCAGTCCTTGCACAGGGTCGCCCCCACGTAGGCGGGGCGGCGGTCGCCGCTCAGGGAGTACGACGGCGGGGCCGGGGCGGTGGTGCAGGCGAAGGTGGCGAGCAGGAGGGGGAGTACAAGGCGTCGCATGGGGTCCTCAAATAGTTGGGGTCAGGTCTTTACTTGATACTCCACATCCGACACTCGACTCTCGTGCGTAACGTTGGAGAACGTGGAGTATAAAGTAAAGACCTGACCCCAATCTTCTTTAGGGTGCGCGACTCACCGTCCCCCTTGGCCAACCGAAGAGGCGGCCATAACCACCCCGCGCTACCGGTGAGGCGACCATGACCAACGGAATCGATGTGGAGCTGGATGGGATCCTGGCGTGTCAGTGGGTCGCCAGCGAGACGGGAACCGACGAGGTGGTGGTCAGCCAGATCCTCGGCGCCTTCACCCGCTACCTGTGTCAGCTCGGCCTGGCGGAGGTGGAGCGCCAGGGCGATGGCACGGTGGACGTGACCCTGATCCTGCCCGGCGAGTAGGGGCGCGCGGGCGGTGACCGCGCGGCGGTCCGCGGCGCCGGTGGTGGGCGGGGCGACCGCAGCGGGTTCGCGCGCCGCCGGCCGCCGCCGGGTTGGCGTGGCGAAAGGCTGGCCGCGCCGCGCCGGTGGCAGCGCCGGAACGGGGCACGGCGAACCCCTGGGCCGGGGGGTGGCCATGGGTGGCGGGGCGGCGACCGGCGCGGCGGGGGAGGGCGCGGTCCGCGTTCCTCGGCGAGCCGGCCGCGCGTTGGCGTGAAAGCCAACCGCGGGCGTGTTATATCTCGTCGCCCTTGGTCTCGCCATGCGCCGCCTCCTCGTCCTTTTGCCGCTGCTCTTCGTGTGCGCCTGCATCCCGAAGCGGGTGGTGGTGCGGGCCACGACGGTGGTCCTCCCCGACGCCTTGGCAGCGATGAACGAGGAGGGCGACCTCGCCCTCGCCGAGGCGGCGGCGGCGACCAACTTGAAGCTGGTGGAGGGGCTGTTGCACGCCGACCCGACCAACCGCCAGCTCGCTGCCCTCACCGCCCAGGGGTTTGGCGGCTACGCCCTCGCCTTTGTGGAGGAGAGCGATCCCGCTCGCGCCGCCGCCCTCTACCGGCGCGGTCAGGCGTACGGCCTCCGCGCCTTGATGCAGGACCGCCGCATCGCCGCAGCCATCGCGGGGACGGACGCGGCGTTCACCGCCTCCCTCAGCCACCTGGGGCAGGGCGACAAGGAGCTGATCCTGTGGACCGCCCTGTGCTGGGGCAAGTGGATCGACCTGTCGCGCACTGACCCGGTGGCGGTGGCCGATCTGGGGCGCGCCGAGGCGCTGTTTGAGCGCCTCCTCGCCCTCGACGAGGGGTACTACTACGCCGCCCCCCACGTCTTTCTCGGGGTCTTCTACGGCGGCCGCTCCAAGATGCTCGGCGGCCGGCCGGAGGAGGCGCGTGCCCACTTCGAGCGGGCGCTGGCGATCACCGGCGGTCGTTTCCTCTCTGCCCGCCTCTACTACGCCGAGTACTTCGCCCGCCAGACCCAGGATCGCGCCCTCTTCGAGACGCAGCTCCACGCCATCCTCGACGCCCCCAACGACCTCCTGCCTGAGCAGCGCCTGGCCAATGCGGTGGCGAAGCGCAAGGCGGCGCGCCTGCTCGCGCGGGTCGATGAGTGGTTCGACTAAAGATCGAAGGTCCCCCATGTTTCGTCGCCACGCGCGCCCTTCACTTCGCGGTTGCCTGGGTGTAGCCCTCCTCGTCGCCGTCGCCCTGGCCACGGCCGCACCCGGGCGCGCCGAGGACCACTACGTCCTCAAGTTCGCGAGCCTCGCCCCGGAGGGCTCCACCTGGCAAAACGGTCTGCAAGCGGCGGCGGACGAGCTGCGCGAGAAAAGCCACGGCCGCCTCGTCTTGCGCATGTATGCCGGAGGGGTGGCGGGCGACGAGAAGGACGTCTTGCGCAAGATCAAGATCGGCCAGCTCCACGGTGGTGCCTTCACCGGCGTCGGCCTCGGCGAGGTGAACCCCGAGGTACGGGTGATGGAGGTCCCCTTCTTGTTCACCACCTATGCGGAGGTGGACTACGTCACCGAGCGGATGCTGCCGCGCTTCCGCGCGGGCTTTGAGGCGAATGGCTTCAAGCTCCTCGGGTGGATGGAGGTGGGGTTCATCCAGTTCTTTTCCAACCACCCGATCCGCTCGCTCGACGAGATGCGGAGCAGCAAGTTCTGGATGTGGGAGGGCGACCCGCTCGCCGCCGCCTTCTTCGCCGCCTCCGAGATCCACCCGATTCCGCTTTCGATCACCGAGGTCCTCACCTCCCTGTCCACCCACCTGGTGGACACCGTCTACGCCTCCCCCCTCGGGGCCATCGCCCTCCAGTGGGCGTCGAAGGTGAGCTATATGTCGGAGCTGCCCATGGCCGACGGCATCGCCGGGATCATCGTCGCGCGCCCCTTTTTCGATCGCCTCCCCGCCGACCTCCAGGGGCTGCTCACGGAGGTGATGGCGCGCCACGCCCGCGACCTGGTGGTGGCGACGCGGCGGGACAACGACACCTCCATGCAGGTGATGAAGGAGCGCGGTGTGGAGGTGACCTTCGACCGGGGCTGCCTCAAGCCGGACGAGGTGGCGACCATCCAGGCGCGGGCGATTGACCACCTGGTGGGGACCCTCTTCTCGCGCGCGGTGCTGGAGGAGGTGCAGGGCGATCTCGCCGAGGCGCGGGCCACGGCCCACCACCCGTAGGGGCGGCCAAGGGGGCGGGTGGGAAGATGATCGAGCTGCTCCTACGAGTCGATCGCGGCCTCGCCCGCCTGGAGGGGTGGGCGGTCACCCTCCTGGTCACCGCCATGGTGGTGGTGGCGCTTTGTCAGGTGGTGGCGCGCAACCTCGGTTCCACCAGCTTGCCGGCGGGGGACATCCTGCTCCGCCACGCGGTCCTCTGGGTCGGCTTCCTCGGCGCGGCCCTCGCCACCCAGCAAGGGCGCCACATCCACATGGACGTCGCCGCCCGCCTCTTGCCGGCGGCGCTGCGGGGGGGGGTGGCGCGCCTCTTTCACCTCGTCTCCGCCGCCATCTGCCTGCTCCTCGCCCGCGCCGCCTACCGCTTCCTCCTCCTCGACTACGAGGGGGGCGGCTACCTCGCCGCCGGGATCCCGGCGTGGATGGCGGAGGTGGTGCTGCCCGTCGCCTTTGTCCTGGTCGCCTTCCACTTCACCGTCAAGGCGGTGGTGGGCGGGGCGGCCACGCCCTCCCGCGGGCCGGGTGCGGTCGGGGCAGGGGAGGTGACGGCGCGCGTGGAGCGGTCGCGGTGATCACCCTCGCCGCCCTCGCCTTGGTGGTGGCGGCCCTCTTCGGTCTGCCACTCTTCGCGGTGATCGGCGGGGCCGCGCTCCTGTGCTTCTATAGCGCGGGGATCGACTCGGCGGCGGTGATCGTCGAGACCTACCGCCTCACCGCCTCCTCCGGGTTGATCGCCATTCCCCTGTTCGTCCTTGCCGGGGTGGTCCTCGCCGCCTCCCAGGCGCCGCGCCGGCTGCTGCGCGCCTTCAACGCGATCCTCGGCTGGATGCCCGGCGGTCTGGCGGTGGTCGCCCTGGTCTCCTGTGCCTTCTTCACCGCCTTCACCGGCGGCTCCGGGGTGACCATCCTGGCCCTCGGTTGCCTCCTCTATCCGATGCTCCGCCAGGAGGGGTACGGCGAGCGCTTCTCCCTCGGCCTGCTCACCAGTTCCGGCTCTCTCGGCCTGCTCCTGCCGCCGTCTTTGCCCATCATCCTCTACGGGATTGTCGCCCAGACCTCCATCGACGCCCTCTTCCTCGCCGGTATCCTGCCGGCCCTCTTTCACTTGCTGATCAACTCCTCCTACGCGATGGCGAAGGGGGCGGCCTTTCACGTCCTGCGCACCCCATTCTCCGGGCGCGAGCTCGCGCTTTCGGTGCGCGGCGCCGCCTGGGACCTGCCGCTCCCCGGCCTGATCATCGCCGGCATCTACAGCGGCCTCACCACCGCCTCGGAGGCGGCGGCGGTGGTCGCCGCCTACGTCTTGTTCGTGGAGCTGGTGGTCTACCGCGACCTCTCCCTAGTCCGCGACATTCCCGGCCTGATGCGCGAGGGGATGGTCCTGGTCGGGACGATCCTGATCATCCTCGGCTGTGCCCTTGGCCTCACCAGCTACCTGGTCGATGCCCAGGTCCCCATGCGGATCCTCGATCTGATCCGCGGCCTCATCCACTCGCGCCTTGTCTTCCTCCTCTGGCTCAACCTTTTCCTCCTCGCGGTCGGGTCGATGATGGACATCTTCTCCGCGATCATGGTGGTCGTCCCCCTCGTCCTCCCGATCGCCGAGTCGTTCGGCGTCCATCCGGTCCACCTCGGCATCATCTTTCTCGCCAACC
>Ga0210044_10000427_pt1 | contig 63667 bp, 58 predicted proteins | sample CryGey13umfilter_2_FD_183959 | JGI IMG/M metagenome (GOLD analysis project Ga0210044, IMG submission 183959) | Groundwater microbial communities from aquifer in Utah, USA - Crystal Geyser 4/9/14 3 um filter (SPAdes) (version 2) | ecosystem: Environmental > Aquatic > Deep subsurface >...
CGTTAGGCATTTCTAAAAACAGCATTGCCCAAATATATGAATCGAGCCTGATAGGTGGCAAAGCAGTCGCCATCAAACCGGCTTTAGACGACGCACCCGTTGCTCAATCGGGCGATTATCTGAAAGGGGAAATCAAACCAAGTTTTACCGATGTGTTAGACGAACGCCTTTCTCCGCTTCAAGATAAAATAGAAAGTTTGGTAATCAATACCGATTCTGTGATGAATAAATTTAACCAAACCTTTGACACCAAAACCCGCGAAAACTTGCAGGCAAGTGTGGTGAAATTTAATTTGACTTTGGAAAATTTAGAATCCATCACAGCTTCTTTAGATACGTTTTTAAAAACGAATCAGGGGCAAATAAGTACTTCTGTACAAAACATCGATACCTTGACCGCAAATTTGGCAAAAGTTTCCAAAACCCTGTCTGAAGCAGGTTTGGGCAAAACCGTCGCCGATTTACAAAAATCGATTGGCAATCTGAACAATCTATTGGAAGGCATCAACAAAGGAGAAGGTTCTTTGGGTAAGTTGGCAAAGGACGAAGCGCTTTATCAAAATATAGAAAAAACATCCAAACAAATGGAGCTTTTGCTGCAAGATTTTAGGCTCAACCCTAAGCGCTACGTGCATTTTTCTATATTTGGGAAAAAAGCAAAAACCTACCAGCCGTTTGACGAATCCGCAAACCAATGATAAATTATCTTGACAATCTCGTTTTTATCAACCTGCTCATTGCGGCCGTTGTCTTTTTTTCGTTAAACGTAAAAAGGCTCAAGCGCAATATCTATTTGGGAAAAAAAATCGACCGTACCGATCAGCCCAAAGAGCGACTGAAAAACATGTTATTGATTGCCTTCGGACAATCTCGGATGGTCAAAAGGCCCATCGCAGGTTTGCTTCACGTAATTGTTTATGTAGGATTTATAGTCATCAATCTTGAAGTCCTCGAAATTATTATTGACGGGATTGTCGGTACCCATCGGGTTTTTTCTTTTATGGGCCGGTTTTATCAAACTTTGATAGGTGCATTTGAGATTTTAGCTTTGTTGGTTTTGGTTTCCGTAATTATTTTTTGGACAAGAAGGAATATTCAAAAAATCAAACGCTTTTGGAATCCTGAAATGAAGGGTTGGCCCAAAAAGGATGCCAATATGATTTTATATATCGAGGCCGTTCTCATGTTGCTTTTTCTGACGATGAATGCGGCTGATTTTGAATTTCAGCTGGCAGGTGGCGGAAATGTTATAAGCAGTTATCTTGCGCCTATTTTCGCGGGTTTCGGCAGCCACAATTTACACATGATTGAAAGAACTGCTTGGTGGTTGCACATTGCCGGAATTCTCTATTTTCTCAATTACCTCTATTACTCCAAGCATTTACACATACTGTTGGCTTTTCCAAACACCTATTTTGCCAATCTTAAACCCTATGGGAAATTTAGCAATCTCGAATCGGTTACCAAAGAGGTAAAACTCATGCTCGACCCAACGATCGACCCCTTTGCAGTCGCTCCCTCAAATGAAAATACAACTTCCGAAAAATTTGGAGCCAGCGATGTTTTCGACCTAAACCGCATCCAACTTTTAAACGCTTACACCTGTACAGAGTGCGGCCGCTGCACTTCCGTTTGTCCGGCAAATATAACCGGCAAAAAACTCTCGCCACGCAAAATCATGATGGACACCCGCGACAGAATCGAGAAAATAGGCAGGAATATGGATAGAAACGGCAAATTCGTTCCAGACAACAAAACGCTCTTGAATGACTACATTACACCCGAAGAAATTTGGGCTTGCACCAGTTGTAATGCCTGTGTAGAAGCCTGTCCTGTCAATATAGATCCTTTGTCCATCATCATCGATTTAAGAAGATACCTTGTCATGGAACAGTCCGCAGCCCCGTCTGACCTAAACACCATGATGGCCAATATCGAAAACAATGGTGCACCTTGGCCATTCAATCAACAAGATCGGCTCAACTGGAAAGATAATCTATAAATAATCAAAGCTTAAAACCAAGAAAACATGGAAAAAGGAGATGTTGAAAAAATGTTGCACAAGAAAGTAGAAGGAGGAGAACATGTGAGCCCTGTACTGCCTGATGAAATCAAGAACTACTTAATAGATATTGATGGAACTATTTGCGATGATATTCCCAACGAGGAGCCTGAGCGCATGGCAACTGCCAAAGTATATCCGGATGCGCTGAAAACACTCAACAAATGGTATGATGAAGGCCACATCATCTGTTTTTTTACTTCCAGGACTGAAGCACACCGTGAAGTCACAGAAAAATGGCTGAAAGACAACGGTTTCAAATATCATAGTTTGCTGGTCGGAAAACCGCGTGGCGGAAACTATCATTGGATAGACAACCACTTGGTAAAAGCCACCCGCTACAAAGGAAAATTCACTGAGCTGGTTGAAAAAGAAATGACCATTCAGGTTTTTAAAGACTAAAATTTTGAGAGATGAGCGACGCACTTCAAGTACCCACTTTAGCAGAAATGACGGCAGCCGGACAAAAGCCCGAGGTAGTTTTTTGGGTGGGTTGTGCCGGAAGTTTTGACGACAGAGCTAAAAAAATAACCAAAGCTTTTGTGCAACTGTTGCAAAAAGCAGAAGTTTCTTTTGCCGTGTTGGGAACGGAAGAAAGTTGTACCGGTGATCCGGCCAAACGTGCCGGCAATGAGTTTTTATTTCAGATGCAAGCCATGTCCAACATACAGATTTTGGACGCTTATGAAGTGAAAAAAATTGTAACCACCTGCCCACATTGTTTCAATACCCTCAAAAATGAATATCCCGAATTGGGAGGCAATTACGAGGTGATGCACCACACCGAGTTTCTCAAATCGTTGCTCGATTCGGGAAAGCTGAGCGTTGCGGGCGGGCAATTCAAAGGAAAAAAAATCACCTTTCACGACCCTTGTTATTTGGGAAGAGCCAACAAAGTATATGAAGCTCCACGAGACTTGCTACAAAAATTGGATGCTGAACTATCAGAAATGAAACGTTGCAAATCCAATGGCCTCTGTTGTGGTGCAGGAGGCGCGCAAATGTTTAAAGAACCTGAAAAAGGCAATAAAGACATTAACATTGAACGCACCGAGGAAGCGCTCGAAACGCAGCCCGACATCATCGCCACGGGTTGCCCCTTTTGCAATACCATGATGACAGATGGCGTGAAACACAAAGAGAAAGAAACTTCTGTAAAAGTGTATGACATCGCCGAGTTGTTGGCGCAAGCGGGGAGTTTGTAGGCTATTATTTTGGTTGTACCCTGAGCAACCTTGATTTACTTGCCCTGAGCTGTCACATCGAGCGCAGTCGAGATGCGAAGTGAGCCGAAGGAGTACTCCTGAGCGAAGACAAAGGGAGTGATAGCGAGTTTCAAATTTAAAGTTTTTAGTTTTTATTGTTTAGTTTCTGAATTGGTATATTCCCAAATTTTCAAATTGCTACATTTTAAACTAATCAAATAACAAAGTCTATGTTGGTCAATTTCACACAGCTTCCCGATAGTGCCAAAGTTTGGGTATATCAATCTTCCCGCGAATTTTCGACGATAGAAATCGAGGAATTAAACGATTCGCTTTCAGCATTTTTGTCTGATTGGACAGCACACGGGCAAGACCTGCAAGTCGGATTTTTGTTGCCCTACAACCGGTTTATCGTGCTCGGGGTCAACCAAGACATACACGCCGCTTCGGGTTGCTCTATCGATGCATCGGTGCGGTTTATCAAATCATTAGAATCATTTCATGATTTGTCTTTGTTAGACAATACCCTGATTTTGTTCAAACAAAATGAATCTATCCAAAAAATGACGTTGCCGGAATTTAAAAAAACTTTATCTGAGGGAAACTTCACAGGTGAAACCATCGTTTTCAATAATTTAGTCAAAACCAAAGGCGAGTTTGTAAGCAATTGGGAAACAACCGCACAAAACAGTTGGCACAATCGATTTCTAAGTCCAAAAAACCAGACTGTATGAGGAAGAAGCTGTTTTTTTTGTTGCTGGTAATTTCTTATTCTGTCTTTTCTCAACAAACCATCATTCCACTTGATGCAAATGATTTGGAGAAGCAAAACCGTTGGGTGGACAGTTTGTACAACCAGATGAGCGTTCCAGAAAAAGTGGGCCAACTCTTTATGGTTGCGGCTTATTCTAACCGTGATTCGATACATGAAACTTTAATAGATTCCCTTATTCTTAAACACCACATCGGCGGGTTGATTTTCTTTCAAGGCGGTCCCGTCCGTCAGGCAATTCTGACCAATCGCTATCAAGCCGAATCAAAAACGCCGCTGATGATTGGCATCGATGCGGAATTTGGGCTTAGCATGCGATTGGATTCTACTTTTCGCTATCCTTGGAACATGACATTAGGAGCCATTCGCGATAAAAACCTCATTCGGCAAATGGGTGAACAATTGGGAAGGCAGTCTAAGCGAATGGGTATTCATATCAATTTTGCACCGGTTTTAGATATCAACACGAACCCCGCAAACCCAATTATTGGAAACCGATCGTACGGCGAAAACAAAGAAAACGTTTACCAAAGTGCCTCGGCATTCATTGGCGGTATGCATAGTGAAGGTGTTTTGTCAAGTGGAAAACATTTTCCGGGTCATGGAGACACCGATACCGATTCACACAAAACCTTGCCGATTATCAACCATAATTTGGTGCGGTTGGATTCGGTCGAATTTTACCCCTACAAAAAACTTTTTTCAGAAGGACTGTCAAGTGTGATGGTTGCTCATTTGGAAGTTCCTGATTTAGAACCTCGCCAGGGTTATCCCTCCTCTATTTCTTATAACATCATTACCAGTCTGTTGAAAGAAAAAATGGGTTTTAAAGGCTTGATTTTTACCGATGCACTCAACATGAAAGGCGCATCCACTTTCAGCAGCCCGGGTGATATCGACTTTGCTGCTTTTATGGCCGGAAATGATGTGTTGCTTTTTTCTGAAGATGTGCCGACGGCAGCGGGTAAACTGCTTGCAGCCTACGAAAACGGAAGTTATACGGAAGAACGATTGGCCTATTCGGTCAAAAAAATACTGAAGGCAAAATACAAAGCAGGGCTTCATCATTTGCAAAAAATAGACACCGTTAATTTGATTGCAGATTTAAACAAAAACGAAAATAAGGTACTCAATCAGAAACTATATGAAAATGCTGTCACTTTGTTGAGAAACAAGAAAGAAATTTTACCGATTAATGACTTACAAGAAACCAAAATCGCCTATTTAAAAGTGGGTGATAACAGCAACGAAGTTTTTGTGAATACGCTCAAGAAATACACCGATATTGATGTTTTAAGCATCGATTCTTTGTCTGAGGATTTGGATACTTTGAAATCATATAATCTTGTTATCATCGGTTATCACAAATCCAATGCAACAGCCTATCTGAAAAACGATTTCACCGATTCTGAATTGACTTTTATAGAGAAAGTTGCCCAAGACAAAAAAGTGATTTTGGTGGTCTTTGCCCGACCCTACGTGCTGAAGAATCTAAAGCAGACTAAAAACATTGAGGGACTCGTGATGGCATATCAAAACAGCGAAATGTCTCAATTTGTAACTGCCCAAGCAATCTTTGGTGCCATTGGATTTAAGGGAAGTTTACCGGTAAGTGTAACGGAAGAATTCAAGGAAGGGTTTGGCATATACACAAAACCTTTGTCCCGTTTGGCGTATGCCTTACCAGAAAGTGTGGGCTTAAACGCAGCCATTTTGAATAAAATTGATGCCCTCGCGCAATATGCCATCGACCAACAAATCACACCCGGTATGCAAGTTTTGGTCGCCCGGAAAGGAAAAGTGGTTTACAGCAAAAACTTTGGTTACTACACCTACGAAAAAACTGAGCCGGTGACTGATTCTACCCTTTATGATTTGGCTTCGTTGACCAAAATTCTCGCCACCCTGCCGATGGTGATGAAGCTCTACGAAAACAAAGACATCAATTTTGACACAAAATTGGGCGAGTTACTTCCCGGACTTCGACATTCAAACAAGCAAAACCTCACCTTGCTTGAAATCCTCTCACACTACGGACGGCTCAAACCTTGGATTCCGTTCTATTTAGCCACCCTCAATCCGGATAATACCCCGTCTGATAAATATTACCGAAAAATACCGGAAGGAAAATTCAACATAAAGGTTGCCAATGACTTATATCTGCGTGAAGACTACCAAGACACCCTGTATCAGTTAATTGCCGATTCACCTTTGCAACCCAAATTGGAGTACAAATACAGCGATCTTCCTTTTTTGATTATGAAAAAATACATTGAAAAAGAGTATGGAAAGCACTTGGAAGACTTAGATCAAAAGTACTTTTACGAAGGATTGGGAGCCAATTACACGACTTTCAGGCCTTTGGAAAAATTTCCGCTAACACAGATTACACCAACAGAAGAAGATGATTATTACAGGCATCAAACCATCCGCGGTTATGTGCACGATATGGGAGCAGCCATGCTCAACGGAGTAGGAGGGCACGCGGGCCTGTTCAGCAACGCCAACGATGTAGCCAAAATCATGCAGATGTATTTGCAAAATGGTTATTATGGTGGGCGACAATTTTTAGAAACATCTACAATGGGAGCGTTTAATTCTTGCCATTATTGCAACAAAAACAACCGCCGGGGAATTGGGTTTGACAAACCGCAATTGGGTGGAGCAGGGCCTACCTGTGGTTGTGTGTCTATGAAGAGCTTTGGGCATTCCGGATTTACTGGCACCTTTGCCTGGGTTGATCCCGAGACAGAAATTGTTTATGTGTTTATGTCTAACCGGACTTACCCGAATTCGGCTATCAACAAACTCAGCAAAGAAAGCATCCGCGAGAGAATCCAGCAGATTATCTATGATGCGATTTTTGAGTAGGTATTTGATGTTTTGATTTTGAGTTTTTGATGCCCGATAAAAATTAAATTAAATGTTTTAATCCTTGCAATCACTATGCTTATATAATATATTGGCTCCCTCTTTTGGTGACACTTTTCTTCCAATATAACGTCCAGATGGAACTCCGTTAGAATCGAAATGTTGGTAGAAAAGTTGTTGATTGCACTTTTTTTTGAATAAATTTACGAAATAAAATATACTGTATTCATCTCAATATTCTATTCCTGTCGGCAGTGGTATCCATGTAATCATAAAGCTATGAAAAAAACCCGAATCAACACCATTTGCACCCATGTTGGGGAAATCAAAGACGAACAATTCAAAGGAGCCGTTTCTCCCATCTATTTGTCCACTTCCTATGCCTTTGACAACGTGGATGTGAAACGCTATCCGCGCTATTTCAACACGCCCAACCAACAAGGCCTTTCAGCAAAAATTGCTGCCCTCGAACACGCCGAAGCCGGTTTGATTTTCGGATCCGGCATGGCGGCCATCAGCCATACACTCTTTGCATTTTTGCACCATGGCGACCACATCATCCTGCAAAAATCTCTTTACGGTGGCACGATGAACCTTATTTTGGAAGAGTTTCACAAGTTTGGGATTCAATATACCTTCACCGAAGATTTGCGTCCGGATTCTTTTGAAAAAGCCATTCGCCCAAATACCAAAGTGCTTTATATCGAAACACCTTCCAATCCGTTGCTTACCATCACAGACATGGAAGCAGTTGCCAAAATTACAAAAAAACACGGGCTTATTTCGATGATCGACAACACCTTTGCATCGCCAGTCAATCAAAACCCGATAGATTTCGACATCGATATCGTCATCCACAGCGCGACCAAATACATGGGCGGGCACAGCGACATTTTGGCGGGAGCCGTTGCAGCATCGCAGGCACACATCAATCAAATTTTTCATTTGGCAAAAAACTTTGGCGGCAGTCTGAGCGATTTTACGGTTTGGATGCTCGAACGCAGCATCAAAACCATGGGTTTGCGTGTGAAAGCGCAAAACAAAAATGCGCTGAAAATGGCAAAGTATCTCAACAAAAACCCGCATGTCAAATGGGTCTATTACCCTGGGCTCAAGTCGCATCCGGATCACGAATTGGCCAAAAAACAAATGCACGGTTTTGGCGGAATGTTGTCCTTCGAACTCGATGAAAACATCGATTCGCTGGCATTTCAGCACCAATTGAAACTCATCAAATCGTCGATGAGCCTGGCAGGTGTCGAGAGTACGGTGCTGTCGCCAACGCTCACTTCACATTCGCTGTTATCGCCAGAAGAACGTAAAAATCAAGGCATCAACGACGGTCTTATCCGTTTTTCGATAGGTATCGAAGAAATCGAAGATTTGATTGCGGACATCCAACAAGCTTTAGCGATATGTTTAGAGAAAGCAAGTGTTAAGTTCGATTAAATCAGCACCTTTTAAATTTTCAAATCAGCGAATCCGGCTTCACAAATGGTGGCTGAACCCACCAAGTTTCTAGCTTGCACAATTCACAATTCAAATTTCGTAATACCCGCCAATGCCACCAACCTTACTAACTGTTCTTTTAGCTCTTGTCGCAGCAGGTTTGTTGGCGTGGTTTCAGTATTTTTACCAAGCAAAAAACAAGTCGAAGCGGGCTTTTATTTTAGCCGTTTTGCGGGGAATCAGTTGGTTTTGCTTGATACTGTTGCTCATCAACCCGAAAATCAACAAAACAAAAAGCGAAACCATCCGGCCTAAATTGGCATTGCTTTTAGACAACAGTGCTTCCATCCGAAACAACGGCTATGCGGATACATTAAAAAGGCTTGCTTCCCTGTTGGAAAACAATCCGGAATTGCGTAAAAAATTTGATGTAGAATCCTATCTTTTCGGAGCAGGCATCCGGCCGGGCGACAGCCTGACTTTTGGAGATAGAAAGACCAACCCTGACGCGGCTTTGCAGCTGCTCGGAAAGCTGAATAAAAACACGAATTCACCGTTGGTGTTGTTAACCGATGGCCGTCAAACCCACGGATTGGATTATGAAAACCGAGCAGGAAACATTACCAATCCAATTTATACGATAGTGTTGGGCGATACCGCCGTTTGGCCTGATTTGAAAATTCAGCAAGTCAACCTCAACCGTTACGCTTATTTGGACAATCAATTTCCTGTAGAAGTATTGAGTGTTTATGAAGGAAAAACCACGCAAAATTCACGGCTTGAAGTCCGCCGGGACGGAAAAGTTTTATTTGCCCAAAACCTGAATTTTAGTGCTGAAAACAATTCGATATTCAGTAAATTCTACCTGAAAGCATCGTCGGTAGGAAATTTGGTTTTGGAAATTGCGCTGCTACCAATTGAAGGAGAGAAAAACATGGTCAACAATCAGAAAAAAGTGGCATTGGAAGTTATCAACCAGCAATCGAAAATCTTGTTGTTGGCTGATTTTATTCATCCGGATTTGGGTGCGTTCAAGAAATCGATTGAGCGAAGTAAATTCAGAAAAGTAGAAATCAAAAATCCGGTAACAGAAAAGATAGATTTGAACGATTTTCAAATGGTAATTTTGTATCAACCCAATCGGTCGTTTGATGAAACCCGCAAACAAATCAGGGAATTTAATAAAAACACCTTGGTGGTGATCGGATCCAAAACGGATATTGCGTATTGGAATACGGCCGAGCCAAGCTATCGTTTGCAGGAGGCAAATTTTTCTGAAGATATACAGGGAAGTTATCAGGCTAGTTTCAAAACATTTTATGTTAAAGACATTGGTTTTGACAATTTTCCACCTCTGAAAGGGATGATGACGGAAATTGAAAGCAAGGTAAATTTTGATGTTTTGCTATCGCAAAAAATTCGTGGTAGAAAAAACAAAAACCCGCTTTTTGCAACTTTCGAATTGGCCGAAAGCAAGCATGCCGTACTTTTTGCAGAAAACATTTGGCGCTGGCGGGCGCACGATTTTTTAAATCAAAAAAACTTCGAAGGTTTTGATGGATTTATAGGCAATTTGGTACAATATCTTTCTTCCAATCAAAAGAGGGAACGGCTTCAGTTGGATTATGAAACGATTTACGAAAGCAATGACAACCTTTGGATTCGTGCCGGATATTTCGATGAAATTTTTAACTTTGACAATCGGGCAGCATTAAAAATTACTTTGCAAAACCAACAGTCAAATGAGCAGTTCGTTTTTCCGTTTTTGTTGCAAAAAGATTATTACGAAGCCAACTTGAATGGAATCCCGCCGGGTGAATACAAATTCACGGTACTTGTCGAAGGAGCGAATTTGAAAAAGGAAGGGGTTTTTACCGTGTTGGATTTTGACATGGAAAAACAATTTTCAGGAGCTGATTACAACAAGTTGAAAAATGTTTCAAACCAAACCGGCGGGGAAATATTTTTGCCGGATGAAGTTCAAAAATTGATACATTCGCTGAAAGAAGACAGCCGTTTCAAACCCGTATTAAAAGAATACAGGTCAGACGCACCAATAATCGATTGGATTTGGTTGTTGATTTTGATATCGATTAGCCTTAGTACAGAATGGTTTTTGAGAAAGTACAGCGGATTGATTTAATTAGATAAAAAATGTTTACAACCGGAAGAATCGTTTTTGTGCTTTTTTTTGTCGTATGTTTTGTGGCGGCACTCGTTTACAGTTATAGTAAGGACGCGGCTTTGCACCAAAAATTTTACAAAGGAAGTTATCGGGTTTTGATAGGTTTTTTGATTTTTATTGCCATATTATTTGCGATAAAATACCTAACACGGCATTAATATACCCACGATTGGGTATTGACGAGTTTGATGGTTTGTTGCAACTTTGTTTCATCGAAAAACGAATGTGTAAGTAGTATCGCTACCGCAAGGTTTTACACACTTATTTTCTAAATGCAACAATCTCGTAATTCAATCCAAAATGAAAAAGTTACTTTCCTTCTTGTCCAAATTTTTTAAAGAATTAAATTCGAAAACGAAAGAGAAGTTAGACAAAGAATATGAAAAGCTGAAGAATGAAGTCTATACGTTTATGTAGTTCGCATATCAGGTTATTAATGTCCGAGCTTGTTAATCAAATATAAACGATGGATCATGAAAACTATTAAAGTTAAAACGGAGGAGGAAAAAATTTACCTGACCTTGAATTTGGAAGACCCGAAATTGAAAGGGCAGTGGCAGATGATTCATATTGAAAACACGGAGCAGACGACTTTTGGGATTGTCACCATGTTTGATTGCAAGGTCTTGAAGGGAAAATATAAAATCGATAAAATCCGGTTTAAAGTCTTGAATTATTGCGGGGGAAACTTTGGTATAGGTAATTTAGTTTCCGATGAATTGTTAAGCAAATACACGTTGATACCTTATCCGCTGGACGTAACTCATCCGGTAGAGAAAGAATTTCCGGTTGATATCGTTCTGTCGCAGAGAGAAAAATTCAACCTTAATGTAGAAAGAAGTGCCACAACAGACGAAAGAACTACAATAGGTATTCGATTTTGCCAGATTGAAGTAGCTTGATGAAAAACAAACTTATATTGTTTATCTTTTTTTTTGCCATCCTTACGCATGCTCAAGAGAGGGTCGCTTCACGCACCTATTTTTCTGATGATTTTTATCTAGTTTTAAATGCTTTCAAAGCTTTAGATATAGAAAAATCCGATTCGCTTTTGAAAATAAAATCATTTGAAAATGAATTCATTACAGATTTTTTTTGTCAGCAATTAGATGAATTTAAAAACGGCGATTATGAAGCCTATAAATCGGCTAAAACACGTTTTGACACCCGGTCAGACACATCCGTCGGTAGCCGGTTTTTGAAAGAAATTGTACTCGGGGACTTAGCCGTAAATGAAAAAATAAGTAAAGATTCGTTGGGGTTTGACCACTATTTGAAAGCAAAAACAATTGCAGAGGCACAAAAAAATGACACCCTCAGGGCAGAAGTGTTGAAAAGGATTATGCGCTATCTTTTTAAAAGTGAAAAAAACGGGGATTTGTATGAGCAATATATGAAAGAATACAAAACCGTTGTCTATGATGATTATGAAAAATTGTACGCGGTCTATTATGACTTGGGCTTACACATGGTCTGGAAATTTTATGATGACCCGAATTTGCCATCACCGATAGGACTTTGTGAAGAAGGTATCGAGTTGTCTAAAAAATTAGGAGCCACCTACATGGAAGGTAGGTTTTGCCAATTGTTGGGAGTTAATTATGACCTATTTGAAAAAGACCCTAAAAAAGGTTATGCTAACTACCAAAAGGCCATCGACAAATTTGAAACCATCCCTTACTACTATGCACAGTCCAGCTTATTTGGTATGTACTCAAACCAGGGTAGCATCTTTCAAGATACGAAAGCTTATCCAAAGGCAATGGAATATTATCACAAGGCTTTGAAAATTCCAATAAGAATCAAAAACCGCAGGGATTTGATTCTTCTTTACAACTACATGTATTTGAACCAAAAAGCGCAAAAGCAGATGGACAGCGCGGTTTATTATTTAGAGCTTAAGAACAAAATGCAAGACGAACTCGATTTGCTGAACAATGCCTTGGCGGTAGATGAAATTCAAACCAAATACGAAACCGAGAAAAAAGAAAAAGAAAATCTTCAACTCAAGCAAAACAATCTCATTCTGGAAAACCAAAAAAACTTCAACCGGAATATGTCTATTTTTGCATTCATTATTTTTATCATTGCAACGGCAAACTTTGTGTTGATCTATAAAAACCTAAAGAAAAAGCAGAAGCTCATCGAGCAGGAGAAACGAATAGCGATGCAACATACCGAAAAATTGTTGCAACAACAGGAAATCACTGCAATCGATGCCATGATTCGCGGCCAAGAGCAAGAAAGAAAACGGCTGGCAAACGAATTGCACGACAATTTGGGAAGCCTTTTGGCGACATTAAAACTCAATTTTCAAAGTTTTTCCGAAAAAATAAAACACGAAAGTGATGATAACCAAAATATACTGAAGCATTCCGAAGAACTACTCGAACAAGCCTATCAGAAAGTACGGATGTTATCTCATTCTAAAAATGCCGGTGTGATGGCCAATCAGGGACTTTTGCCGGCCTTAAAGAAGTTTGCCGATGATGTCAGTAAATCCGAAAAACTCAAGGTGGCTATTCAAGAATTCGGCCTCAACGAGAGACTTGACAACAGCCTCGAGATCCTTCTCTTCAGAATTATACAAGAGTTGGTAGCCAACATCATCAAACATGCGGAAGCAACACAAGCAGATATTTATCTCACCCAATATTCCGAACGGATTAATCTGATGGTGGAAGACAACGGAAACGGATTTGATACCCATCAGATTGTCAACAAAAACGGCATGGGCTTAGTCGGAATCGAGAAAAGAGTCCAAAATTTAGACGGAAATATGGAAATTGAATCCATCAAAGGAAAAGGAACAACAGTTATCATCAATATCCCGATATGATACGAATTGTCATAGCAGAAGATCATCAAGCGCTCATAGACGGTATCACGCTTTTGCTGATGCCGCAAGAAGATATCCGGATTGTCGGAACGGCAAATGACGGCGAAAGGCTGATTGAGGTAGTTCGAAAACTTAAACCACAATTGGTATTGACAGACATCCGCATGCCCAAAATGGATGGCATTGCCGCAACCAAAATCATCAAAAAAGAGTTTCCGGAAATCAAAGTGATAGCTTTCAGCATGTTCGATCAGGACGAAGCAGTCAGGCAAATGGTAGAAGCCGGTGCTTCGGGCTACTTACTCAAAAATTCGGGTTTGGCAGAAGTGAAAGAAGCCATCTACAAAGTGGCAGCCGGCAGACTCTATTTTGACGCAGGTGTCAATACCGGCAATCAGGATTCAAGAAATATAAACAAAACGGGTGAAGAACCGCTTTCACAGCGGCAACTCGAAATTTTAAAACTCGTCGGACAAGGATTGAGCAACATCGAAATTTCAGAAAAACTCTTCATCGGACGTACTACCGTGGAAACGCACCGCAAAAACATGATTAGCAAATTGGGGCTGCAAGGCTCGGGCGAACTCATGCGTTATGCACTCGAACGAAAATACGATTTTTAACTTACGTCTTTCCAGCTTAATAAAACATCCGAAGCCAAGTCTTTATTTGCTTCTTTCCCAATTATCTGCTCATAGTGTTCTGCCAAAATCTCACCTGTTCCGGGACGTTTCACCCAAAGGTTTTCTTTGGAAAACTTTTTTCCTTTTTTGATGGGAGCAATGGTACAAACCGAGGCAAACGCAAAATCGATGGTTACTTGTTCTTCAAGGCTTGGTTTTTTCTCGCCGCCACGCATCTGCCAAATCAACTTGCTTCCTTCGATGAGTTCCGCACAGGCTTTTTTGTCCATACTGCAAACGATGTCTGGGCCGGTGCGCTGTAGGTGATCGGTAAAATGACGTTCTAATATCGATGCGCCCAAAGCTACTGCTCCAAAACAGGCATGGTTGGAAAGCGTGTGGTCAGACAAACCAAACACTTTGTCCGGAAAAGCTTCGTGTAGTTGAACCATTGCGCCGTAACGGACTAAATGCGGAGGAGTCGGATAGAGGTTGGTGGTGTGCAGCAAAGCAATGGGAACATCTTGTTTGTCAAAAATTTCAACCGCTTTCCGCACACTTTCAATTGTGTTCATGCCTGTACTCAAAATAACAGGCTTTCCAAAACCTGCAATGTGTTCTAGCAGTGGATAGTTGTTGCATTCGCCACTTCCTATTTTATATGCAGGAACGTTCATCGCTTCGAGCCGGTTTGCTGCAGCCCTTGAAAAAGGGGTGGAGATAAAAATCATCCCGAGGTTTTCCACATAGTTTTTCAAGGCTTTTTCGTCCCTTTCTGACAAAGCACAACGGCGCATGATTTCATAAATAGAAATATCGGCATTGCCCGGAATAACCTTTTTGGCAGCTCCGGCCATTTCGTCTTCGACTATGTGGGTTTGGTGTTTGACCACCTCAACACCGCTTCTTTTGGCAGCATCTACCATCTCCTTGGCAACGAGTAAACTGCCTTCGTGGTTTATCCCGATTTCGGCAATGACCAAAGGCGGATAATCAAGCCCTATCTTTCTGCCGGAAATTTCTATGAATGGATGCTTCAACACTTCGTGAAATTTTGGTTGAATTTATGAAATTTTATGTTGAACGAATTCGATGATAGCCTGATAATTTTCAGAATTGCCGTCAAACCAAGTAGCATCATACTTTTTAAACCAAGTTATTTGTCTTTTAGCAAATCTTCTTGTGTTTTGTTTAATACTTTCGATGGCTTTTTCTCGGGTGATTGCCCCATCAAAAAAATCGAAAAATTCTTGATAGCCCACCGTTTGAAGTGCATTCAATTGTTTGTTCGGATAGAGTGATTTTGCCTCATTTTCGAGCCCATCCGAAACCATCTGATCGACCCGCTTGTTGATGCGTTCATAGAGCTTTTTTCGTTCGGTTTGCAATCCAATGATGAGTGGTTGAAAATGCCGGGCGGTTTTTTTTTGATTCAAAAAGGCCGAATAGGGTTTGCCCGATGAAAGACAAACTTCCAATGCCCGAATCAACCGATGTGGATTGTCTCTATCTACTTTACCAAAATAAACGGGGTCTTTTTGCTGTAAGAGATTTTGCAAAGTTTCAATTCCTTTTTCCTGCAAAAGTGTGTTTAATTGAAGTCGGTATTCCGGGTTTATTGCAGGAAATCTATCCAAACCAAACAACACGGCATCGATGTACAAACCCGAACCACCCACCAAAATCAAAGTTTTTTTATTTTCAAATAAACTGTTTATCAGTGGAATGGATTCGTTTTCAAAGTGCCCCACTGAATATTCGTCTGAGATGCTTTTATGTCCGATAAAATGGTGAAGAACTTTTTTCAATTCAATAGGCGAAGGCGCAGCCGTTCCGATTTTCATCTCTCTAAAAAATTGGCGCGAATCGGCTGAAATAATTTCTGTATCAAAATGCCTTGCAAGCCTGATTGCCAAGGCAGTTTTTCCGATGGCTGTCGGTCCGATAAGTACAACGAGTAGCTTAGGTTTTTTCATGGAGTAAGTTTCCGCACGCATGACAAAATTTGGCTTTGTTCAAATGATTTTCGTTCCCACAAAAAGAACAATGTTGGGTGTTGGAGGCAACGCTTTTATGTTGTTTGGTCATTTCTGAGGTTACAATACCGGTGGGCACTGCGATGATTCCATAGCCTAAAATCATGGTGATTGAGGCCAAAAATTGACCCAACGCGGTTGTTGGTGCGATGTCGCCATAGCCAACCGTAGTAAGCGTCACAATTGTCCAATAGATGCTTTTGGGAATGCTGGTGAATCCGCCTGCCCCTCCCTCTATCAAATACATAATAGTCCCTATGATGACACACAAAATAACAATCGTGTAGATAAAGATGGCTATTTTGTTTCTGCTGGCTTTCAGCGCATTTTTCAATGTGTTTGCCTCACCAATAAATTTGACAAGCTTAAGAACTCTAAAAATTCTTAATAAACGCAGTATCCTAAAGTTCATCAACACCTGAGCACCCGATGCAAAATACGTCAAATAAAGAGGGATGATAGCGATTAAATCGATAATCCCATAAGTGCTTAAGATGTATTTGATTGGTTTTTTTAGCACATATATCCGCAAGATATATTCCAAAGTAAACAAACCAGTAAAAATCCATTCCAAAACAGTAAACCAGTTGGTATATCTGAGTTTTAAGCCGGAAACAGTTTCGAGTACGACAACCAAAACACTCAACAGGATGAGGATAATCAATACGACATCAAACAGTTTACCCAATCGCGTATCGGCTTCGAAGATGATATCATGGATTTTTTGCTTAGACACAAACATATTTTGATTTAATTAGGGTGCTGTAAAGATATGAACATTTCAAAACACTATAATTTTGATGCCTCGTTTTTTCTGTATAAAAGCATGGATGATGCGAAGGGTATCGCGGTTGTTTTCCATGGGTGTGATCAGGCTGCGGAGCACATCAATGTGTTGGATCTGATAATTCAAATGAAAGAAACCGTAACCTTTGTAATCGCCATTTTCAATTAAAATCACAGCTTTTTCATCGTGGCTTCTGCCTCGGTCGATGAGTAACAAGTTTTTGTTCTGAAATTGAAATTTTTCGATTGCTTTGAGTAGTCGTTGATTGTAAAGCTCGGCAGGCTCTTCACAAATACAAGCTCCCAAACAATTTTTGGTTTGGTAAGCAAAACAAGCTCCCGAGTCCGGATACAAACCCAATAATTTTTGGCAGAGGTGATGTTCTTCAGCCAATTTGAAGAGAAAACTCCTGCCTTCTTCATAGCTTGTGAAAGTTGTGATATTCTTTTTCCTGCCGTCGTTTTTTTCGATAGACAAGCATTGGTAACCTTCTTTGTTTAGCTGATTGTAGAGTGCAAAGCCAAAAAATGTTTTTCGTTGAGCCACGTTGAAAATAGGTTTATTCTTTTTTATCTCTTGGCTTTCTTTAAGCAGGGCGATGAGTTCGCTGCCGGTGGTTTCGAAAGTGACCGCTGCAACAAATTGTTGAATTTTTTTCGACTTCCTGTTTTGTCCGGTAAAATGCTGTGTCACCCGTTTTTTGATGTTCTTGCTTTTCCCGATATAAATTAGTTCGCCGTCTTCTCGGTGAAAATAATACAAACCGGTTTCAGTGGGTAGTTGGTCAAGAATTTGTAGCAATTTGGGTTCAATCTGCCGGATGGGTTGCGAGCGCACCAGGGCTTTCAAAATTTGTTTTTCTTGGTCTTTGTCCAACAGCAGTTTAAACAGCTTGACGGTAGCCATAGCATCGCCGGTGGCGCGGTGTCGGTCGCTCATCGGGATTCCGAGTGCGCGCACCAATTTTCCCAGGCTGTAGGATTGCATTTCGGGTATCAAAAATTTAGAAAGCTCAACGGTGCAGAGGGTATTTCGCTCAAACGGATAGCCCAAACGGTCAAATTCCATCCGCAAGACGCGGTAGTCGAAAACGGCATTGTGCGCGACCAAAACACAGCCTTCCGTTATTTCTACGATACGTTTGGCGACTTCATAGAATTTCGGCGCTGAACGAAGCATATTTTGATTGATTCCGGTCAGGTTGACCACAAAAGGTTGAATCGGTTTTTCAGGATTTATCAGGCAACTGAATTGATCGATGACATCCTGCCCGTCAAATTTGTAGATAGCGATTTCGGTAATTCCCTCCTCATTGAACTTACCTCCGGTGGTTTCTATATCGATTATGGCGTACACGGCTGTTGTATCAAATTATAATTTTCCTGTTTTATGCATCACAAATAAAATAACTATGGGGATGGCTAATAAAATCACCATCAACAAGTTTTGCTGTATCAGTCCGGGCGCAAAGAAGAGTGCCATGGCGTAGCCACCGATAGCACCGCCAAAATGTGCCGAGTGCCCGATGTTGTCGGTTCGTTGTTTCATCCCGTAAATCGAATACAGCAGATAACAGATACCGAACAAATAGGCGGGGATTGGGATGGGTATAAACAATAAGTTTAAACTCATTCCGGGTTGTAACAAGATAGCCGCATACAAGATACCGGTAACGGCTCCGCTGGCTCCGACCGCACTGTAATTGGATTCGTTTTTATGAAGTGCCAATGTCAATAGATTGCCGACCACCAAGCTCACAAAATAGATGACTGCCATCTGCCATTCACCTAAAATACGATTGATGACATCTACAAAAAAGTAAAAGGTCAACATGTTAAACAGCAGATGTGCCCAATCGACGTGCAAAAAACCGGAAGATAAGATCCGGATTTGTTCGCCTCCGCGCACCGAAGCGATGTTGAATTTGTATTTTTCAAAAAAGGAATAATCATTGAAGCCCTTGGAGGAAACTAATATGTTGAGGGCTATTAAGATATAGGCGTAAATCATGGATGTAAACAGAAAATTCTTTAAAAATCAAATATAGCATATATTTGCCCAAAAATAATCTGACTTTGAAACTGTTCCGATATATTGTTGCCTTCCCGATATTGTGGCTAATCTCTAAGTTGCCGTTTTTTCTTTTTTATAAGATGTCGGATGTGTTTTATTTTATTGTTTATCATGTGGTTGGATATAGAAAACGGACGGTTTGGAACAACCTCCAATTGGTTTTCCCGGAGAAAAGTGATGCGGAAATCAAGCAGATTCAGCGGAAATATTACAGCCACATGTGCGATATGTTTTTAGAAATGATCAAATCGCTGACCATCTCAGAAAAGCAGATGAAAAAGCGTTTTGTGTTTACCAACGCAGAAGTCGTGCATGATTTGGAAAAGAAAAACAAAAGTATCATCATGTTGTGTTCGCATTACGCAAGTTGGGAGTGGATGACGATACTCGGTACACAAATCAACTTGGAGACCTATGGGGTTTATCAAAAGATTGTCAACCCTTATTTTGACCGTTTGGTAAAGCGCATTCGAGCCAAATTCAACGCCAAATTGATGACTGCAGGACAAACCGCAGGAATCATCGTCAACAACCAAAAAAACAATGTATTAGGGATTTACGCTATGGTCAGCGACCAGTCGCCTTCTTGGAGGCGCGCCAAATATTGGCGGGATTTTATGGGAATCAAATCACCGGTTTACACGGGTGCAGAAAACTTGGCCAAACGGTATGATTTAGCAGTCATCTACATGAAAGTAAAGAAAATAAAACGAGGTTATTACGAAGCAACCTTGATTCCAATTTGTGAAGAATCAACAAAAGCCGGAGCGTTTGAAATCACAGATAAGTATCTGAATATACTCGAAGGACAAATCAGGGAAAATCCTGAATTTTATCTGTGGACACATCGCCGGTGGAAGCATCGCAACAAACAACCGGCTAAGTTCGCGTTGGTAAAATAGATTGATTATTAGTTGAATTCACCAAACCTTTTTCGTCTGAAAACAGCGATTAGCAAGGTTGATAAGGAAACAAAAATGGCAATCCGAGCGATATAATCGCCATAACGAGTGTAGAAAGTCAGTTTGTCATTCGTCAAAAGTGAGCCCTTCAAAACACCTTTTTTGTTGTAAGCTAGGCTTGAAGTAATTTCTCCTTTTTGGTTGATGATAGCCGAGATACCTGTGTTTGCAGAACGCGCGATGCTTCTTCTCGTTTCGATGGCTCTCAGCCGCGCGTAGTTGAGATGTTGTTTGTGGCCTTGGGTTTCTCCCCACCAAGCATCGTTGGTGATGATAGTCAGAAAGTTGGCGCCGTTTTGAACGTACCCGGTGACAAATTCACCATAGACAGATTCGTAGCAAATGATGGGAGCTGCCTTCAATTGCCCATCTGCCGAAACGAAAATGCCTCTGTTTTTTTGGGTTGTTTTGACGGCAAGTGTTCCGCCTAAATCTATCATAAAGTTGCCGAGTAGGAATTTAAAAACTGTTGGGTAAGGAATGGTTTCCACCCCTACGACCAATTTGGATTTGTGATAAAGTTCACCCGATTTTTTTTGGTTGATAAACAAAGCGGAGTTGTAATCGTTGTACCAAGTATTTTCGTTGTATTGGTTGGTTTGTTCGCCGCCCGCGTATGGATTGTTGAAAACTTGTATAAGTGAAACACCCGTGATTATATTGATTTTGGGGTAGTTACTGACAAATTGGTTGAGTTTGTAAGCCATTGGCGATTGGGGTAGTAAATCCAATTGTTCGCCTTTGGCAAAAAAGGTTTCGGGTGCTACGATAAAGTCGGTATTTGAGGTAATCTGGTCTTTCGTCAAGCCTGCAAAAAGTTCAAAAAAATCTAGATTGCCTTGGCTGTATTTTTCCGTGTATGGGTCGATGTTGGGTTGAAGCGCGATGACTTCAACTGTTTCCCCTTTTTCTTGATAATTGGTTTCTATCAAACGAGAAATGACAATAGGAACAATTAAAAAAACAAAAACAACCATCGATTTTTTGAAAAGGAATTTTGGTGTATAATCTTTTCGGTGTGCCCACAAGAAAAACAGCATTGCATTGACAGCCAAAACCCAGAGGCTGCCGCCAAAACTTCCGGTGTATTCATACCACTGAATCCAATGGGTGGAGGTAGCAAACACATTTCCGAGGTTGAGCCAAGGCCAGGAAAAATCCCAGTAGAGGTGGAATTTTTCAAAAGCAATCCAAAAAGCAATCCAAAAAACGAGTCCGGTTTTTAGGTTGGTTTTCTTTTGAAGCCGGTAATAAATTAAAATTAAAGCAGCCATCAAAAGGCTGTTTACTAAGATGGCAAACCAACCGCCAATTTCAGTAGAGTTTCGGAGCCAGTTGGTGGTGATATAATTCCAAATCAGAAAAGTCAAATAGGCAAAAAGAAAAATTCTCAAACCTTTTCGTTTCGAATCGCTTTGCTGAAGATTGTAAATGAGTATCAAAAGTGGAACGAACCCGATAAAAATCAAAGACGTAAAACCGTAAGTCGGCCAACTCAATGCCAACAGTAAACCGGATAGTATAGACAATAAAGCATTTTTCATCAACTCAAACTTTGTCTATCATTTTAGAAAATTATTTACCTGAAAACACCCAAGTCAATGCGCAGTGAAAACACGTTGGATACCAAAGCCACACTTTGGTCACCGATATCAGTCAGTGCATAATCGATTTGTATTCCTTTGTATTGAAAACCAACCCCGAAATTGGGTTGGAAATTCACTTCCTCACTGCCATTGAGTTGCTTTACATTCTGAAAATTACCCGCACCTAATCGCAAAAAAGCCATGTTGAGGTAGTTGAATTCAAATCCGATAGCAGGGTCAATTGACGCAAATGAGCTCGATATGATGTCATTGGTTTCTGCAAAGCGGACGTTTAAATCAATCTCGGTCAACAGTTCATAGTCTCTTCCAATCTCGAAAAGCCGGGCAATGCCGAGTTGTGCTTTTGGAATGGTGACCTCTGTACTCTCGGGAGTATCTTGATTTTGCCCTGGGATGGCATCGCGTATTTTTTCAAATTCTTTTTGGTCAAAAGTCCAGGAGTTGACAGTGGTGGTGATGTCGCGTACCATCAGCCCAAATTGCCATCCATCGGTTTCGTATTGCACGCCTAAGTCAAAGCCAAAACCCCAGGCTGATGCAAAATCGCCAATGATACGCCGGATGACTTTTGCGTTTACCCCGTAATTAAAACCTTGTACCGGAAGTTTTCTTGCATAAGAAAATGTAAATGCCCAATCGGTTGCCGAAAAAAGTTTGATACGGTTAAAGTCGATGTTTCCGTCACTGTCAATGAGCTCGGTTGTATTTAGAATGTCATCAACGCCAAAACGGATGAGAGAGAAGGCAATCGCGCTTCGGTCGTCTAAAGGCATGGCAAAAGCACCGTAATCATAATTGGCGATGTTCGCGAAGTAATTGGCATGCATCAGCGACATTTCTTGGTCTTCGAGTTGAATCAAACCCGCCGGGTTCCAATAACCCGAATTGACATTGTTGGTGTGAGCCACAACTGCGTTTGACATGCCCAAGGCGGCCGCATCCACACCAATATTAAGAAACTCGTTGGAGTATTTGCGTGCCGTCTGTGCAAACATTGCTGTCTGAAAAACGCTACAAAGTCCAAGAAGTAAAAGTTTTTTCAATAAATTTTGTATTGGTTGCAAATATCTTATAATTTTTAAATTAAATAACTAATTTAGCATTCTGATATTGTAACTACAACAAAAAATAATAGCGAACACAGATTTTTCCTAAATGTTTAAATACGACAAGCATATCCCTAATTTATTGACTTTGCTTAACATGTTTAGCGGCATCATGGCCTTACTGCATGCAGTGTTGGGGCAGATGGAGTTGGTGTTGATGTTTGTTTGTTTGGGTATATTTTTCGACTTTTTTGATGGCTATGTAGCCCGGATGTTGAATGTGAGTTCTAATTTGGGAAAAGAATTGGATTCACTTGCAGATGTCATTACCAGCGGGATGGTTCCCGGAATCGTGATGTTTCACCTACTTTTTTGGAGCCAAGCGGAGTCTAATTACAGCATGAGTTTTTTTCATTTCTATCTAAGGAATACCACTTCCGAAAATGGTTTTGATATAGTCCCGACGCTGCCCATGTTGGGTTTTATAATCACTTTTGCGTCTGCATATCGATTGGCAAGGTTTAACATAGACAAGCGCCAACAAAAGTATTTCATAGGATTGCCAACGCCCGCCAATGCCTTGCTTATTTGTTCTCTTCCCCTTATTTGGGATTCCAATCCCACAAATTGGATAGGTTTTGCTTTGGGAAATTCATGGGTTTTGTTGGGTATTACTTTTTTAAGTGCCTATCTGCTGAATTCCTCTATACGTTTATTTTCTTTAAAAAAGGATACAAACGGCTTTAAGTACAATTGGGCGAGATATGTATTTGTAGCGGTGTCTCTTGTTTTGATTATTGCCTTAAAATATTTGGCCGTTCCCATTATCTTTGTGTTGTACTTTTTGTCTTCCATCTTCTTGAAAAGCCAATTGGGGCTACTCAATATATTAGAAAATTTGGACTTAAAAGAAAAGTAACCATTGCTGTCCGATAAAAGTTAGACGAAATGTCCGAACCCCTGCGATCTCAAGGTTTATGCAACATTTTTGCATCAATAGAGCTTCCTTTTGCTATGGCAAACATCTCTGCCGATAGTCTGTTCCGATGTGACTAAAAACAAATTCTTCAAGGACAAAAAATCGATAGGAAAGCAATTTAAGCACATTCAATTTGGCTAAAGCCAGCCCCAATTCATCAATTGCATCCCGCTGAAGCGGGATGACAGCTGCAACAACCCAAAAAGAATTTAGCTAAATAAAAGATTAACGAGGTAAGTGATGTTAAAAATTGGTTGACATCTTTTTGCGTTCAAAATCAAAAGTATAAACTAACAGTGATGTTGTAGGATGCTATTTTTAGTCAATTATTTTTACCGGAAAACAATGATAAATAAGAAGCTCCCTATACAGTATCTATGAATTTTCGTTCAATCCGATTAAAAACAATCAATCCGAAAAAGAAGATGGATAGGCCAAAAATCAAGCTGTAAACTAGTCCGAAAACCGAATAAGCCCCCTGTCCCAAAAATGCATATTTGAAAGTTTCTAAAATACCGGTTAGCGGGTTCAAATAGACCAATATCTTAAGATTTTCCGGCAATTTTTTCAAGATGAGTGAAGCCGGATAAACCACCGGTGTTACATACATAAAGAGCTGGACACCAAACGAAACTAAAAAGCTGAGGTCTCTGTACTTGCTGGTCATTGCGCTGATAATCATGCCCAAACCCAATGAAATTAACGCCATCGCTAGTAAAAGAAGCGGCAGCAAAAGTATGTGTAAATTTGGATGGATTTCAAATCCTTTGTATTTGAAATAGACAATTGTCAACACAAAAAACAAAAATTGAATCCCGAATTTGAAAAGGTTTGAGATGGTTGCCGAAATGGGCATAATAACCCTCGGAAAATAAACCTTTCCAAACAAATTTTGATTTGACCTAAAAGTGCCAGATGTAGCTGAAAAACTAGTGGAAAAATAAAACCAAAGTGTGTTTCCTGCTAATGCAAACAGAAAATAGGGCAAGCCATCCGAGGGAATCCCCGCCAATTTTCCAAACACAAAAAACTGTACAATGGATGTTATCACCGGTTGAATCAGAAACCAAAGCGGCCCTAAAATGGTTTGTTTGTAAACTGTTATGATGTCACGTTTGACAAACAAAAAAAGTAAATCCCTGTAACGCCACACCTCACCCAAGCGGAGCGAAAAAAGACTTTGATGGGGTGTTATTTCATATAGCCAATCACTTTCTTTTTTCATTTTCTTATGAACTTTTTTCTCAATTTTTTCAAAAATATTTTAGTCTTGGAGGTTTCCTTTTCTTCATCATGATATCCTTTTCCATAGGTTCCGTACCCGTAGCCGTAGCCGTACCCGTATCCATATCCGTATTTTGCCTTAGATTGGAAGTCGTTGTAGAGGAAGGAAATATTTTTAAACAAGCCTTCTTTTTGTTTTAAATTAATTCCCTGAAGCATGTCTTTTTTGGTGTAATCTTGTCGTACGACAAATACCACGGCATCGGCATATTTTGACAATTCCATCGAATCCGAAACCAACCCGATTGGTGGCGAGTCTATGATGATATAATCGTATCTTTCTGAAAGAATTTTAAACAACGATTCTGTTTGCTCGCCGATAATCAACTCAGACGGATTGGGAGGATTCGGCCCGGAGCCTATCAAATCTAGATTTTCTATCTTCGTTTTTTTGATAATCTCTTCAATAGTTGCTTGACCAATCAAATAATTCACTACCCCGATATCATTTTCTAATTCAAATTCAACACTGATTTTCGGTTTTCTCAAATCCATTCCTATCAACAAGGTTTTTTTACCGCTGAGCGCGTAAACAGTTGCCAGATTGATAGAACAAAATGTTTTTCCTTCACCACTCACCGAGGAAGTAACTAAAAGTGTTTTGCTACCTTCTATTTTTTGCCTGCTGTAAACAAACTGAAGGCTCGAACGAATGCTTCTAAATGCTTCCGCAACTGCCGAACGAGAATTGCTGTGTACCGCAAGATTTTTGTGTTTGCTTCTGCCCACAACGCCTAATAGGGGTAAATTCGATATCTTGCTCAATTCATCCGGGTTGTGAATATTGGTGTCCATAAACACCAAGATGAACACAAATGTGATGGGTAATATACTTCCGATGAACAGTGCCATCAAGTAGTTGAGGCGTGTGTTTGGGCCTATCGGACCATTGCCTGTGTCTTTGGCAGAATCTATGACCAAAATATCCGAGACATTTGCGGCACGGACAATTTCTGCCTCACTCTGTTTTTGCAAAAAGGTATTGTATAATTCATCACTGATGTTAAAACGCCTCTGTATGCCTAGAAGTTTTTGCTGATCTTCGGGAAGGTTTCGCATTTCAGATTCTACTTGATAGAGTTCCCGTTGGATATTTATCCGCTGAAGTTGAATAATCTCCCGATTAGATTTGATGCTTTCAAACAATACATTTTTAATGGCATTTATCTTCCGATCAAGTTCCGTAAATATAGGTGCATCATTCCGCACGGTTGCTTCATAGCCGGATCGCTCTATTGAATACTGAATGATACTGGATATGCCGGAAATAATATTTGGGTCGTCAATACCCGCCGATGCCGGTGCAGGCACTTGGGTATAGTCTTTGTTGCTCTTCAAATATTTTTCCAAATTCTCATAAAATGATAATTTCTGATCGATTTGGGTTATCTCGACATCCAGTTCGGTGAGTTTATTCGAAATTTTTGTCCCTTCGACAGAGATGTCGTAAATCTTGTTCTGCTTTTTAAATGTATTCAGCTCCTCTTCAACAGATTTTAAATTTATAGAAACATTGGTCAGGCTGCTGTCAATGAAATTAATGGTATTAGTTGCAAATAGGTTTTTTCGACGCAGTTGGTCTTCTTTCAATACATCTACACTCGCGTTGAGATAATCGACCAATTTGGCTTTGTTCGTTCCCGTCAAGCTCATCACCAAAACTGAAGAATTCTTGTTCTCAGGTTCTACTTGTATGTTTTTGAATTGATTGACTACCGCATCAAAATTTGAAAAACTAATCAAATAATTTTCTCCAATCGGAAGTTTGTTCCCCAAAGTCCGTAAAGTAAATGACACAAAAGGAAGATTGACGGGCTCATCTGCAGAAAAAATTTGTTTGAATTCGCCGGTTTCAATCGGAATTTTTACGATTTCTTTGGTTTGATAATTCTGCGCTGTTATCAAAGTGTTTTCAAAATTTGCACGCAACTCAAACCGATTGTTATCCAATAAAATAAGCTCAAGTTCTTTGCCGAGCAACTGCGGATTCGATTTTTCAATTTCCAAATAGAAAGAGGTTTGTTTGTAAACATCTTCCTTGTAGTGTTTTGCCTCTTTGGTATAATTTACAAAAAAATTGAGCTTGTCAACCACTTTCTCGTTGTGCGAACGAGATTTGATGGTCGTCATCATTGTCTGAACCTTGTCCGTTGTTCCGCCCCAGTTAAATACCAGGCTGGTATTTGAGGTAAAAAAAGGATTCTGTTCATCTTTGATAGTTATCCAGGTGTCCATTCTGTATATAGATTGTTTGCGGATATTGCTGTTGTAGGCAATAGCAAATGCAATGATAATACAGATTAAAAACAGTTTCCAGTAACTCAAGACTTTGATTAAGAAAGACTTAAAATCAAAATTTGATTTGTGTTCCGATATTGAAAAATTTTCGTCGAGCATTTTATCGGGTGGTCAATAAGATGGTAGTGGTTAATAGCGTAAGCACGGTCAGAATGGTCGATAACGATTGTACAGCGGTAGTTCCCGTCCCCAACGATTTCTGCTTCAAAGGTCTGACATAAATGATGTCATTGGGTTTCAACATAAAATAGGGCGATTGAAAAGCTGTTGCTTTGGTCAAGTCGATACTGTGTATTTTTTGCCCTTCGGGGTATTGGCGAATAATTTTAACATCTCGTTTGTTTCCTGTAAAACTTACCTCTCCGGCATTTGCCAAAGCTTCGATGATGTTGAGTTGGTCTTGTAAAAGTGACTTCGTTCCGGGCGACCCCACCTCTCCGGTTACGGTAAACTTGAAACCGGATAGCTTTACCGTTACAAAAAAACTTGCTTCAGTTTTAAAGTAATCTCTTAACAGCAAAGATTCTATCTTCACCCGAATTTCATCTAAGGTAAAACCCAAAACATTGATTTCACCCAAAGTAGGAATGCGGATGTTGCCATGTAAATCGACCGAAAATCCATTGAAATAACTACCTGAAGTCGAATTTCCAATATTTGCTTCTGAATTGCTGACCGGATTAAAAAGTTGAGCCAAATTTTGGTCGGTTGTTTTTACTGTAATGCTCAAAACATCACCGATTTGCGCTTTATAAGGGGTTTTTTGGGTTTGATAAACATGGGTGGAATCGTTCGCAACACTTTCCTCTTCTGAAAGTAGGGTAAGTTGTTTGGTCGATATGCACGATGAAAGGGCACTAATTAAAAATAAAAAAATCAGTAGATTTTTTAAATGCATTATTTTTTGTGTTGTGTTTAGTCTGCAACAAATATACTCTCTAAATCGACAATATTAAAAACTAATTCGATTCAAACAGCCATTTATGTCTAAATTTGTTCAAAATTTTAAAAAGTGAATCTCCTTACTGTAGAAAATATTTCAAAGTCTTTTGGCGAACGCGTTATTTTCGAAAATATTTCTTTCGGAATCAACAAAGGACAAAAAATTGCACTCATCGCGCAGAATGGCTCGGGCAAAACTTGTATCCTCAAAATCATGGCCGGTGTTGATAATCCGGATACAGGTCAGGTGATTTCCAGAAAAGGAATCACTATTTCCTATCTTCCACAAGACCCTATTTTGCCTGAAAACTGCTCGGTCGAAGAGGCTATTTTGTCTTCTGGGCATCCGATTTTGAAGATCATTGCAGATTACGAACATGCGCTTCAAAACATGGACAATGCAGATGCCTATCAAAAAGCTTTTGAAAAAATGGATGCCAGCCAGGCTTGGGATTTTGAATCACAATACCAGCAGATTCTTTCCAAACTCAAGTTGGATGATTTGAATCAAAAGGTCAAAACGCTTTCGGGTGGTCAAAAAAGACGATTGGCTTTGGCTATTGCATTGCTCAAAAAACCGGATTTACTTTTGCTCGATGAGCCTACCAATCACCTCGATTTGGAAATGATCGAATGGCTCGAACAGTTTTTTGCGAGAGAGAACATGACCTTGTTTATGGTCACCCACGATCGGTATTTTTTGGAAAGGGTGTGCAACGAAATGATTGAACTAGACCAAGGCAAACTTTTCACTTACAAAGGAAATTACGCCCAGTACCTCGAGAAAAAGGAAGCGCGAATCGAGCAGGAACAATCGAGTACAGACAAAGCAAAAAACCTGTTTTTGAAAGAACTCGATTGGATGCGCCGCCAACCTAAAGCGCGGACAACCAAATCAAAATCGCGGATTGACGATTTTTATGTCATCAAAGAAAAGGCACAACAACGCCGAAAAGAACACCGTGTAGAGTTGGAAATCAACATGGAACGCATGGGAAACAAGGTGGTCGAGCTGCACCAGGTTTGCTTTTCACATGGCACAAACAGGATACTACATAAGTTCAACTACGCCTTTCTCCCGGGTGAACGCATCGGGATTATCGGCAAAAACGGAACCGGAAAAACCACTTTCCTCAACCTTATTACGCAAGCATTTGCGGCCGATGCGGGCAAAATTATGGTTGGCGAAACCATCAAATTTGGCTATTATTCCCAATCAGGCATCGACATCAAACCCGGAGAGAAAGTCATTGAAGTCATCCGGAAGTACGGCGATTATATTCCCCTCAAAAAAGGCCGTCAAATTTCTGCCGAAGGATTATTGGAACGGTTCTTATTCGACCGCAAAAAGCAATACGACTTTGTCGAAAAACTCAGCGGAGGCGAGCAAAAAAGACTCTATTTGTGCACGGTGCTGATTCAAAACCCCAATTTTTTGATACTCGATGAGCCCACGAACGACCTCGACATCATCACCTTGAACGTGCTCGAAAATTTCTTGCTCGACTATCCCGGCTGCTTGCTCGTGGTGTCGCACGACCGCTATTTTATGGACAAAATCATTGACCACTTGTTTGTATTCAGAGGTGATGCAGAGGTGGAAGATTTCCCCGGGAATTATTCGGATTTCCGCAGTTATGAAGACAGTACGCCTTCCGAAAAACAGCCGTATCAAAAAACCAATCAAAACGAGAAAAAAAAGGCATCGTCATCGGGATTGACTTTTGCCGAACAAAAAGAAATCAAACAAATTGAGCAAGAAATAGAACGGTTGAACAGGGAGAAAACAACCATCGAAACATTTTTTCTCAACGAAAACTTATCCGCTGAGGCAATCGCCGAAAATTCTAAAAAACTCAATGCCACCACCCTTCAAATTGAAGAAATCGAAATGAGATGGCTCGAATTACTCGAAAAATCGGAAGCTTGATGAGCGAACGGCTACGCTATTTTTGGTTTTGGATACGGGCCTACAACCGGCATGGCATTCACTCCCCTTTTGTCTATGAACTGATGGAAAAAGCGGTATTCAATCAACAAGGGGTTGAGTATCTTTTTATGACTAACAAAAGATTTAGAGAATTTTCTTATTTTAATCGAAAAAGAATGCGATTGCTTATCAAACTATTGAACTTCTACAAGCCCAATCAGTTAGTTTGGATGGGCAACAATCATCAAAACATGTTTGATTTTTTGGAGGGTATATTTCAAGAAATTTGGTTTTTGCAAATAAAACCGGATGATAAATTTGTTTTTGAAAATGAATTAAAATCAACCGATTGGCTGATTGTAGATGTGAAATCAATCGATTTGGAGTTAATCTATCCAATCAAAAATAGACTTTCCAACGATTCAAAAGTATTCTTTTTAGAAACGGATAAAGATTTTTTTAGATTGATAAATGAATGGAAAGGCAAGGTTGAACTTGACTTCTTTTTCTTAAAGATACTACTGTTCCGCAAAGAAATGAAGCCACAAAATTTCAAGCTTCGCTCGTAGTTTTGTTCATCAAAATCAAAGCAAAAACGGCATAGTTTATCATGTCTTGATAATTGGCTTTCAAACCTTCTGAAACCAAAGTTTTGCCGGCGTTGTCCTCAATTTGCTTAACGCGCAAGAGTTTTTGCAAAATCAAATCTGTCAGGGAGCTGATGCGCATATCGCGCCAAACTTCTCCGTAATCGTGGTTTTTATCCAACATCAATGCTTTGGCTTCAGCAATTTTTTCTTTGTAAAGCTGTAATGCTTTTTCAGGTTTCAAATCGGGTTGTTGTGCCACGCCGAGGCCTAACTGAATCAGTGCGATAGCCGAATAATTGACGATACCGATAAATTCAGAGGGTTCGCCTTCATCGACCTTTCTGACAGCGTTTTCTTGAAGCGTGCGAATTCTTTGTGCTTTGATAAAAATCTGATCGGTCAGCGATGGTAAACGCAAAATCCGCCAAGCCACACCGTAATCTTTGAGTTTTTTCTCGAACAAATCGGCACATTGCTTGGCAATTTCATCAAATTGCTTGGAAGTTTTCGACATCTAAAAAGGTTTTAGCAAAGATGGAAAAAAATGGCGACTTCCCGAAAATTATTTGGCTTGGTGAAAGACGCGCTGCGGAAACGGAATTTCGATTCCCGCTTGGTCGAACCGGAGTTTGGCCTCTTCGATGAGATAAAAATTTACCTCCCAAAAATCTTCGTTTTTCACCCAAATCCGAAGCGATAAGTTCACCGAACTATCTCCCAATTCCGCTACGAAAACAGCCGGTTCCGGCTCTTTCAATACCTTGGGGTGTTCGTATGACAATGCCAATAGGATTTCCTTGGCTTTTTTGATGTCGGAATTGTATGAAATGCCCACAACAAAGTTTTTTCGCCTTGTTTCTTCACCGTTGTAGTTGATGATGATATCGTTCGAAAGTTTGCCGTTGGGAATGACAGCCAATTGATTGTCAACCGTATTAAGCAAGGTGTTGAAAATGCCAATTACCTTTACAGTTCCTGACACGCCAACCGACTCGATAAAATCACCCACTTTGAATGGCTTAAAAATCAAAATCAAAACGCCACCGGCAAAATTGGCCAACGAACCCTGCAAAGACAGACCGATTGCCAGGGAAGCAGCACCCAATATAGCAATAAAACTCGATGTCTGTACGCCGAGTTGCGCAATTACCAAAATAAACAACAAGACTTTCAGTGAAATGTTAATCAGGCTGCCCAAAAAATATTGAAGGGTAAGGTCGAGTTCGCGCTTAATCATCATTTTTTTGACTAAGCGTGTCAATGTGCGAACGATGCGTATTCCTACGAAAAAGAGGAGAACAGCTACCAATAGTTTAGGCGAATAATCAATCGCCAAATCCAATAATTTTTGGAAATATTCTTTTACTAAATTCATTTTTATGTCATTTTTTCAAGGCTTGCAAGATATTAAAAAACGATTGTTTTGTTGGTAAAGAATCACGCCAAGCAACATAACAAAAAGCAAAGCACGCAAAGAGGCTTTAAATCTTCGCGGCTTTTGCGTGAAAAATTATTGAAATTAATTTTTCAAAACATGAAATTCAATCGTCGATGAATTGTAAACGCGGTGTGTCTGTTTTTGAAAATCATTTTCGGTGGCTTTGAAAATATTCGGAACAAAAGTCTGCGGGTTTATGTCAATCAGTGGAAACCAGGTACTTTGAATTTGAACCTGAATTTTATGTCCTTTTTTGAAGGTGTGCAACACATCCTGTAGTTTGATGTCAACTGCGGTAACTTCATCTGGCACAAAAGGTTCCGGATTTTCGAAGTTGTTTCTGAATCTTCCGCGCATCACTTCGCTGCGTACCATTTGATGGTAGTTGCTCATTTTCAGATGGTCTTGCGTTTCGGGATATTCTTCATGATCGGCCGGATACACATCGATGATTTTCACAATCCAGTCGGCATCCGTGCCGGTCGTACTCACGCGGAGTTTGGCTAACAAATCACCTACCATGGTCAAATCACTTTCCAGTACAGGTGTTTCATAAACCAACACATCCGGGCGGCGGGCGGCGAAACGTTGGTCATCGGTCATGTATTTTCGGGGAGTGAAAACAATTTCAATATCTTCGTTGTAAGGAACAGGTTTTGCCGGGTCGCTCACAAATTCACGGTAAGAAAACTCACGTGTGGCAAATTCCGCAAACGCTCCTTGCTGTGCCATCGAGTAACTTTTGGTTTCGATGTTTTTGGGTGGCCATTGATCAAATTGATACCATTCTTTTTTGCCGGTGTCAAAGATATAGGCTTCCGGCAAACCCGAATTTGAATTGCCGTTTTCCTTCAAGAAGTGATGAAAGAATTTGGTCTCAACGTTCTTTTGAAAATTTTCGGATATGTTGTCGCCAAAATATACATTCCCAACGACTTGACGCTCCCGGACACGCGCCCAATCACCGTGACTCCAAGGTCCCATGACGAGGGTGTTGTAATTGGCGCTGTTCTTTTCGATGGCTTGATAGCTGTTCAGCGGGCCATACAAATCTTCCGCATCAAAAAGCCCGCCTACAAACATCACCGCCGGTTTGATGTTTTTGAGGTGTTGTATGATACCTCGTGATTGCCAAAATTCATCGTAATTTGGATGGTCTTTGAGTTGTTGCCAGAACACATTGGTTTCATCGTAGTATGCGTCCAATTTGGAAAGCGGCGTATTGTCTAAATAAAACTGATAACCGTCTTTGGTTTTGACATCCGGGAATTGATACCAATCTTGCGTGGTTGGGGTGGTTTTTTCATGGCCAAAAAGCGCGGTCGCAACCCAATAGCTCAACAAGTAAGCACCATTGTGGTGAAAATCATCAAAGAAAAAATCGCTGATGGGTGCTTGGGGTGAAACGGCTTTTAAAGCAGGATGGCCGGAGAGCAAACTATAAGTGGCATAAAACCCGGGGTAGGAAATACCCCAAACACCCACGTTTCCGTTGTTGTTGGGAACTTTTTTGACCAACCAATCAATCGTATCGTAGGTATCGGAAGCTTCATCGGTTTGTTTTTTCTTTTTCTTTGGAATAAAAGCCCGCATGTTGTCATACACTCCTTCGCTGTTCCATCTCCCTCTTACGTCTTGATAGACAATAATATAGCCTTCCTGCACCAGGGTTTGATTGGGGCCTATGTTTTTTCGGAATTCATCCGAGCCGTAAGGTGCGCAACTGTAGGGTGTCCGTTGCAACAAAATCGGGTATTTTTTAGAAGTATCTTTCGGGCTGTAAATCGTTGTGTGCAGTTTGATGCCGTCACGCATGACGATGTTGGTTTCCTGTTTGTTGTAATGTTCTTTGACATCGTAAGTTTGCGCCAAGAGCAGGGGGGAAGTTGCCCAAATAAATAGAAGCAATAGTTTTTTCATGAATTATAATTTTTTAGATATGTTGAAGTGTGACACAAATATATCTTATTTATTTTTCTCTTTGACAAAAGAGCAAAAATTGCTATCTATAATGATGAAATAAATTAAACTTCATTGTTCAAAATGAAGTTTAGATACTTTTACAGAAAATATATTTTTAGAAATGATCAATCCCTCTATTCAACCAATCTTCAAACACTTTTGCGTCGGGTGTGTAAGCAGCCGGTTCAAGAAGGCTTTCTTCCTTGAGGTTGACTAAGACATAGTAGGGCTGTGCGTTAGTTTTGTATTTTGAAATTTGAAAATCACTCCATTTGTTGCCGATGGTTTTTATTTTCTTGCCGGTTGTTGACGACACATGTTGCTCGCTTTCAGGAAGTTTTCGCTGATTGTCCACGAAAAGCGAAACCAGCACAATTTTGTTTGACAAAATATTATTGACTGCGGGATTAGACCAAACGTGTTCTTCCATCTTGCGGCAATTGACACAGGCGAAACCGGTGAAATCAATCAACAGCGGTTTGTTAACCTTTTTAGCGTATGCCAAAGCGATGGCGTAATCTGTAAATACGGGAATGTTCTGAGGTCCGTGTTCAGCTCCATCGGGTAGCTTTTCGTTGTTTGTACTGACATTGATACCAAATCCGTTGGGCGATTCGCTGTACTGCATCGGAGGTGGAAAACCGCTGATGATTTTGAGTGGCGCACCCCAAAGCCCGGGAATTAAATAAAGTGTGAAGGCGAGCGTGACAAGCCCGAGGCTGAGCCTGCCGGCAGAAATCTTTATTTGATCGGGATCGTGCGCCAGTTTGATCAGGCCCAACAAGTAAAATGCCATCGCACCAAAAATTGCAATCCAAATGGCCAGAAATGTTTCCCTTTCCAAATAATGCAATTGCAAAACCAAATCGGCATTCGACAAAAATTTGAATGCCAAAGCCAGCTCCAGAAACCCCAAGGTCACTTTCACGGAATTCAACCAGCCTCCCGATTTGGGCAAGGATTGCAACCAATTCGGGAAGAGTGCAAAGAGCATAAACGGTAAGGCCAAAGCCGATGAAAAACCAAGCATGCCCACCACGGGTGCCCATCCGCCTTGTGAGGCAGCTTGTACCAACAAGGTGCCGACAATCGGACCTGTACAGGAAAAGGAAACAACTGCCAACGCTAGTGCCATAAAGAAAATGCCCAAAACACCGCCTTTGTCTGCTTGCCTGTCGGCAGAATTTGCCCAAGAAGACGGCAAAGTAATCTCAAAAGCACCCAAAAATGAAAGTGCGAAGACTACCAAGATTGCAAAGAAAACGAGGTTAAACCAAAAGTTGGTTGACAGTATGTTGAGTGCATCGGCACCAAAAATCCAGGTGACCAAAGTGCCGAGCAACACGTAAATAATGATGATAGAAAATCCATAGAGTCCTGCATCGCGAATACTCTTGCTATGCGTACCACCGCGCTTGGTAAAATAGCTCACCGTGAGCGGGATCATCGGAAACACACAAGGCGTGAGTAGGGCAGCAAATCCCGACAGAAAGGCAATAAAAAAGATAGCCCAAAGGCCTTGGTTGCTCAGTGGGGTATTGCTGGTTTGAACGGGTTTCTCGGTGGTTGTTTTTTTATCTGTATTTGGTGGAAAGGATGTTTGGAATACGCTTTTAGTTTCTTTTTCCTCTTTCTGGTAAGTGGTTTCACCAATCAATGAAATCGGAATACTGATGGTGTCCGGCGGCAGGCATTTGGCGTCGTCGCAAACCATAAAAGTGACTTCGGCTTCAACGGCGTTGAGTGATTTATTCAACAGTTTGATTTGCTGCTTGAAGACTGCTTCATTTTCAAAATACTTGATGTTCATTTCAAAGATTTCATCAAAATTTTCGATACCTTTCTCCTCAGATGTTTCACCAATCAAGGTGTAGTTCCCTTTTTGGTTTAGAAATTCGAATTCGGTCGGAATCGGGCCGCCCTCATCGATGTGTTGGGCGTAGAGATGCCAACCTTTGTCGATGGTTGCTTTTAAAACGATGGTTGCCGATTGTCCAGTTTTGTTTTCGGTCGATGCCGACCATTTCACGGGTTGAAAAATTTGTGCTTGTATGAATAAGGGCAATAAAATCAGGCAGGTTGAAACGATTTTTTTAATCGAATTTGAAAAAAGTTTTGTCATAAGTTTTTTAATAGGGTTAGGAAGGGAAATAGCTTATCCGGATTAAATGTTCTGTGTTTTCATTTGCCATAAACCGGCTGTCCGCGCGCTTGCCGACAATCCAAATAATCTGATTTTTAGTAGTCAAAACCCATGCGTTTTCTTTCTCAGGCAAAGATAATTTTTCGTCTTTGAAAAATTTGCCTACCTTCTTTTTTCCGTTCATTCCGGAAGGGTAAAAGTAGTCTCCTTGTTGCCATTTTCTGAGGATTAAAGGGAATTTTAACGAATTTTTATCAAGATAAATCTCGCAGTTGCTTCCTTTTTGAATCGCATTTGTATCGGAAATTTCCAGATGAATCGGTTGGGTGATTTCGGTGTTGTTTCCTTCGATGAAAAATTCACCTTCAATAGATTCGTCTTTCAATTCTATCATTATCAATTTGTTGCGATCTTTTATTAAGCGATGCGTGGCCGAAAAAAGCTGCTTGCCCGATTGCGCACCCAAGAGTTCTTTCAAAGTTTTCCAATCGGTGAAATGATAGGGCTTAAACAATTCAAACAAAAAACTTTCTTCGGGTTTGTATTTCAAAACAACGTCAATCGGAATTTCGATGGTTTCATTTATTTTGATGAAATAATGGCGCTTAAAATCTTCAACCTGATTTCTGATAAAATATGAGCTGAGCTGAAGTTGGCCTAATGTTTTTTGAAAATTCCCGAGAAAATCTTCGTTCAATTTTTTCAGTTCGGGCACAACATGATGCCGAATTCGGTTGCGCAAATACGCATCTGATTGGTTGCTGACATCCTCTCGCCAAGTGAGGTTTCCCGCGTTGGCATATTGCACAATTTCCTCTTTGGAAAATGGGAGTAGCGGGCGGACAATTTTCTCATTTCGTTCAGGAATCCCCAGCAAACCATCGATTCCGGTACCGCGGCTCAGGTGAATGAGAAAAGTTTCGAGGCTGTCGTCTAAGTGGTGCGCGGTCAAGATGAAATCAAAACCATGTGTACCCAACAATTCATCAAACCAATCGTACCGAAGTTTTCGAGCGGCTTCCTGAATGGATAATTTATGGAATTCAGCAAAAGTTTTGGTCTCAAATTCCTTGGTGAAAAAAGGAATATTTTTTTTCAAGGCGTAGTTTTTGACAAACGCTTGGTCTTTGTCGGAGTCGGCTGCTCTCAGTTTGAAATTGACATGTGCCAGCGCGATGTTTTGTTTCCTTTTCATCAGTAAGTCCACCAAAACCATGCTGTCGATTCCTCCGCTAGCTGCTACGAGTATTTTTTTTCCGAGGATATCGGGAAAATGATTTTCGATATTTTTTTCAAACAAATGCAGCATATGGCAAAGATAGCAAGTTTGTAGTTGAAAGTGATTTTGCACCACGGACAAGTTTATAAAAAGGCTTGTCCGAAGGCAAAAATCAGAAAACAAAAATTGATTTTATTTGGGGTTTTAGTTTTGAATAAATTTCAGCCCGAATGTGACAATATTGGCATTGAGCCCATCGCTTCGTTCGTAGTTGTTGTATCGTAAGTCGATGGTTTTCAGTCCGAAAGTGCCGATTTTGAATTTTGTGAATATATCGGTGTAACTTGCCCCGATGCCGTATTGGTTGCTGTCAAAAGCAGACAAATCATAATCGGAGGTGTAGTATTTTTCAGTAGAAAAATGTTGGTTGTAAGGAGCGAAATAATCGGCCTGTGTCTGTTTATAGTAACGATACATAGGAAGCAAAGTAAAACTTCGGGTGATTTTTACGGGTAGTTCAACATTTGCCGTCTGAGAAGTAATACCCCAATCATCATAATAATAGCGGTAATATGTTCGGAGTGTGAGCATTTCATTGATATAATAGTTGGCGCGTAGGCCTACCGGCAATTTGAATCGGTTGTTGGGCAGTTGTTCTACATCATCCGCCAATCGGAAAACGTCTTGGTTTCGAGGGTCGGTATAAAAAGGGATGGATGCTGCATTGCCTATATAGAATTTGGGTTTGTCTTCAAAATAGATTCGGTGGTATGGTGTTGCGAGTAAACCGTCTTGAAGTAAAACATCCAACGAGAGCGACACTTGCAGCCGTTTGGTCAGTATTTGCGAGAAACCTAAAGTCACCGCGTAGGAGTTTCTATTGGTTTGGCTGTGTTGGCTAAACCCGGTTGGACGATAGGCGGAGGTTGCGTTTCCGTTCTGATCTAAAATCGTCACCCCTTGAAAAAATCCTTGATTGAGGAATCCGTTGCCATATTTTGAATATTCGTGCAATTCGGTTGGATAAATCGGCCGCCATGTGTCAAAATAAGCACTTGCATTGAGAGAAACTTCGGTGTTTTTTTCATTGAAAAGTTTTGAAATCCCACCTCCTACACCGACGGAAGTATAATCATATTCATTGGAAACAGAAGCATGCGTATTCCATATAAAATTCCTGCTCTCCGAACTGTGGCTGTAGGAAGCATTCAGATAAAAGAGCTCATCACTTCTTGACGCACCGGAGGAGGCTGCCCAAGGCGTGCCGGTGGGAGCTGAGTTTGCATTGTTGTTTCTGCCCCTGCCTTCATCGTCGTCATCGTCGTCACCTTCACCACCGGAAGCACCGGTACTGTTGTATGGGTTGATGTTGCTTGATGAAGCCGAAGTATAAGCGGAAACACCCGCATCGATTGTCAACACATCATCATCGTTGAGCGGGGTGGTGAGGATGATGGAAAGCGTGGCATCGGTCAATTCTTCCGTCCCGATTCCGCCACCAATCACGGAGTGTACGCCGTCTTGGCTGTAATAACTCGACAACAATTCAATTTCGGTATTTTCCAACACTCTTTTTTTATAATCGGTATTTTGGGAAAATATCGACAAGCTCAAGCTAGCGAAGAGCCCGAATAAATAGTACTTCATGGATTAAAAATCTTAAATAGGGAAATGAATTAATTACAGCCACAACCTCCGCCGGTTTTGCCACCGCCACCGCCAACTGCCGCTTCACGATAGACTTGAAAGGCATTTTCAAAGCGTTCCGACGAACGTGCCGAAAGGATCATGTCCGGATCGTTGATGTAGATTTTTTCGTATTCCCGAACGACGGTACACGATTGTAAGCTTGTGAGCAGGAAGCTAAAGATTAGCATCTTTTTCATTTTATTAAAGTTGTTTAGTTTCTAATTTGATACCTTCTGATGTGTAGATTTTGCCCTGATCGTCGATGATGATACATTCGATGCCTTTGAGTTGATTGATTAAGTTTAACCCGGTTTCTTTCCCCATTACAAAAATCGAAGTTGCCAAGGCATCGGAAATTTCGGTTTGTTTGGAAAAAACAGAAACACTCACAATGCCCGTTGCCGGATATCCTGTGCGCGGATCGATGATATGCGAGTATCTTTTTCCATCAAAGACCACATATTTTTCATAACTACCGGAAGTTTCTACTGAACTGTCAATCAACAGGAACGTGGCAAAAACCTTGTTTTTGTTCATTGGGTTGACAATTCCGACCGTCCACGGTTTGCCATTAGGCATTTTGCCCCAGGCACTCACGTCGCCCGACACATTGACTATACCAGAAAGGATTCCGTTTCGAATCATCAATTCTTTTATTTTGTCTGCAATATAACCTTGCCCGATTCCGCCCAAACCGATTTTCATCCCTTCATTTTTCAAAAATATAGTCATACGGCCATAGTCGATAAGAATGTTTTTGAATCCAACTTTTTCTACTGATTTTTGAATGGCTTCGGCTGTCGGCATCGCAGTCATGCTACCGTCAAATTTCCATATTTTATCCATAGAGGCGTAGCTCACATCAAAAGCACCTTCGGTTAATTCAGATATTTTGAGCGATCGGCTGACCAATTCGAGGACTTCGCGGCTCACCTTTACAGGCTGTTTGCCCGCGTTTCTGTTGACGGCTGAAATTTCAGTTTCTGGCTTCCAGTCGGAAATCAGGTTTTCGATGCGTCGGACTTCTACAACCGACATGTCTAAAGCTTTTTCGCCGGTGAGGCTGTCATTGGCAACCACGGTTATCTCAAACGGGCTGCCGAGCATCGACAAAGTACGTTTGTATATCTGTTGCCCGGATGCAACCGTGCTGATGAATGCAATTAGTGAGAAGAAAGCTCTTTCCATGGTTTTTTGTCAAATTGGTTAAGGGTTTGTACAAAAGTTTCAGGCGATTGGTTGGAAAACCCGGTTTCGCCTAAGCGGTTACCATCCGGGCTGAGCAGGACAACCAGTGGAAAATAGCCGTTGGTATTGTACTTTGCAGCCAATTGATTGTTTTGCTCGGCTTGAATTTGGGGCAATCTGTTTTTCTTCAATCTCGGAAAGTCTGCTCTCAGCAATACCCATTTTTTTTGGGCTTGCGTTTTAAAGATTTTAGATTGCAGGATGTTTTTTTCTAATTTGATGCAGGGTGCACACCAATCCGAACCCGCAAATACCAACACGATGTTTTTATTTTCTTGTTTAGCTTTTTCTTGGGCAATGGCCAAATTTGTGTTCCATTCTTGGGCGTAAGAAGTCAGTTGAAAGCAGATAAACAGCAAGGGCGCATAAAAAATTGTTTTCATGTTTAGTTCAGTTTAATCATCAAACAGATAACTAAACCGTAACCCTACGAAAATATTTTAAACTTAAGGGTATCTTAAGAAATGGGAGGCTTTCATCTTAGAGAAAGTAGATTTTAGCCAAGAAAAAGTGGATATTAAAAAGAATTATACTTGATTTTTTTTCCGGGGACACCCACCACGACGGCAAAGTCTGGGACATCTTCAATAATGACAGCTCCGGCTCCGATGGTAGCCCATTTCCCGATTTTTATTCCTTGAATAACCGTTGCGCCAATCCCAATATGTGTTCCTTCGCCTACGGAAACATTTCCTGCCAAGGAAGCGTTAGGGGAAATGTGGATAAAATCAGCTAATTTACAATCGTGTTCTATTACAGAACCGGTATTTATGATGCAATGCCGGCCGATACTTACGTCGGGATTGACAACCGCGTTTGCCATGATGATAGTACCTTCACCAATAGTCGATTTTGATGAAACAACAGCTTTTGGGTGCGTTGCACTTACGTATTTTAACTTGAATTTATCGCTTATTTTTTTTCTACTGTGGTTGTTTCCAATTGAAATTAGGAAAGAGCCTGGAGATTTTTTTGGAAGTTTATCCGAGTTCAAAATAGGTATTTCCCAAAGAAAATTCTCTTTGGGGGAATCATCATAAATAGCTTTTGGAGAAAAATTATTTAGCAACAGTATGTCTAAGACAACTTTGCAATGTCCACTCGCACCAAATAAAAATACCCTATTTTCCATTAAACGGTTCTATGGTTGCCGCGTTTGCCGCGTTGATGCCTTCGCTTTTAAAAACTTTTTCAAAGGTCTTAAAAACGATTTTCAAATCTACTAAAAATGACAGATTATCCACATACCAAATGTCGTACGCAAATTTTTGATCCCAACTGATTGCATTGCGTCCATTTACCTGAGCCCAACCGGTGATGCCTGGTTTTACCTCGTGCCGGCGTTTCTGAAAATCGTTGTAGAGGTGTAGATAATCAGGCAGCAAAGGCCGTGGACCAATCAGGCTCATGTCGCCTTTGAGTACATTGAACAATTGCGGGATTTCATCCAGAGAGGTTTTTCGGACAAACTTGCCAATTGCCGTCAGTCGCTCGCCATCCGGAAGTAATTTGCCACTTTTGTCCAAGCGATCGTTCATCGTTCTAAACTTGATGATGATAAAGATCTTACCTTTTTTTCCGGGCCGTTTTTGGAGAAAAAATGGCTTGCCGTTGTTGGAAAAAAGCAATCCAAGCCAAACAAATAGTAGCAAGGGACTCAGCAGAATTAATCCAAACAAAGCGGCAAAGAAATCAATAAGTGGCTTGAAGTAGAATTTATACATTTCGTGGTTTTGCTGATTTCATGTCTTTCTTCCGTTTTTAGCACGTTTTAGAATTGGCATAATCTAACTGAAACAAATTTACATAAACAGTAGGAATCGCAAAAGGATGGTTTCAACACTTAAATATCCGATGCGTTTGGTGCCCACTTGGTTTCTTCTACACCCAATTCTTTTCCCAAATAGCGCGCCAACACAAACAAGTAATCAGACAAACGATTGAGATAGCGGATGATGTTTGCATCACCGGAAGCGGTCTCGAAAAGTTTGCAAATACCGCGTTCAGCTCGGCGGCAAACACTGCGGGCTAAGTGGCAGGAGGAAATCGTCGGGTGTCCGCCGGGCAGTATAAAATGCGTCATTGCCGGCAATTCGCTGTCCATGCGGTCGATTTCATTTTCGAGTTTTTTTATTTCTAAATAATCCAGAACGGGAATTTTGGCAGCCAATTTTTGAGTTTTTTTCGACTCGTCCGGCTCAAACGCCAAATTCGACCCGATGACAAAAAGCTGGTGTTGTATATTGAGCAAAACCGACCTCAGGGGCTTGCTCTCTATTTGGTCTCTCAGCAAACCCACAAAGGAATTCAACTCGTCGACATTACCGTAACTTTCCACCCGCAGGTGGTGTTTGGCAACCCTTTTCCCGTTGAAGAGTGAGGTGTCTCCGGTGTCTCCGGTTTTGGTGTATATTTTCATTTGGATTTGTTTAATCGTTTTTCAACAAGCCCGAAAGCAAGCCCGAAAGGGTTTCAAACCCTTTCGGGGGTTACGTAGTTTAGGTATTGACAATCAACGGACAAAATTGCTGTAAAGCTAAAGACCTATTTAATCAACTCAAAACTTCGTTGGATAAACTTAGTCAATTCTTCGCCTTTCAGCAAATTTTGAGACAATCTTGCCAAATCAATTGCTTGTCTGACCAATCGTTCTTGTTTGGCTTTGGTTTTGGTTTCCGCTATGCTTGAGACCAACTCGTGGTTGGTGTTCACCACCAAATTGTACATTTCGGGCATGTTGCTCATGCCGAACATCCCGCCTCCGGTGGCGCTCATCTCTTTCATCCGGCGCATAAATTCAGGCTGCGTAATGATAAATGGCGCGGCTGTGCTGTCGAGGCTTTCGAGTTGAACAGTATAGTTTTTAGGCACTTGCGATTCGATGATTGGTTTGAGTGCCTCTTGTTCTTCTTGGCTCAGTTTTGAGGAGGTGTTTTCCTCTTTTTTGATGAGGTTGTCCAAATGGTCGGAATCTACCCGTGCGAAGGTCAATTTTTCGTTGGATGATTCTATTTTTTGTACAAAATGCGAATTGAGCGGAGAATCGAGCAGCAGAACGGTATAGCCTTTTTCTTGCGCTGCTTCGACATAACTGTGTTGTGTTTCGGCGTTGGAAGCATAGAGCAAAACGAGTTTGTCGTCTTTGTCTGTTTGCAGCGTTTTGGTGGCTTCTTTGAGTTCTTCTAAAGTATAATATTTGCCATCAACAGTAGGGTAGAGGGCGAAATTTTGTGCTTTTTCATAGAACTTGTCGTCGGTGAGCATGCCGTATTCGATGACCAACTTGATGTCGTTCCATTTTTGTTCGAAGTCTTCACGGGTCTCATTAAAGAGAGATTGGAGTTTGTCTGCCACTTTGCGGGTGATGTAGCCTGAGATTTTTTTCACGTTGCCGTCTGCCTGCAAATACGAGCGCGACACGTTGAGCGGGATGTCAGGCGAGTCGATGACCCCGCGCAGCATGGTCAGGAATTCTGGGACGATGCCTTCCACATTACTCGTCACAAAAACCTGATTTTGATAGAGTTGTATTCTGTCTTTTTGAATGTTGAGGTCTTGGCTCAGTTTCGGGAAATAAAGGATTCCAGTGAGGTTGAACGGGTAATCGACATTGAGGTGGATATTAAACAAAGGCTCTTCAAACTGCATCGGGTATAGCTCGCGATAAAATGATTTGTAGTCTTCGTCTTTTAATTCGGAAGGCTGTTTGGTCCATGCAGGGTTCGGGTTGTTGATGATGTTGTCAACCTTGATTTCTTCTTCTTTTGCCTCATCGCCTTCGCCGGTTTTTTTCATTTCAGTTTTTGTGCCGAATTTAATCGGGATGGGCATGAATTTGTTGTACTTCAACAAGAGTTCGCGAATGCGGCTTTCTTCCAAAAATTCTTCCGAATCTTCAGCTATATGCAGGATGATTTCCGTTCCGCGTTCGGTCTTTTCAGCCGGTTCGATGGTGTACTCGGGGCTACCGTCACAAACCCAACGGACGGCAGGTGCATCGGTAAATGATTTGGTGACGATTTCTACTTGTCTGGCAACCATAAAAGCGGAATAGAATCCCAAACCGAAATGCCCGATGATACCCGAATCTTTTGCTTTGTCTTTGTATTTGGACAAAAATTCTTCCGCACCCGAAAAAGCAATTTGGTTGATGTATTTTTCGACTTCCTCCTGTGTCATCCCGATTCCTTGATCGATGATGTGAAGCGTTTTATCTTCTTTATTGATTTTCACTTCGATTATTGGGCTGCCATATTCCACTTTGGCTTCGCCGATTTGTGTCAGATGCTTGATTTTGAGTGTGGCATCGGTGGCATTGGAAATTAATTCTCTTAAGAAAATTTCATGGTCAGAATAAAGAAATTTTTTGATCAGTGGGAAAATATTCTCGACCGCTACATTGATGTTTCCTGTGGACATAATTTTTTAAGTTTTAAATTGAATCGATTCCCTTTAATCAATTAAGATACCAATTCGGCGGGTGTGACAATTTGACATGGTTTCATTTTGGCGCGAAAGAATGTAAAAACGCTGCAATTTTTAAATTACACAGAATCCTTAACAGAATTGAAAGTGAGTTTTATAAACGCAAGAAGTTAACATAAAATTAACATAAAAATCAAACTTACCTTATTCTTTATCGGTAAATTTAAATGGTGTTAAATTTTATTAAAAATGAAGCGGGTCTTACACCAAATAGAATTTGCATTTTACCAACTAAGATAGATGCGCCCTCCGTGATTTCGATTAAGAAACAACATCAACTACCCCCAAATTTTTATTAATCTTAATTTAAAAATCATGAAAAATAAATTATTTACTTCAATTGTATTATTTTTTGCAGGAATTATACTCGTGAACGCTCAGAGTGATTATTATTACTATCAGGGTGAAAAGATTTTGTTGACTTTGGATAGAAGTCAAATATTTGTAATTGTTAATGAAAATTTTCAAAAATCTGAAATTGATAATAAATATTTTGAGGATTTTAATATCGAAGAAGAAAAAACTACTCTTAAGAAAGATAAATTTGTCACACTTAAATTTAAGGAAGTTCCAATTAATCAGAATTTCTTGTCTGAAATTGACAAATTAAAAAACACAACAAATATTAAAAATGTTTCTAAGTTTTTTAAGCGAGGAGATGGGTTGTCAATAAGCCATGCGTCAAATTTTTTCTTTGTGAAATTAAAAAAAATTGAAGATTACCAATTATTGTTGGATACATCGATTAAATACAATGTCAAAGTATTTAATCAGAATGAATTTATGCCATTATGGTATAAAATTTTAGTTCCTGAAAATGCTACAGAATCTTCTCTTAAACTCTCAAACATGTTTTTTGAAACAGGTATATTTGCAGACGTTGATCCTGCTTTTATGTTTGACTTTAACAATTCATGTGCAAATGACCTTAATTTTAATCTCCTTTGGGGTTTAAACAACAATTCTAATCCCAATATTGATATTAATATTTGCCAAGCTTGGGAGCTTTCTACAGGGGTAGGAGTAAAAGTTGCAGTATTAGATAATGGCATTGATAAAACGCACAATGATTTAAATGATAATATTTCTATTTTAAGTTATGATACTAAAACAGGGATGTCCCCTAGTGTGTTTGTTAGCAATCTAGTACATGGGACTCATATAGCAGGAACAATAGCAGCTGAAAGAAATAATAATTTACAGGTAGTTGGTATTGCTCCGAATTCTTCAATAATGAGTATAAGCAATGAATTAACTATATCTCCAACTATTTCAGAAGAATTAGCCAATGGTATAAGTTGGGCATGGCAGAACGGTGCTGATATCATAAATAACTCTTGGGGTGATCAAGGAGGAGTCTTTTTTGGGGATCTCCATAGTACTCTTTTAGAGGATGCAATCTTAAATGCTATTAATAACGGTAGAAACGGACTTGGCACCATTGTAGTGTTTGCAGCGGGGAATAAAGCACCCGCAATGGACTATCCCGCCACGTTTCACCCTGATATATTGACTGTTGGCTCTATAATGTCGGACGGTTCAAAATCAAGCTTTTCTGGTTTTGGTACACAACTAGACATTGTTGCACCTGGTAGTGGTATATACTCAACACTTCCTAATAACACGATTGGATCTTTAAGTGGAACATCTATGGCAGCACCTCATGTCTCAGGTATTGCTGCTTTAATTCTATCAGTAAATCCCAATTTAACAGGTAAAGAGGTTAGGGATATTATTGAGAAAACATCCCAAAAAATTAGCTCATTTAGTTATACTAATGTATCGGGCAGGCCAAACGGTACTTGGAACAGCCAAGTCGGCTATGGCCTTGTAGATGCATTTGCAGCGGTTGTAGAAGCTAATAAATTGGTGATAGAAGGTTCTGAACAGATTTGTATTGGAACTCCAGAGACATACACTTTAACTGGGAATATTCCGCAAGGTGCGGTAATTAATTGGGAATATCCCACCAACAGAATGTATATAATTTCTGGTCAGGGAACACCTACAATATCGTTTGGTGCTTTTACGCCCGGCACAAACCAGTTGATAAAAGCTACTGTTACATCAGCAGGTTCATCTGCGGTTTCGGAGAAAACAATCAATATACTTAGTAGTACTACGCCTGCGATACCAAAAACTGTTTTGGCTCCTGACAATCCTTTCAATCTTGTTTGTTGTGGTCAGACATATACTTTCAGACATTCTATTTGCAGCCAAAACTGCACAAACATCGAATGGGGGTTTAATATTATGTCTCAAGATCCCAATGATATATATTATTTTAACACAACAACTGGTGATATTACAGTTCAAAAGAACACATATTCTCCATTGGTACTTAGTACAAGAGCCCGAAATCTACCAGCTGGTTGTGGCAGTCCGTCCGGTTGGTCTAATAGCATAAGTAGATATTATGGTGTAGTGTCTTCAGCCTCGTCAACCCAGACAGTGCTTTCTTCCAATCAGGAATACGAGATAAGTAGTGATTTGCCTTTAAAAAAATATTTTATAACAAATGAAAATAACTTGTACATTGATTTTTTAAACTTATATGATTGGTTGTCATTTCGTTATGGAAATAAAAATCTTAGTGATAACGAAGTTCAAACTATTTTGAAAATGCTTTCAAATGAAGCAGTTTTTGAATCAGTAGATATAGAAATTTACAATTTTTCAGGGGCAAAGGTCTTTGAAAAAAAGAATATAAAAAGGACAAATGTTTTAAATCTTTCTCAACTTAAAAGCGGTATCCATTTTGTCAAGTTTTCATCTTCGGGTATGTCCTTTTCCAAAAAAATTATAGTTAGTTAACATTAAATTATTAGTCATGAAGAATATTATTTTAATTATAAAAAATATGGTTTTTGCTTTTTGTTGTTTATACTCGCTTAGTGCTTGTTCGGGCGATGATAGTGGCAGTAAGGCTTGTGATGAAAACGTATTGATAGATGCGGTTTTTTTTGAGAATGGTCCAAGTATGTCATTGGGAATAACCAAAATGGAAATTAATCAAGATTGTTTGAAAATAAGTTTTAATTCGAGTGGTTGTAACGGAGACACTTGGATAGTCAAGCTGGTTGACTCAGGTGAAGTAACACAGACAACCCCTCCGCAAAGAACGCTAAGGTTATCTTTATCTTCAGAGGAAATTTGTGAAGCAATCGTTGAAAAAATAATTTCATTTGATTTGACTAGTATACAAATCCAAGGTAGCAACCAAGTATTGTTAAAGATATCCAATAATGATTCACAAATCCTCTATGAATATTGATCTAAAACTTTGAAAAAGTAAATCGTTGTGCAAATAGTCTTACACCTCAACTGTTTATTCTGTTAAGTTGGTAAAACCCCGATTTTGTTAAAACAAATTTCGGGGTTTATCTTTTATAAAGCACTCTACTGAAAAATATTCTCGACCGCTACGTTGATGTTAACTGTGGACATAATTTTTTAAGTTTTAAATTGAATCGATTCCCTTTAATCAATTAAGATACCATATTGATTTAAGTGTCATTTTGACACCTCAAGTTTTGGCAAAATTTATTTTAGAAAGCATAGAACGTTTAACTTATATTTAATAAAGTTAAACAAAATAACCTTATCTTTGCACGATAAAACATAACTGCCATGACTGCAACTAAGACTATTTCTTCCGAATCGATTATCTCAAAGTACATGAATCTGTTACTTTCCAAAGCGGAAAGACCTCGTTCAGTATATTCATTTTGTAAAGAATGTAAACTAAGTGAAGCAGATTTTTATGCGCATTTCGGTTCATTTAAGACACTGGAAAAGAAAATTTGGGTTGCTTTTTTCGAGCATACTTTTGCGGTGATACAGAAGAATCCGGATTTCGAAGGCTACGCATCCAAAGATAAATTGTTGACGTTCTACTACACCTTTTTTGAAATGTTGACTGCCAATCGCAGTTATGTTTTGTTTGTCTTGGAAGAACATCAAGCCGGCATGAAAACCCTGTCGCAACTGTCTGAGCTGCGCAAGAAAGTAGTTCATTTTGCCGAAGAATTAATCTTGGAAGACAACAGTACCAAACAGAACAAACTCACCCAACGCTCCGAGAAAATATTTTCAGAAGCCGCTTGGTTACAGACATTGTTTATACTCAGGTTTTGGTTGAAAGATGGCTCACCTTCGTTTGAAAAAACAGATTTGGTCATCGAAAAATCTGTTCGCGTAGTGTTCGATGTTTTTGACAGCACGCCTTTGGACGGTTTGTTGGATTTTGGTAAATTTTTATGGAAAGAAGCAACCGTTTAACACAAGAAAAAAATGAAAACCATCGATTACATCCCTGTCAGTAAACTTGGAAGAGCCGGTAAGTTGGTTACAACCGGTGTGAAAGTGGGTGGGAATTATCTCAAATATTACGGAAAAAAGATGGTCGATTCAACCGTATCAAAAGATGAGTTGAATGAAAATAATGCAGAAGATATCTATGATGGGCTGAAAAGCCTCAAGGGAAGCGCGCTCAAAGTTGCGCAGATGTTGAGCATGGACAAAAACATCATGCCCCGCGCCTATGTTGAGAAATTTTCATTGGCGCAATTTTCTGTACCTCCACTTTCGGTGCCTTTGGTGAGGAAAACCTTTAAAAATTATTTCGGCAAGTATCCCGAAGATATTTTTGACACTTTTGATGCTGAGTCTGTCCACGCTGCCAGCATTGGCCAGGTTCATCGAGCTACTCTGGATGGGAAAAAAATTGCTGTGAAAATCCAATATCCCGGAGTAGCTCAAAGCATCAGCTCAGATTTAGCATTGGTAAAACCTTTTGCCGTGAAGATGTTTAACATTCAAGCCAAAGATTCGGAAAAATATTTTAAAGAGGTAGAAGACAAATTGACTGAAGAGACCGATTATTTGTTGGAAATCCGTCAAAGTATCGAGATGAGTGAGGCTTGTGCGATGATTCCCGGATTAAAATTCCCTACATACTATCCTGAGTTTTCTTCCAATCGGATTATTTCGATGGATTGGATGGAAGGAAATCATATATCTCCTTACGTAGGTAAAGGTTTTTCGAAAGAAATAGCGGATCGCCTTACCCAAACACTTTGGGATTTTTACATGTTTCAAATGCATGGTTTGCGAAAAGTACATGCCGATCCGCATCCCGGTAATTTTATGATAGACTGCGATTACAACTTGATTGCCATCGATTTTGGTTGCATCAAAGAAGTTCCTGAAGAATTTTATGTGCCTTATTTCGAATTGGCCAAAAAAGAATCTATCGACAATCCGGTTATTTTTGATTTGAAATTGAGAGAATTAGAAATTCTCAAACCCGATGATACACCGGAGGAAGTGGTTTACTTTTCCAAATTATTTCACGAAATGTTGTCTTTGTTTACACAACCATTTAACGCTGAAACGTTTGATTTTTCAGATCCCGATTTTTTTGTTAAGATAGCCCAATTAGGTGAAAAGTATTCCAAAGATAACCAATTGAAGAAAATGAATGGCAATCGAGGTTCTAAGCATTTTTTATATATCAATCGCACCTTTTTTGGGTTATACAATCTCTTGCATGACTTAGGGGGTCAAGTTCAGACGCGCAACTTTGAAAAATATTTAAAAAAATAGCAAACGATAATTAGGTTGGTTTTTGTTGTAATGTTGTTTGTAGCCCGTGAGTATGGTAGCTCACGGGTTTTTTTTATGGCAGGGATTTCTTAAAAAACAAATTTATTGGTTTTATAAGCTGTGGTTTGCTACTTTTGTATCGTATTCAAGAATGTCAATTTAACCCTTCAAGAAATGAATTTACACGAGTATCAAGGAAAAGAAATATTAGCCGGGTTCGGAGTTCGCGTACAGCGAGGAATCGTAGCCAACAATGCCCAAGAGGCAGTAGATGCAGCCAAACAGATGACTGCCGAAACGGGAACTTCTTGGTATGTAATCAAAGCGCAAATACATGCCGGCGGACGCGGAAAAGGCGGGGGTGTAAAATTGGCAAAAAACCTCAAAGAAGTTGAAACCATCGCCGAGCAAATCATCGGGATGAATCTGATAACCCCGCAAACGCCACCCCACGGAAAGAAAGTCCACAAAGTGTTGATAGCCGAAGATGTTTACTATCCGGGCGAATCTGAAACCAGCGAATTTTATATGTCTGTTTTGCTCAACCGTGCCAAAGGAAGAAACATGATCATGTATTCAACTGAAGGCGGAATGGACATCGAGGCGGTTGCTGAGAAAACACCACACCTGATTTTTACCGAAGAAATCGACCCGACAGTTGGCCTGCTTCCTTTTCAAGCACGCCGCGTGGCGTTTAACCTCGGGCTTGATGGGAATGCGTTTAAAGAAATGATCAAATTTGTCACCTCGCTTTATAAAGCTTATGTCAATGCCGATGCGTCTTTATTTGAAATCAACCCGGTTTTGAAAACCTCCGATGACAAAATACTCGCCGTCGATGCCAAAGTGGTGTTGGACGACAACGCCCTGTACCGCCACCGCGATTATGTGGACATGCGCGATTTGCTGGAAGAAAACCCGATTGAAGTAGAAGCCAAAGCGGTTGGCTTGAATTATGTCGATTTGGATGGAAATGTCGGTTGTATGGTAAACGGAGCCGGATTGGCCATGGCGACGATGGATTTGATTAAACAAGCAGGCGGCGAGCCTGCCAATTTCTTAGATGTTGGCGGTACGGCCGATGCCAAAAGGGTGGAAGCGGCTTTCCGTCTCATTTTGAAAGACCCGAATGTGAAAGCAATCTTGGTCAATATTTTCGGCGGGATTGTGCGTTGCGACCGTGTGGCACAAGGCATCGTGGATGCATATAAAAACATGGGCGATGCCATCAAAATACCGATTATTGTCCGGTTGCAAGGCACCAATGCCGATATTGCCAAAGAACTGATAGACAACAGCGGATTGGCCGTACATTCTGCCATCCAATTTCAGGAAGCAGCCGATAAAGTGCAGGCTGTGTTGGCCTGATTGCATCATTAAAATAGATTTGAATCTAAAAGCACTGCCCAATCCGGCGGGGCTTTTTTGCATGGAAAACATCCCGACGGGGCTATCGGGATCGCGCTATTAGAGATAAATATCACGAAGGTATTTGCTACGCTGAGCCTAACGGTTTGACTTTGCCTGATCTTTGATTTAGCTCCGCTGAATCTGCAATTTCGTGCGGTAGCGGGTGAGTTAAACCACACGAAAGGATTCGTGCGGCAGCTGGGGTAAGGTTAATGTCGAACCTCTGGTTAAAATAAGGGAGCGTAACCTTTCAACCCCGATAGCGTGGATTTGCAATCCGTGCCCGCAACCAACATCAAAACAACTCGATGCTTCTGATAAAAGTAATCAATTTTTTTATTCGTTCCCGAATTCAGCGCTATCCTACTGATGACATATCCGCGCCATCGGGTTTATTCTATTGGCTTCTGTTTTGTGCCTCTAAAATTAATGATTTCAATAAGTTCTTTTTTAGGTTGTATTCTGTAGATAATGTAGTTGTTCTTATCCACTAATCCTTTGTGAACATTTTTATATTGTCCTGTTGCTGGACAGATTTTTGGATATTTACTTATCCGGCCTAAAAGGTCTTTTAAGTTCTGTTCAAGATTTAGGATTTCATTAATCGTCCATTCTTCTTCTAAATATTCAATGACTTTATCTAAACCTCTTTCGCCTTGTGGTGTCCAAACAATTTTTAATGCCATTTATCAAAACGTTTCATTACAGTTTCGTTAGCAATATATTCGCCTTTGTCTGCTTGTTTTAAACCTGTTTTAATTTCTTCTTGTTCTTCTTTTGACATTTCACTCCACCAATCTACCTGTTCTTCGTCAAAAACCTTTTTTAGCTTCGCTAGTAAACTTTCTTTCTGCGTTTGCAGTAAGAGATGCATTAACTCCAATTTTGTGGTTTCTATATTCATCATCGTATGTTTTATCATAACAAAGATAATTTAATGTTTTCATTGTTTTAACTTGATATCAAAATTTGTGATTTCAAGTTTAGCTTCTACCATGGGGGTATAAATTTCATAAACCAGTTATCCGTTGCTTTCTTAAAAAAATCATCAACATATTTTTGGTATTCGGGTATCGGGATTTTATCCCACCCTCCATAAGGTGCTTTTTGGATGCTGTCAGGAACAGGAAGATTGACAAAAAGTTCACTACTTTTTGGATTGTTTTTGTTGAAAATAACAAAAAAACGACCACCTATTTTTCTCTTCTTTTTGTCTCTGCTGTATCCAGTTTGTTTAATTTTCTCCCCTTTTATAAAATAAACATATTCCATGTCAGACCCTTTACTGTGTGTTTTTCTGAGGATTACACCTATGGTATAATAATCATTTTTGATTAAGTTTTTATTATTGTGTTTCCCTAAAGTAAGAGAAACAAAAAAAATAACTATAACTAAAGATATTAAAAATTTGTCTTTACTTACATTTACTTTATTATTAATTAATCTCATCTTTGATCATTGCATTCATTAAGTTAGCAAAACCCGTTGCCATATTTCCAATGCCCTCATTTGATAAAGAACTATTCGGGCGTGGTGCAGAAAAAAACTTACCCATATGCTCCTGTGAAAGAATCTACAGCAAAATCACTAAATGATTTAGACCCGTCAAATATATTATTAAAATCTTGTTCTGTGTTTGTAAAATCAATAGTCGTTTGTCCTCCAAACTTTAAGCCCTGCAACAACTTGCTACCTCCGGCTGGTATAATCGCAGAAAGGGAGGCATCAAACAAATCTACTTCGCCTTTATTGAAAATAAATTGAGTACCGGCATCGGTTGCTCCCCTCCAAAATGCTGCTGACAAAACGGGAGATGAAAAAACATAAGGTGCAGCAACAGCTGTCCCGGCAGCTACCATTATTATTTTTGCGGCTTTTGAAGTTGCTGAATGCATGGCGGCAATCATTTCTTTCTTTTGTTTTTCTAAACGGGGCTTTGTAATGAATGTCTCAACCCGCCATTTTTCTGCCTGACGGGAGTCTGTAAAGTTTGTTCCCATCATTCTGTTCCAATCGGATAAAGTCCCTTGAAAGGAAGTTGTCCAAATAGCCGGAATATCTTGGCTTGACTCAGTCGAATGGACTATTGGTTTTCTTTTTGCAGTAACCGTTACCTCTTGCAGATGAATTGGTTGTATTGGAGGATCCTCCATAAGGCCTTTTGGGTCTTTCCATAATATTGGATTGTTATAAGCGAAACGATATGGAGTAATTCCCGGCATAATATCGGTGAGTGCGTCAATATTTATAAATCTACCTATTGAGTTATCATACATTCTAAAGTCCATAGCTGTAACATTAAGCCCCAACCCATCCTGCCACTCCTTTCCACTATACTCAAACTTGTGGTCTTTGCCGGTTTGGGTATTGTTGTAGCCTTTGTGTTTCAGCCCAAAAGGGTAGTAGTTGTTCTCCTCCCGTATCTCACCCCCTTGTGTTCCCCCAAAGGGGGCAATAACCCCGTCCCCGTTGCTGTCTGCGTAGGAGAGTCGTATATTCCCTAAATGGTCCTTATACTGAAATACATACTCCCAACCAAGCCCTTTCGGCTCTACGTAACCCTCAGCGGTGGAGAAAAACTGCAATACACCTCCTTCGTAAACGTAGTTTTCTGCGTATTCAGTAGTTATCAAAGAACTTGCGTCGGTGACAACTTTTTTAAGTTTTGTACCAACGGCATCGTAAATGTATGAAATATTTTTGACAGACTCGGCATACTTTGTGCGCACGGATTGCAAATCCGCGCTAGCCTAACGAAGACATATCCGCGCCATCGGGACAGCTTTCAAATTGGGTTGCCACGGCATTGGGAGTTAAACCACACGAAAGGATTCGTGCGGCAGCAGGGGTTTTGTACAGCTGGCTATGGCGGTAATTTTAGTTTTCGTAAAGTATCAAAGTAAGCTCAGTTACCTTTTTAAATGCTACATCCGAAGTGATTAGTGGCAAGTCTAAATAAAGTGCTGTTGCCATAATTATACTGTCCGGAAGTTTGGTGTTATATGTTTTTCGAATGTTTATTGTTTCCTGTTTTATTTCGCTGTTTATTGCTATGGTTTTGCATTGGGACACAAATTCCTTTATGACTTTTTCTTCTTTTGCTGTTAAGCCTTTGTATGACAATAATTCCAATTCTGTAATTACTGAAATATACAATTGCTTTCCGTTTAATAATTCGGCCAAAGTTTCATCTCCATTCAATAAGTAGAGTATAATATTGGTGTCTAAAAATAGCTTATTCCCATTCATTGCGAAGCGCGCTCTGTATATCTAAAGCATCTTTTTTTAAACTGATTTTTCCAACATATTTATAGACATCTACGCCTTTTGGTTTTAACTCTTTTACCAAACTTTCCAATATCATTTTGATACTCTTTTTTGTAGCGCCTTGCTTGATTGTCATTACCATAACTTTTTGTCTTTATATTACAAAGGTAATTTAATGTTTTAAATATTTATAAGCTGTTTTTATTTTAATTGTTTGAGCGGTTATTTTATGGCTCGTCTTATTTGTACTTTTCCGATAGTACATTTAATTTAAAGACTTCTTTACCAAAAATGAAGCTTGGCTTTAACGCATAAAAAAATCGCCTCAAAGGGCGGTTGCTTGCTTTATGCCAATACGTATTGGAACTGAATTATCGGGCTGGCTGCGGATATTTCTTAACTGGATTAAAATCAACTCTCCAAATATCTAATTCAAAAAGATTGTTGTTTTCATCAATGTTTAAAGAAATTGATATGGGTGTTCCATCAATATCTTCAAATTTTAAAACCTTCAAGGCTGGCAATGTCTTCTACTTTGGTGAGTTTGTGCGCACGGATTGCAAATCCGCGCTAGCCTAACGAGGACATATCCGCGCCATCGGGACAGCTTTCAAATTGGGTTGCCACGGCATTGGGAGTTAAACCACACGAAAGGATTCGTGCGGCAGCTGGTGGGGGCTTTTTTGCATGGAAAACATCCCGATGGGGCTATCGGGACTGCGCTATTAGAGATAAATTTCACGAAGGTATTTGCTACGCTGAGCCTAACGGTTTGACTTTGCCTGATCTTTGATTTAGCTCCGCTGAATCTGCAATTTCGTGCGGTAGCGGGGCTTATAAAGAAATACATCTTGATTACAATACCTCACTGATTTTGGAATATTACCGATTTAGGTGGAAAGCCTTGCGAAAAAAGTGAGCCGCTTTTCTTAATTTTATCTTTTGAAATGTAATCTTCCAAGGTTGTGCACATCAAACATGTGATGACAAACTCTCCTTTTGAAGTGATAATTTTTGAATAGTAAAAGTCAAGCCAAACCGAAATGATAGCCCGGTTGTGGTAGGCTGGGACGGATAGAAATACATGTAATCCGGTTATTTCTTCTTCTAAAAAATGAATTTTATTGATGCCGTCATAATAAATAAACTCCTTTGTTTCCGGAATGATTGTTAGTGTTACGTTTTTGTTTATTCTTTTATAGTTTGAAAAAAAAGTGACAATTGGTAGATAAGAGAGGAATATTTCACCTAACAAAATTCCTAAAAAAATTTTTATTGCAAATATTAAATTCATTTGAAAATAAAATGCAAATAAAGTAGCTCCTAAAATATCTAAGAGCAACTCAATTATTATTGGCTTAACCAAATATTGGTTAATTTCTCTTTTTGATATTTTAAAATCCATTGCCTAAATAAAATTCAATGCTTTCGTTTGATAAGTTCTGTCGAGCCTGTTTAATATTGCCGTTTTGGTCAATACTCAGGCTACTTCTTTGGGCTTCAGCATTATATTTTCTGTCAAATATTACCGCATCGTAATAAGCTTCTACAGACAAAAATACACCAGCTACTATAAAACCAATAGGCCCACCATAAACCTCGGCTACCACGATTGTTGTGCCATTTCCTATCAGCCTATAAGCATATCTGCCACCACCAATACTACCACTAGAATATTGGTATGTATCTAAACCAAAACTAGATATGGTTAATGCCCCTCCAATAAATTTGACACCTTTCTGTAAGTTTGTTATTTCAGAAGGAATGGCGTTTAACCCTTTCGCAAAATCATCAATTCTGTCACTGAAAGCAGTTTCTAAACCGCCTCCTAAATATAATCCAAAGGATAAAGCATCTAAATCTATAATATTTACATTATTGCTGCCACTATTTGCAGACCCTGTAACTGTCACGCCTTCCAATTCATTTACAGCTTCTGTTCCATCGCCAACTGCCAATAACGATGAGTTTTTAAAATTAATTTTAGTGGGCGGGTCGGTGGTAGGTTCTGTACCACTACCTCCATTACTACAAATGCATTGCGGGAGGTCTGATATTACCCTAAAATTACTATCTTCTTCCTTAGCTCTTTTTCGTCTGCTAAATTCATCATTTGGTTCTATTGTTTCCCGAGGGTATAAACCGTCATAATCTATGAATCTTATAGGGTTGTCAAACGCATAGTTATAAGGCGAGTGCCGGCGCATGGCTTCAGCCAACGGGTCGAGGTTCATCCACCTGCCAAGCGCGGGGTCATAGTTGCGGGCGGTAATATCTATCCAGCCTAAACCGAGCTCGTCTTGTTCTTCTTTGTCGCCAAAGCCGTATTTGTGGTCTTTGCCGGTTTGGGCGTTGTTATACCCTTTATGCTTCAACCCAAATGGGTAATAATTGTTCTCCTCCATAATCTCGACACCGAGCCCGGTGGGGTAATAACCCCGTCCCCGTTGCTGTCTGCGTATGAGAGTCGTATATTCCCCAAGTGGTCTTTGTACTGAAATACATACTCCCAACCAAGCCCTTTCGGCTCTACATAGCCCTCGGCGGTGTTAAAGAATTGCAATGCACCTCCTTCGTAAACGTAATTACCTGCGTATTCCGTGGTTATCAAAGAACTTGCATCGGTGACAACTTTTTTGAGTTTTGTACCAACGGCATCGTAAAAATAATCAATTTTTTTATTTGTCCCGGAAAAAGTTACGGTGGTGGGTAAATTTAGGTGGTTGTAGGTGATATTTGCCTGCATTAATCTATAACAACTGTACAAATATCTTTAATTAACTGATTGTACGTTAACTTAATTTTTTTGGTATATGACTTTTCAGTAACTAATTCTTCTAATGTTTTATCTTTTTCTAATGTGTCTTTTACAAATACTAAAATTTCCAAAGTGTCTCCGATTACCGTCCTGTCCCAATATTCTTTCATACAAAAAGGTGTATGAAAAATTTTAGAAATCGACTGATTATGAATAAAGTAGTTGTGTATTATTCTATCTTTTGTGAATTTTAAGTCATAGTAATCACGCTCAATTCTATAAGGAAGCAAGTACACTTCTGTATTCAATTTGTTTTCTACAGTAATCCTTTTCTCCCACATTTCTTTTGTTACGCATCTGTTTGCAAATAAAAAGGGGAGAAAAATTAAAAATACAATGCCTTTTTTCATCTTTATTTTTTTTTAGTATCCACCGAATACTAATTTAACTTTAACCAAGGGGGTAATTCGTTATAGCAACCAAGACAATTATGGGTAGTTTTATCAATGAACGGGGGGTCTTTTTTTACCTCATCGTTTTTCTTGAAATAGTTGTTTCCTCTGTTTGTTGCATCGTTTTCGGTATAAAAGTCTTCGTACTCTCCGCCTATAACTCCAATATTCCAAAGCCCTGCTCTTACCACACTTGGAAGCGCAAAACCAGGTAAATAACCCACCCCAAAGGTTTGGCTTTGTAAGTAGTGACCGTATTCATGCCGAAAATCCTCATCATTTCTGTCGGCTTTTATATCAGCATCCCCAATAATAAAAGAGCCTAATGTAAAAGCACCAAAAATATAATCAGTATTCAACACAGTTGCTCCAGCCTCAAAATCAACCCAATTAACATTGGCAACCACATTGGTTGATTCTGCTGTTACAAAACCTGCCACAGTATTGGGTAGTTCCCAAGTAAATCTTGATAATAACTGTAACACCTTACCTCCAAAAGATTTATTCTTATCTGTTGTTCCTAAACCTCCAACAATCTGCCACGCTTGTTTTTCATACCTTCCCGCAGTCCTGAAAGCATTGCCTAACCTAGTTTCTGCGCCCGGTTCAAAAGAACCTCTACTGCTGAATAATCCTTTAAAAAATCCTCCTATACCACTTAGTATTGGAAATTCCCCATTTTCATCTATTAATTTTACAGGATTATTGTAAACATATCCATAAGGATCAAATGTAATATCACTTGCGGGATCATGAACACCCCAACGCCCAATATCAGGCATATAGTTTCTCGCTCCATAATCATACCAATCAAGCCCCAACTCATCGTTTAGTTCCTTCCCGTTGTACTTGTACTTGTGGTCTCTGCCGCCCGCTATGGCATTGTTATACCCCTTGTGTTTGAGCCCAAAGGGATAGTAATTATTCTCTTCCACTATTTGTAAACTTGGCGTGCTTGTTAAACTAATGTCTTTATAACTTAGTCTAACGTTTCCCAAATGGTCTTTGTATTGATAGACATACTCCCAACCAAGCCCTTTCGGCTCTACATAGCCCTCGGCGGTGTTAAAGAATTGCAATGCACCTCCTTCGTAAACGTAATTACCGGCGTATTCCGTGGTTATCAAAGAACTTGCATCGGTGACAACTTTTTTGAGTTTTGTACCAACGGCGTCGTAAAAATAATCAATTTTTTTATTTGTGCCGGAAAAAGTTACGGTGGTGGGTAAATTTAGGTGGTTGTAGGTGATATTCGTGATTGCCTTGTTGGCATCGGAGAGCATGTTGCCGTTGGGGTCGTAGGTGTATTCTGTGGGAGTGTTTGCTCCATTTTTAAAACCTTCAAGGCTGGCAATGTCTTCTACTTTGGTGAGTTTGTTGCCTGTATCATACGTATAAGTTAGGTCGTCCATCATGCCGAAGGTGGTGGCTGCGGTGTTCGTGTGCCCTTTGCGCTTGAGCGCGGTAATGTTGCCATTTTTGTCATAAGACAAGCCTGTGAGGTTAAATTTTGTGGTGTTGTCGGTGGCGGTTTTTATTCGGTTAAGTGCATCGTAGGTATAGTTGTAAGTCTTTAAACTGCTGTCGGTGTTTCTTGTTTTCCATTGGGTGAGGGCGATGTTGCCGTTGTAGAGCGGGGTATGTTAGCACCATAACGAACGAAGGAAGGAAGGAAGCACGCAGTAGCGAAGCAACATCACACAACTATCAAATTATGAATTTTATCGACTACCCATTTCCCATCACTGTTTAAACTCACAAAGTATAAATCTTCCACATGGCACATTCCTGATCCATCCCAACATGAATATTCGTAAACAAAAAGTGCTTTTTGATTATTTTCATAAAAGTACACTCTTGAAAACCTAACATCAAAAACTCCTTCTTCACTTTCAATAGCTTTGTTTTCAGATCTTTTCAAGATTTTGTATCTGCTAAAGTTGATTATTCTTTTGATATCAAAAATTCTATTTGTCTTTAATTCAGCTATGCTGTCCGTGGGTAATTTGCCATATATATCACTATACACATATGAGAAATTCTTAGAATATAAATCAAAATATTCTTTTTTCATGGGGGTAAGTAAATCAGGTAAAAGAAGGATACCTTCTTTAATTATTTTTCTATTTTTATAATACAAAACACTCAAATCAAATGAACTGATTGAGTCGGTGTGATTTTGATAATATTCTTTTTTAAAATCATCTAATTCCTGATAAATATGCAGTTCAACTACCACATCCATAAAAACATCGTTAATAACCTTCATTTCAAGTTCCGATGAGGCAATTTTTTCCTTGTTACAGCCTGCCAAAGCCATAAATAGAAAAATAAAATATTTAAAAATATTTTGAAAAATCATTTTCTATTAATTTCTAAAATTTAATAACAATTTTTTAATTTCTTCCGCAGTTTTAGGTATTCCGGCATTCTTGAAAATTTTTTGCACTGCGGGGGTTGTTCTTTTCAAAAATAAAGAGCCTGTTTGCCTTGCTTGTTGGTGCTGCTCAAAAGTAACTGATTGCTCCGGGAAGTATAATATTTTTGAAAAGTTTGAGCAATCAACCTCACAATTATCACTTATATCCTGAGCTTGAGACAAAGCGTGAATAATTATCTCATGGAATAAAGCCATCGTTCTGCTTAAAATAAATAACAATCTAGCCTCCGGATTTTTAGGATTGTCTTTAAACCTTTTTGCAAACTCATTGTTTTCATTAAGTTGTGTGTTTAAAGTTATCCCAATCCTTCCAATAAAGCCATTTTTTCTATTGATTGCTGTGGGATAAAAAGGGTTAGACGTATTTGCGTCAGCACCCTCTTTACCTTGTACCATTGAATCATTACTTACACTGTCATTAATATTATCTGCTTTAAAATTCAAATCAAATCCTTCTTTATGAAATTCTCCATCTTCGTCAAAACTCAATGTAGAACCATCAGTAAGTTCAAATTCCTGACCTGCTTCTGCAAATAAAGACAAGAATTCTTTACCAACATCTGATTGCGCAAATAGTGTAAATGCTTCTGCTAATTCTTGATTAACAAATTCACCCTTTTTATTTTTCTTGAATATATTCCCTAAGCCTATGCTTAGTCCGTCAGGATCAACAAAGAAAATAGGATTGTTGGCAGCATAAACATAGGGCGATATATCTAAATAAGCTTCTGATAGCAAATCAACATTCATCCATCTCATCAATGCCGGGTCATAATTTCTTGCACCAAAATCAAGAGTCCCTATCCCTAATTCATTATTTTCTTCCTTTCCGTTAAATCCATAAGGATGGTCTATACCATTAATTACGCTATTATAACCCTTGTGCTTTAAACCACCGGGATAAAAATTGTTCTCCTCCCTAATCTCGACACCGAGCTCGGTGGGGGTAATAACCCCGTCCCCGTTGCTGTCCGCGTAGGAGAGTCGTATGTTCCCTAAGTGGTCTTTGTATTGATAGACATACTCCCAACCGGTGCCTTTTGGCTCTACATAGCCCTCACTTGTACTAAAAAATTGCAATACACCTCCTTCGTAAACGTAATTGCCCGCGTATTCGGTAGTTATCAAAGAACTTGCATCGGTGACAACTTTTTTGAGTTTTGTACCAACGGCATCGTAAAAATAATCAATTTTTTTATTTGTGCCGGAAAAAGTTACGGTGGTGGGTAAATTTAGGTGGTTGTAGGTGATATTCGTGATTGCCTTGTTGGCATCGGAGAGCATGTTGCCGTTGGCATCGTAGGTAAAATCGTTACCTGTGTTGATACCGTCCTTAAACCCGTAGGTGTCGTTGGCGTTGTCGGTTACTTTGGTGAGTTTGTTGCCGCTGTCGTAGGCGTAAGCGAGGTTGTCCATCGTGCCGTAGCCCGCGCCCAAAGCTAAGTTGGGGTTTTCTATAACTTGCCCCGCGCGGATAAGCCCCATGATGTTGCCGTTCTTGTCATAAGACAAGCCTGTGAGGTTAAATTTTGTGGTGTTGTCGGTGGCGGTTTTTATTCGGTTAAGTGCATCGTAGGTATAGTTGTAGGTCTTTAAACTGCTATCTGTGTTGCGTCCCATGAAATGGAGATAGTGCTCTATTTACGTTTTTTGCAAGTAATTTTTTGCTGCTTATATACACTATTTTCTACCTCAATAACATAATCATTTTGTTCATTGCAAAATAATTTTTTATACTCTTTTTTGTCTAAGTTATATATTCTCAAAATCAAAAATGTTGTATTTGTCAGCCATCCCTTTAAAAATTCAAAGTCATAGTTGTATGATTTAAGGGAATCTTCAAATTTTTTATAATCTTCAAATTTTACATGTAAGCTATTTTCTTTAAAATATTCTTCTGGAATTTTTAACTCACCCCCCAATTTGTAATTATAAATTAATTTGTTATCATTCAGGTGATTAATAAATTCGAGTTTAACATTTTGGGTGACGATTTCTTCATCTATAACTAATATGAGATTAGCTTGGTATTGTGAGAAAACCAACCCGCTTTTGAAAAATAAAATCAATAAGATTGCAAATTTAATTTTGTATAAGTTTTCCGTTTTCATAATTAGAAAGAATATTTTTTACAGCATTTATATCAATTGTAAGCCCCTTATTTCCCTCTTTATCATAGAAAACAGCCCCCTGTTTGTTATTTGGATTACTGATTGATCCATCTGTATTTCGATTAATCTCTTTTGATTCAAGATTTCCTGAAATAAAATTAATATCCTGATTTTTAAATGAAGTAAAATCAGCTTCTGTCGGTTTATCTGCTCTAAATGTGAAACTGTTTTCTCCTTCAACTATTGTTTTTGTCGGATGAGAATGACCTACAATTTCTGATTTTGATGCGTCAACACCGCTCCATAGTAAATCAAAGAGACCCACCTGCCCGTTAGCCACATTTGATGTTTCATCAACAGTCACTTTCCCACCTTCTGTAATAGTTTGGCTATTACTATCCTTATCAACATCAACCCTAACTTCATGTTGACCTCCTGAAGTGTCGGGAGAAGATGGGTGAGTTGATGGAGAGTTTGTTAGGAGTAAAGATGATCTTATTGCTGATAAGGAACTTAATCCCCCAGAAACTTCTTTATTATTTGAAGTTAGAAAAGTATTCTTATCACCAGAAGAAATGTAGATTTTACCATCATTCTTCCCATCTGAGCCAAGATATTTTCCATTGGAATTAAAAAAGTCCCCTAATGGTCCCATCCCGTCAGGATCTATAAAACGTAAAGGGTTATTAAACACATAATTGTAAGGCGAGTGCCTTCTCATCAACTCTGCCAACGGGTCAAGGTTCATCCACCTGCCAAGCGCGGGGTCATAGTTGCGGGCGGTGATGTCTATCCAACCTAAACCGAGCTCATCTTGTTCTTCTTTGTTGCCAAAGCCGTATTTGTGGTCTCTACTGCCTCCAATGGCGTTGTTGTAGCCTTTATGTTTCAGCCCAAA